>Ga0105047_10006867_pt1 | contig 19246 bp, 13 predicted proteins | sample MAT04_FD_78384 | JGI IMG/M metagenome (GOLD analysis project Ga0105047, IMG submission 78384) | Freshwater microbial communities from Lake Fryxell liftoff mats and glacier meltwater in Antarctica - MAT-04 (megahit assembly) | ecosystem: Environmental > Aquatic > Freshwater > Ice > Liftoff... | reverse complement strand
CTGCGCCGCCCCGCGGATGTGCATCGCGAAGTTCTCGGTCAGCGAGATCCCCGAGATCAAACTCCCCGAGGGAGTGACGACGAAATCGGCGTCACGCCCTTCGACTTTGTCGATCACCGGCAACCCGCGCCCGCAGGCACAAGGAGAATCCGACAACGTCACGACATCGCCAATTTCGTATCGAATCAAGGGCATCGCGGCGTTGCTGAGGTCGGTGACGAGCAGTTTGCCGGTGCCGTACGGCTTGCCGTCGATTTCGGTGTAAACCGACTCCGCCGCGACGTGCAGCCCGGCGTGCCGCTCGCATTGGCACGCGATCAGCGAAACTTCTTCGCAGCCGTAGCGGTTAGTCGCGGGGGTGCCGAAGACCTCCTCAATGACAACGCGTTGCCAGTCGTGCAGCGGCATCGCCGTGCTGACGATGCCGTTCGGGCGGATGTCGTCGATCTTGGACTTCTTCAGCGCGCAGGCCAGCAGGTAGAGCGAGTGGGCGTGGCCGAAGATCATCCCCGGTTTGTGCCGGCGGAGTTTCGCGGCGAACTCGCCGATGCGTTCGGACGTGAGCCCGATGGTGTCGAGGTAGACCGCGCGATCGACAAGGGCATTCGTCAGCCGGCCACGCAGGCCGAAGTGCCGGTACTCCGGATTGCCCCAGACCTTGGCGACGCGCTGGCCGAGACGCCAGCCCGACCATTGGTCGGCGCGCAGGGTGCAGCCGGTTTTGAACTGGGCGCCGCGTTCGTCGAGCACGATTTTCAGGGGGACGCCGGTGCTGCCGCTCGTCGTCTTGGTTCGCACTTGCGACAGTGAAAACGCGGTCGAATGCAGTTCGTCGCCGCGGGTGCGGACATCGGACTTCGGCAAGATCGGGAAGTGCGCGAGGTCGGCCAGCGACTTCACATCCGACGGATGCACCCCAGCAGCCGTCCACGTTCGTTGATAGTAGGGCACCGTGGCGAAAGCGTGATGAAGCTGCGTCTGGAGCATCGCCAATTGTCGGGCGCGGATTTGCTCCGGTGATTCGAACTGCGTACGCTCAAGCTGCCCCAAGTATTGCAGGTGCTTGCTGCGTCGCTTGGCTGCGATCAGCGGTTGAACGAAGTTGCGATTCCAAGTATCGAGCATCCGTGCTCCCCGGTGTTTAGTAGGGTGAACCGAGTCTTCGAGCCCCACCGATGGAATGTAGGGGGAACGGTGGGACTCGAAGACTCGGCCCACCCACGGTGTCACTTCAGACTCCGTTGCCATTCGATCTGCTTCAGCAACCCGGTTTCCAGCGTCGTCGTCGGCTTCCAACCCAGATGGCGCCAAAGCTTGGTCACGTCGGCGCCGGTCGCGAGCTGGTCCCCCTTCCGCGGGGGGTGGCGCTCGATCGCCGCCGGTTTCCCCGCGAGCCGCTCGATGATGCGGATCACGTCGATGATGGTCGTGATTTCGCCACCGCCGAGGTTGAAGGTTTCGCCGGGCATCGCCTTCAACCCCGTCTGGATCACCGCGTCGACGCAGTCGTCGATGTAGGTGTTGCCGCGGACTTGGAGGCCGTCGCCGGTTAGTTGGATCGGTGTGCCGTCGAGGATCCACTTAATGAACAGGTGGTAGCCCATTTCGGGGCGTTGGCGCGGGCCGTAGACGCTGAAGAACCGCAGCACAGTCGTCGGCACGTCGAATTCATCGAGGTAGACGCGCGCGAGTTGCTCACCGGCCAACTTCGTGATGCCATAGGGCGAACTCGGCTTGGTCGGTAGGCTTTCATCACCGCTGGCGTATTTGCCGTAAACGCTCGACGTGCTGGCATAGACGAATTTTTTGAGGGACTTCAAACCCTTCAGCGATTCTAGCAGACGGTGCGTCGCCGTGAGGTTGCAGCGGGCGTAAATGTCGAAATCGATCCAGCTCCGCGTGAGGCCCGGCATCGCCGCGAGGTGGAAGACGTATTCGGCCCCATCGACGATGGCGCCGAGGTCGCCGTTGGCTAGGTCGCGCTCGTGGAACTGGAATTGAGGATGGTTCCGGAACCCGGCGAGATTCGATTCCTTGACGGATCGCGGGTAGTAATCGGTGAAGCAGTCGACTCCGACGACGGTGTGGCCATCGTTCAGCAACCGCTGGGCCAAGTGGGAGCCGATGAACCCCGCGCACCCCGTCACCACGCACGTCATGCCGCATCCTGCTATCGGGACTCATTCGAGGAGGGCATCCTAGCACGCGGATTCCGACCGCCGCAACGCGAAGTGGGCGGCGGGTTCGCAACGCACTCAATCGCCGCGCAACTTCAAGCCCATGAGAGTGAGCTTCTCTTTGACTTCGTTCAGCGAGGTGATGCCGAAGTTCTTGGCTTCGAGCAATTCGTCCGTCGTGCGCTGGCAGAGTTCGCCGAGGGTCGCGATGTTCAGCCGGTTCATGCACTTGCGGGCACGGACTGACAGATTCAACTCCGAGACCGGCTTGCCGAGCATCGCCTGCTCCTCGGGCGACAGGTTCGACTGCGGCCGGTAGCGGTTCTCATACTGCTGGCCTTGGTCGAGCGACTGCCCGATGCGCAGCGACTTGGCGTTCAGGATGATTTTGATTTCGTCGAGAGACGTCTCGCCGAAGTTCTTGCTCGCCAAGAGTTGCGGTTCGCTGACGCGGGTGAGGTCGCCGAGCGTGCGGATGTTCATCCGCTTGAGGCAGTTGCGACTGCGCACCGACAGTTCAAAATCGGTGATCGGCGTTTCCATGACCTGCTTGAACTGTACGCTCACCTGCTCTTCGTCCGGGCTGTAGTACATCGTCATCGCGGCTTCGGCGTCTTTGCAGAAGAGCTTGGCGCGCTCGTCGAGCGGGTCGGCCTTGGCCAACCGACGGAAGCACTCGGCGGCTTTGTCGAAGCGCTCGTTGTCTTCGTAGAGGACCCCGAGGTTGTAGAGCACGCCCTTGCCGATGGGCGGGTGCTTCAAGCAATTCTCGTAGTAGACGATGGCTTCGGCGTCGTTGCCGGCGAGGTCGTTGAGGAAGCCCAAGCGGAAGAGGGTCGCCGAGTGCGACGGGTCGAGTTCGACGGCGCGTTCGTACGACTTCACCGCGAGCAGGGTATCACCTTCGGCTTCGGCGACGCTGCCGAACTGATAGTGGTACTCCGGGTTGTGCGCGGCCATATCTTTGACTTTGGCGAGGATCTGTTTCGCTTGGCCGGTTTCACCCTGCGCCCGCAGCACGCCGGCGCGCTGGAACTGCACGGATTGAGCGGCGTAGCCGGTCTTCTCGGCTTTGTCGAAAGCTTTGAGGGCTTCGTCGAATTCCCCGCGATGGACGTGCGTCCGGCCCAAGAAAAACGAGGCGAGCGGACCTTCGGATTGCTTGAGGTGTTCGACGGCCAAGCTCATGTGGCCGAGGTAGTGGTGGACGACGCCGAGTTTGAGATGGAGTTTCTTTTGTTGCGGTGCGGGGGCCGCAGCGAGCCGCTTGGAGAGGGTGTCGTTGATGTCTTTGAGCGCGCGAATTTGATTCGCACCTTGGCTCAGCCCCTCGCGCAGCTTCGACACCATACTGCCTTCGAATTCTTCGCGTTCGACCAGCAACGCACGCAGATCGACCAAATGTTCGGTCACGGCTTCGTCCCCAAGTATGTCGGTCTCGGGGTGCGGGAAGAAATCCCGAACGCCCGAACCGGCCCTTGCCGCGTGTCGGTGGAGCACGCGAAAGCCGGCTGAAAAATGGCGGCACCGATTTCTGTACTGTATGAAGACGCGGGCCACTGCGACAAGGGGAGGCGCCCGGACGCCGCCGATTACCTGAAGAAGGATGCCGGGAGACCCGAAGAATCCGGGGGAAAGCACCCGTCGGGTCAAAACTGCCCGTTTTTCCGAGTAGATCGGATGAATTCTCCGAACTTCCATGCATTTGAGGTACAGTTTCCCCAATACCGACGAATGATAGTAGTAGGATACCCGATGATTCCGATGGAACGGAGGAGTCCACCGAACGCCTACCCCGAATTCCGGAGGACGCGATGGCTACTCGACTGCTCGATGCCCCGCCCGCTGCGGCGGAACATTTTCGCGAATTGCCCATCGAGACCGTCGACCGCAGTTATCAACACCTCGACCGTTGCCGGCGTATCCGCGTCGGTCCCGCACTCACGCTCGTTTTCGAGAATCAACGGACGCTCTGGTTCCGGATGCAAGAACTCGCCGGCTGCACCCGCCGCTCGGCCGACGACGACGTTCGCCGCTTGAACGATTGGTATCGCCGGCTCCTGCCATCGGAAGATCGCCTCTTGGCCGCTCTCTGGGTCGTCCTACCAGGGCGCCGGGCGATTTTGAATCTCGAAAACCTGAGGGAGGTCGTGTCCGGGAGTCGGTTGATCCTCCGCTCTGCGACCGGCTACGAAATCGAAGGGGCACTTTTGCACGAGCGCGTGCGGGATCGTCTCATCGGACTCGTCGGCTGGGTCGAATTCCCATTCGGGCTCGAAGACCGCCTGTCGCTCGAAACTCCGCGCCAAGAATGGCGGCTCGCCATCGAGTCCGACGATTACCGGTACGAGTCCGACCCGCTCAGCCCCCTCGTCTTGATGAGCCTCCTCGCCGACTTGGGCGTCGCGGCCTGAATCTTCGGCATCTGTTTCACTCGAATATCGCCGGCCCGAAACCGGCCTCGTCCGAACCGAACCTGAATATCGCGCAATCCCCTCCACATGGGCTACACTGCCTGCATGCAAGTGAACCCCGTCAACTTGGCCGCCCTCGCCACGACCCCCGCCGTCGCGGCCCAAACGCTCCGGTTGGTGGCCGGGGACATCTCCAGCATCCAGACCAGCATCGTCGCGGCGACGGTCGGCCGGATTCAAAACGGGCAGGCCGAACTGAAGTTCGGCAATACCATCGTCCTCGTCCGCGATACGGTCAATCTGAAAACCGGCGACGCGATCACGCTGCGAGTCACGGGCGGCAAGACGAACCCGCAACTCGAGATCATCCCGCAGGCCGTGACGCCGGCCGCCGTGCCGAGTACAACCCCCGTCGCGCCGCGCACGCCAGGGAACGCCGCGCAGGTGTCGGTCGTCGAAGTGCTGAGTCGCGAGTCGACGGGCCAAGTGCTCGTGAAGGTCGAAGGGGAAGAATTGAAGGCGACCTCGCAAGAGCCGCTACAATCGGGTGGCCGGTACGTAGCCCTCGTGCAGCGCACTCCGGAAGGGGTCGTCCTCCGGCCAGTGCCCGAGACGCCCGACCTTCCGAGGCTCGTCGCCGCGGCGATTCTGCGAATCCAGCAACCGTCGCCCCTCGCCGAGGCGGTGCCGCCCCTATTGACGGAACTCGAGAGCGTGCCCCCCGCGGTGCTCGGACAGAAAATTAGTTCGCAACAGCGGGCCGTCGCCGAAATCCGCAGCGCGCTGACGTCGGTAACGCCGAAAGCGTTGGAAGCATTGCCCCAGTCTGCGGCCGTTCGGGATGCCTCGGCCCCGGTCGCCGCGGTGATCCCGTCCGCGATCCCCGAAGTCCGCGCACTCGTCGCGACTCTCACAGCCAAAGTTCTCGTGGGGGGCTCGACGCCCGAGCTGCAACAATCGATCACCGCGTTCATCCGAGAATTCCCGACCCTCGCGGCGACGCCCGAAGTCCGAGAATTGCTCCGCACATTCCCCGCTCCGGTGCCGGTAACGTCCGGTTCGCCCGCGGCGACACCCGAAGTTCGCGAACTGGTTTCGGCGCTCGCCGCCAAGGTTCTCGAGGGAACGTCGACGGCCGAGCTCCAAAAGACAATCGCCGAATTCGTGCAGAAGTTCCCGTCGTCGGCGGACGCGCCGGAAGTGCGCGAGCTTCTGCAAACGATTTCGGATCCGGAATCGATCCCGTCGAAGTCGACGCGGGATGTCGAGGTCGGTCCCAGACGATCCCTCGGGGGGCTGACACATCCCGCTCGGGCGGCGGAAACGCACGCGCCGCCGACCGCCGGACAGATCCGCGCGGCGGTGGAAGACGGCGGGCAGCATTACGAAGCCAAGCTCGGCCGCGAAGCGAGCGGCGAAACACGGGCGACTGCGGATCGCACCCCGGATCTCAAAGGCGGTTTGCTGAGGTTGTTTCAATCGCTGCCGACGTTGGCTCACGCGCAATTCCCCGTCGCCCAGCGGACGCTCGAAAGCATCGAGGCCCAACAGGCGCAGAACGTCTTCGCCCAAGAGACCGGCGGCGCCTATGTCTACCAAGTCCCCTACATCGACGGCGGCCGCTGGCAGACGTTGAATCTCGCCCTCGAACCCGAGTACGAAACCGACGAGCAAGGCGAGAAACAGCCCAAGGCGTTTCGCATGATGATGCAAGTACCCCTGAGCGACCTCGGCGAAACGTGGATCGAAGCGGGGTTGCACGACGACCGGCTCTTCGCCGTGGTCTACGTTCAATCGCAGGCGGTGCTCGATCGCTTGACGCCGGAACTCCCCGCGTTGAAAGCCGAATTGTTGGGCGGCGGATTCCGCGAAGCGCTGCTCGACGTGCGCCCGCTGGCCGATTGGCCGGAGCGGGTCAAGAAACGGGCGACGATCCGACCGGAGTCGGGTTCCATCGTCGATGCGAGGGCGTGATTGTGGCCGAGAACCAGCAAAAGAAGGCAGTGGCGCTGCGGTACGATCCCGCCCGCGATAGCGCGCCGAAGGTCGTGGCCAAGGGGCAGGGAGCGCTCGCCGAACGCATCCTCGCGCTCGCTAAAAAGAACGGTGTTCCCGTTCGCGAGGATCGTGCCCTCGTGGGCGTGCTCAGCCGGATGAAAGTCGATCAAGAAATCCCACCGCAACTCTACCAAGCCATCGCAACGATCTTGGCCTTTTTGCTGAAGGCGAACAACAAGCCGGGGTGAAGCAACTCCAGATTCACTTGGCCTTCGCGCCGTGGAACGGATCGGCGTAGACTTCGGATGACGCAAGGAGGCGTTTCCGATGATTGCGCACAATCGCCCGTTCCCCCTTTGGTTAATGGCAGCCGGCTTCCTGTTCGCGTGCGGGTATTGGCCGACGCTCACCGCTCCGTTTGACTTCATGGACGACGGCAACCTCGTCTACCCCACGCCGGGCTTGACGGCGCGCGGGCACGTCGAATTGTGGTGGGACAAAGTCGCGGCGAACGTCGAGCACCTCGGGCCGTTCCGCCCGGTCGTGTGGGCGCATTGGCAACTGCAAGCCAATCTCTTCGGGGCCGATCCGCTCGCGTGGCGACTCGCCCGATTGCTCTGGTGCGGCGTCGCCGGGACATTGCTGCTGGCGCTGCTGCGGGAGTTGAAAATCCACCCGATCGCGGCGCTCGTGGCCACCGCCGCGGCGATGTGGAACCCTTACCGCAACGAAATTTGGACGAGCCTGACGTTGGCCGAAGGGGTCGCCATGCCCTATGCCATGCTCGCCTTGTGGGCCTCGCGGCGCGCCGCCACGGCCGAGACACCGTGGCGATTCGACCTCATCGCTATCGTCGGATTGCTGCTGGCCCTCGGCTGTAAGAACGTCTTCATCGCGTTGCTCCCCGCGATGCTCGTCTTGCGGATTTGGCCCGAAGGAAAAACGTGGAGCGAGAGCATCCATTCGCACCGCATTGCGCTCGTCGCCTATTCCATGCCGGTGCTGCTACCGCTCGGGCACTTCTTTTATTTCCAATCGCATTGGCACGAAGGCCAGTACGAAACCCCCGGCCCGTCGTGGGATCAAGCGAAGCAGTTCACCCTCTGGCTGAAGGGCGCCGCGGGCCTCGATTTCTTGGGCGTCGGTCTCGGATTGCTCGTCCCTCCACTGTTGATGCATCGAGCGGCATTTGTCCGAAATTCCCCGGCGTTGGCCTGCGCGGTCCTGCTCTTGCTCGGCGGATTCTCCGTGTATCTGCCGATGCACATTATGTGCGGGCGCTATACGATGCCGGCCGTTTGGGGTTTGGACATCGCATTCGCCTTGTTGCTGACGAACTTTTTAGACGTCCCCGTATCCTCGTGGACGCGCCTCGGTTGGGCCGGCCTCTCTGCCGGGATGATCGCCCTGGTCGTGGCGTCGGCCGGTCGGCAAGAGAAAGTGGCCACGCGGTCGCGGATGCTCTGGGCGGTGGTGCACCACATCGAGGCGGACGTGCCACCCGGCGCCCGCATCGCGTGGATCGCCGGCGATAGCGAACAAGGGGAATTGAACGCGGAAGAGGGCATCCACCTCTACTGGCACCTTTTGCACCGCGGTCGCGGCGACGTCCGCATCGGTTTGATGGACGCGGCCGAGCGGCCGATGGTCCGGGTCGAACTCGCCCGTTTGCAAAAGCCGCCGGAGTATCGGATTGCTGCACGGCCGACAGTTGAACGTTTGATGTGGCAAACGGATCGCACGTTCGAGTACCCCTACCGTTTCGGCCGCAAACGCTACGGGTGCAGGATCGAATCGTTGAAACCGTTGCCGGAATCCGGATTGATTGTCGATCCGATCACCGCGAGGTTTATGCAAGATCAATTCGAGAATCCCGGCGCGGAATTGGAGGCGTTGCGGAAACTGCTCCCGCCGACAAAGCCGGGCCAAGCGACCGCCGGCCTGCTCGAGCGCACCGCCAACCCACCCCGGTGACGGGTGTTACTTTAAGGGCTTCGGTTGCGCATCGAGCCACTTCCAGGCTTTAGTCAGCGCAGCGTCCCGATCTTCCTTATTCTGAAACCAGCCGATCGCTCGGAAAGCGGATTTGTCTCCAACACACCACGCCTTCAAGTCGGCGGCGTCGAATCCGTATTTCGCGACATCTTCTTTGCGAAGGAGCAGCGCCATCGCGGTTGCCACTTCCCGCAATTCAATAGTCATGGTATTGAACTGGCAATAGACCCGCTCGTCGGTTCGCAATTTGTCGAGCAGAAGGACATCCGCCAATTCGCCGTGATTCCCCAGTACGAGGATCGCATGCGCGAGTAACTCCGGCGGGTGTTTGGCATTCGTGATCAATTCTCGAGCGAAGGGAGCCGCTTCGGGGATATTCATGAACAGCGCAGCTTCGAGCCCCCTTTGTACAGCCACGGGATTCTTGCGATGCTTTAACCAAGCCAAGTACAGTTTTCGGAACGGCTCTTTTTCCGAGCTTTTCGTCAACTCGACGAAATGGCCATGAAACAGCATCGTGATCTGTTGCGGGTCTATACCTTTTTCAGGGACGAGTTGGGCACCGAGGAACAAACATCGCAAAATCGCGTCCCGTTTCACGACTTCGAGCGAACGGTTACGAATGGCTAAGATGTCAAACGAGCCGATGAATTGTTTGAACGCGGCGGTCCACGCCCCATCGACGCGTTCCATCTCGGTCCGATACGCTTCGAAAGATTTCGCGGCGTTCCCTTCCACCGACTCCAGCAATTCGGCTGAAGTAGCATCGGGCATCATCTCCACGTACAGCGCCCGACTCTCTTTGCCATCCCCGGCGATGGCTTGGAACCGCTTCCAAACGGGGCTGTCGATCGCCTCCCCGTCGGCCACGAATCGATCGAGGGCATCCTTTTGGATCAGTCGTAGAACTTTCTCGCTCCGCTCCACCACTTCGGGTGACTCGCTTTTCAGACCGACTCGCAGCGCCGGGATCGCCTTTTTGCCCATGGCCCGCAACGGCTTCTCAGCGGCCTCTCGGGTCTTGAACGCGGGATCGCCGAGTTGCTTTACCAACGACTCGGCCGTCGGTGCATCCGTACGGGGTAGCGGTTGATCTTCGCCTTGGACTCGTCCGTCGCCCGGCACGGCGATCATGCCGCCGCTCAGCACCAAGCAGGATATGCCGGCCAGAACCATCCCATGCAACTTCAGTTTGTTCAGAAAGAACATCTTCATGACCTCCGTAACCAAGGGTGCGAGCCCGGCGGTCGGGCCGAGCATTGCTGTTTGAACCGTTGCGTCGACGAGTGCGGACGTGGCCGTCGCACTTTGCTCCGCCAAGATCGAAGTAAGTATCACCTCGGCGAAGCCGCGTGCCTTCAACCGTTTTTCGAGCATCCGGTGGGCCGTGGTCAAGCGGCTGGAAATCGTGCCGACGGGGATACCGAGCCGCGCGGCCACTGCCGCGCGGGCGAGGCCATCGAGTTCGCACAACACGATCGCCTCGCGGTATTTCTCAGGCAGCTTCGCGAGTTCCTCGTCGAGGGCCGCCAGCAATTCCGGGTCGGGGAGCGGACTTCGTTCCGGGGTGACTTTCGCTTCGCGGAGTCGCCGTTTCGCGGCCATCGCTTTCGCCTTCAATGCCGTGTGATAGGCCACGCCGTAGAGGAAGTTGCCAACGCAAGCCCGGTCGACGAACGACGCGGCCCGGCGGAGCAACACGATGAACGTCACTTGGAAAGCGTCGTCCGCATCCGCACCGGGGCCGAGCACGCGACGACAGGTGCCGTAGACCAAACCGGCGTGCCGCCGGACGAGCACCGCGAAGGCGGAATCGTCGTCGCCGGCCAAATGCCGGGCCAGAAGCCGGCCATCGGAAGTGTCGTCCGGCGTCAACCGGGCCGCCACGCGGCGGAGGCCGCTTCGGAGCAGAGTCGTCATCTCGACCTCGAATTCGGGACTCTGAGAAGATGTTCCCACAATCGGTGAATCCGTCGGTGGAAATGTCGCGGGATGCCGGATTGGCTTATCTTATCTCGGTAGCAAACGAACCCCGAGAGCCGCCGATGCCCGCCGCTTGGATGCCGCCCGCGAACACCCGCGCTTTGATCTTCGATTGCGACGGCACACTCGCCGACACCATGCCGATTCATTACCGCGCCTGGTCGCGCATTCTCGCGCCGCGCGGTATTCCGTTCGATGAAGTTCGCTTCTACCAACTCGGCGGCATGCCGACGGGGAAGATCATCCGCGTGCTGAGCAACGAAACCGGCGTCCCGGTGGCCGATGCCGACATCGAGGTTTTGATCCACGAGAAGGAATCGATCTTCTTGTCGCTGCTGCATGAAGTCGAACCGCTCGCGGGGATCGTCGGCATCGCCGAGCGCTTCCGGGGACAGCTGCCGATGGCCGTGGCGAGCGGCGGCTACCGGGACGTGGTGCGGCGCACCCTCGACGCCATCGGCATCCGCGACTGGTTCGACGCGATGGTGTGCGCGGAAGACACGGCAAACCACAAACCGGAGCCGGACGTGTTTCTCGAAGCGGCCGTGCGGCTCGGGAATATCCCGGCGGATGTCTGCGTGGTCTTCGAGGACACCGACATCGGCTTGGAAGCCGCCCGCCGGGCGGGGATGATGGGGGTGGATGTACGGGCCTGGGCCCCGGTGCGGATGTGGGCGAATCCGTAGAGTACCCCGAGTCCGCCACTCGGAGATTCGACATGGTGCCGATTGCGGATTGGAATGAAGTCCTCAATTCGAACTGGGCGAAATCGGTCGTCACTATTCTGGGATCGATCGGCGCCGTCGGCACGGCCGTCTGGTGGGTCTTGAGTCGCTTCTACCGCGACCGCTTCAAAAATTTGACGCAGCAGGCCAAGTCACACCGGTCCCAATTGGCGGACGCGCAGAAGACCGCCCAAGCGGGCCATCAGTCGCTCGCACTGCTCCAACAGAGTCACGAGCAGCAATCAAGGGAGATCGTGGGGGGGCACGCGCGGATTGAAAAATCGCTACTATTGCTATCGCAAGCCAAAGACAAGGAAGTCCGCTACCTGCAAGAAGGGCAACGGCTGTTGATGCAGCGCAACCAATTGCGGGTTGATCTGGCGCACCATAAGGGGCTCTCCGATACGTTGGTAAGTCAAGTCACGGACCGCGACGGCCAATTGCAAACCGTGCGGACGGAACTCGACGAACGCCGGCGGGAACTCGACCGCGGCGAGCGGCGCATCCGCCGGGCGATTCAACTCGACGGGTTCCTCTGGACGGCGAAGGCGCTGCAGCGTGTCCCCCGGTTCCGCCCACAAAGCGAACGCCGCCAAGCGATCCTCTCGGTCGTGAACCTCAAGGGCGGGGTCGGCAAAACCACCGTCGCGGCGAACCTCGGGGCCACCTTCGCCCGCCGTGGCTATCGCGTGCTGTTCGTTGACCTCGATTTGCAAGGCTCCCTGACCGACCTGTTGCTGCCGCTCGACAAAATCAAAATGCTGCACGCGAACGCTTCGCTCGCCCAGCATTTTTTCGACGCGGCCTCGGTGGCGCCGACCACCAAACTCGGTGACTTCGTCCAAAGCGTCTGCCGTTTCCCCGACGGAGGCGCCGTCGATTTGCTCGGCACGAGCGACAACCTCGGCTATACGGAATTAACCCTCACGCTCCGTTGGCTTTTGAAACAAGGCAAAAGCGACAACCGCTTTCTGCTCAGGAGAGCGCTCCACCGACCGGCCGTTTCCAAGAAATATGACATCGTGATCGTCGATTGCCCGCCGCTCGTGAATATTTCCTGTATCAACGCCTTGGCCGCGAGCGACCACGTCGTCGTGCCAGTGACCCTCGACAGCCGGGCAATGGAGCGCGTACCGGTGCTGTTGAAGCGCGTGCTGGGGTCCGAGAAGTTCCGCAAATACATCAACTGCGATCTCAAGATCCTCGGCGTCATCGCCAACCGGACGTACCGCGAAAACCTGACGCTGGCCGAAACCGAAGCGTGGAACCAGCTCGGCGCGCGCTGCCGGGACGCCGCCGGCGAAGACGTGCGGCGCTTCGAGACGACGATCCCGATCTCGAACGAAGCCCGCGAATCCAACGATCTGCTCGAAGACAAACCACCGAATTCGAAAGCCGCACTCACCTTCGCCGCACTCGCCGACGAAATCGAACAGGAGTTGCCCCGTGAATGTCGCCGACATCCAGAAGCACTTTCGTAGCCTCGCAGAATTCGCCGAACGGGCCGGCGCCAGCGGCAAAGTGCTGATGGAACTCGGATCCGTGGCCGAAGCGCTCGAGCCGTTCGAATCGCTGACGGTCGCCCAATTCGGGGTCTTCCTACGCGCGGCCGATGAATATGCCCGGAATGGGATTGTACCGACGGGCCCGAAACCGAAGGTTACCCGTGCCCCGAAGGCCCCCGCGACTCCCCGCGCGCCGAAGGCCACTGTGGTCTCCCCGGATCAAGCCATCGAACGAATTTATGCCCTCTACGAAACGATGGTGCACGGCAACCACACCGAGGAGGCCATCGCGAAAGAATTGAACCTCGTCGGGTCGTTAACGAAGCCGAGTTTGCAAAAGCTCGCCGAGAAAATGAACATCTGGCAGGCCGTCAAAAAACTCAGTGTCCCGGCGATCAAGGCGAAAATTCAAGACGAAGTCCGCGAGCGCAAAAACCGCTTCGAGCGCTCCGATTACTGATCGTCCGGCGTCGACCGGGGCAGCGTCACGGCGAATTTGGTGCCGACTCCGACTTCGCTCGTCACGCGGACTTGTCCGCGCATCGCTTGAGCGAGGTGCTTCACGATGGCCAGTCCGAGGCCGGTGCCGCCCATCTCGCGGGAGCGGGCTTTGTCGACGCGGTAGAACCGCTCGAACACGCGCGGCAGGTCCCGTTCGGGGATGCCGATGCCCGTGTCTTCGACTTCGATCAACACATTGTGCGGGCCGGCCTGCCAACGCACCGTGATGCGGCCGTTGTCCGGCGTGTACTTGATGGCGTTGTCCACCAAGTTGTCGAGGAGTTGGGCCAACCCTTCTTCGTCGACCCAAACCGCGGCGCCGGTCGGGCAACCGGACAGGGCCACGCCATCAAGGGTCAGGCCCTTGGTTTCGGCCCGCGTCCGGTGGCGATCCAAACAGGCGTGCACGGCGTCTTCGACGCCGACGGGGTCGTATTCCAGCCGGTATTCCCCGGCTTCGATGCGCGCCAAGCTCAGCAAATCTTCGATCAGCGTCTGCTGGCGGTCGGCCTGCTCCGCGATTTGCTCCAAGAACATCCCGCGCGCGTTCGGGTCTTCGACGGCGCCGTCCATGAGCACTTCAACGCTCGATTTGATGTTCGCCAGAGGCGTCTTGAGTTCGTGCGACACGTTGGCCACAAAGTCTTGCCGCAGACGCTCCAACCGTCGGAGATCCGTCGTGTCTTGGAGCACCATGACGGCACCGGGCGAATTCGGCCCCGGCAACCGGGAGACGTACACGACGAGGCTCTTGACGGCCGGGCCTTTCCAGTCGAGTTCTTCGCGGTGCGGTCCCTCTTGCTTCAAGGCGCGCTCGACGAGTTCACGCACCGCCCGCTGCCGGGTGATCTCCCAAAGCTTGCGGTTGACGGCTTGAGTCGGGTCGAACTCGAGCAATTCCCCCGCGCGGTCGTTCGCGAATAATACGACCTGCTCGTTGTCGATCGCGACCACTCCTTCGACCATTCCCGAGAGGATCGTGCGGAGTTGCTCGCGGTCGCGCTCGAGCTGCCGGAAGGTCTCGGCGAGGTGGTCCGTCATACCGTTGAACATACGGGCCACGCTCGACAATTCCCGGTTGCCCGAGACGTGAATCTTGTGGTCGAACTCCCCGGCTGCCACGCGGCGGGCGCCTTTGGTGAGTTCGTCGAGCGGCCGCGTGAATCGTCGGGCCAGCACGTAGGCGGGGATCACGGCGACGAGGGCGATGACGACCACCGCCAACGCCACCTGTCGGCAAAGTTCGAAGAACAGATCGGACCCATCCGACCGCTCGAGGATCAACAGCCCGACTGCCGCGACGGCCAGCACGACGAAGATCAAGTACGTGAGGAAAAGCCGGAGGAACATAAGGGTGGAACCGTTGGTCGTAAGTCGGCCCATCGGCCTCGGATCGGAGCAGCCGTGGATAGTGTACACGAAGTATGCGTGGAAAATGGAGCGCAGTTACGGCCGGTAACGATTCTCGCGGTTACTGACCTGAGCGATGGCTCATTCTTCAAACCCGCGCAAGCGGTGAACCGGGTAAAAGGGCGCCAGTCGCCCTGCCAATTCCGCAGCCCGGCGGGAAACTCGGCGGAACTCGAACTATTTTCCGTTGCGTCCGGCCACACCGCTTTCCATAATGCGACTTCCCGGCGAAGATGCGCCCGGGTTTTTCGATCCCCGCGGCCATCCGGCGACCCGCGGGGGCGGTTGAGTATCAACCGCCTTGCAGACGCCGAATCAATACGTTCGGTCGGCCCGTTGCTTCACCCGGCCCGCCCCGCGGCGGGATGACACCCTGGACCCAAACCCGCCACGGCGGACGATTCCATACCCCGGAGACCGTGAGACCCCGCGGCGCTCGCCCCGTCCGCGATGACTCGACGTCGGAACGCAACGGGCCACCGCTGGAGTGGTCCGATGAATGATTATGTCCTCGGCGGGTTGGTCTTCGCCAACTTGCTGATCGTCGGTGGTGGGCTGATCGCCCTGCGCAACATGCTGCGCCAACGCCCGCCCGAGACGCCATCGCCTGCGGTCTCGATTGTGCCCTTGGCCTCGGATGGCGTAGCCATCGATCCGGCCTTGATCCGCCAAGCCGAAGCCCAGATGAAGGAAGTTGTACGTCAAGCCGAAACGCAGGCGAAGGAACTGGTCCGGCAGGCCGAAAACAAAAACCGCGAAATGATCGAACAAGGTCGCCGCGATGCCGACCGCATCGTCAAAGAAGGGGAATTTAAACTTAAAGATGACGCCTTCAAACGGCGCGAGGAAATCACCCGGGAGTTCGAGAAGACCCGCAACGACCTGAAAGACACCGAACGCCGGCTCGAAAAACGCGAAGACACCCTCGACGGCCAACAGAAAGAAATCACCGAGAAAAAGAAGACCCTCGATGGCCAAGTGAAGAAAGCGACCGACCAGAAGGAACTCTTCGACAAGAAAACCAAAGACCTCGAAGTCTTGATCGACCAAGAGACAAAAACGCTCCAAAAGCTGTCCGGCCTCTCCCGCGAGCAAGCCGAGAAACAACTCCTCGAACGCATCGAGCACGAACTCGCCGAAGAAGTCGCCACGCGCATCCGCAAATCGAACGAGAGCTATCAGCAGCAAGCCGAAGGGAAGGCCCGCGAAATCCTCGCCACGGCCGTGCAGCGCTACGCCAGTGCACACACCGCCGAAGCGACCGTCAGCACGGTCGACATCCCGAGTGACGACATGAAGGGCCGGATCATCGGCCGCGAAGGACGCAACATCCGCACCTTTGAAAAAGCGACCGGGGTCGATGTGATCGTCGACGACACCCCCGGCGTCGTGGTGGTGTCGGCATTCGACAACGTCCGGCGCGAGATCGCCCGTATCTCGCTGACGAAGCTCATCCAAGACGGCCGCATCCACCCGACGCGCATCGAAGAGATCGTCCTCGAAACGCAGAAGGAAATGGACGCGACGATTTTGGAAATCGGCCGCAAGGCCGCCATCGAACTCGACATCGCCCTGCCCCACGACAAGATTTTGCAACTGCTGGGCCGACTCCGATTCCGCACCAGTTACAGCCAAAACGTCCTGCTGCACAGTATGGAAGTCGCGCACCTCAGCGGTATGATCGCATCCGAACTCGGGTTGAATGCCCAACTCGCGCGGCGCTGCGGCTTGCTCCACGACATCGGTAAAGCGGCGGATCACGAGATGGAAGGCGGCCATCCGAAAGTCGGCGCCGAACTGGCCAAGCGCTACGGCGAGACGAGCAAAGAAGTGCTCCACGCGATCGTCGGCCACCACGACGACATCACCGTGGACAACATTTATACGGTGATCGTTGCCTCCGCCGACGCCATCAGCGCCAGCCGACCGGGTGCCCGCCGCGAGACTTTGGAGAAATACGTGAAGCGAATGGAAGCGCTCGAAGCCGTCGCTTGCGGTTTCCCCGGCGTCAGCGCTGCGTTCGCCATCCAAGCCGGCCGGGAACTGCGCGTCATCGCCAATGCCCACGAAACGACCGACGCGCAGGCGCTGCAAATCTGCCGCGACATCGCCCGGGCCATTGAGCAAGAGCTGGACTACCCCGGCGAGATCAAGGTGACGGTCATCCGCGAAACGAGGAACGTCGAGATGGCGAAGTGATAGAGTTCTGTCAACCGAAAGGTCAACGACAGGATCGGAACAGCCGGTGTGATAGACGCCCGACGACACGGGCAAGTTTTTGGATCACCCGAAGTCGTCGCGGCGATCGTCGGCCGCTAACTGGCGGAGCATCAGAGCGTACAATTCCGAGGTCGGTTAAGGTATTGTTCGAATCAAAGTTCCGTTTGCTCGCCCAAGCGTGCGAGGGCGGCCGGCTCCCACGAACTTTCGTCTTCGATGGGCTCGACGTGTATCGTCACTTCCAACTCGGCCGCGATGTCTAGCAACTTCGTCTCGATGTCGTGGGCCAGCGTGTGACCGGCTTGCACCGTCCAAGTCCCGGGCACCAGCAGGTGGAAATCGACGAATTTACGCCTCCCGGCCCGGCGCGTCCGCAAGAAATGGAAGTGGCACCCCTGCGGGAGGGCCGTGCGAATCCCGTCCCGCAACCGCGTTTGATCCTCCACTGGGAGCGCGCGGTCCATCAATCCGTCGAACGAGCGCCGGACGAGTTTGAAGCCTGTCCAGAGGATGCTCACGCCGACCGCGAGGGCCAAGACCGGGTCGAGGTACTTCAACCCCGTGAGCGCGACCAAGCCGAGCCCGGCCACGACTGCCAAAGACGTCAGCACGTCGCTCATCAGGTGATGGCCGTCGGCTTCCAAGATCACCGAGCCATGTTTCTTGCCGACGCGCAATAGCACTGCAGCCACGCCGAAGTTGATCGCGGAGGCGACGACCGTGAGCCCGATGCCGATGCCGAGCTGCTCCAATTCCTTCGGTTCGATCAATCGGCCGACCGCATACCAAGCCGTGCCGAGACCGGCGACAAAAACCAGTGTCCCTTCGAGGCCGCTCGAAAAGAATTCGATCTTCTCGTGGCCGTAGGCGTGCTCTGGGTCGGCGGGTTTATGAGAATACTTCAAACTGAAATACGCCGCCGTCGCCGCGAGGAGGTTCACGAACGATTCGAGCGCATCGGAAAACAACCCGACGGACCCGGTGAGGAAATAGGCCGTCCCCTTCAAGCCGATGGTGAACACGGCCGCGAGTAGCGACAGCAACAGGGGTCCGCGCAGGGCTTGGTATGACATGGAGCAGTGGCCAGTGATCGAGGCAATGGTCCGACGAGTTCGGAGTCTTTCTTACGGAACGCCGGTCACTGGCCGAGGATCATGAATGCAAAAAGCCCGACGGGCCGCACACCGGGGGTGGTGGGCGGCCCGTCGGGTTGTGGGCCGGAGTCCGGGGGGTTGGACTTCGGCTCGGGGGTCTTCCGGCTCCGAGGCCTGGGGGGTTAGGCTGCCGATCGTCGGGGGGTTGACGATCCGCGAGAAGCCGGGGCGAGTAGTTCTTTGGGGGATCACCTCGCCTGTGGTCGGAGCCGGTTGGGGTCGGCCGCGACGAATATAACTAATGCACGGCCCGTGCCAAACGCGAATTAACTACGAATCGCCTTGGAATGCTGGGTCGGACGACACGGGAGCGGAGGCGATTGTAAAAAGGGTTTGTAGAAGTTGCAATTGTTACCGGGTCGGGATCGGCAAAAGTTGCAAGCCAATGCACCAGTCCCCGGAAGCGATCCAAGTTAGCGCGGTTGCAGGTCGAACTCGAGGCGTGCTCCGAGCGTCACACCCTTCACGGTCATCTTCACTTCTTCGATGTCGCACCGGCCCGATTTTTTGAACGGCCGCGGCATCGGCTGGGCATGCTTCTTCGCGTCCACTGTCCGGCAACGTACGGTGTATTCCCCGGCCGGCAGGCCCGACAGGAGAACCGTCCAGTGGGCTTTGGACAGTTTCATCGGCCATGATTTCGGCCGACCTTCGCCGTCGAAACCGAGCGTGTCCTTCGGAATCGCGCCGCCGGCGAGCTTGCCGCCCCACTGTTTCGGCGGCGGCAGAATCGTCGCATCGACCCAAGGCGACTTGGCGAAGTACGGATCGTCCGCCGGCCACGGCTTGTTACTCGGGTGAATCCAGACCTGCACCTTTGACAATCCTGACACGCCGACTTGGGCGTACCCCGTCAGCGGGATTGACTCGTTCGCCCCGATGGCATCGGGGACGTGCAGCGTCGCGGCGAAGGTTTTCAGCGGGCTGTCGATGTCGTTGTTCCCATCGGCGTAGGTGTCGTTCGCGTGCGGCAAGTTGCTCAGCGTCACCGTTGTCAGCCACTTCACCAACTTGAACCCATAGCCTTCGGGCACGACGATTCGCACCGGGCCGCCGCGCTCGCTGTCGAGCCATTCGCCGTTGAGCTTGTAGCAGAGGATCACCGGCGGCAGGTCGTCCGGATCTTCGAGTACCCGCCCGGCCGGGAGCGAACTACGGAATAGT
>Ga0105047_10006864_pt1 | contig 19249 bp, 8 predicted proteins | sample MAT04_FD_78384 | JGI IMG/M metagenome (GOLD analysis project Ga0105047, IMG submission 78384) | Freshwater microbial communities from Lake Fryxell liftoff mats and glacier meltwater in Antarctica - MAT-04 (megahit assembly) | ecosystem: Environmental > Aquatic > Freshwater > Ice > Liftoff... | reverse complement strand
GCGCCGAAGCGGTACTCCACGCTGAACCCGGGCCAGGCCTTCGGCACCGCGGGCGCGAAATACAGCGTGTCACCGCGGCGATCGAAGCCGAGGATCGCCTCCAGCCCGACGCGATACATCCAGCTCGCCGAGCCGGTGTACCAGGTCCATCCCCCGCGCCCGCGCTGGCCCGCGGCGGAGTAGATGTCGGCCGCGACCACGTAGGGCTCGACCTTGTAGACCTCGACCTCGGCCGGCGTGCGCGAGCGGGTGAGCGGGTTCGACATCTGGTACAGCGCAAAAGCGCGGTCGCCGTCGCCGCGGAGCGCGGTCGCGAGCACCGCCCACAGCGCTGCGTGCGTGTACTGCGCGCCGTTCTCGCGCACGCCGGGCAGGTATCCCTTGATGTAGCCGGGGTTGCGGTCGGTCTTGTCGAACGGCGGCGCGAGGAGCAGCGACAGCCGCGCGCCCTCATCGATCAGGTTCGCATCGAGCGCGCGCATCGACTGCGCCTGGCGTTCGGGCGAGCCCGCGCCGGAGATGACGCTCCAGCTCTGGGCGATCGAGTCGATGCGGCACTCCTCGCCCTCCGCCGTTCCGAGGGCGCTGCCGTCGTCGAAGTAGGCGCGGCGGTACCACTCGCCGTCCCAGCCGTGGGCCTCCGTCGCCCGCGCGTATCCGTCCGCCAGCGCGAGGAGCTCGTGCCCGTCCGAAGGCGATGCGTACGGCGCGAACGCCCGCAGCGTGCTGGTGAGGAACCACGCGAGCCAGACGCTCTCGCCGCGCCCTGCCGCGCCGACCAGGTTCATCCCGTCGTTCCAGTCGCCGGTCCCCATCAGCGGCAACCCGTGCGCGCCCGCGGTGCAGGCCTTCCTCAGGGCGCGCAGGCAGTGCTCGCGGATCGTGGCCGTCTCGGTCGAGATCCGCGGCTCCGCATAGATCTCGTGCTCCTCCGCGGCGAGCGGTCGCATGTCGAGGAACGCCACCTGCTCCTCGAGCACCGTCGCGTCACCGGTCGTCCGCACGTAGTGCGCGACGACGTACGGCAGCCACGCCAGATCATCCGAGAAGCGCGTGCGCACGCCGCGGCCCGTGCCCTCGTGCCACCAGTGCTGGACGTCGCCCTCGACGAACTGTCGCCCCGCCGCGCGCAAGATGTGCTGTCTCGCCACCGCCGGCTCGGCGTGCACGAACGCCATCACGTCCTGCAGCTGATCGCGAAAGCCGTACGCGCCGCTGCTCTGATACAAGGCCGATCGGGCCCACATGCGGCAAGCCAGCGCCTGGTACATCGCCCAGCGGTTGATCATCGCGTCGAAGGCCGGGTCCGGCGTGCGCACCGTGATCACGCTCAGTCGTCGCGCCCACGCCTCGGCCGTCGCGCGCAGGGCCGCCGACGCGCGCTCGGTGCTCTGCAGCGCGACGATCGACGCGCGCGCTTCGGCCTCGCTCGGCGATGCGCCGAGGAGGACCACGATCTCGTGGGTCTCGCCGGGCGCGAGCGTGATCACGCTCTGGAGCGCTGCGCACGGATCGATCGCCGCGCCGGTCTGGCCGTCGAGCCGCGAGAGGCCGGACAGACCCGCGGGGGATCGCATGGATCCATTGCGCCCGAGCACGCTGCGGCGCGCGCCGCTGTAGCTCGCGACGTCATCGGTCGTCGCGCAGAACGCCACCCACCCTGCGAACTGCGGATCGAACGTGTTGCGCGCGAACATGACCCCGCCGTCGAGCTGGGTGTGGATCTGGTGCTGGGTGTGCTCGCGCAGCGCGCCGAGCGTCCACTCGACGTACGCGGTGATCGAGAGGTGGCGCTCCACGCCGCTCTCGTTGGTGATGCGCAGGCGCGAGATCTTCACCGCCGCGCCCTCCGCGAGCCCGAGCGTCAGATGCGTGGCGATGCCGTGGCGCTCGTGCTGGAACGTGCTGCTGCCGGCCTGGTGCTCCACGGTGTACAGGCCGTCATGCGCGATGGGAGCGGGCGTGGCGCTCCACAGATCGCCGCTGTCCTCGTCGCGCAGGTACAGCGCGTCGCCCGGTGGATCGCCGACCGGATCGTTGTGCCACGGCGTCAGCCGGAAGAAGTAGCTGCTGCCCGCCCAGGTGAAGCCGCCGCCGCGCTCGGTGACCACGAAGCCGCCGTGCGGGTTGGCGATGACGTTGGCCCAGGGCGCGGGCGGTACACGATCGCCGTCGACGTGGATCCGATAGTCGCCGCGCGCGGTGAGGCCGCCAAAGCCGTTGTCGAGCAGGATCGGATCGAGCGACGGGCGCAGGCGCAAGACAGGCGGCACGGGATCGGGGCTCGACGCGCCGGTCGAGGCTCCGACGGGACGACGCGTCCAGGCGTTGACGCTGCCGCCGGTGCGCACGCCGGCGCGCTCGGCGCGCTGTGGATCGCGCGGGGGCACGAAGTCGACCGAGGCGGGGGGCTTTTTCCCCGGCACCCCCGGCCCCCCCGGCTTCGCTGGTTTCGCGGCGAAGATCCGCCCCAGCGGCCGCCCATCGCAGGGCACGTGCACGCGAGCGGTCGCGCGCAGCATCAGCAGCGACTCCGCGCTCAAGAGGTCCTTCTGCACGATGAACACGCCGCCGGGTCGATCGAGCATCCCCGAGTCGCTCGATCCGAACAGGCCCGCCGTGATGTCGTTGGCGAGCTCGCGCAGGTAGAGCGACGGCTGGGTGTTGAGCACCACCAGGTCGACCGTCATCCCGCGCCGCCGCCAGTAATGGTGCGCGGCGAACAGCTCGCGCAGCGTCGGCAGCCCCGCCTGCTCGTCGATGGTCGCGAGCACGATGGGCCAGTCGCCCGAGATACCTTGCGCCCACAAGAGCGGCTGCGATCCGCGATTCTTGGCCAGCTCCTCGGCCGGAGCGCGCGTGGCTGGCGTCGCGTACATCAGCCCGCCGGCGATCTCCTGGAACACGCACGCGTCGGCCGGGCTCACCTCCAGCTCGCGCAGCTCGACCTGGGTCGAGGTCCACGCCAGATCCAGCGCGCGCTGCGCCGCCTGCGGGTGATGATAGCGATCGGCCAGCGCGAACGCCTCCTCGCGCGTCGCGGCTACCAGCGTGGTGAACGCGACCTGCGCGGTGTCGCCCGGCTCGAGCTCGACGCGCACGCGCAGCGCGAAGATCGGATCGAGCACCGCGCCGGTCGTCCCCGACAGCGGCCCGTCGGCGTCGAGCGCCACCGGGCGCCGCAGAGACCGCCCGCGCCCGATGAAGCGCGCGCGGTCGGTCTCGCAGCTCACCGGCGCCGACTGTCGAACGTCCACCACGTGCGCGCAGACCAGCGCGCGGTCCTTCGCCGATCGCGGGCGGCGGGTCGCGGTGATCGCCGCGCACCACGGGTGCCACTCGGTCTCGACGAAGAGGTTGCTGAACGCGGGGTGGGCGCGGTCCGAGTCGGCCGGCGCGAGCACCATCTCACCGTAGCTGGTCAGCTCGAGCACGCGGAGCTGGCCGCTGCCGTTGGTGAGGGTGATGCGGCGGATCTCGGCGGCGTCCTCCGGCACGACGGCGATCTCGGTCAGCGTCTCGATGAGGTCGTCGACGCGCTGGAACGTCACCCGGTGCGGCGCGAGGACCGCGCGGTAGCGATCGGCGGGCGCGCACACCGGCTGATGCGCGGTCGACCAGACCTTGTTTCGCGTGACGTCCTTGACGTAGCAGAACTGGCCGGTGTCGTCGGCGGTCCCGTCGGCGCGAAAGCGGGTCACCGCGAGATCTTCGTAGCGGCTGTAGCCCGATCCGCAGTGGCTGATCATCATCGTGTACGGGAGCTGCCCGAGCAGCGCGATGTGAGGCTCGGCGGTGTGGGGATCCTCGAACGTGCGCTCGCCGGAGTGATCGAGCGGCAGCGGCGCGGCGGGCTCCTGAGCCGGATCGGCCTGTGGTGGCTGGAGCGCGAGCGCCCGGGGCACGCGCTCGTGCAGCAACAGCTCCGCCGACTGCACCAGCGGATCGGCGTGAAAGCGCCGCTGCCACAGATCTTCGGCGAGCACGTTGGTCAGCGCGACCAGGCTCATCCCGATGTGGTGAGCCATGTACGTGCTCACCAGCGCGAGCGCATCGCCCGGCACCGGCCGGGTGTAGTCGATCGCGTCGCGTAGCCCGTACGGCCCGCCCGCGCCGAGCGCCTCGAGCGCCGCGATGTTCGCCAGCGCGCGCTTCGGATCGATCATCGTGGCCATCACCGTCGCGTACGGCGCGATCACCAGATCACGCCCCAGGCCTCGCTTCAGCGCGAGATCGGGCACGCCAAACGCGCGGTACTGGTACGTGCGGTGGCGATCGCGATGGTTGTACGCGCTCTCGCTCACGCCCCAGGGGACCCCGCGCGCCACGCCATAAGCGATCTGACGCGCGACCGCGCCGCGGTGGGTCTGATCCAGCAGCGTCCCGGGGAACGATCGCATCACCAGGAGCGGCATCAGGTACTCGAACATGCTGCCGCTCCACGACACCAGCGCGGTCGCGCCGCCCGCCTGCGTGAGCGTGCGGCCAAGGCGGAACCAGTGCTCGACCGGCGCGTCGTTCTTGGCGACCGCGAGGAAGCTGGCGAGGCGCGACTCCGACGCGAGCAGATCGTAGCGCGACGCATCGAGCGACCGCGTGCCCGGCTGATAGCCGATCGCGAACAGCTTTTGCCGCGGATCATAAAGAATTCCGAAGCGCATCTGGTCGAACAGCCGAAACGCGCGCGCCGCCAGCGCCACCAGCCGCGCTGCGAAGAGCGGATCAGACGCCAGCTCGAGGCACGCCTGCCTGAGCGCGAGCGCGTGGCCCGCCAGGTTGCCGCTGTCGACGGTCGACACGTACGCCGGCTCCAGAACCGCGCGCGTCTCCAGGCTGTACCAGTTGTAGAGGTGACCTTCGTGGCGGGGCAGGGCCTCGATCGTGTCGAAGGCGTTCTCCAGCCGGACGATCATCGGCTCGAGCGCGATGAAGCCGAGATCGTGCGCGCTCACGGTGGAGAGGAGCTGGAGGCCAATGTTGGTCGGCGAGGTCCGCATCGCCACCACCGGCGCGGGGTCGTCCTGGAAGTTGTCGGGCGTGAGCCAGCCGGTCTCCGCGGTGGTGAAGCGCTCGAAGAACTCCCAGTGCGCGCGCGCCAGGCGCTCGAGCGTCGCGGTGTCGGCGGTTCCAAGGCGAGCTTTGTCGTGGCGCGCCGGAACGCTCAGAAAGTAAGCGATCGCCGGCGCCGCCAGCCACGCCAGCAGGAACGGCAGTGCCGCCCACGACGCGCCCGCGATCGACACCGCCACCGCGACGATCGTCGCCGGCGCCATGTGTCGCCACACTTCCTCGAAGCTGCCCGACGTGTCGCGCTCGGATTGCGCCGCGCTCTGCCACTCGAGGAGCTGGCGGCGCGTGACCGTGAGGCGCCACAACGTGCGCACGATCGCGTCGGCCGAGATCCACGCCTGGTGCGGCAAGAACACGATGGTGAGCGCGATCTGCTGCGCGCCCTTCAGCGCGTCGGCGCCCAGCGCGGCATAGTATCCGCGCCAGGTGCGGTCGAGCGGCGGACGCAGCGCGTCGAGGACCAGCGACAGGAACCACGGCGCGGCGATCAGAGCGACGCCGATCGCGCTCCACATCCACGGTGATCCGGGCAGCACTGTCCACCCCGCGGACAGCAGCGCGAGCTGCGAGATCTCCAGCACGCTGCGGCGCAGGTTGTCGATGATCTTGGTGCGCGACAGCGTCGAGAGCGCGTTTTTCTGCGGCCCGTCGGGTCCTGGAACGCTCCGCCCCAGCCACGGCAACAGCTGCCAGTCGCCACGGATCCAGCGGTGCTTTCGCCGCGTGAAGGTGAGGTATCGGGCGGGATAGTCGTCGTAGACATTGACGTCGGTGACCAGCCCGGCGCGCGCGAAGCCGCCCTCGATCAGATCGTGCGAGAGCACCGTATGCTCGGGGAAGCGGCCCTCGGTCGCGCGCTCGAACGCGTCGACGTCGTAGATACCTTTGCCGGTGTAACTGCCTTCGCCGTGGAGGTCCTGATACACGTCGGAGACGGCGGTCGTGTACGGATCGACGCCCAGACGTCCCGACTGGATCGCCGCGAACTTCGAGGCGCCCGCGCTGGTCAGCGACACCACCACGCGTGGCTGCAGGATCCCGTAGCCGCGCACCACGTGGCCGTTGGTCGGCTCGAACACCGGCCGGTTGAGCGGATGCGCGAGCGTGCCGATGAGCTTCGCGGCGGCCTCGGGCGGGAGCATGGTGTCGGCGTCGAGCGTGATGACGAAGCGCGCGGACTGTAGCTTCGCCGAGTCACCGATCACGTGGGAGAACGCCGTCGAGACGCCGCCCCGCAGGAACTGATTGAGCTGAGCGAGCTTTCCGCGCTTTCGCTCCCAACCCATCCAGCACCCCTGTCCGGGATCGAACTGCCGCGCGCGGTGGAGCAGGTGGAACACGTCTCCATAGCGGGAATTCAAGGTGCGGATGCCTTCGATCGCCGCGGTCGCGATCGCGAGATCGGCGTCGGTCGTCTCGCTGCTCGCGTCGGTGAAGTCGCCGAGGAGCACGTAGCGCAGGTACGGCTCGGGGTTCGAGAGGTGCTGCACCTCGAGGTTGTGGAGCGCCTCGGTCACGGCGCGCACGCTGCCCAGCAAGACCGGCACCACCACCGCGGTCACCTCGGGATCGCCGGGCCCGATCTCCAGCTTGGGCAGGACGTGCGGCGGCAAGATGCCGGTCACGAGCCGGTGCACCAGCCCGACCGCGACGTCGATCGCCGGCAACAGCAAGAAGAACCCGATCAGCACCGCGTAGTATCGCGGCGAGCACAGCGCGAAGAGGAGGAGACAGGTGATGACGAAGATCCCGCCGACGAACAGCGTGTGCGGGTGTCGCAGCACCATCCGGTGCAGCTCCTCGCGCAAGGGCGCCCGATATCCCACCGCCCGCTCGAGCTCCTCGAGGCCGTCGTCGATCAAGAAGTATCCGACGTGCGCGCGCCGATCGCCGTCCGGCGCGCCGCGCGCGAGATGGGCCGCGGCCTGGGCCACCTCCAGCTCCGGCTGCTTCGATCGCCGCGCCACGCGCTCGACCTGGTGGCGATACGCGTCGCGCGTCGACGGCGTCATGCGCTCATAGAAGCCGGACGGATCTGCGGCCAGCGCGGCCTCGGTCACGCTTTGCCGCTCGACGAACGCGACCCAGTCGAGGCGCGAAACCGCCCGCAGGCTGGTGATGCTGTTGGCCATCACGAGCTGGGTGAGGGCCAGCTGCTGGCTCGATCGCGCGGCGGCGTCCTCGGCGCTCAGACCAGCGTCGGCGATCCAGTGCTCGAGCTTTGCGAGCGGCGGCGAGGTCGCGTTGGTGACGCGCAGCTGGTGCAAGAGGCGGGAGACGAAGCTCGGCGTCAGCGGTCGGATGCGGGCCACGAACGCCTCGAGCGTGCGGCGCAGATCTCCGCTCTCGCCCGCCTCTTCGATCCGCGCGGCCCACTGATCGGCCTCCTCGATGTCGTGCAGCCGGCGCACGGTGCGCAAGGTCATGCGCCGGATGTTCTCGATCAGCGCGAGCCGCATCATCGCCGGCAAAGCCCACAGCTCGCCGAGCGAGAGCGGAGATACTTCCTGCGCTGCGCCTATGAACAGGTCGAGGATGGCCTGCTCGATGCGCCCCTCGGTGTGCGAGACGAGCGTCGTGGCGAGCTCGAACACCCGCGGCTGACCCGCCAGCGGACCGGCGGATAGTATCGGCAGCTCGCGATAGTATCCCTTGGGCAGCGCCTCGCGGACGTCGCGGATGTGCTGATCGATCGCGTAATAGTTGTCGAGCAGCCACTCACCCGCCGGACCGACGTCGGCCTTGGGATCGGCGCCGAGGTGATCGCGCGCCGCGCGTACGATGCGATGCGTCTCGTCCAGGCGCTTCAGGCCAGCGGGCTTCGTGAAGACGAAGCGCGGCGCATCCTGGATGGATACGCGCTGCTCGCGGGTCACCGTTCGCGCGCGCTCGGCGAGGTGCTCGGGGCCGAGCGGCTCTCCACGGATCGGGCCGGCGTGGATGTCCTGCGCGCCACCGATCTGCGCGAACGCGCGCAACAGCTCGGGCCCTGCTGGTGCTCTCAAGCGCGTCTGCTTAGCACTCATGATCTCGGCAAGCTTGATCTGTCGTCGCTTTGGGACCACTTTGAGGGGTGACTCCACCTTCGGACCGTCGCATCGGCTCCGAGGCGCCGTCCAGCAGCGTCGCGATCGCAGATCGCGCTCGCCCTGCGCAGCTCGACCTCGCGAAGTGGCTCCTCGCGCACGAGGCCAGTAGTGACTCCGGCGAGGTGGATGCGGACGCAGCCGTCCGGATCTTCGACAAGCTCTGCCTCCAGATGGCGCCGCTGGTCGGTGACGCCGGTGTCCGCTCGATGTTCGTGCGCAGCGCGAAGCTGAGCTCGGTCGACTGTCCGTCGGATCTCTCCGTGCTCGATGGCGCGGCCAAGCTCCGCGAGACGTTGCCCTCGCAGTCGATCGAGGCGTCGACCGATCTGATCGCGACCTTCCTCGCGCTGATCGGGAGCTTCATCGGAGAGCGGCTCACCATCCAGGTCCTCCGCGGCGCGTGGCCAGCGATCGCAGCTCGTTTGAATCAGGGAGACAAACAGGATGAGTGACGGTGTTTCTATTCGAAAGCTGGCCTCCGGCGTGCCGGGCCTCGATGAGGTCCTGGGCGGCGGTATCCCGGAGTTTTCCTTCAACGTCCTGGCCGGCGGGCCGGGCTGCGGCAAAACGACGATGGCGCATCAGATCATGTTCGCCAACGCGAGCGCCCAGCGAAAGGCGGTGTACTTCACCATCATCGGTGAGCCGCCGATCAAGATGCTGCGTTATCAGCAGCAGTACAGCTTCTTCGACGCGGAGAAGATCGGTGATGGCTCGGTGCGGCACATCCACCTCGGGCAGCACGCGCTCGAGGGCGGGATGGGCAAGGTCCTCGAGGCGATCGAGCACGAGCTCGAGACGACCAGCCCCGGGATCGTCGTCGTCGACTCGTTCCGCGCGATGGTGGACCACGCCGATCAGCGATCGGGCGATCTCACCGTGATCCACTTCATGCAGCGGCTGGCGCTCCTGCTCACCGCCTACGAGGCCACCACGTTCCTGATCGGCGAGTACTCCGACGGCGAGCGCGACGACTCGGTGTTCACCGTCGCCGACGGCCTCTTGTGGATGTCTCAGGCGATCGAGCGCAACTCGGTCGTGCGCAAGCTGCAGGTGATCAAGATGCGTGGTCAAGGGCAGATCCCGGGCCTGCACACCGCGCGCATCACGGGCGACGGCTTCAGCGTGTTCCCGCGGATCCTGAAGCCCGCCGAGGTCCGCACCGAGCGCCCGCTCGAGGATCGCCTCTCGACCGGCGTCGAGGGCCTCGACGAGATGCTGGGCGGCGGCGTCCCGCGCGGATATTCGGTTCTGGTGGCCGGCCCATCGGGCTCGGGCAAGACGGTGCTCTCCAACCAGTTCATCATCGAAGGTATCAAGCGCGGCGAAAACGGCATCATCGCCATCTTCGAGAAGCGGCCCAACGACTATCTCCAGACCACGCCGCATGGCGAAGAGTTCGCCAAGCTGGTGAAGGAGAAGAAGCTCGAGGTGCTCTATCTGCGGCCGCTCGATCTCTCGATCGACGAGACGCTCCTCGAGATGCAGGAGGCGGTGAAGCGCGTCGGCGCCAAGCGCGCGGTGATCGACTCGCTGTCGGGCCTGGAGCTGGCGCTCGCGCCGACCTTTCGCGAGGACTTCCGCGAGTCGCTGTATCGCATGATCGGCGCGCTGACCGGCCTGGGCGTGACGGTGATGGGTACCGTAGAGCTCGCCGACGCGTACACCGAGCTGAAGTTCAGCCCGTATGGCATCGCGTTTCTCACCGACGTGATCATCGTCCAGCGGTACGTCGAGCTGCAGGCGGAGCTGAAGCGCGCCATGTCGGTGGTGAAGGTCCGCTCCAGCCCGCACAGCAAGCAGTTGAGGGAGTACGAGGTCTCGGCGAAAGGCGGGCTGGTCGTGGGCAAGGCGCTCAAGTCGTATCGAGGCTTGCTCTCCGGGCGCGCCGAGAAGTCGTGACCGCGGTCAGCTACATGGCGAAGCTCGGCTTCGACCAGGCCGAGATCGAGCGCCGCCTTCGGTTCTACGAGATCACGAGCGTCGATCTGGCTCAGCTGGTCTCGCTGCGCGCGTTCGCCGAGCGGATCTGCCACCCGGTGATCGAGGATCTCTACGAGCTGATCCTGGGAGACGCGCAGAGCGCGAAGTTCTTCACCAGCCCGGCGACGGTGGAGCGCGTGAAGGAAGCGCAGCGCGCGTACTTGCTCGGTCTGTTCACCGGACGGATCGACGCCGAGTACGTCGAGGGCCGGCTGCGGGTCGGCCTCACCCACGCGCGCATCGGCATGCCCCCCACGCTCTACATCGGGACGTACGGCCGGCTGCTGCGGACGATCCACCTCTACTTCTCGCGCGAGATCTCCGATCCGGCCGAGCTCTGGAGATCGTATTCGAGCATCGAGAAGCGGATGCGCTTCGACGAGTCACTGGCGGTCGACACTTATATCGCCGCGCGCGGCGACGACCAGCTCGAGGCCAACTCACAGATGGTCGGCGCGGCGTTGCGCGCCCAGGACCTGGCGATCGAGGCCGACGCGGCCAAGGAGCGCGCCGAGACGAGCGAGCAGGAGCTGCGCACCGTGACCGAGTTCCGCGAGATGTTCATCGGCATCCTCGGGCACGACCTGCGCAACCCGCTCGGATCGATCGTCATGGGCTCGGGCATGTTGCTGCGGCGCGGTCACCTCGACGAGCAGGACGAGGCGACGGTCGGGCGCATCGTCCGGGCCAGCCAGCGGATGACGCGGATGATCTCCCAGGTGCTCGATCTCACCCGCGCCCGCCTGGGCGGTGGGCTCCCGATCGAGACCCAGCGCACCGATCTGCGCGAGGTCTGCCAGAACGCCATCGAGGAGCTCGAGGCCCGCGTCGCGCTGACCATCGACGGCGACGTCACGGGCAACTGGGACGAGGATCGCCTCGCCGAGGTGCTCTCGAACCTGCTCGGCAACGCGCTCGAGTACGCCAGCGCCGGCACCACGGTGCTGGTCCGCGCGCGCGCCGACGGGCCAGAGGTGGTGGTCGAGATCGAGAACGAGGGGCCGCCCATCCCTGAGGACGTGATGCCGTTCATCTTCGAGCCGTTTCGCCGGGCGAAGCAGAAGGAGAAGTCGGCGACGGGCAACCTCGGGCTCGGCCTCTACATCGCGCAGCAGATCGTGCTCGCGCACCACGGGACGCTGAGCGCCTCGAGCGGCGGGGGCAAGACGAGGTTCACGGTGCGGCTGCCGCGGAACGAGAGCTCGAGCGCGGGTGGCGCTCCGCTGTCAGATTCCTGAGGCGAACGCGGAGACTTCCCAGTGCGTTGGAGTGGCGCTCCGCTTGCGCGCGCTGTGCCCGTGAACGTTCGCTTCTGCGGCTGGGCCGCCCTCCTCATCGCTTGTACCGAGTCCCCCGCGTCGCCTCGCGACGGCGGCAGCCCGCCCCCGCGAGCAGACGCTGCGGCTTCGAATCTCGACGCGTCGAGCACCGACGCGACCTCCGGCTCGGCCGATGGCGGCGCCGCCGACCCCTCGCCGTGCCCGGGCGGCGCGCCGCTGGTCCACTACTCGCTGACGTCGCTCGCGGTGGTCCCGACGATCAATGAGATCCAGCTCCCCAACCTCATCCCGAACGCGATCATCACGGCCGTGGTTCCCGGCGCCACGCCGGCACTCCGCTTCGACTTCTGCGTGAACGCCGGCGTGCACACGCTGTTCGGCCTCCAGTACCAGGAGCACTCGTTCGAGCTGCCGCGCCGCTTCGTCATCGATAGTACGGTCGCCTCGCCGATGGAGCGGCAGATCCCGACGCCGCACGGTGACATCACCGAGATCCGCGTCCCGCCGAGCGTCGTGGTCACGTCCGGCATCGACGCCGCGATCGGTGGCGATCTCAGCACGCTGCGCATTCGCTTGATCCTCGACGACGGGCTCCTCGTCTTCGGTCACGCCGACTTCCTCGCGGTCGGTCGCGGAATGGTCGGCGCGAGCTCGATGACTTACACCTCACTCACGATCGTCGTCGGTGGTCTCGGCGCCGGCGATGCGTTCGCGGGCCTGGTGTGTCCGTTCGCGCAGCAAGCGCTGTCGGCGCGCTTCGCGTTCGGGACGGCGCAATTCGAGGTGGAAGGTTGTTCGTTCCTCGGCGGCGGCGAGACGTTCGGCTACGAGATCCGCCGTCTCAGCGTCGAGGACTCGAGCCCGAGCTTGATGCCCGCCGATCGGAGAAAGTTCGAGCTGACGACCCCGACCGAGCTCGCGGCGGCGCTGAACTATCGCTGGAACCATCACAACGCCTGCGACTCATTCCATCTCGCGCTGCCGCACGCAGACTATGCCGCCAGCACCGCGCCGCTCGCCGGCTGCGGAACTCAGGTCCCGAACGCGCCGCCGCGGATGTTCGAGGATCCGCCGAACACGCCGGTGAAGTATCGCATTCGATACTATGGCGGTCCGTGGGTGGACGGTGAGGTCCCGAACTGCACGCACTACATCATTCGCTGCGAATGAAGGCTCTCAGGGCAGGTAGCCGAGCTCCGCCGCCAGCCCGTCCACCCTCGACTGCGCCGCCGCCACGCGCCGCTGCGCTTCCGGGCGCGAGCGACCCATCCCCGCCCAGCCTTCGGAGAGCCGCTGCGCGGAGGCGAGCCCGCGCTGCGCCTGCTCGAGCTCGTCGAACCGGGCGTTCTGCGGGTTCTGCTGGAGACCTTCGCGGAGCGCGCGCTGCTCGGTCTGGAGGCGGCGCGTCTGGCGATCCCAGTCCGCGCTCGGCGTGGCCGGCGGCTCGCTCAGGTGACGGCGCAGCTGGTTGTCGACCTGCGCGAGGCGCGAACGGTCAGCGCCCGCGCGGCGGATGAGATCGCCCGTGGTGGGCGGCGGCGGTGGGGTCCGGTTGGCCGCCGCCTCGCGCGCGGCTTCGCCCGGAGTCATGGGCTCTGCTGCGCCGGCGCGACGCTGCGCGAGCGCCTCGTCCAGGGCGCGACGGGCCGCGTCCTCTCCGCCGCCGACGCGCGCCTGGCCGGGGCCCGGCCGAGCGCCCACTTCGGCAGCACCCGGCGTGCGCGCGATGGCCTCCGGCGCCACGAACCGCTGGGCCTGGGCATCCGAGAGCGTGGTCGGGATCTCGGCCTGCCCGAGGTAGTTGCCGACGCGCGTGCGGAGCGCGTTCAGCGTCTCCGGCCCGGCACGACCGTCGGCGCCGTGCACGAGGGTGCGGCCCGCCGCGATCTCGCTGCGCTGAAAGGCGCGGACCTGAGAGGTGAGATCGGACGCGCCTGCGTTCGCCGGAAAGCCGGCCGCGGCGAGGAGCGAGCGGAGGCTCTCCTGATCGGCGCTCGGTCGGTCGGGGCGGACGAAGTTGACGAGCTGGCGGTTGGTGACGGGCTGCGCTGCGATCGTGTCGATGGCCATGGTGCGGTCCTTCTCTCTGCCCCTTCGCGGGGCGCTCCGGACCAAGAGCAGCGGGCGTGCCAGCGCTCGGGCCGACCGAGCGACGGAAGGTTGGGCCTCGATTCGAGGATCTTGCCGTGGGCTGCGGGCCGACGGTGTCGGCTCCCAACCAACAGGTCGCCAACCCACGGGTTGCCTGGGGGCCGGCGGGCTGGTTCCCTGGGCCATGGCCGACGAGCAGGAGACCCAGCGGAGCGTGCCCACGCGGCACCTCGGGTTCACGCCCCGGGTGCGCGTGACGGTCATCTCCGGCCGTGACGCCGGAAAGACGTTCGAGCCCGATGGGGCGGCCACCTTCTCGATCGGCGTGTCGGGCGACAACGCGATCACGCTCGAGGATCCGACGGTCAGCCGCTACCACCTGGAGATCGAGCGCACCGACGCGGGCTTCAAGGTCAGCGATCTCGGTAGCCTCAACGGGACCCAGCTCGGCGTCGCCCAGATCGAGCGCGCGACCGTGCCCCCGGGGACGCGCATCCAGCTCGGCCAGACGACCATCGAGCTCGACGACAGCACCGAGGCTTCATCCACCGATGCGAGCACGGTGGCGATCCCGGGCCTCGTCGGGGGCAGCCCGGTCATGCAGGCGCTGCGGTCCCAGATCGCGCGGCTCGGGCCGAGCAACGCGTCGGTGCTGATCCAGGGCGAGACCGGCACCGGCAAGGAGGTCTTCGCTCGCGCCATCCACGCGCTCGGGCCGCGGCGCGACAAGCCGTTCCAGGTCGTCGACTGCGGCTCACTGCCGACCACGTTGATCGCGTCGGAGCTCTTCGGGCACGAGCGCGGCGCGTTCACCGGGGCCGACGCGCGGCGCCTGGGCGCGTTCGAGCTCGCGCACGGCGGGACGCTGGTGCTCGACGAGATCGGTGAGCTCCCCATGGCGGTCCAGCCCGCGCTGCTCGGCGTGCTGGAGCGCCGGCGCTTTCGCCGCGTCGGCGGAGACACCGACATCGCGACCGACATCCGCGTCTTGGCGGCGACCAACCGCGATCTGCGCGCCGAGGTGAACCGCGGCCAGTTCCGCGCCGATCTGTACTTTCGCCTCGCTGTCGTGCGCCTCGTCCTGCCGCCGCTGCGCGAGCGGCGCGAGGACATCCCGGCGCTGGTCGCGCACTTCTTGCGGGAGGTCGCGGGCGACGACCGGCGCTCACCGATCAATCGAGCTTCGCTCGACGCCCTGATGGCCCATCCCTGGGGCGGGAACCTGCGCGAGCTGCGAAACGTCGTCGAGGCGGCGGTGACGATGGGGCAAGTCGCGCTCGAGGACGCCCCGGTCGCCGCGCCCGGCGAGACGTCCGCGCTGATCCCGTACAAGGAGGCGCGCGTGCAGGCGCTCGCCGGGTTCGAGAAGGCGTACGTGACCGCGGTGCTCGCCGCCTGCAACGGCAACGTCTCCGAGGCTGCCCGGAGAGCGCAGATGGATCGCTCGTACCTGTTCGATTTGATGAAACGCGCGGGCGTCAAAAGTCAGTGATCGAGCTCGCGATCGAGCGCGCTGATGTCGCGCGCCAGCGACTCCGCTTCGCGCTCGGATAGACGGGCCCCCGCGCGCTCGCGCAGCGCCAGGTAACGCGACTCGATCGCGTCGCTCCCGCTCTCGCCGCGCTCGACCTTGTGCTGCAGCGCCGCGCGCACCCGCCCGAGCTTCTTCTGGAGCAGCGCGCTGTCGATCTTCACGGCGTCGGCCGCGAGTGGATCACCCGCCAGCCACGAGGAATACAGCACGGGATCGACGTCCTCTCGAGTGAGACCGCGGCGATCGAGCGCCGCCGCGATGGCGGGAGCGAGGTCCCGTGGCGGAGCTGTGGACGGGGACGGCGATGGTCGCCGTCGATCGGGCGCAGACGCAGACGGGGACGGGGACACCTCGGGCGCGCGCGTCACGACCGACGCGGTCCGCGTGATCGACGCGGTCACCGCCGATGGGCTCGGCACCGCGGATGGGCTCGGCACTGCGACGATCGCCGGTGGCTGTGCGGGCATCTCGACGACCCGCGGCTCGGTCCCGAGCAGGAGCCACGCGGCGCCGATCGCGACCGCCGCAACGCTCACCGCCGCGATCACCCGCGCTCCATTCTGCGGCAGCGCCTCGACCACCGGCGGCGGTTTCGGGACCGAGACGAGCCGGGTCGGCGCCGCCGCGATCTTCGTGTCCGGCACCTCTTGGTCCTCGGATTCGAGGCGATCGAGCGCCCCCAGGATCTGTCGGGCCGTCGGCCGCTGCTGGGGTTCCCGCGCCAGCAACGAGTGCACCAGCCCTTCGAGCGCGCGCACCGCCGGCGGCAGGGGAGGGGGCACCAGCGTCTCGTGCTGCGCGAGCACGTCGCCGATGCTGCCGCTGAACAGCGGCTTTCCCGAGAGCGCGATCTGCAAGATCACGCCGAGCGCGTAGATGTCCGTCGCTGGCGTGACCACGCTGGGATCGAGGATCTGCTCCGGCGCCATGTAGCTCGGGGTCCCGAGCAGAGCGTTGAGGCCGGTCATGCGCGTCGACTCCGCGCCGCGCAAGAGGCCGAAGTCGAGGAGCTTGAGCTGCTCGACCTCCCGTGCGCCGACCACCGCGACGTTGGCGGGCTTGAGATCGCGGTGGACCCAGCCGCCGTCGTGCACCGCCGAGAGCCCGAGCGCGATCTGCCGCGCCCAGCGCCGGCCGCGCAAAAGATCGATCGGCGCGTCGCGGTTCATCGCGTCGGCGAGCGTCGTCGAAGAGACCATCTCCATCACCAGAAACGGGTGACCTCCCGCCGTCATCCCGATCTCGCGCATCTCGACGACGTGCGGGCTCTTGATGGCCGTCAGCGCCGTGAACTCGCGCTCCAGGCGGCGGCGAGTGATCGAATCGGTCCGCTTCAGCACCTTGATCGCGGCGATCGAATTCACCATCCCGTGCCGCGCGCGATACACCACGCCGCTCGCGCCGCGGCCGATGATCGCCTCCAGGCGATAGCTGTGCAGCACGGTGCCGACCGGCAGATCAGCGTCCGGCGCGCCAGGGGGCTCGGGCACGTCGCTCTGCGTATCCGCGTCTGCGATCGCCGACGTGAAGCGCCGCGTTGGGCTCGGTCCCGATTCGAGCTTCAATTCCACGTTGAACAGGTCGTCGATGCGCGGCGCGCTGGTGGGGCGGTCGCGCCGGGAGCTCAAGTGATCGCGCAGCGCCACGCGCGGATCGCCGGCGATCCGCTGCTGCACCGCGCGGCGCAGATCCGCGGCCATGATCGCGGAGTTCGGATAGCGCTCGGTCTTCCGCGGCGCTGTCGCGCGCTCCGCGATGGTGCGCAGATCGGCGTCGAGCGAGAGATCGATGACGCACTGATCGCCCACCCCTGGCTGCGGGCCGCGCTTGATCGGGTGTCGGCCCGTGAGCAGCAAATGCAGCACGCATCCCAGCGCGAACATGTCGGCTCGAGCATCGAGCGGCTCGCCGCGGAGCTGCTCGGGCGCCATGAACACCGGCGTTCCTTTGGCGATGCCCACCGCGGTCGCATCGAGGCGCTCCGCCGCGAGCGCGATGCCGAAGTCCGCCAGCTTCACCTCGCCGGTCCAGGCCAAAAGGATGTTCCCCGGGCTGACATCGCGGTGCACGATCGAGAGCGCTCGCCCTTCGTGTGTCGCGCCGTGCGCATGATCGAGCGCGCTGGCGATCTCGGCGATCACCTGCGCAGCGAGCCCGGGCGGAAGGCGCTGCTCGATGAGGCTCGATGCGTCGGTCCCTTCCACCAGCTCGAGAGATTGGAACGGGATCCCATCGAAGACCCCGAAGTCGAGCACGCTGACGATGTTTCCGTGGTGCAGGCGGCTGAGCAGCCGCGCTTCGTCGATGAACGCGCGCACGGCCGATTCGTCCTCGCGCAGCGCGGGAGACAGCCGCTTGATCGCGACCTTGCGCTCGAAGCCCTGCTCGCCGAGCATCAGCGCCTCGTAGACCTCCGAGGTGCCTCCCTGCTTGATCGGTCGGCCGATGCGATAGCGGCTGGGCCCCTCCAACGGGCGGGACTCTACCAGTCTACGAGGCTCCAGATGAGCGCCACGCCGACCGCGCCGACGACCCCCGCGATCAGGGCGGCGCCGACCGCGCCCTCGACGTTCGCCTGATCGACGTCGCGGGCAAAGACCGCGGCCGTCTGCTCCGGGCCCGCGGCGGAGATCTGCCCGCGAAAGACCGCGCTGTGGACGACCAGGGCTCCTCCTGCGAGCAGGACCGCCCCCCCTGCGCCGAACATCCAAGGTACGAGGGGCGTCGGCTCCGCGCGCGCCACCGGCGCCGCGACCGCCGGGGCCGAGGCATTCGCCGGCAGCAGGTCGCGGACGGCGTTCCAGACCGGCACCCGCCAGGTGGTCGGGTCGAGCTCGAGCTCGATCCGCGCCTTCTCCTGTCCACGTTCGATGACGACGAGCAGCCGCCGGACGCCTCCGATCACGCGGACCGAGACGGCCTCGTCGCTCGGTGCGCACGGACAGCGCGAGACGGTGACCGACGCGCCGGTTCGCTCCTCGATCGCGCTTTTGAGCTCCATCAACAGGGGCTCGGGCTGCGCGAGGTCAGCCACTTCTTCGACGTGGAGGCCGACGCTGCTGACGAGGATCAGCGCCCAGATCACGGGATCACCTTGGCACGTACGATCTTCTCGGCGTTCGGGAGGATGAACCAGGCGCGCCCCTGGGCGTCGACCGCGCCACCGATGATCGGCGCGGCCTCGAGCGTCAGCGCGCCGTTGCGGATCTGGCCGTCGTCGAGCACGGCGAGCGTCGCGTCGATCGCGGCGATCACCGCGCCATCGGGGGTCAGCGCGAGCGCGGTCGAGCGCGTCCCTTGGAAGGCGTACGGCCGCCGGGGCGGGCCGATCGCGGCGAGCGGCCGGCCCCCGAAGCGCCGGAGCACGCCGCCCTGGCTGACGAGCAAGGTCCCGTCGTAGATCAGCTGACCGGCTCCGCTCGAGGTGCCGGTCTTGATCGGTGATCCCGCCGTACCTGCCACCGGATCGATCACGTGCAGGTGCCCGCTCGCGTCGAGCACGAAGCCCTCGTCGGTCGATGCGGCCACTGCGACCGGCTCGCCGGCGATGCGGATCGCGCTTCTCAGCTCGAGCGAGAGCGGATCGCGGATCTCGACGAGCCCGAGACCGAGCGTGCTGGTTCGTGCCGCGACGAAGAGCCGATCGCCCGCGACCGCCATCGCGACGCCCTCGGTCGCGCCCGCGCTCAGCGGCCGATCTTCGACCCGCATGCCATCGCCGTCGTAGCGCGATACGGCGGCTTCGGGGCCGTGGAGCACGAAGAAGTCGCGCCCATCCTCGGTCGCGAGGAGGTGCTCGGCGCAACGCGGCGCTGGGCGCGTCTTGCTGATGCCCAGGAGCTCGAGCTCCACGAAGAAGAAGTCGGTCGTGTCCGGCGCACAGCGATCGGCGCCGGGCTGATGCGGCCGCGAGAACAGGGCCTGCCCCGACACGATCGCCACCGCAGCGTAGCCGCGATACGACGGCGAAGACGACGCCTTGATCTCGAGACGCGGCGTGGTCCGCGGGTAGATCGACAGATCGCAGTCGGGCGCGCACGCCAGCGACAAGCTCGCATCCACGCTCGGCGCGCGTGGTTCGCAGCCGGCGACGACGGTCAGCGCGCCGCGGCCATCGACGCTCAGCCGGGCCTCGGCGCTACATTTCCCGTCGAGCTTCACGGTGACCTCGCAGCCGCGCTGCTCGGCGCGCGCGCGGCACG
>Ga0105047_10006863_pt1 | contig 19250 bp, 11 predicted proteins | sample MAT04_FD_78384 | JGI IMG/M metagenome (GOLD analysis project Ga0105047, IMG submission 78384) | Freshwater microbial communities from Lake Fryxell liftoff mats and glacier meltwater in Antarctica - MAT-04 (megahit assembly) | ecosystem: Environmental > Aquatic > Freshwater > Ice > Liftoff... | reverse complement strand
TCGCCGACTATCGTAAATGCGGACTTCGTAAGTGTCCTGATTCGGCAACTCGGGTTCCAGCGTGAGCGTTGGTTGTGGCGGTGCATAGGTGGCAACGTCCGCTTCAAAAAGCGTGCCCAAATGGACTCCGGAAGCAGCGAAATACGGCTCGGGGAGAACTTTCACCAGTTGCTGAACAATGACGGCGGGCCAGAGACCGTGGAGTTCGTCCCAGGAGTGGACATCATCGAGTGGGGGACGGAAGTGATCGCGAAGTGGCATGATGAGCTCCGTTTGAACCCATTTTAGTCGGGAGTCGTTGGAACGGAGCGCTGGGGTCGATTCCACGGTCAACCGCTCCGCTGCGAAAAGCCTTCGCGTCGCGGCTGCGTAGGGTGGTTTACTTCCCCGTGTTGACCCACTTCTGCCACGCCGGTTCGAGCGCTTCCCATTTCCACTCCGCGGCGGCGAGGGCGGTGTCGATCGTCGGGTTCGGTTGTTCGTCACTCGGTCTCAATCCGTTGAGAACCGTTAGAAACTTGGCCGAGCCGGGGCCGAACGCAATGTATTCGACCAGGCTCGTGCTCAACAGTTCGGAATCGGCGTTCGCTTGGCCGCCGGTCACGACGCTGATTTTGAACGCCTGGCCCTGGGTTTTTGAGTAAAGCGCTTTCACCTTGTTTTTGTGGGCCATTAGCTTGGCGGCATTTCCCTCGGAGCGTAAGTACGATGCGTGGCCGAAGCCGAGTTGCATCCATTCCGGGAGTTTATCGCCGCCGGTGCCGGTGTGTTTAACGAGCACCGCCGCTGCGACCAGAGCTGCGGCATCGGAGAGAACTTGAACGTCGGTCGGTTTCTCGCCGAGGACGATGCCATCGAGAACGACAGGATCGGCTTTAAGATCCATCGAATAGCTTTCGCCTTTCGCAGGAGATCGCTTGAGGGCTTGCAGCACGAACCCCTTGTATTGCCGGGAGTCCGTGATGACGTAAACCGTCAACTTCCCGGGCCAGAGTTTGTCGGAGGATTCGATTTTCAACGTCTTCACGGCCACCACATAGCTCTTCTGCATCGCGGCGGCGAGTGGCTTGGCTTTGTCCTCGGGAAGCGTGGCATAGACGAGCAAATCGTCCGTCTCGACGCTGGCTGCGGTCAATTTCGCGGCTTTCAGGTTCGCCTCCGCGGCGGTTTTCTGTTTCTTGGTTTCATCGTCGCGCTTGTCGGCCAATGCGACGGTCGAAATGGCAATGGCCGCAAGCAGGGCCAGGCACGGGCGGAACAAAGTCATGCGGAACTCCAGCAGTAGTTCGAAACGTGTGGCGGATTGTTTCAATAATGGACATAGTAATTCATTGCCAGCCGTGCGTCATGCGTTTGCCCGCAGAAAAGGAAATTCCATGCGAGTCGTTCTCTCCCTTGGGGTGTTGATTCTGACGGTGGCTATCGGGGTGGCCGCCGACCCGCCGAAGGCACCGGCGAACCGGCTGGCCCAAGAGGCGAGTCCGTATCTCCGCCAACATGCCCAGAACCCAGTCGATTGGCACCCGTGGGGCCCCGAGGCGTTCGCGAAGGCGAAGAAAGAAAAGAAGCTGATTTTCCTGTCAATCGGTTACTCGGCCTGCCACTGGTGCCACGTCATGGAGCGGGAATCGTTCGCCAATCAAAGCGTGGCCGACATTATGAACAAGTCTTTCGTCTGCATCAAAGTCGACCGCGAAGAGCGGCCCGATATCGATGATGTGTACATGACGGCGATGCAACTCATGGACGAAGCCAGCGGCTGGCCCTTGAGCGTGTTCCTGACGGTCGATGGGAAACCGATCTTTGGCGGGTCCTATTTCCCACCGGAAGACGTCGAGCGGGATGGCCAGAAGGTGACGGGTTTCAAATCCGTTCTGAAGCGTGTGGCCGATCTGAATGCAGAGAAACCCGAGGAGTTGCAAAAGCAAGCGGAACGTGTGTCGCAACTCACGGCCGAGGTGCTCGAACGGAATGCCCGCATCGCGGGATTGGTGCCGTTGAACAAGGATCTCGTCGAGGATTCCGTGGCCGGGTTCGCCATCGACTCCGAACATGGCGGGCTCGGCTCGCGATCGCGGCAATTCCAGGGAGCGAAGTTCCCGCAGGTGCCCGCGATGCTCTTCCTGCTGCGGCAATCGACGAAACCGGGGCGAGAAGCGTTAGGGAAGGGCATTGCCATGTCGCTCGAAAAAATGGCCGCGGGCGGGATCTTCGATCACCTCGGCGGCGGCTTCCACCGCTACTCCACCGAACGGACCTGGACCGTCCCACACTTCGAGAAAATGCTCTACGATCAGGCCCAACTCGTGGAACTGTTTTCGGAAGCCCACAAGCTCAAAGCGAACCCGCTCTACGAGCGTGCGATCCGGGAGTCCCTGGCGTTCGTGGCTCGCGAATTGACTTCACCGGAGGGGGCGTTTTTTTCCGCTCTCGATGCCGATACCGACGGTGTTGAAGGGGCGACCTACGTGTGGAAAGCGAAGGAACTCGACGCGATCCTCGGCACCGGGGACGATGCGAAATTGTTCCGCGAGGTCTACAGCGCGAACCAGCCGAACTTCGAAGAGAAGTACTCAATTCTTCGGCTGTCCAAACCGTTGGTGGAAACTGCCGAGAAGCGAAAAATCACGGAGGCCGAGCTTTTGAAGACGCTGGCTCCGATGAAGGAAAAACTGCTCGCGGCCCGGGAAAAGAAGGCGAAACCGTTCCTGGATCAGAAGGTCCTCACGGGCTGGAACGGCCAGATGATCGCGGCTTATGCCAAAGCAGGCGAGGTGTTGAAGGAGCCGACTTACCTGCAAACCGCGGAGAAGGCGGCCGACTTTTTGTTACTGAAAATGAAGCAGAGCGATGGGAGATTGGTCCGCATGTACGCCGCGAAACCGGGCGAAGCTTCCGCGGCTCGCGGAATGGCATTTCTCGAGGATTACGCGTTCTTCATTCACGGCCTGTTGAACCTTCACGAGGCAACCAAGAACCCCAAATGGCTCAAGGAAGCCCATCAGTTTGCAGTGCTGATGGTGAAATGGCACGGCGACTCCGACCGCGGGGGCTTCTTCACCACCGCCAGCGATCAGGAGAAACTCTTCGTCCGCGGCAAAGACTATCACGATTCCGCACAACCCTCCGGCAACGGAACCGCAGCCCGCGATTTGTTACGGCTCTCGGTGCTGGTCAACGAACCGAAATTCCGCGAGACCGCGGAGAAAGCCGTGCAGGCGCTGGCCCCGATCATGCGTTCGTCGCCGACGGCGGTCCCGGTGAGTGCGGATGTGCTCGATCGATTGTTGGAGACGGCTCCCAAACCTTAACGAGTAGGTGCCGCGAGCCGCGCGGCACTCAGTCGAACGTCCCGCTCGGCTCGCGGGACCTACCAATAACGAGTCGGTGCCGCGAGCCGAGCGGCACTCAGTCGAACGTCCCGCTCGGCTCGCGGGACCTACCAATGGAACTGTCATTGTCTGAACCCTCGTCCGTTTCCATCGAAGACCTTGTCTATCGGTTGCTCGCGGCGAAGACCCGCGGCGAGCGAGCGAAGGTGTTCCCCCACCTCGTCAAAGCGGCCACCACTCCGAATTTGATGCGGAGTGCGTTCGATTTTCTGCTCCGCAAAGGCGAAGACGGTCAGCGGTTGGGCCTGGAGTTTGCCGCCCGATTGCCCGATCCGATTCCACTCGAACTGGCCCGGGTCGTGCTGCCGTTGCTTTCTGCGAAGCGGGTGCCGGTGCTGCTTCGCATCCTGGCCGCCGCAAAAGTCCTCACGGCCGTGCCCGATAAACCGGGGAACACCCAGCCGGTGGTCCGGGCGTTGACGCAGGGGCTCAATCGGGTGCGAGCCATGGACCGATTGTTGAAGGTGCAAGCGCGCGTGGAAAAGTGCGATTCGCTCGATGCGGCGGTGACCGAGGCGGATAACCGGGTGAAGTACAAGTGCCCGAAGTGCCCGGCTTACCTGAAACGGGCGGAGTTCGTCGGTCACCTCTGGGTACGCCACCGGCTGGTCTTTGAAGACAACAAAGCCCGCGACCCGCACCCGATGGTCGATGCCGCGATCACCGCCGCGGCGACGAGCGCGAACCCGGAGGACCTCGACCGCTCGTTCTTGCTCTCGCGGTTCTACTATCCGGCCGTGACGAGCCGACAGGTCTTTCAGGCCCTGGCCGTCCGCGGGACCGGGGATCCCACGCTGACGGATCTTCTGCTCGAAAAGGCGACCGAAAAGCGGGCCGGGGTCTGCCCCGTCTGTTTGACCGCGGTGCCGGATCCAATTCCGGAGTTGTTGCCCGCTGCGTCGGTCTCGGAGGGCCGCGTCGCGGCGGAAGGGTACGCGGTCACCTTGCGAGACACCCCTCGGGGGCGGATGGTCACGGTCGAAACGCCGAGTGCCGCGGACGAGCACTTTGCCGACCCCGGTTCCCGGCGGAGTCCACGCCAATTCGCAGTGATGATCGCCGGGGTTGTGTTTTTCGTGGCGGTTGTGTTGATGATACTGTTACCGGCCGCCCGCACGGCCCCTCTGCCGCTGGCCGGGTCGTTCCTCTGTTTGGGTTGGTTCACATATGTCATGGCTCGCTTCCTTAGGAAACCATTGCCGAAGCCGACGCGGCGTGTGCTGGAAATCACCTGGACCGAACTCGTGCCCGGGATTGGAAAGTCGAAAGCGGCACTACGGTTTCTCATTCGATTATGTCGTGCCAGCCTGGAGCCCGGGGATGCGACTGGGCGGGCGAACGTCGTCAAAGACTTGGTCGAATCGGCGGCGGATCGCGCGGACAAAAGCCCGGTGCATCAGCAACTTTTCGCCGTGGCCCGCGTCCTGGAAATGACGGATTTCGCTCGCATGGGTCGGGAACGGCTCGATGGCTTGGCCGAGGTGTTCGAACCGTTTTTCCGGGGCGAAGTCACCCCAGCGTACGCCGAGGCGGCAGCCGAAGTCATTCTCATTGAGACCAAGTTCACCGCCGGGGACCGCGAACGCTTCGCCGTGATTCTTCTGGATATGGCGTTCGCTCAGGGATTCGTGCCGAGTGAATTGTTGCTGATGACCCGGTTCCTCCCGTGGTTTCGCAAGCTGCTTCTCGAATGGCGGGGCGATCATCTCGCACAACTCCATGCCCTGTGGCGAACGCGGACGAACCGCACCTGGGAAAGCAGCATCGGCCCCGCCGAGACAGTCTTCGATTTGGCTCGCAACGATCCTTCGCTGGCCCGACGACTCTTGCGCGAAAAGCCCGATGCCCTGTTGTTGCTCGAATTTCGTCCGGAAGTGGAAGAGGTGCTCGGCGCTGTGGCTCTCACCTCGAGTGGTTTGTTTTTGCGCGGAGTAACAGTCTCCGAGGGGCGATTCGAACTCGTGAAAATGCAGACGGGAGCACTGGCCCTTCGCGTGGGGAAGCAATTGATCGGGTTGAACGGAAAACTCTCGACTCGCCTCGTGGAGCAATTGAACGAGTGGTTGCAGTACCGTGCCGGGAAGGTGCTTCCTGCCGCCGAACAGGCTGCGCGGATGAAACCCGGCCTGCGGGTTGTTCGAGCGCTTGCTCCGCTCGCGGTGGCGTGCACATTGTGCGGGTCGTATTGCGTGCATCGAAAAGGCCGACTGGGAACGCCCTGGCAGGCGATTGCGCCGACGGTTTGATGCGTGGATACGCGGCGTTTCGTAGAAACGCCGCTGAACAACCTTCTTAGAGAACTCACTGGCGAGAGGGGGATTAATCGGCTACGCTTCTTCACTGATCTGCGCCCGAGCCGGTCCAGTCCAAGGCTCACCACACGGAGGTCGGCGCTCCGACGAGTACATTGCCCTCGTCGGACAGTGAAGCACCGCACCCCGAGGCTCTCCATGCGTCGCTCGCCCAAGCCGCACGTCCCGTCCCGTCGGAATTGGTACACCAAACTTCGGCTCGAAAACCTCGAAAGCCGGACCCAGCCATCAGTTCAGGTTGCATCGCTTGCGGCTTTTCAGATTGCAACGGCCAGTGGAACGCTGAACCGCGAAAGCATCAGCGACGATGGACGGTACGTGGTCTTTTCCAGCACGGCCGACAACATCACACCGAACGATAGCGACGGCCTCGTCGATGTCTTCCTGCACGATCGAACGTTGAATACGGTGGCTTTGGTCAGCCGTGACAAGTCGGGGAACGCAATTGGTGCGATTGGACCGGATACGACCGTAGGTTCAGTCCCGGTGATCAGTGGCGACGGGCGGTACGTGGTCTTCGCCAGCCAGGCCGAGGCCACGATGGTCGTGACCGGCTCCGCTGTAACGGACGCGAACTTTGCCACGACGGACGTGTTCCGCTACGACCGGATGACTGGCGACATCGCGCTGGTGAGCCGGGATGTCGATGGCAACGCTGCGAGTGGTGAAGCCGATGTGTCCATCAGCACCGACGGAAATGTGGTTGCGTTTGCGAGCTTCGGCAACAATTTGATCGCCGGTCTGCCGGGGAGTCGAGTGGCGATTTATGCGTACAACTTCGGCACTGGGACGATGACGCTCGTCAGCCAGACACCGGGCGGCGTTGTTGGCAATGAAAACTCGTACAACCCGCTCGTGAGCCGGGACGGCACTTCGGTCTTATTCTCCAGTCTGGCCTCGAATATCCTCGGTCCAGGAACGGATACGAACACGCTCGATGACTTGTATCTCACCCGCATCTCCGACGGTTCGACGGTGCTGGTGAGCCAGGACATCAACGGCAACGCGGCCGGGGTACCAGGCCAGTTCTCGTACGAACAGTCGGGAATCAGCGACGATGGTAACTTTGTCGCATTCATCGCGGACACCAATCTGAGCGTGGCACCGGTTGCGAATGACCCGCGCGACAAGTATTACACCTTCCTCTTCGATCGTTCGACCGACGCGGTTTCGATCGTCAGCAGAAATATGGCCGGCAAAGCGGTGGGGAACGCCGGGTACTTCATGAATGTCGCCGGCATCAGCGGGGACGGGAAGACCGTCATCTTCGTCTCGGAAGCGAGCGACATCGTTCCGAACGATACCTACAACGCACTGGACGTTTTTCTTCTCGACCGAACTACCGACAGCATCATCCTCGTGAGTCGAGATGCGGTGGGCAATCCCCTGGATTTGGGTTCGCTCACGCCCACGATGAGCCGGGACGGGAACTTCGTGGGCTTTCTGACGTCCTCCGGTGGTTTCCCCGGTGGGACGTCGTTCCGGTCGCAGGCGGCTGTTTTCGACAAAACTGCCGGAATGGTTGCACTCGTCAGTCGAACGACTGCTGGAGTCGGCGGGAATCTGCCCACGGACTCAGTTGTGATCAGTGGCGACGGCTCGGCCCTAGTGTTCCAAACCAAGGCAAACAACTTTGTGGCCAACGACCCCGGACAATCGACCGACCTGTTCGCGTACGACCGCACAGCCCAGACCGTCTCGTTAGTCACCGCTCGAACCGGGCCTGCCTCTGCCACCTCGAATGCGAACTCGACCATTTTCAATCGCTTCCTCGGGGCGTTACAACTCGGTTTGAGTGCGGACGGTCAGTACGTGCTATTCATCAGCGATGCCGGGAACATCGTTGCGAACGACACAAATAATGAGCCCGATATTTTCCTCTACGATCGGATCGCCAGTGCCGTCACGCTCGTCAGCCGGGATCTGAATGGAAACCCCGCGGGAGCACCGGCATTCATTGTTGGTCCGATCGCCTCGATTAGCCGCGATGGGAACTGGGTGACGTTTAATAGCGCCAGCGACAATATCGTTCCGAATGATACTAACTTCGCCAACGACGTGTTCCTGTTCAACCGCGTCAGCGGAGCGATCACGCTCGTCAGCCACAAGAACGGGGAGACGGTGCCCGCAGGTGCGTTCCGCGGCTCGAACTCGTCGACGATCAGCGACGACGGGCGTTTCGTTGCGTTCATCAGCCGCGACGACCTCACGGGGGAAAACCCGGGGTTCGTGGCGGCTGGTTACCTTTATGACCGGACCTCGGATCAATCGGTCCTGGTGAGTCGAACCCTCACGGGTGGGGTGGCTGACGTGTTGGATCAGAACAGCTACTACGCCCCGGTGACCGTCAGCGGCGACGGGTCCACAGTTGTGTTTCAAACGATCGATGCGAACGTGGTGGCCGGAGATGCGAACGGCAAGTCCGACGTGTTCCGTTTCGTGCGTTCAAGCGGGGCAATCGAACTCGTCAGCCGAACCACGATCGCAGGTGTCGGGGACAACGGTTCATTCTACCCGCAAGTGAGTCGAGACGGGACGATCGTTTCGTTCCACAGCCTGGCTTCGAACTTGACCCCCGTCGATACGAACGGCGGCGAAGACTTATTCGTCTACAACTCGGCAACACAGTCGGTTTCGGTGGTCAGTCGCACTAGCACGGGCGCGGCCGGGGGCGGTGTGTCTGATTACGATGGCGCGGTGAGTGCGGACGGAAAGTACGTCGTATTCACTTCGAGTTCGGCACTTGAGGCCGCAGATACGAATGGCGCTTTCGACATCTACTTATACGATCGCCTCGCAAACTCCGTCTCACTGGTGAGCCGCACCGCGACCGGGACTGCCTCCGCGGGGAATAGTTTTTTTTTCGACGATCAGCGACGATGGCGGGATTATCGCGTTCCGAAGCGCAGGACCCGATCTGGCCGCGGGGGCCGCGCGGTTCATCAACAATATCTTCTTCTTCGAACGCACGTCCGGGTTCGTCGGGCTCGTCAGCGCAGACGCGAATGGCAAGGAAGGCAATAACCCCTCCGACCTGGCGGGCGTCAGCGGCAATGGAAAAGTCATTGCTTTCACGACCGACGCAACCACGTTCATCGCGAACGACCGCAACGGGGCAACCGACGTCGGAGTGGTCGAATTAACGGCACCTGCTGTTTCGGTGGGTCCGATCACGCCGAGCCCGCGGAACGTACCCGTCGTTTCGATCCCGATTAGCTTCGATGCCCCGGTCAGCGGGTTCGATGTCGCGGATCTCTCGCTCGTTCGCGTCGATACCGCGGGTAGCACGCCGATCTCGTTGAACGACCCGTCGGTCACCTTCACGACGAGCGATAATAAGTTGTTCACCCTGGGCGGGCTCACGGGGCTGACGACCGCGGATGGCACGTACACTTTGACCCTGACGGCCAGCACATCGGGGATCGTGGACACGCAGAGCAATCTTTCGCTGACGACGGATGCGGCCGCATCGTTCACGGTGGATGCCACTTCGCCAATGGTCACGAGCATCAACCCGACTGCGACTCAGACCAATGGGGCCACCGCGATCTTCACCGTCCAGTTCAGCGAACCGGTGACGGGGGTCGATGCGAACGATTTCAACTTAATCGCGACCGGGTTGACGGGGACATCGGTGACGGGCGCTGCCGTGGTCGGCGGGAACGGATCGCTTTGGTCAGTGACAGTCAACACCGGGTCGGGCGTGGGCACGCTCCAACTCAACCTAGTCGATAACGACACGATCCTTGATGGATCTGCGAACATGTTGGGTGGAGTCGGCGCGGGCAACGGGAACTTTACCACGGGAAGCACGCTCGCCGTGGATCGGGTGGCGCCGACAGTGCTGAGTGTAACTCGAAACGGGAGTAGCCCGACGAATGCGTCAACGGTGTCGTATACAGTCACCTTCAGCGAACCAATTCAAAATCCAGCAGGCGGGGATTTCGTACCAACGGGTATCGCCGGGTCCGCAGTCACGACAGTTGTTGCCAGCGGAGATCGTCGTTCGGTCGTGGTCACGATAACGAAAGGTCCTTCGGACGGCACGCTGGGATTGAATGTTCAGCCCGGTGGAGGAATTAGCGACGACTTCGGCAATTTCTTCTCGGTCGCTTTCAGCGGTGGTGAGACGTACACCATCGATACCCAAGCACCAACTGTTTCGGTTCAACTCGCGGTCGGTCAGTCGAACCCGACCACGACCTCGCCCATTACGTTCTTGGTTAACTTCTCGGATCCCGTGAGTGTCTTCACCTCCGCGAATGTCGTGCTGTCAGGAACGGCGGGGGCGACGACCGCGACAGTGTCAGGCAGCGAAACCGCTTTTACAGTCACGGTGACTGGTATGTCGCAAGCCGGAACCGTCACGCTGACGGTCTCCGCGGGCGTTGCTTCGGACGCCGCAGGGAACCTTTCGGCCGCGGCTTCGGCATCGCTCCAATTCACACCTGCAGTCGTGACTCCTCCCGTGACACCGGTGCCCCCAACAGGGGTGCCGACGACGCCACCAGTTCAGCCGACCTCCCCACTCTCTCCACCCGCTGAGCCGAGTTCACCCCTCACCGAATCGCCCCCACCTATTGTTCCCCCGACCGAGGAACTTCACTTCACCACGCGTGGCGGCACCCCCGGCGCAGCCCCTGTCGTGCAAGTCATCAACCCAGACGGCTCGACGCGGTTTGCACTCACGGTGTTCGAAGGCTCGTTTACGAACGGAATCTACGTTGTCTTGGCCGATGTGAACGGCGACGGCGTGGACGACATCATTACCGGTGCCGCAAAAGGTGGCGGCCCCCGTGTTCAGGTATTCGATGGTCAAACGGGCAACGTCATTGCGAACTACTTCGCCTTCGACTCAGCCGATCGGGGGGGAGTGCTGGTTGGCGTTCGCGAGATCGACGGCGTCGCTCAAGTGTTGGCCACTGCCGCGCAGGGCGGCGATTCGCGTGTTCGTGCATTCCGCGGGACCGATGGCAAACTGCTCCTGGAGTTCCTGGCTTACGAGAGCCAATTCAGTAGCGGTGTGACCCTGACCGTTGGTGATGTTACCGGGGATGGGGTGCAAGACATTATCACGGGAACCCGCGTCGGCGGTGGGGGGCGCGTTCGAGTATTCAACGGAAAAACCGGAGCACTCGACGCCGACTTTTTCGCTGGCGATCCGAACAATCGCGACGGCGTTGAGGTGGGCGTGACACCACTGGTGAATGGCGGACGTTCGGCAATCGTCACGAAAACACCTGCCGGTGGCATTCGCGTTTTCGATGCCGTCACCCGTGCGGACCTTTCGAATGATTTTGATCCGAATGTGTTGAGCGGTGTGTTCGTGGGGGGATAAGTCTGCGATTCCTGCTGCGAGCCTGCTGTTGGATTTCCCCAGGTGGAATGCGACGAAATATCCCGGGCGTCATGGCGCTCCGGGATATCTGAACATCGCCCACTTCGACTCATCACTTTCCGTACTCGTCCTTCCACTCCTCATACCACGCCATCTGGATCGCTTCGAGGACCTTTTCGCTCGACTCACCGGGCTTGCCTTCAAAACCTTCGAGGTCGAGCACCCACTTGTGCATATCTGTGAACCGCACGGTGAGTGGGTCCAAGGTGTCGTACCGTTCGAACAGCAATTCGCCGATCTCGCGGTAGTTTTGCCAGGTAAGGCTCATCGCAGGACTCCACTGTCAACGGGTATAGACCGTCGTTTTCTTCCGCATGCCGCCCGTTGCTTTGCCTTTGTCGATTTTGGTGACCCGCCCATCTTTATACGTCACGGTCACGGAATTCGAGCCGCCTTCCCACGTGACATCGCCGTCGCCCGTGGTATCAATCGTCATATCGAAATCGTCGCCTCGGCGCGGTTTTGGCTGACCGCCCATGATCTCCACGGCGTCTTCCATTGACATGCCCACGTAAAGCATGTCGACACTTTCATCGAAGTCATCGGCCGAGGCGAACCAACTGGTGACGAACAGTAACGCAAAAAACCCAATGGTGCCGACGACGATCATCGGCCCGTATTTCCGACCGAAGAGGAGCGACCCCAAACCCTGCGGTTGAAGGGGACATCCCTCGGGCTCCGGGTTGACTCCGTAACGCTTGCGAGGAACGCCTTCCAGCGGTTCCATCTCTTCGCCGAGGGGTGCTAGCAGCGTAAACTTGGTCGGCTGCTGGCATTTCGAGCAGGTTTTCAAGCTATCGTCCGCCGTGTGAACCCGGCACGGTTCGCAAATCCGAGCCATGAACAATCCTCTGGATGCGTATCGATGAGCCTCCAAATTGAGCTTAGAACACGATTCGGGATTTTGCGTTCACTTCAGATCGGTCGACAATTGGGCCTCGGTTTTGCCGTCGAAAAGTACTTTGGCCGCGGTGTTCATCAGCAATTCTGCCAGCGGCGTGGTTGCCTCGTTGAACGAATCCGATGCACGTTGCAAGGCGTCCACATCTGTCCCGAGCATGGCTGAGGTGAGCACCTTCACCGCGGAATCGATCCGCGTTCGTTGCTCGGCGGTCAATCCAGAGCCCGCCTCCACAAGGGCCTTTTCCGTGTGCCGTAGATCTGTGTCGGCCTTGTTCTTCAACTCGATGAAACGCCGAGCCGTGAAGTCTGCATGCGCATGTTCGACACTCGCAAGGACAAGGTCTTCCACCTCGGCCTGACTCAACCCATGATCGGCCTTCACTTCCACACTGGCTTCGACGCCACTGCGAAGTTCTTTCGCCGAGACGGTGAGAATGCCATTCGCATCGACCAGGAACGTCACATCCACTTGGGGCAACTGGGCCGGCATCGGCGGAATACCGCTCAATTTGAACTGGCCGAGTTTTCGGCAATCTTTCGTGAGTTCGCGTTCCCCCTGGAAGATGTTCACGATGATCGCGGTCTGGTTGTCGGCGAACGTGGTGTAGCGTGTCGTCGCATGGCAGGGAACGGTCGAATTGCGGTAAATGAGTTTATCGACCACTCCACCCATCGTCTCAATGCCGAGTGACAATGGGACGACATCGAGAAGCAACGTCGTCCGCTTACCGCTCGTGAGGATGTCCGCCTGCACGGCTGCCCCAAGGGCAACGACCTCGTCCGGGTTCAAATCGGTGTGGGGCACGCGCCCGAAAAACTCCGCGACACGTTGGCGAACGAGCGGGACACGGGTCGACCCGCCGACAAGAACGACCTCGGCAATTTCGCCCGTCGTCAACTCCGCATCGCGCAGTGCTGACTTGCATTTTGCCAACGTGCGATCGACGAGCGGGGCGATCATCGTTTCGAACTGCGACCGCGTGTAATGGAGTGAGATTGAGAGGTTTCGTGTCGGAATGCTTACTTGGAACGAGGCCGAGTCCGCGTCGCTCAGCGCAATCTTTGCCGTTTCCGCAGCAAGGCGGAAGTGTTGCAATAACTCCGCGTCGCGGTTCGAGAGGTCAATTCCCGATTGTTGGGCCACATCGGTCATGATGGCCCGGTCGAAGTCGTCGCCACCCAGGTCGGTGTCCCCATTCGTACTGAGCACTTTGAACACACCGTCAGTGAGCGAAAGGATCGAACAATCGAACGTTCCCCCGCCCAGGTCGAACACGGCCACGTTACCGGCTTGTTTACGATCGAGACCATACGCTAATGCCGCGGCCGTCGGTTCATTCACGATCCGCAGCACGTCAAGCCCGGCGATTCGGCCCGCGTCGCGGGTGGCCTGGCGCTGGGCATCGTCGAAATAAGCGGGCACCGTGATGACGGCTTTGGTCGGATCTCCGGCACGCTTGCGAACCTCGCGCAAGATCATCGCGGAAAGTTCTTCCGGAGTGTGCTCGCGCTCGCCGATTTTCACCCGAAGCACTTTCCGCCCCCCCTCGGTTTCGCGCTCGACGAGTTGCTGAGGAATCCGCGACAGGATCGGCGCAAGGTCCCCAAGGGTGCGGCCCATGAGCCGTTTCACGCTGAAGAGGGTTTCCGAAGGATTCGACAAAGCCCGGGCCTTGGCTGCGGAACCCACGAGCACGCTGCCCTCGTCGCTGAAGCTGATGCAACTCGGGATCAGAGCGACACCCTGGGCATCGCGGACGACTTCCGGGCGACCATCGCGAACGTACGCCGCCAGGCTGTAAGTCGTCCCGAGATCGATGCCGACGACGCGACTGGTCATGGTTGTTCCGCTGGATAGAAGGTTCAATTTATCTTACGTGTCGGACCGCTTGTGGCTTCGCGTTCAACAAGCGCGAAGCCGCAAGCGGCCCGAAGCGAAGCTTTTTCCTGCGGTCGCCCTAAGATAACTTCATGAGCGAAACACCCTCTCCAAGCCGCGAGTTTGATCCCCAACCGGTGTATGGCTCGTCCGCCGCGGGCTGGGGTGCCTTGAAGGCGACCGCGGTTCACGTGTTCAAGAACCGCGGCATTTTTCGCAACTTGTTCTCCCTCTTCCGCGTCAATCAAGCGGACGGTTTCGACTGCCCGGGTTGTGCCTGGCCCGAGCCGAACGACCCATCGCGGATTGCCGAGTATTGCGAGAACGGCGTCAAGGCGGTCACGTTCGAAACCACCGCCAAGCGAGTCACGCCCGAGTTTTTCGCGAAACATACCGTTGGCTGGCTACGGGCTCAAACGGGTCACTGGCTCGAAAACGAAGGCCGGCTCACGCATCCGTTGCGCTACAACCGCACGACCGATAAATACGAACCGATTTCGTGGGACGACGCCTTCGCTCTCATCGGCCAAAAATTGAAAGAACTCGACAACCCCGACCAGGCCCTCTTCTACACCTCCGGACGAACGAGTAACGAGGCGGCGTTCTTGTATCAACTCTTCGCCCGCCGATTCGGTACGAACAACTTGCCCGATTGCTCGAACATGTGCCACGAGTCGAGCGGCTTTGCCATGACGGATACCATCGGCGTGGGAAAGGGAACCGTGACGCTGGAAGACTTCGAGCACGCGGACGCCATCTTCGTTATCGGCCAAAACCCTGGCACAAATCACCCGCGGATGCTCACCGAACTGGAACGAGCCGCGGCCCGCGGGGCGAAGATCGTCACGCTGAATCCCCTGCGAGAACCGGGCCTCGTCAAGTTCATTCACCCCAAGCACGCGCTGCAAATGTTCCTCGGAAAAGGTAGCGCGATCTCGTCGCACTACTATCAAGTCCTCGTCGGTGGCGACCTCGCGGCCCTCACGGGCATCTGCAAATTCGTGCTCGAAGCCGAGGCTGCGAACCCCGGAAACGTGCTCGATCACGAGTTCATCCACGACCACACCGAGGGCTTCGAAGCCTTCGCGGAGGTAGTGCGAAAAGCCGACTGGGGAGTGATTGAAGCCCAATCCGGTTTGACCCGGGAGCAACTCCGCGAAGCGGCCGAACTCTACGTAAAATCGAACTGCGTGATCGCCTGCTGGGCGATGGGGCTCACGCAACACAAGCACGCTGTCGCCACGATCCGCTATGTCGTGAACCTGCTGCTGATGCGTGGAAACCTCGGCAAACCCGGGGCCGGAGCCTGCCCCGTGCGCGGCCATTCGAATGTGCAGGGCGACCGGACAATGGGAATTTTCGAACGCCCTTCCGAAGCGTTTCTCGATTCCATCAAACGGGTTTTCAATTTCGAACCTCCGCGGCATCACGGCCACGACGTCGTGGCCGCGATCGACGCCATGGCCAACGGAACCGCCAAAGTCTTCATCGGCCTCGGCGGCAACTTCGCTTCCGCGACGCCGGATACGGAACTCTGCGAAGCGGCGCTCGCTCGCTGTTCTCTCACGGTTCACATCAGCACCAAACTCAACCGCAGCCACCTGGTGACGGGAAAGGACGCCCTGATTTTGCCCTGCTTGGGCCGCAGCGAAGAAGACATTCAGGCGAGCGGCCCGCAAAAGGTGACCGTCGAAGATTCCATGAGCATGGTCCACGCCTCCATTGGCAAGAACCCTCCCGCGTCCGAACAGTTGAAATCGGAAGTGGCCATCGTCTGCGGTATCGCGAAGGCGACATTGCCCGCCGATTCCAACATGGACTGGGATGCCTACACCGCCGATTACCGCACGATCCGTGGAAAAATCGCCGAGACGCTGCCCCACCTGTTCACCGATTTCGAAACGAAGATCCAGACTCCCGGCGGCTTCTACCTCGGCAACTCCGCCCGCGATCGCGCCTGGAAAACTGCCACCGGCAAAGCCCGCTTCACCGCACACCCAATCCCCGATCTGACGCTGCCACCCGGGCAACTCCGGCTGATGACGATCCGCTCCCACGACCAGTTCAACACCACGGTCTACGACATGCACGACCGCTACCGCGGCGTTTACGGCACGCGCATGGTCGTCTTCCTCCACCCCGCGGACATTGCCGAACGCGGGCTCGTCGAGGGGCAAAACGTCGACCTCCACAGTCACACGCCAGAAGACGGCCTCACCCGCACCGTCCGAGGTTTTAAGGTCGTGCCCTACGACATCCCTCGTGGTTGTGCGGCCGCGTACTTCCCGGAAACGAACGTGCTCGTCTCGAACCAGAGCTTCGCGCATGGTAGCCGCACACCGCTTTCCAAATTCATTCCGATCACCGTGTCGGCCGGTCCGGCGTGAACGAACACCCTCAACAATCCACGGTCGAAGCTCGCGTCGTCCGGGTTCCGGATGGCTCGATTGCTGTCGAACAACTTGCCGTTGAAGAGCCGCTCGAAATCCGCATCAACGGCGAACCGCTTGCCGTCACCATGCGAACCCCGGGGCACGATGCCGACCTCGCAGCCGGGTTCTGTTTCACCGAGGGAATCGTCGATGACCCGGACGATCTGGTACGTGTCGAACCCTGCAACCTCGCCGACTATGGCAATATCGTGGATGTGATTCGGACTAACACAACCCCCGTCACTCGTCGCGAGTTCTACCTCTCCAGTTCCTGCGGCCTCTGCGGTACGCAAACCCTCGACCGAATTGCCCGACGAATCAGTAATGTCCCGAACGACTTCAACGTTAGCGAAACGGTGCTCACTCACTTACCCCACCGGATGATCGAAGCGCAGGAAGTTTTCGCCCGCACGGGTGGCCTCCACGCCGCTGCGCTGTTCACTCCCGCGGGGCATCTCCGCCTCCTCCGCGAAGACGTCGGCCGGCACAACGCCGTCGACAAAGTCATCGGTGGTTTACTCCTCAGCGGGCAAGTTCCTTGTGGCTCCGCCGTGCTCATCGTCTCCGGCCGGGCAAGTTTTGAATTAGTTCAAAAAGCCGCCCGGGCTGGCATCAGCTTTCTCGCCGCGGTCGGGGCACCGTCGAGCCTCGCGGTCGAGGCAGCCGAACGATTTGGCATGACCCTCGTGGGTTTCTTGCGGGAGGGCCGGTTCAATGTGTATGCCCACCCACACCGGATTTCGATCACTCTTCGATCTTGAGATCAAACCGATTGGGCTGCCCGTCCTTGACTTCGACGCGGAGCGGGGTCGTGTTCAATGCCCGGTACTTCTCGGGGATCGTGCTCTCAACCGGATTCGCGTTCGCGTCAATCACGAGCGGTGCGGCCATTTCGAACGTCACGGCATAACGCCCTGGCTTCAAACCCGATCCACCGCGGAAACCGTAGATCGCGAAGGTGCCTTCGAGTGTGGTCTTGGAAGTTCCCACGAGCGGACTCGCATCCCCTTCGACGATCTGCGTGAACTTGACTGCGAGACCGGTCGCGGGTTTGCCATTGCGCGAAACGAACCCGGTCACCGATGGAAGTGGATCGCGTGGGATCGCACCGCCCGTTTCCTCGGTGTCGAACGGTTGCAAGTCGTCCTTCACAACGCCGCTGAGAAGTACATTCGCAAGTACTGGTCCGTCTTTGGTCATCGTGACCCAACCGACCTGATCGAACTCGCCATACTCGATGCCGCGAAGTGCGCTACCACCACCGGTGGTCGCGAGTTGATAGTAATTCATGCCGTTGCGAACGAACTTTTGGTAGCGGTGAACGTGTCCGCAGAACACGGTGTACTTCCGCCCCGCGAGTAGCTTTTCGGTTTCGATCCAGCCCGTCTCGGTGATGTCACGGCCTGCCCAAATGGGGTGGTGAATGAACACGAACGTCCACTTCACCTTGTCGTTCTCTTTTAAAGCCTTTTCGAGATACTCTCGCTGTTGCTTGCCAACGCCCAAGCCACGCTGAGCCTTGGGAGGGTCTTTTGGATCGTCCGCTTCGAAGTCCTGACTGTTCATGACGACGAAGAGGGCATCTTTGTATTTGAAGTGGTAATACCGCCGGCCGAGGCGTTCGGTCCATACGTCGGACTTGATGAGGCTCTGAGCATCGTGATTTCCCGGGCAATAGAAGAACGGCATCTTGAATTGCTTGGCATAGGAGTCGAACTCATCCCATTGCTTGCGGATCCCTTCAGGGGTGATCGTCCCTTCGATCAAGTCCCCCACCGACATCACGAATTCCGGTTGCAGCAAATTCACCTGCTGCACGGCTCGCGAGAACACCCCGCTGCGGTGCCCCCCGGTCCGGTCGGAAACGACGACGAACTGAAACGACTCCGGGCTCGCGTTCGCGTCCAGATTCGTCCAGGGATTCTTGTCGTCGACTTTGACATCGAACTTCGCCTCGGGTGTCTTGATCGCGTCGCCCGAGCGCTCGGAACGTGCCGATGAGAGGAACGCCGCTGCGGAGAGCACGCCTGCGGCGAGGAGCAATGTCAATAAGCGCTTCATGGAAACCTCCGATTCGAGATGGCGGTTGTGGAATAGGAATCGTTTCGAAGCGCGAGGACAAGCGAGAACTGGCGAAATACGCGGAATATTCATCGATCCCGTGTGAGGCCGAGTTCGTGAACGGGTACTACCGCGAGACCGATCAATTTGGTATCCTTTTAATACAAATCTCGGAGTCGCCATGTCTTTCCCGAACGACCTTACGCTCTCCGCCCAGCCGCTCGATCCTGACGGCACCCACACGGGGCCTCCGGATGACCCGGACGCCACGGCGGCATGCCCGGTAAACACCCAGAATCCCCTCTCCTTCGAAATCCCCGGTTACGAACTGCTCGAACCCCTCGGCGAAGGCGGCATGGGCGTCGTCTACAAAGCCCGGCAAATCGGCTTGAACCGCATCGTCGCTTTGAAAATGGTCCTCGGCGGCGACGAAGCGAAAGCGAATCAACTGATCCGCTTCCTCGCCGAAGCGGAAGCCGTCGCGTCGATCAAGCATCCGAACGTCGTCCAGGTCTTCGAATACGGCAACGCCGCGGGTCGGCCGTTTCTGGCAATGGAATACCTTGACGGCGGCAGCCTGACCGACCGAATCAAAAGTGACAATCGATTGTCACCGCAGGACGCCGCCCAACTCATCGAAAAAATTGCCCGAGCCGTACAAGCCGCCCACGATCAACAAATCGTCCACCGAGACCTGAAACCCGGCAACGTCCTCTTCGATTCCCACGGTGAACCCAAAGTCACCGACTTCGGCCTCGCCAAACGCGGCAGCGACAGCGGCCTCACCCGCACGCAAGCCATCATGGGCACCCCGGCTTACATGGCCCCCGAACAGGCCAAGGGGGAAAGCAAGTTCGTCGGCCCCGCGGCGGA
>Ga0105047_10006861_pt1 | contig 19254 bp, 18 predicted proteins | sample MAT04_FD_78384 | JGI IMG/M metagenome (GOLD analysis project Ga0105047, IMG submission 78384) | Freshwater microbial communities from Lake Fryxell liftoff mats and glacier meltwater in Antarctica - MAT-04 (megahit assembly) | ecosystem: Environmental > Aquatic > Freshwater > Ice > Liftoff... | reverse complement strand
TCGCCGATCGAGCCGCTGGCCGCGGCATTGCTCGGGCGACGAGTACTCGAACTTCCCCTTGAAGGTCCCGGCCTCGGTGCGCGTGACACGATCGGCGGCGACGGCGATGCCGAAGTCGAGGACCTTCACCTCGCCCGAGTAGGTGATGAAGACGTTCTGCGGGGAGACGTCGCGATGAACGACGTTCTGCTTCTGACCCTGCGAGTCGACGAGCTCGTGGGCGGCGTGGAGACCCGCGCACGCCTCGGCGACGACGTACGCCGCGAGCGAGAAGTCGAGCGGCTCGTCCTGCGCGCGTAGGCGCTTCGCGAGCCCGGCTGCGCTCTCGCCCTCGAGGTACTCCATGACGAGGAACAGCTCGTCGGCCTCGTGACCGAGCTCGTGGACCTGCACCACGTTGGGGTGCCGGATGCCCGCGACGATCCGAGCCTCGTCGAGGAACATCTCCATGAAGCCCTTGTCGCGCGCAAGGTGCGGGAGGATCCGCTTGATGACGACCGGTCGCTGGAAGCCGCTCGGCCCCACGATGCGCCCGAGGAGGATCTCCGCCATGCCGCCGGTCGCCAGTGGACCGACCACGTCATAGCGGCCGACCTTCCACGGTTGGCTCGGGACGACGGGCTGAGACATCGGATGGAAGGGTATCGAACGCGAAGCCGGGCAACAAGCGGCTCCAGGATATGGTTTTGTCGGCGTGATCGGCGGGTCTGCGCCTCTAGAAAACCAGCTGGCTAGCGCCCCGGGCGCGCCACGAGCGCATCGACGACACGCTCGCTGAAGTCCACGCACATCGGGATCTTCTGGGCGTCGAGGTTCTCAGGAGTGTCGCTCGGCAGGTGATAGTGGCGCGGCGTCCCGCGCTCCGGGTCGACGCAGCCGAGCGTGACCGCGGGCCATCCTGCCGTGGCGAACGGCAAGGCGTCGGTCGCACCCACCGGGATCTCGAAGCCTCGGACCTCCGCGAAGCGCGGCTGCGACGCGGCGACGCCGGTGAGGACCTCCGCGAGCCACGGCGCGAGGGGCACCGGGAAGATCTCGCCCTCGGTGAACCATCGGAGCTCGCCGTTCGCGAAGCCGTCGAGCCCCACGACGACGGTCTCTTTCGGATCCCACCGCCCTCGGAAGTCCTGCGCGAGGGCCTGCGCGCCGCCCATGCCGGCCTCCTCACACCCCGTCGCGACGAAGACGAGCTCCACGTCGTCGGGCTTCTTCGCGCGGAGCCGGCGCGCGAGCAGCAGCATCCCGGCGACGCCCGAGAGATCATCCATCGCGCCGGGGACGACGTGGTCGCGCAGCACCACGTCCAGGTTGAGCAGCGCGGCGAGCACCGGCGGCACGCTCAGCGCACCACGCAGGATGGAGAGCGCACGCGAGCGCCCGAAGAGCAGCTGCGCCACGTCGACCGCCGCGAGGCCCGCGAGCGCGCCGGTGGCGATGCGAAGCGACTTGTAGAGCGGCCCGGGCTTCGCGTGGCGCGTGACCGCCGGCTGGAAGACGAATCCGGTGAACGCGGCGTCGGCGTGCGCGAGAAAGACGATGCGGAGGCGCGGCTTGCCCCGCGCGGGCAGCGTGCCGAGCACGTTCTGCGAGCCGCGGAACGGAAAGAGGCGCCGGAGCACGAAGGCGCGGCGGGAGGAGTCGAGCGCATACGAGCCTGCCGACAGCGCGTGCAGCGCCAGCCCGAGCGCAGGGGAGCGGCCCGCGGCGAGCGAGCCGAGCGTACCGAGGCCGAAGTGCAGCGCGAGGTTCGCATAGAGGCTCGCGTTGAAGCGGAACGCGTGGGTCTCGGTCGTGAGCCCGAGCGCCGCCATCTCGTCGCGGATGATGGCGTGAGCCCGGCGCTCGTCCTCGCTCGTGGCCATGCGCCGCGGGCACGCCTCGCAGATGCGCGTGATGAAGCCCTTCGCCCAGGAGGCCTCGTCGAAGACCGACCCGTCCAGTGTCGCGCCGCTCGTTGACATCGCCTCGGAGTCTAGGCGGAAGAGGGGCCCGCCGGAAAGAGCCGCCTGCGGCGCGATCTGCGCGGTCGGCTTGCCGGGTCGTCCCAGCCGTGGCAACCCTGCGATCGTGAGCTCTCCGTCGAAGTGCGCGACTGACGCCGGCCGATCGCGTGAAGCGCCCGCGCGACCGGCTCGTTCCACGAAGGACCGCATCGTCGATGCGGCCATCACCCTGTTCAACGAGTCGGGGATCTCCGCGGTGACGACCAACCACGTCGCGGAGGAGGCGGGCCTCAGCCCGGGCAACCTCTACTACCACTACGCGAACAAGGAAGAGATCATCCGCGAGGCCTTCGAGCGCGTGAACTCCGAGGCCGACGCGATCTGGGGCTCGGGCATGCCTGAGCCGGGCCGCGTGCCCAAGGTCGACGTGGGCGCGTTTCATCGCATGCTCGTCGGCAACCTCGGCCTCTTCGCGAAGTACGCGTTCATCGCGCGCGAGCTGCCCGCGCTGCTGCGCGCCGACCCGGTGCTCCGTGCGCGCTACGTCGAGGTCGCCCAGCGGCGCGCCACGCAGCTCGAGGACCTGCTCCGGCCGTTCATCACCGCCGGCCTGCTGAAGGACCTCGACGACGCGGAGGATTTACATGCCCTCGTCGAGACCGCCTGGGTGCTCGGGCTCTTCTGCATTCCGTACTCGGAGACGCTCGACCCTTCGGTGCAGCCTCGCTCCGCGCGCGCGCGGGCCGAGCGGCTCCATCAGGCGATCGAGCGAGGGGCGCTGCTCGTGCTCCACCTCCTGCGGCCGCACCTCGACCCCATGGCCTACGCCGCGCTCGTGGTGCTCGTGCGGACCGAGCTCCACGGCTCGGCGCCGTAGACCGCTGGGCGGCTACAGCCCGACGCAGCGGAGCGTGCTCGAGCCCTTCACGTAGGTCGTCGCACGGACGCGGGCGGGTGCTCGTCGTCCACGGCGATCTCGCAGTCCCGGCCGGCCGCCTTCGCCTCGTAGAGCGCGCGGTCGGCGAGCGCCACGATCTGCGATGCCGTCCAGGCGCCGCTCACCGTCGCGACGCCGACGCTGATCGTCACCCGATCGCGACCGGGGCTCGCCTCGTGCGGGATCGCGAGGTCGCGCACGGCCGCGCGGACCCGCTCGGCGCGGCTCCGTGCGCCCTCGGCGGGCGTGCCCGGGAGCACGAGGGCGAACTCCTCGCCGCCGTAGCGCGCCGCGAGGTCGGCAGGACGACGGATGACGCCCTCGAGCGCGCGAGCGACCTGTGCGAGGCATGCATCGCCTTGCTGGTGGCCGTAGCGATCGTTGTAGGCCTTGAAGAAGTCGACGTCGCAGAGCAGGAGCGACAGCGGCTCGCTGCTCCGCGGCGCACGCGCGACCTCGGCCTCGAGATGCTCGTCGAAGCGGCGCCGGTTGCCGATCCCCGTGAGCGGGTCGGTGCGCGCGAGGCGTTCGAGCTCACGCGCGAGCGCGACGCGCTCCGTCACGTCGACGGCGAACCCGCAGACGGCGGTCGCGACGCCGTCGGGGCCGGGGATGGGGAAGCGAACGCCGGCGAAGTCGCGCGGACCGCTCGGCGTGGGCACCGCGTACGACTCGTTGTGAACGCGCTCGCCGTCGAGGACGCGCCGATCGCTGGCGATGAAGCGCGCGGCGACCTCGGGAGGGAAGACCTCGGGGTCGGTGCGGCCGATGGCGTCCGCGTGCTCCACGCCGAAGATGCGGAAGCCGTACGGGCTGCCGTAGAGGTACCGGTTGTCGCGGTCCTTCACGTAGAAGATCGCCGGGATGTTCGAGAAGACGGTCGCGAGCTGCGTGCGCTCGCGGGCCAGCTCGGCCTCGAGCTCCGAGATGCGCGCGCGCAGGCGCGCGAGCTCGTCGTCGTCGCCTTCGCTCACGACGCGACTCCTTCGTCCAGTCGCTGGAGCAGTCGCTCGATCCGGAGCATCGAGGAAAGGTTACCGATCCGGTGGGCGTGGTCCATCGCTGCGAACAGGTGAGTCTGTTCCATCATGAGGCGCTCGGGGCGGGCCTCGAGCAAGGCCATGTAGTGTTCGAACACGCGCTCCGGGGCGAAGGTGGTCTTGCGGCGGACGGCGTGACGCACCACGGCATGCACCGCGAAGCGGCCCTTCATGGGCTCCTGGACGAGGTGCCATCGCTCGAGCGCGCCCACGGCCTCGGCGGCGTCGGCTTCACCGCGCACGCGAGCGAGGCGCGCGAGCGAGGCGCGATCGACGCTGTCGCCCTCGACGTGCGAGAGCACGCCGAGCATGCGTCGTGACGCGGGCGTGAGGCGCCCCCACGCCCACGCGACGAGCAAGGCCACCTCGGGGAGGTCGTCCTCGTGGTCGATGACGCGCACGCGCGCGATGCCGTGCGCGTCGAGGAAGGTGCCGAGCTCGTCGACGGAGGCCGCCCGCGAGCCCACGATCGCGTCGGCGACGTCGAGCGCGAGCGGGTTCCACCGGAGCACGCGCGTCAGTGCCGCCACGCGCGGAAACGCGCTCTTTCCCGAGGTGATGAGCGGCGCCGTCACCGGGTACACGAGCACGCCTGCGAGCAGGCAGCGACGCGCCGTGATCAGGAACGTCGTGCTCGTGCCTGCGAGCGCGTCGAGGAAGCGCGCCATCGCCTCATCGTCCTCGTGGTTGTCGAGCACGAGGAGCCGCTCGCCACCACGGGAGAGACGGTCGCGGAGACCCGGCACGAGCGCGTGACGCTCGCGCGACGTCCCGAAGCGCAGCGCAAGCATCTCCGCGAGCGTGCGGAAGTCCCACGCGCCGACGCGGAACCAGTGGATGCCCCCCGGAAAGGTCCGCGCCACGCGATGCGCGAGCGCGGCCGCGAGCAGCGACTTGCCGCTGCCGCCGGCGCCGACGAGAGCGAGGCGTGCCGGTCGAGTCGCGGCGATCGTGCGCGCCAGCGTGGCGAGCTCGGCTGTGCGGCCCTTGATGTGGCGCGGAAGGGCAGGAAAGAGGCCTTCCGGGGCGCGCATCTCCGGAGACTACGCGATCGGTCGATCCGGCGTGGGCTCGTGGATGGGCTGCTCGGGGATATCCGGATGAATCGGGTAATGCTTCGGCTCGGTGAACGGGAACTCCTCGGGCGTCTCGTCGGGCCTGCGCGGCTCGACCGGCTGCGGCTCGGTCATCGGCTCGGGCTCGTTCGGGCGAGGCTCGTTCGGGCCGGGCTGGGTGTCCGTGAAGCTCATGTGGTCGCTCGTCGGCATCTGGCTCTCCTTCATCGTTCCGTCGTTCCGTCGGTCGCGTCGAGCCGTCCCACAACGCACGTCGCGTGCCGGGCTCACGCGGTGATCGACTGGAACCGCGAGACGTCGCGGCCCGCCGGGAGCGTCATCAGCTCGTGTAGCGCTTCGTCACATCCCATGCCCTCATGGAGGATGCGGTACACGTGGTCGAGGAGCGGGGCCTCGACTCGGTGCGCCTGGGCGAGCGAGCGCGCGGCGACGGCTGCATAGACGCCCTCGGCGACCATCCCGAGGCCGCTGAGGATGTCGGGCAGCTTCTGGCCGCGGGCGAGCGCCGCGCCGACGCGATGGTTGCGCGAGATCGGGCTCGCGCACGTGACCATCAGATCGCCGATGCCCGCGAGCCCTGCGAACGTGAGAGGGCTCGCCCCCATCGTCACCGCGAGCCGGGTGATCTCCGCGAGGCCCCGCGTGACGACGAGCGACTTGGCGTTCTCACCGACCGCCATCTCCGTCGCGATGCCGGCGGCGATCGCGACGACGTTCTTGAGCGCGCCCGCGAGCTCGACGCCGATGACGTCGTCCCCGTCGAAGACCATCAGGCGAGGGCATGAGAGGGCCTTCCGCGCGAGCTCGATCACGTGCGGGAACCGCGACGCGACCACGGTGCCGGCGGGCTTGTGGCGCGCGATCTCGGGCGCGAGGTTGGGGCCCGAGAGCACGCCGATCTGCTTCGCGCAGGTCTCCTCGAGCAGGATCTCCGTCATGCGTGCGTTCGACTCGCGTTCGAGCCCCTTCGTCGCGTGAAGGACGATCTGCTCGGGTACCAGGACCTCACCCAGCGCGCGCGCGACCTCTCGGAACGCCTGCGAAGGGATGACGATCAATACGATCGCCGCGTCGCGCACCGCCTCGCCCAGGTCGCACGTCGCGGTCACGGTGTCGGGCAGCCGGAGCCCGGGGGCGGCCCCTTCGTTCGTGTGTCGCGCGTTGATCTCGTCGCGCTGGGCAGGTGTTCGCGTCCACAAGCGAACGACATCGCCGTTCTCTGCGAGCACGTCGGCGAGCGTCGTACCCCAGTTGCCTGCGCCGAGGACGGCGATCACGACAGCACCTTCGCGGGGTAGAGCCGCTGGGCGCCGAGCAGGCCGTAGCCCTCGAGGCGATTGCGGTAATAGAAGAGGAGGTCGGCGTCCTGCACGAGGAGCTGCGTGCCCCGGCGGACGGCGATCGGCGTCGTGTGGTACGTGCGCAAGCCGCGGAGCCCACGGGCAACGATGTCGCGTCCGTCGGTGGTGCGGAGCTCGTCGCTGAGGCGGATCTTGCCGTCGTGCTCGAGGACGCGGAGCTCCGCGACGAGCTTCTCCACCTCGGCCTCGACGCGGGTGACGTCGAGGGGCGTGTCGGGGCCGATCGTGCGGAGCAGCCGGAAGAGGTCGGGCTGCGCGACGTCACGCCGGAGCAGCTCGAGGAGCGCGAACGCGAGCACGCTGGTCGGCATCGCGACGTTGTCGCGCCGGTAGCTCTCGGTGATCCGTGTACCGAGCATGCGCGTGTACTCCGCGTCACGCGCGGCGTCGTCGAAGACGCGCCCGTCCCGGAGCAGGTAGCGTCGTGGGTCGACCTCACGCCCGCGCGAGTCGCGCGAGACGCCCTGCTCGTCGACGTCGTCGCCGAACGGGTCGAGCGCACGCCCGATGCGGACGTGGACGCGGAGATCGAGCGCCGCGATACCACGGAGGAAGTCGACCCAGCGCTGGATCCTGCTGAATTCGTCGTTCACGACGATGTACTGGGACCTGCCCGTCTCCTCGAGGAACTCACGGGCGAGCGAGGCCGCCTCGAGGACGAGCGGGTACGAGATCGTGCACGGTACGATGAACATGCGGGCACGCGACTCCGCCCCGCGGAGAAGGTTGTTGCGGAAGGCCGTGAGGCCCGCGCCGAGCAGCCCGAGCTTGGGGCGGGTCTCGAGCTCGCCGGAGCGACTCCGCGCGCCGCCCGGGAAGAAGAGGTTGTGCTGCCCGAGCTCGAGGGAGACCGTCGCGTACTGCTTGAGCGTGTCGCGGTAGAGCGGGTCGGTCTTGCTCCGGTCGACGGTGTACGCGCCGAGGTTGTGCATGAAGTAGCTGGTCAGCGGGTTGGTGAACAGGTTGATCCCTGCGCCGTAGACGAACGGCGGGAGCCCCATCCGGTAGATCGCGTACCCGATGAGCAGCGAGTCGAGGTTCGACGAGTGTGTCGGCACCAGGATGACCGTGCCGAGCTTGGCGAGCCGTTGCAGCGCCTTCACCTCACCCTCGAGCAGGAGATGCTCGTCGAGCCGGCTCGAGCCGCGGAGCTCGTTCAGCAGGCCGCGCGGCGAGAACCCCTGCATGAGGCCGGAGAGGCCGTACGGAAGCACCCTCGTCGCGAAGCCGTAGACGCGCCGATCGAAGTGGCCGGCGATCTCGGCGACGTAGCGCTCGACCATCTCCCGGACGAGCGCGGTCTGACGCGACGCGCTGGCGTGCGGCAGCTCGTGCCGCACGCGCGCATGGAATGCGCGGTCGGCGCGCGCGCGCGCGTCGTCGGCCGCGTGGTGGAGGCGCGCTCGCTCGTGGTAGAGCGTGTCGTTGATCACCTCGACGAGAGGCCGCTGCTTGCCGCCCACGCCTCCGCCGGCGGCGCGTCCGAGGACACGATCGACCTCGCGAGCGACGACCTCGTCCTCGATGTGCACGTCCTCGGACTTCCGCGCGCGGAGCATGAGCGCCCTCCTTGCGGCGCGAGATGCAAGGTCAGTGCCGCTCAGCGGCGGGCGGCACACGCCGGCTTGGTCGTGACGCACGTGCGCTTGGTCTCGCGACCGGCGAGCGCGAGGAAGCCCGTCTGTTTCGGCATCTCGGTCTTCGAGACCTGCGCCCTCGCCATCGTGAAGGTCGCCCGGTCGGGCGCGAATTCGAACGGCTTGAAGTCGACGGGGCCAGGGGGAATGTGGAGCTCGGACTTTCCGGGCGGCGGGGCGCCGAACTTGCCGCACAGCGAGCCCTCACACTCGAGCGTTCCGTCGGTGCGGTAGCCGCGGACCTCGAGTGATCGACGAGCGCTCCTTCGGCGGCGCTGGAGCACGCGTTGGGGGTCGCGCGCGTCGCCGTATCGGTCGCGCCCCGGCCCTATCGGGTAGACGCCGTCGCCTTCGCCCATGGGCGTGTCGTCGAGCTGGAGCCGCGCGGAGAGGCTGTACTCGACGTCCCAGGCCGCGCATGCGGCGGGCGGGTCGTCGGCCGTGGCTTCGCTCGTCGCGAGCGCGAGCGCGAGGCCGGTGGTGAACGAACCGACGGCGATGAGCCTCCGGGGCTGCATGCCCCCGGAGCTGCATCAACGATGCCGGGCCGGATCTTGCTGCATCGCGTCGCGCGCAAACGCCACGATCCGGTCGGCAACGCGGCGGGGATGCTCGAGCTGCGGAGAGTGCGCGAACCCGTCCGGCTCCTCGATGACGGCGGTCTTCGGCAGGTGCTCGCGGAAGTACGCGAGCGCCTCGGCGGGGAGCAGCCGCTCGGAGCGACCCCAGAGGAGGAGCACCGGCATGCGGAGGGACGCGAGGTCGTCGGGGTGAGCCGAGTGCTCCTGGGTCGAGTGCTCGAGGATGTCGCGCACGGCGCGGCGCTTCAGCAGGTCCGGGAACTCGTGCGCGACGAGCGCGAGGAACCACGGCGGGCGGTCGTAGATACGGCCGAGGAAGCGGCGCGCCTCGGTCGCGCCCGTCACCTCGAACGCGAGGACGAGCTTCTTCCACTCCTCGTCCCTCAGGCGGGCACCGGCTGGCGACACGAGGACGAGCGCACGGACCTGCTCCTGGTGGCGCCCGGCGTAGTCGATGGCGACGGCGCCGCCGAGCGAGTTGCCGACGACGATGACCGGCTCGGTGACGACCTTGTCGAGCGCCGCGGTGATCGTCTCGAGCACGAGCTCCGGGGTGACGGGGCGGTTCCCTGGATGCGTGCTGAGGCCGTGACCGGGCAGCTCGGGGATGATCACGCGCTTCACGTGCGGCCGCAGGCGCGCCACGACGCCGGCGAAGGAGATGCCTGCCGAGCCGAGGCCGTGGATCATCACGGTGGTGGGCAGGTCGCCGGTGCCCGCTCCGTCGTAGACGTGCACGCGCATGCCGTCGACGTCGACCCAGCGGCTCGCCATGCCGCTCACGTTCATGCCGAAGCGCGCGAGGCGCTCGGCGCCGGGAAGAAAGCGCGCAGCCATGAGCCCGATTACGCCGATCCCTCGGCGGCGCCAAGGAGCGCGTCGAGCGTCGCTCGCATCTCCTCGTCGAAGAGTCGCGCGAAGGACCACGGATCGGGCAGGACGGCGGTGTCGGTCGCGATCGTCACGCGGAGCACGCCGGCGTAGCTGAAGGCGCTCGCGGAGAGGGCGATCGAGCCGCATGTCGGTGACGCGAAGGCGACTGACGTGATGCGGCGCCCGCCGACGTGGATCGGCGTCGTGGGCCCAGCCACGTTGCTGACGACCAGCGATGCCTTGTGCGAAAGGAGCCGGACGCCGATGTGCTCGGCGTGCGCGCCGAGCGCGTAGGCGGCAGAGACGAGCGAGCGCCCGACCTCGACGCCGGCCTGCGCACGCGCCTCTTGCATCGAGGCGCGCGCGGCGACCACGCGCTCGATCGGGTCCGCGACCTCGAGAGGGAGCCTCACGAAGATCGACGCGTAGCGGTTCTCGAGCGCGCCGTCGTGATGCGGGAGCGCGACGGGGACGAGCGCATGCACCCCGCTGCTCGCCGCAGCGCCACCCCGTGCCACGAGCTTGCTCAATGCGCCCGCCAGCGCGCCGAGCATCACGTCGTTCACGTGTGCGTTCGCGTGATGAGCGGCGCTGCGGACCGACTCGACGTCGAACGCCGTGGACCACGCGAGGGCCTTCTCGCCGCCCGGTCGTCCCGCCAGCGCATCTGGAGCGTCGGGCCGGCGCGCGGCGAGCCTTGCGATCCGCGCGACGTCCGCCGCGGCACGCCGGAGCAGCGCGCGCCAGTCGTCGCGAGCGCGCGGCGAGGCCGGTGGTGTGGACATGCGCGGCGCTGGTGCCGGCGGCGTCAGGCCGGCGCCCTCGTCCGAGAAGCCATACAGCACGCCGAGGAGCGCCACGCCGTCGGCGATCACGTGGTGGATCCGCACGGCGATCGCCGAGCAGTCCGCGCCGCCGTCGATCAGCCACATCCTCCAGAGCGGCCTCGCACGGTCCAGCGGCTCGCTCGTGATCCGCGAGAGCATACCGGCGAGCTCTCTCTCTCCTGCACCTTCCGGGAGCCTCACGTGGTCGACGTGACGAGCGATCGAAGCGTCCTCGTCGTCACGCCACCGCGGCCGCGCGAAGGGCAGGAGAGGGGCGAGGTAGACCACGCGGGCGCGCAGGCGATCGCGCGAGAGCGCCCGGGCCTCGGCGAGCTTGGTGAACGTCACGAAGTCGAGCGGTCCGTCCAGGCGCAGGAGCGCCGTGACGATCATCGGGTTCTCTGGCGTGTCCATCCAGAGGCGTGCGGCGTCCTCGGGGGCGAGCGGGGCTCCGAGCCATCGCGAGATCCTGGCCTTGGTCGTGACGCGGTCCATCGGGTGCAAATTCTTCGGTCTGGCGCAGCTTCTTCGTGGGCGAGCTCGACCCGTCGAGCTCAGCGCGGAGGACTGGCCGCATCGAACGCGACCGGGACGAAGGTGTCGAGGTGGGGCGAGACGTAGAACGGGTATGTCTGCCGCGTCTCCGAGACGGGGCTGCGACTCGTATCGACCAGGGTGAGCCTGGCGTCGTACCAGCCATGGTCGAGCAGGAACTTCGAGCGGAAGACGTCGCAGGGTCAGAGCAACATCGGCGCCAAGAGCACGTGCGGCTCAGTTGCGTCTCGTGGGTGCGGCGAGCGCGGGTATGCCTCTCGCATCTCCGGCGGGTCGAACGACATGTCCCGCCCGCTCGCCACTCGAGGTCTCTTCCTCGCCTTCGCGTGTCTCGTCGCGTCATGCGCGTCAGCGTCGTCGTCCTCGCCCGCCGGTCGCGCGTCGGCCACGGCCGCGGTGGCGACGAGGTCGAACGCGCCCGCCGTGCCGCCCGCTGCGCGCGTCGTCGACGTCACCGTGGAGGTCCGCGCTCCAGCCCGCGCTCGCTTCGATCCGAGCATCGGCGGAGCGACGAAGCCGTCGCTCGGCGTCGTGGTCACGAACCGCACGCCGGAGCCGGTGGACGTGTCCGACCTGCGCGTCCACCTCGAGGCCGCGCGCGAGGGCGTCGAGTTCCGGTGCGCCGAGGAGGTCGGGCCGCAGATGGGCGATCGCGAGCCCTCCTCGCTCGCACCGGGCGAGTCCTACGTGTTCGATCGCGCTCTCGACTGCGCGCTCCCGCTGGTCGGTGCCTACGCCGTGCGGGTCGCGGTCTCGTTCGGCGAGGGCCCGTTCCGTACGCCGCGCGAGGTGCGTGCCTTCACGCTCACGGTGACGGCGCTGGCGAAGGTCGAGCCGCACGAGATCGAGGGTCTACCCGGGCTCTGGGCCTCGATGGGCTCGAGCAACAAGATCACGGGCGGGGCGGGGCGCACGTTCGGACGCACGCTGCTCACCATCGTCAACTCGACGCGCAGGCCCATCGAGGTGCCGCGGATGCGCCTCGCGCTCCGCGTCTATCGCCTGGGCAATCCGATCCCGTGCGAGGACAAGCCGCTCGTGCTCGGCACTCCGCAGGTGCTCGGGCCGGGGGACACGTACAGCGAGCCCGTCGAGGTCTCGTGCCTCGGCCTGTCGGTTCCGGGGACCTACGACGTCGTGGCGAAGCTCGTCGTGCCACGCGGGTCGGAGGGCGATCGCGAGATCGCCCTCGGCAAGCTGCGCGTCGACGTGGTCACCGATCCGACGATCGTGGTCCCTCCGGTCTACGCGGTCCCCCCGCTCTACGAGTGACGCTCAGTCTCTTCCGATGCGGGCGACGCGGCCGGGCCTCTCGCCGGTGAGCACGCCGTCGAGGACGATCGGCTTGCCCGCCACGATCGTGGCGCGATAGCCCTCGGCACGCTGGAGCAGTCGCTTGCCACCGGCGGGGAGGTCGGCGACGAGCTCGGGCCTCTTGAGCCGGAGGTGCGCGTGGTCGATCACGTTGAGATCGGCGCGCTGGCCCACGGCGATCGTCCCGCGATCGGTGAGGCCGATGTAGCGGCTCGTGTCGTGGGTCAACATCTTCACGACGTGCTCCAGCGAGAAGCGCGCGCGCTTCCGGTCGCGCGCCCAGTGCGTGAGCATGAAGGTCGGGAAGCTCGCGTCGCACACGGTGCCGACGTGCGCGCCGCCGTCCGAGAGACCGGGCAGCGCGAGCGGATGGCTCAGCATCTCGTGGACGACGTCGAGGTCGAAGCCCGCGTAGTTGAACACCGGGAAGTAGAGGAGCTCCTTGCCGCCGTTCTCGAGCAGCGCGTCGTAGATGACCTCGATGGGCTTCTTGCCGTTCGCCATCGACTCGGCAAAGAGCGACTCCTCGCGCGGCGGCTCGTAGTTCGGGTTCTCGCCGAGGCGGAACATGCGCATCGAGATCATGTCGATGTTCGCGAGGAAGCGGTCGGCCATCGGCGGGACGTTGCTGCCGTCACCGGCGATCTTCTCGCTCTTCTCGCCGAGGATGCGCTGCTTGAACGCCGGGTCGCGCATGCGGCGGACGCGCTCCTCGAGCGGGAGCGTCGCGATCGCCTTGTAGCTGGGGAAGCCGATGAAGGGGTGGAACGTCGCCTCGAAGCCGAGGAGCACGCCGATGCCTCGCGCGCCGACCTGGAGGCGGAACGTGATGCCCTTCTCGTTCGCCTTCTCGGCGCGCCCGATGATCTTCTTCCACTGCGTCGTATCGAGGTCGCGCTGCATGAGCGACAGAGAGATCGAGTGGCCTGGCGCCGCCTCGGCCATGCGCTCGAGGACGTCGAACTCGGCGTCGAAGCGGGCGGCGGAGGTCTCCATGTCGAAGTCCGAGACCGCCTGGAGGACGCCGTGGCGAAATCCCATGAGGCCCGCGGAGATGCCCGCGAGCTCGCGCGCCGTCGCCTCGGCGGCGGGGGTCGCGCTTCCGTCGATCGAGCGGTGGTTGTCCGTGCGGCCGGTGCTGAAGCCCGCGGCACCCGCGGCGAGGGCGTCATGGACGAGGGCGCGCATCGCCTTGATGTCGTCCTCGGTCGCGGCGCTGCCGGCGATGGCGCGGTCGCCCATCACGTAGACGCGGAGCGCGTCGTGCGTGACCTGGCACGCGACGTCGACCGTATGCGGCCTCTTGTCGACTGCGTCCATGTACTCGGGGAAGGACTCCCAGTCCCACTGGATGCCCTCCGCGAGCGCCGCGCCGGGGATGTCCTCGACGCCCTCCATGAGATCGATCAGCCGCTGCTTGTCGCGCTCGCGCACCGGCGCGAAGCCGACGCCGCAGTTTCCCATCACGCAGGTCGTGACGCCGTGCAGGCTCGAGGGAGCGACGTCGCTGTCCCACGACACCTGACCGTCGTAGTGCGTGTGGAGATCGGTGAAGCCCGGCGTGACGATGGCGCCCTCGGCGTCGATGACGCGCGCGGCGGTGCCGACGCCCGGACCGACCTCGACGATGCGCCCGTCCTTCACGGCCACGTTGGCTCGTCGCGGCGCGCTGCCGGTGCCGTCGACGACGAGGCCGTTCACGATTTGGAGATCGAAGCTCATGGTCGGATCATACCTCTGCGAAGAGCGTGTGGAGGTCGGCGTCGGAGAGGGAGCGCGTGTTTTTGCGGAGGCCCTCGGTGAGGTCGGCATGGGTGCCGCCGTGCTCCTCGATGTAGGCGGCGGCGCAGGCGGGGTGCAGGTAGCCCGCTCCCTTCGTCACGGTCATACCCCGCTCGATGTCGCGCTCGAAGGCGACGCGCAGCGCGCCCTTCGGGATCGTCTCGCCGCAGCCCTGGCACTTCGCTCGGCCCGTCGGCGCACGATCTGCGTGGGGGAACGGCGGGGGCTTGTTGGCCTCGGCCTCGGCCAGGAGCTTGTCGAGCTCCTCGCGCTCGGGGACCTCACCGGTGAACGCGGCGAGCGCCTGGCGGAGCTCGTCGGGCAGCTTGCTCGCCGCGCACTTCATGTGGTGCCAGCGGTAGGACGTGTCTCCGGGCTCGCCGAACTGGTTCGGCGTCTCCTCGCCGAAGCGGAGCTCGCCCTTCGCGATGGGCTGACGACACGTTCGGCAGCCGGCTCTCCCCGATTTCGCGATCTCGATCGTGTGCGCCATCCGTCTCTCCTGGGGGCGGGACTCTAGCCGACCTTCGGGAGGGTGGGGATATGCTGCTCTCCATGAAGCGCGGCGCTCTGGCGATGCTCCTGGTGGCCACCCTCGCGGGGGCGTGCGGCGGGGAGGGCGGGCCGATCTCCGGGGACTATTGCTCCCCGACCGAGGCCTCGAGGTGTACGACCATCTCGTTCCCGGCCAAGCGGGGCGCCGATACGCTGGGCACCGTCCAGCTCGACGGCAAACGTTACGAGCTCCGGTGGATGGATACCGTCAACGGTCACCGGCAGTACATCGCCAACCTGCCCGGCGGCACCATCGCGTTCGACATCTCCGCGGTCGATGCCCGGACCTTCGTCGTGAAGTGGCGAGACAGGCGCCCCGAGCAGACGTTTGCGCTGAAGGGATCGTGAGCTAGTCGCAGAGCGAGCCGCTGCACGCCTGGCCTGCGCACGAGCGACAGGTGGAGCGACACTTCGACCGGCAGTTGTCGCGGGTGTCCGAGCAATCCTCCTTGCAGCTGTTGCTGTTCCCGCATCCCGAGAAGCACGTGCTGCGCGCCTGATCGCACGCGCTCCTGCAGGTCGTCTCCGCCGTGCCGCAGGCGGCCTTGGTCGTGCAGTCCGTCGGCGCGCCGTCCTGCGGGGTCGAGCCGTCGGTCGGGGTCACGGAGCCGTCGGCCCCGGTCGTCGTGGAGCTGTCCGTCTTCGCGCCGTCGACCCCGGGCGCGGCGTCGGAGGCGCTCGACTCCACGCCGGACTCGAATGCGTCGAAGTCGTTGGCGCACGCGACCACTGCGGAGGCAGCAGCGAGCATCGACAGCGTGACGGCGAGTGCGCGTTTGCTCGGCAGGTCGTGCATCTCAGAACGCTCCTTGGAGGCCGACGAACGAAGGTCCGGCGGTGACACGTGCGGTGGCGGCGGCGGGGGCCGCCTTCTTGGGGGCGCCGACGAAGAAGAGCGTGACGCTCGCGGCCGCGGCGACGACGAAGACCGCGAGGCCGACGTTCGCGAACGTCTGCTGCGTCCTTCCCGACGAGATGTCGTCCGCGTATCCGGGCGGGCAGGGGCCGGCGCCGCACGCGTCCTCGAGCTTCGAATGCGTGCTGTTCGCCATGGACCCGGCCACGATGAACGTGGTGAGACCGACGACGGCGAGGCCGGCGCTGGCGTAGACGAACGGTCGGTATTTCGGGCGGTTGGCGTCGTCGGCGTCGGCGTCGGCCGTTGCGGCGACCGCCGTGGTCTCGGGGACTGCGTCGACCGCGACCTGCTGGTGCGCACCCGCCGCGACCTCGACCTGCTGCCGGATCGGCGGACGGCCGGGCGTCTCGACGACGACCTCCGTCGTGCCGGGCGCGACGGCCACCGGCTCCTCCCACGCGGTGCGCTTCACTTCCTCGTTCGCGACCTTCACGGTGGTCTCGGGCGTGGCGTGGCTGACGCGCAGATCGACGAAGCCGAGCTTCGGGGCGAGGAGCCCGCGCTCCTCGTCGGCCGCTTGCGCGGCCTTCTCGTAGCGATTGTCGGTGCCCGCGTTCCCCTTGGCCTCGACGATCGTGCGGCCGAACTCGGCGTGCGCCGCGACGGTCCGACCCATGTCGCGCAGGCACCGGGCCACGTAGAGCCGCGTGTTCGGGCTCGCGACGGCGTCGAGCGAGGCCGTGAGCTCGACGAGCGCGGCGTCGTAGCTCTTCGCGTTGTAGAGATCGCGACCCTTGAGGAAGTGCGACTGCGCCTGCTCGCGCTGCGCGGGTGTCGCCTTCGCGGGCTCGACGCCGGCGGCGTAGGCGGACGTCACGGTGCCGAGCGAGAGGGCGAGCGCGGTCCCGATCACGAGCGAGCGACGGAGGAGTGCACGATGATCCATGGGGGCTCCTCAGATTCCCGAAGGTTCGTAGGGCTTCTTGGGGCGAGGCGCTGTGGGGCCGGTCGGCCTCGGGGGCGGCAAGACCCGCGGCGTCGTGGGGGCCGTCGGCTCGGCGGTCTTCGCCGACGCCTCGTCGCGAGCCTTCGCCTCGGTCTCGGTCTTGGCCTTGGCTTCGGCCTCCGCGCTCGCCTTGGCGTCGGCTTCCGTCTTGGCCTTGGCTTCCGCGTTCGCGTTCGTGTTCGCCGGCTCGGCCGTCGACGGCGGCGGCGCAGTGATCGCCGTGGACGGGACCTCGGCCGAAGGACGCACGTTCGCCGCCGTCGTCGTCGCGGGCGGAGTGGGATCGCTGAAGATGGCGCGCAGGGCGAGGCCGGCGCCGAGCAGTGCGAGCACGAGGGCACCGCCGAGCACGGCCGGGGAGGTCTTGCGGATCGGTGGCGGGGGCGGCGACGAGTCGACGTCCGCGCGCAAGTACGGCGGGGGCGACGAGTGCGTCGGATCGGTGACGGGCGCGAACGTCCTGTCGGAGCTGGAGGTTCGCTCGATCGGCGGAGCGATCGCCGGAGCGACATGCACGGCCGCGTCTTCGACGACGGGGTTCGGGTGGCTCGCGGGCGCGACGACGACGACGACGACGGGCGCCGGGGCGGGCGGCGGTGGGCGGCGTGAGACGGGAGGCGGAGGCTTGGCCGGTACACTCCGCGTGGGCGCAGGCGCGGCGGCGGCCGGCGGCGTCGCGGGTCGCTGGACACCGATCGCGCGCGGCGCGGCGGCGACGCGCGGAACGGACCCGGCGCGCGGCACGGCATTCGCGGTCGGTGCGGCGGGGGCTGGCGTGGGGGTCGGCGCGAGCGCGATCGCGGGGACGGGAGCGGCCGGTGGCACGACGACGTCGGGCGTGCTCGGCTCGGCCGCCTTCACCATCGTGCTCTCGTGCAGCGGAGGCGCGGCGGCCATCATGTCGCGAAGCGACAGCTCCTCGCGCAAGCTCGCCGGCGCCGCTTCTTCTCTCTCGAGCTCGAGCTCGAGCGCCGCCGGAGGCACGGTCGCGCGCCGGCTCATCGGCCCGGAGGAGCTCGCCTCGTTCGGCCACGGGGTCGCCGCCGATGCCGCGGCGGCGCCGGGGGCAGGCTCTGCCGCCGGCTTCGCGGCCTTCATCGACCCGAGGCTCGCGCGACGGCGTGTGCCCGACGAGCTCGGGTCGAGCTCGATGCGTCGCGCGCGGATGCGGTCACCCGCCAGCTCCGCCACCTGCGCGGCGACGACGCTGCCCGTCGCGATGCGTGCGCCTGCGATGGTGCGGAGCGCCGAGCCCATCTCGGCGGCGCTCTTGAAGCGGAGCGAGGGATCGAACGCGAGAGCGTGGAGCACGACCTCGTCGAGCGCGGCGAACGGCGAGCCCGCGGAGAAGCTCGGCGGCTCGATCTCCTCCTCGCGCTGACGAGCGAGCACGCGAACGGGGTCCTTCTCGTCGTAGAGGCGGCGCCCGGTGAGCGCCTCCCACAGGATCACGCCGACCGAGTGCACATCGGACCGCGGGTCGGAGGTGCCGCCGACGTCGAGCGCCTCGGGCGCGCCGTAGCCCACCGCCTCGGAGCCGGGGCCGATCTGCACGGGCCGCGCGCGGAGCGTGTTGATGATGCGCGCGACGCCGTCCTTGCCGACGACGATGTTGGCTGGACAGAGCGCCCCGTGGATGACGCCGAGCGTGCCCCTCGCCGGATCGCGCAGGCCATGGAGCCCGTGGAGGCCGGCGAGCACGTCGACGACGATTCGCACGACGACGGGGAGGGGGAGGAACGGCTCTCCGTTCGTGCTCGCCGCCCCCGGCGTCCGCCTCGCGGCCGCCACGGCAAACAGATCCTCGAGCGTCGCGCCGTCGACGAGCTCCGTCGAGACGGTGAGCTCGCTCTCGGTGAGGTCGACATGCCGCACGCGAGCGATGTTCGGGTGCCAGTTCTTCTCGAGGCACGTTGCGTCACGCTGAAGGCTCGCCAGCGCCTCCGAGCCGAGCGCGATCGCCCCGTCACCATTGACGTACGTCGCCACGTTGCTGCTCACCATCGCATCGGCCGCGCGGGCGTAGCGGTAGGTGACCACCAGCTCATTCGGCTCTCGGATCGCTGCGTACGAGCGCGGTGAGCGAGAGCCGAGCTCGCGCACCGTGCGGTACATCGCGACGCCGGCCGCTGACTGCGCGCCGTTCGACATCGTGCCTCCAGAGCTTACCCGTTGGGGGCTCCCAAATTGCCCTGCCGCGCGCGGAACCTCGTACTTCGCTCGCCTACGGTGCGACCTCCCCCGCGGCAGACCTACTATGCCCCCGGGCCGACGAACCCCGCAATGCGGTGCTCGATCGATGATGCCGAAGGGTCACAGGACGTGGGCGATCATGCGACGCGGCGCTTGCGACGCGCGAGCTCGGCGACCGCCGAGGCGCCGATGAGGAGCGCGATGAAGAGCGGCACGACCGCCGCCCATGCGAGCCAGCCGTAGCGCCGGTAGACGTCGCGCTCGCGACACTCGTGCTGGTAGGTGATCGTTCGCGCGCGCACGAGGCAGTCGAGCGGGTCGGGGATGTTGCGACCGCGGACGGTCGAGCACGAGAACTCCACCGCCGTCTTCACGTCCCAGCCGACCCAGCCGCTCTCGAAGAAGTCCTGGAGCTCGGTGCGCGCGACCCTCTCGTCCTGGGTGGCCGCGAGCATCTCGACGGCCTTGGCGGCGCGCTCGGGATCGTGCGTCCGCCGCCCGTGCACGCCGGTCGCCCCGAGCGCCACGGCGACAGCCAGCAACGGCACCAACGCAAGCCTCGCGGCGCCACCTGCCATCAGGGTCGGATCGTACACAAAACGAGCGCGCCGCGGGCCTTTCGGCTCGCGGCGCGTTCGTGTCGTTTCACTCTGTCAGTAGCTCGAGTCAGAGAGGAGCGTCATTCGTCGCCGCCACCTCCTCCTCCTCCTCCTCC
>Ga0105047_10006856_pt1 | contig 19258 bp, 16 predicted proteins | sample MAT04_FD_78384 | JGI IMG/M metagenome (GOLD analysis project Ga0105047, IMG submission 78384) | Freshwater microbial communities from Lake Fryxell liftoff mats and glacier meltwater in Antarctica - MAT-04 (megahit assembly) | ecosystem: Environmental > Aquatic > Freshwater > Ice > Liftoff... | reverse complement strand
TTCAGCACGCGACCGGTAGCAGGGCTGCGAGAGCCTCGATGTGACGAGCAGTCTCGCGAAATGTTTCGGTATCCGAGGGCGAAAGCGGGATCTCGATGATCTCGCGAATTCCCGCCGGTCCGAGCAGTACAGGGGTGGAGGAGCTTACCGAAGCTACGCCGTACTCACCCTCGAGCACCACTGAGACCGGGAACGCGGAATCCCCGCCCAAGGTGATCGCCTCGATCATCAGCGCCCCACCGAGTCCAGAACTCCAGGTCGACGTGCGCCCGGAATCGAGCGCGACGTGGCGCACGTACCAGTTGTCGACGTAGTCGCGCACGATCGTGCGCTGCTCTACATCGAGATCGCACGTGATGCCGTCGACGGTCACGCTTTCCCAGACCAGCACCTGGCCCGGCCCATGCTCGCCGACGACGGTGCACCGGACCGACCGTGCCGACACACCGAGTGCCGTCGCGACCCCCGTGCGAAAACGCTGGGTGTCGTTGAGGGTGTACCCCAGTACCCGAAGGCGGTCCCAGCCAGTGCGCCGAAGGATCCAGGTGAGCAAGGGGTCAACCGGATTGGTCATGAGCACGAACACCCCGGCCCAGCCCGACGCGGTAAGCGGGTCGATGATCGAGGTGAGCAGGCTCGCGTTGTCTTGCAGGAAGACGTCGCGCGAGGCGTTCAGCCGCAATGGCACTGAGGCGCTCACCACGACGATGTCCGCATCGAGGGCATCGTCGAGCGTGCCTCCGCGGATCGCGTGCGCTCCGCCGAGCGATAAGGCGTCGCCGAGGTCCATCACGTGGCTGACGATCATGTTCTCTCGAGTGTCGACGATCACAATCTCGTACGGCGTCGAAGTGCGCAGGAGGTTGAAAGCCACCGACGAACCGATCCCTCCCGCGCCACCGATAAGCACGACTTTTGTGGGCGCAGGCCTGGTCTCGGATGCTGGCACGGTAGACCTCTCAGTTCCGAAAGAGTGCAACTCAGTTGAGGCTATGCGCTTTAGGCGCGGGCAGAATTGACTTTGCGCGCAAGCCATGTGCTTGTACGGCACAATCCGAGCCGCGATGGGGCCGAACAGGGTAGCTTCTCAATTCTTAGGGCAGCGATGCCGTCGCCGCGCATACCAAGCTCAGAACAGGTGTGATCCATGGCCAAGAACTCGGCCTCGACAACAATCCGTGACGAGACTCTCGATGCGTGGCGACGGCTCGGTCTCACTCGAATTTTCGCCAATCCGGGTTCTACCGAGGTATCACTACTCGTTGGTCTGCCCGACGACTTCGAGTTCATCTTGGGCTTGCACGAGGGTTCCGTTGTCGGAATGGCCACTGGCTATGCGCTTGCGACGAGGCATCCCGCGCTCGTCATCCTCCATACCACCGCCGGTCTCGGCAATGCGGTCGGCGCGATCGCGACCGCTCGGGTCAACCGAGCACCCTTGGTCGTGGTCGTCGGGCAACAGGATCGTCGGCACCTCGCGATGGAGCCTTTCCTCGCGGGCAAGCTTCGTTCGTTGGCCGGCGAGTATCCGGTATCGTTCACAGAGCCCACGACGGCACAGGACGTTCCTTCCGCGATCGTGCGCGCATTCCACGATGCAGAATTTCACCGTGGACCCGCGCTCGTCGTGGTCCCAATGGACGATTGGCTCGAGACTGCGAACCCCGATCGGGTGCGGCCAGCGGCATCCCGTGTTCTACGGGCGTCGCGAGCCGACGACGGGGACCTTCGCGGTATGGCTGAAGCCATCGACAGTAGCCGATCGCCCGCGATCGTCGCCGGTGCAGGAAACGACACGGCAGACGGCTGGCGCGACCTCGTCCTGCTTGCCGAGCGCTTGGGCGCGCCCGTCTATCAGGAGGCGTTTGCCGGTGGTGCGGGCTTCCCACAGGACCATCCATCGTTTGCGGGGTTCCTCTCACCGACCCGGTCGTCGCTACGGGCCCAACTGGCCGACCACGACCTCGTGCTCTTGGTGGGCGCACCAGCTTTTCGCCAGTACCTGTTCGAAGACGGGCTGCTCGTCGAACCCGGAACGACGATCCTGATGATCACCGAGGATGCCGCGGAAGCGAACCGCAGTCCGGCCGACCTCGCTCTCGTCGCCAAGCCTGGGCCCGCCGTCGCGTCGCTGGTTGAGCTAGTTCGCTTGCGCGATCCGCGCCCGGGTACCTCCGAGCGAGCGCTGAGTGTGAGCCACGAGCATGGCCCCCTCCGCGCGTCTCACGTCTTGGCGCTGTTGGGTGAATTGCTTCCAGCGGAGACGGTGCTCGTCGAAGAGAGCCCTTCGACACGCTCCGACCTGCATGCCCTGATTCCTGCTCGTCACCCACTCGGCTTCGTCAGCGCCGCCATGGGCGGACTCGGGTTCGGCCTTCCTGCGGCGATCGGCTTGCGCATGGGCGCCCCGACCCGCCCTGTCGTCGCCGTTCTCGGTGACGGGTCAGCGACCTATGGCATTCAGGCTTTGTGGACGGCGGCCCACTACGGCGTCGGTGTGCTTTTCGTCATCCTCCACAATGGTCGATACGCGGTTATGGATCGCTTGGCAGATCGTGAGGGCACCCAAGGTGCCCCTTGGCCCCCGTTCGAGGAGATCGACTTTGTCGCGCTCGCTCGCGCGTTCGGATGCACGACGATCGGTTGTTCGGATCGCGAGACTCTGGCTCGCGTCATCCCGGACGCCCTTGATGGTTTGGCATCACGGGAGTCGCCGCTCGTGCTCGTGGTTGATGTCGAACCCGAGACGACCTACACCCCCTGACCGTCGAGCCGGGCGCGAATCCACGTGCCAACCTCAGCGATCATGTCGCGCCCCTCGCTCAGCATGAAGGAGAACAGGGACCAGTCGTGCACCTGATCGGGCCACACGTGCAGAGTAACGTCAACGCCAGCCTCGGCCGCTGCCTGTGCGACGCGCAACGAGTCGCTGAGCAGAATCTCTTCGGATCCCACCTCAATGAGCAAGGGTGCGATGTCGTGTAGCTCTGCAAACACCGCAGACACTAGCGGATCCGTGGCAGAGTGCCCTGCGAGGTACTGATCCGCACCCGCCTGCAGGCCCACGCGACTGAGTGAATTATCGACTTCAGCCTTGGTCGTCATAGACCCACCCGACAGTGTGAGGTCGGCCCACGGGGACAGCACGACAGCAGCTGCCGGTTGGCGCTCGCCCGCCTCGCGCAGGGCGATGAGCGCGGCCAGAACCAGTCCGCCACCGGCAGAGTCACCAGCCACCGCGATCCGGTCGACAGGATGACCGTCGGCGATGAGTCCCCGGATCGCGCCGAGCACGTCATCGAGGGCCGCAGGATAGCGGTGCTCCGGCGCCAAGCGATAGTCGACAGAGAACATCGCCGCACCTGCGGCGATCGCCAGGCCGCTCGAGAGCCCACGGTAGCCGTGGCTTTCGCCGGCAAGCATCCCACCGCCGTGCACGTAGAGCAGCACGTCCTTCGACTCGGCGGGTGCCTCAAGCCACAGACCGGGCACCCCACCCACAGTTCTGTTCTCGAACGCGAGCGACTCGTCGACGGGGAACGTCGCGAGCATCCCGTCGAAGACTGCGCGCACCTCTAGTGCAGGCTGGGAGAAATCGGGCCCGCCCGCGGCGAGCATCCCCTTGAGCTGGGTCAGTTCCTGTGACGTCATTGTCGTACTCCTGTTTCGTGCAGTTGTGCCGGATGTGGTTCACTTCATGATGGCGAGCCTGCAGAACCGATGGTAGGACTTCGGCGCAGACCACCAGCCAAAACGGGCATTCGCGGATCGGGAACGTGATGACAACCGCGATGCACTCAGCGACAAGTGACTAAGCATGACGCGCTTGTAGTCTCTCACTAGCGCTACCGGGTCGTCTTTACGAACTGAGCGTGATCAACTCGCATTCTCGTCTCTAGGAGGAGACATGACACTTCTCGACCCCGCTCTGTGGAGCGACAAGATTTTCATCAACGGCTGGGTTAAGGGCTCCGGTGGGAGCCGTGACGTAGTTTCCCCGGCGACCGGCGAGAAGCTCGGATCTCTCGGGCTCGCATCGGTCGACGACGTGGCCAAGGCTGCGACCGCTGCGGCAGCTGCCCAGAAAGAGTGGGCGGCGAAGACGCCCGAGGAGCGCGCAGCAGTGCTGCGCAAGGCGGGCGACCTCTGGCAGGCCCACGCGGACGAGATTCACGAGTGGCTCATCAAAGAGGCTGGCTCGATCCCACCCAAGGCAGCGCTTGAGACGCACATCGCCGCCAACGAATGTTACGAGGCATCCGCTCTTCCCACACACCCCATGGGCAATGTTTTGCCCTCGAACGAGGCTCGGTGGAGCCTCTCCCGCCGCCGGCCCGCTGGCGTCGTCACGGTCATTGCGCCGTTCAACTTTCCTCTGATCCTCTCAATTCGTTCAGTCGCACCCGCGATCGCACTGGGGAACGCGGTTATATTGAAGCCCGACCCGCGTACGGCTGTCGGCGCCGGTGTATCGCTCGTGCGGATTTTTCAAGAGGCAGGCCTCCCCGATGGCGTTCTGCAGCTTGTCAACGGCGGGATCGAGGTGGGCGAGGCGGTCGTTTCTGCGACGGAAGTTCGCGTTGTGTCGTTCACGGGGTCGACCGCTGCGGGACGCAAGGTTGGCGAGCTTGGTGGTCGACACCTCAAGCGCACGCACCTTGAACTGGGCGGCAACAACGCGTTGATCATCCTTCCCGGCGCGGATCTCGCCAAGGCGGCTTCCGCAGGAGCATTCGGCTCATTCATGCACCAGGGCCAGATCTGCATGACGACCGGTCGGCACATCGTGCACGAGTCGCTTCATGACGAGTACGTCGCGCTACTCGCTGAGAAGGCCTCCCACTTGCCGGTAGGCAACCCGGCTACCGAGCAGGTCGCGCTCGGACCGGTCATCGACTCGAATCAAGTGGCTCGCATTCAGGGAATTGTCGACGCCACCGTGGCGGCGGGCGCTACCCTCTCGGCCGGCGGCACCTCGGAGGGCAACTTCTATAAGCCGACCGTGCTGTCGAACATGACGGCGGGGATGAGTGCGTGGAAGGACGAAATCTTCGGTCCCGTGGCGCCCGTGATCAAGTTCTCGACGACCGAGGAGGCCATCGCGCTGGCGTCTGAGAGCGACTACGGCCTCTCGCTCGGCATCCTGGGCGACGTGGGCGAGGCAATGAAGATTGCCGACGCGATCCCGAGCGGCATCATCCACATCAACGAGCAGACCGTGTCTGACGAGGCGAACGCCCCCTTCGGTGGTGTGGGCTCCTCGGGCACCGGGTCGCGATTCGGAGGGGCCGAGGCGAACATCGACGCGTTCACTGAGACCCAATGGTTGACCCTTCGTCCGGAGATCGCGCCTTACCCGTTCTAGGCCAGAGGATTGTGAAGTGAGCGATGTCGAGCGCGACCGAGCCGGTGAGTTACTCGTTCCGTGAGCTGACAGCGGCGCTCAACGAGACATTCCCCTCTGTGGATATGGCCGTCGTCGATGACGCATCGTTCACTGCGACGATGCGCACGGCGACGGTCAGCGGAATCCGAATGATGGATGTCTCGGCCGGCCCCCACGTAGCAACGCGTCGCGCGAACATTCTCGCAGCCGATGACCTGCGCTACTTCTGCGTCACCCTTCAGCTCGAGGGGGTGTCGACTGTAACTCAGGACGGCACGGAGTCGGTTCTGGGTCTGGGAGATTTCGCGGTCTATGACTCGACGCGACCCTTCGAGCGACGGTTTCTCGAGCAGAACCGCTGTTTGACCATGCGGCTCCCGCACCACATGATCTCGCTGCCTCCCCACTCCCTCACTCGTCTTACCGCCACGCGAATCGCGGCCGACGAGGGCCTAGGAGTGGTTGTGTCGCCATACCTGACGGAGGTTGCTCGCAACCTCTCAGAGCTGCACGGCTGGTACGGCGCTCTCGTGGCTCACACGATGATCGATCTCGTGAGTGCGGCGCTTGGCGAGAAGCTCGCCGAGGTGAGCTATAGCGTGGCCGGGGGAAACACCGAGGTGTTTCTTGCCGCGTGCGACTACATCATGCGAAACCTTGCGGATCCCGCGCTTAATCCGGAAGCAATTGCGGCGGCATGTTTCGTCTCGGTGCGGCTGCTTCAGAAGATCTTCCATGAGGAACAGACGACGGTGGCGCATTGGATTCGCACGAGGCGCCTCGAGCAGAGCCGCAGGCAGTTGTCGGATCCGAGAGAGGTCGGCCGATCTGTTCGCGAGATCGCCGCGATAGCCGGCTTCCACGATGGCGCACATTTCTCTCGCCTGTTCCGAACAGCCTTCGGCACGAGCCCGCGCGACTACCGGCGCGCGCAGCTTGAGGTTATCGGAGTTGACGGATGGGCCTAGGTCAGAGGGTGGCATCATGGCGATGAATCGCGGCTTCGACGCGGAGCAGTGGCAGCAGGCGGCATCCGAGCGGTTTGTTCCCCTCGCCATTACCGAGACGGGTGATGACTTTGAGGGACGGCTCAAGTTCGTTCAGGTTGATACGGGAATTAGCGTCAACCACATCTCTCATTCGAAGGCGACAGTCAAGCGCACCTCGCTCGGGATCAAGCAGGCGGATGACTACAGCCTGTACCTCTCGTTCAACGTTGGTAAGCCGTTTCGCATCCTGCAAAGCGATCGTGCCGTCGACCTCGTGACGGGGACCTCGACGTTCTACGTCAGTTCGATGCCCTATGAGATCATCCTCCCTACGCACGCGAGCCAGCTGGTGCTTCAGGTCGATCGCGCCCGACTCTCGGTGACGGTCAACACCCAGCTGAACACTCTTGCTAGGCCGATCGAACTCACTCATCAGGGCATGAGCATCCTTCGCACCTATCTCACAAGTCTTCTTCGCGCACCAGAGACCCAGCTGGCTTCGACCGACCGCGTGATGGGGCAGGCCGTGGTCGACCTCACGTCGATGGTGATGCAATCGGCTCATACCGGGCACCTCGACGCCCGGAGGATTGACCGAGACTCGCTTTACGCCGGGATGATGTCGTTCATCCGGGTCAACGCGACGAGGCGCGACCTCAGCCCCGACTTGGTGTGTGTGCGCTTCAATGTCTCGCGCCGCCTCATGTACGCCGTCTTCGCCGTCAACGGCAACTCTCCAGCCGATGCGATCCGCGCCGAGCGACTGCGCCGCGCGGCGGTGCTGCTGGGCATGCCGCGAGCGACGGTCGGAGAGGTTGCCCACTCGACGGGCTTCTTTGACGTCGCAACCTTCGGGCGAGCCTTCCACCGGGCGTACGGGATTCTCCCGAGCGAATGGATCGCGCGTGCCCGGCTGCGCGTGACGCCGCGCTCGGCGGGTCGACTCATCGCACTGCCGAGTGTGGCGGTCTGACCCTCAGTCGGGAAGTGTGCCCTCGTGCGTGTGCAGGTTGATCATTCCCGAGTCGACTATCGTCGCGCCGCCATCGACGACGAGCGTCGCGCCCGTGACGTACGAAGCTTCGGCAGAGAGCAGCCACGCGATCGGCTTGGCCTGCTCGTCTGGTGATGACGCCCGCCGTTGTGGCACGAAAGAGAGCAAATCTGACAGCACTGACTCGACCGTCGTTCCCCGGGATTCGGCTGCCTCCATCTCCGTGAGGATCCACCCCGGGCACACGACATTCGCCCGCACTCCGTCGGCGGCGTAGTCGAAGGCGATGCTCTCGACCAGCGCGGTGAGCCCCGCCTTGGATGCCGCATACGCTGCCATCCCGTATCCGCTGCGTAGAGAGGCAATCGAGCTCACGCCAACCACCGAACCGCGTGACGCGATGAGGTGGGGGAGCGCGAACTTCGCGAGCAGGAAGTTGGCGGTCAGGTTGGTGTCGATCGTGCTTGTCCAGTCGTCGATCGACAGGTCGGCGACAGCTCCGTTGCGCACGATCCCCGCATTGGGCACAAGGTTGTCGATTGACCATGGGCCTCGATAGTGCGCGCGATGAGTGCGCTGGCTCCCTCAGGCGTCGCCGGTCTCGGCGGCAATCCTGTCGAGGGGTCCAGAACGACGACCGGCGATCACAACCGCGCGTTCGCGGTCGCTGAGCAGTCTGGACAGTGCCGCCCCCACCCCGGTCCCGCCCCCGGTGATCACTGTTACGACACTCGGTGTCATGGTGTTCAGCCGTCGTTGCTCGAGGTTGCGGTGGTGCCACCGTCGACGGCAACCAGCGCTCCCGTAATGAAGCTCGCCTCGTCGGAGAGAAGAAAGCGCACGAGGGTCGCGACCTCCTCGGGCTGCCCGAGGCGCCCCATCGGCGACGAGCCCTTGGCCGCTATCGCGGCTGCCTCATGTTTGTCGATCCCCGGGATGAGGGTCGCGGCGATGTCTTGGAGCATCCGGGTGTTGATCATGCCCGGGGCCACCGCGTTCACACGGATTCCGTTCTTGGCCTCTTCGGCCGCAGTTGTGCGCACGAGTCCCGCGACGGCGTGCTTCGCCGCATTGTAGGCACTCGTCTGTGGCAGCCCGAGAGTCGAAGCGATTGATCCGGTGCACACAATCGCGCCGTACGCTTGCTTCTTCATGACGGGGATCACGTAGCGCAACCCGAGGAATACCCCGTGGAGGTTCACGTTGATGACCCGTTCCCAATCCGTGAAGCTTAGATCGGACAGCGGGCCGATCTTGCCCTCAATGCCGGCATTGTTGAAGAAGCCGTCGATGGTACCGAAGGCCTTCACCGCTTCATCGACGTAGTTTGCGACATCGGCTTCGCTCGTGACGTCGGCGATGACGACCAGCGACGGTGTGCCGATCTTGTCGACCTCGGCCTTAGTCTCGGCGACGAGTTTCTCGTCACGGTCGACGACAACGAGCGCGGCGCCCGACTGGGCGAGCGCGAGCGAAGTGGCACGCCCAATCCCTCCGCCTGCGCCGGTGACGATGACGGTCTTCCCGGACATATCCACTGACATGGTTCTCTTCTCTTCGGTAAGGGTGGGAGCTGTCGGTGCGCTACGACGTGAGGGCAAATCCGCGATAGCCGTCCGCGGCGACTTCTTGCAGGATTGCTTCGTAGGGACCGACACCACCCAGGTAAATCACGTTGACGCGCGGCTTGCCTTCGACGTTGGTGCCCGTGTACCACGAGTCGGCGTAACGCAGCAGCGTGGAATCAGAGACCTCGGCGACGTGATTGACCCATCCCGACTCGGCCTCGGCAGTCGGCTCGAAGACCGTGATGCCCTTCGCACGAATGTCAGCGAGCATGTGCGAGATCCACTCGACGTGCTGCTCGATTGACAGCACAACGTTGCTGAGCGCGCTCGGGCTGCCTGGTCCCGTTGCGATGAACATGTTCGGGAATCCGGCGACCGCGAGCCCGAGGTAGGTCGAGGGTGCAACACCCCACTTGTCGGCAAGCTTCTGCCCGTGACGCCCGGTTATATCGATGCGTCGGAGGGTTCCTGTGACGGCGTCGAAGCCGGTAGCCAAAATCAGCATGTCGATCTTGTGCTCACCCGCGCTCGTAGTGAAGCCCGTCGGGGTGATTCCCGTCAATGGTTCTTCCCTGAGATCGATCAATGTGACGTTGGGCCGGTTGAAGGTCTCGTAGTAGTTCGTATCGATGCAGAGCCGTCGAGTCGTGATGAAGTAGTCGGGGATGAGCTTCTCGGCGAGTACTGGGTCGGTGACGCGCGCGCGAATCGATTTCTTGGCGAAGTTGGCGGCGGCAGTGTTGGCATCCGGATCGGCGATGATGTCGTTGAACGCCGAGGCGAAGCGCATGGGGCTGCCGTAGTCGTAGTGTCGCTGCAATTCGGCCTCGGCCTGGGCGGGCGTCAGCTCGGCGAAATTCTTTCCAATGTTCTCTGTCACGCAGCCGATCATCGAGGTTCGAGCATCTGCACGGTACTGCGCGTAGTTGTCTTTGATCCACTTCATTCGCTCGGCCGGTAACGGCCGGTTGTGGGCCGGCAGGGAGTAGCTCGGCGTGCGCTGCAGAACGAAGAGGTGCTCGGCCGTTTCCGCCACGATCGGGATCACTTGGATGCCCGACGATCCCGTACCGAGCACCGCGACTCGCTTGCCAGTGAAGTCGACCGGATCCTTCGGCCAGGTTGCGGTATTCATCAGCTCCCCTGCGAAACTATCGAGCCCCGGGATCTGCGGGATCTTCGGCGTCGAGAGGATGCCCGTGCCCCAGACGATGTAGGTGGCCTCAACCACGGTGCCGGTGTCTGTGGTCACCGTCCAGCGTGACGTGTCGTCGTTCCAAGTAGCCGCGATCACCTCGGTGTTGAATCGAAAGTTCTTCACGACATCCAGCTTCTCGGAGGCCCACTCGAGGTACCGAAGGATTTCGGGCTGTGACGGGAACTTCTCGGTCCACGTCCACTGCGATTGAAGTTCGGGTGAGAACGAATAGGAGTAGTCGACGCTTTCGACATCGCAGCGCAGACCAGGGTAGCGATTCCAGTACCAGGTTCCGCCCACTCCGGTTCCGCGCTCGAAGGCGATGACGCTGAGCCCCAACTCGTGAGCTTGGTGGGTCATGTAGATTCCGGTGAACCCGCCGCCAACGACGACGAGATCGATCTGTTCGGGGTTCGTAGTCATGGTGTCGACCTTCTGTGCGTGCCGTGTTCGACGATAGTAAGACACATCTAGTGTTACAGCTGTGGCCTCAGTCGACTTGTGTCGATGTGCAGTGGTTGTTGGCGTTCTGTGCAGGCCTTGCCTTCCGGGGTGCCCTGCACTGCGGCGGAGGCTTTAATGAGGGAACTAGATACTCATCAAGGGAGAAGATCGACGTGAAGACCAAAGCCGCTGTCGCGTTTACGAAGGAGCAACCGCTCTCGATCGTCGAGATCGACCTCGATGAGCCCCGCACAGGTGAGGTTAGAGTGCGTATGGTCGCCAGCGGCGTCTGCCACACCGACGCGATCGTGCGCGACCAGTGGTACCCCACACCGCTCCCTGCAGTGCTTGGGCACGAGGGTGCGGGCATTGTCGACGCGATCGGACCGGGGGTTACCACAGTGGCAGTCGGCGACTCGGTGCTCTTGAGCTTCGACCACTGCGGTCAGTGCGCGAACTGCGTTTCGGGCCTCCCGTCGTACTGCGTGAAGTTTTTCGGGGCTAATTTCGGAGGCAGGCGCTCTGACGGTTCGTCGGGTTTCAGTCTCGACGGCACTCAGATCTCGTCCCATTTTTTCGGACAGAGCTCGTTTTCTCACTTCGCGAACGTGGCCGTGAACTCGCTCGTGCGCGTCCCCAGTGACGCGCCCTTGGAGATTCTTGCTCCGCTGGGGTGCGGTATCCAGACCGGAGCTGGTGCCGTACTCAACACGCTCGCACCCGATGCCGGATCATCCATCGTCATCTTCGGTGCTGGGGCCGTTGGGCTCTCTGGGCTGCTCGCGGCGGTCATAGCCCGCTGCACGACGATCATCGCGGTCGACGTTCACGCCAACCGTCTCGAGCTCGCGACCGAACTGGGAGCGACTCATGTCGTCAATGCTGCGACCGAAGACGTTGTCGCACGCATACACGAGATCACGGCTGGAGGGGCACAGTACGCCCTCGAGACCACGGCAGTGCCTTCAGTATTCGCCGAGATGACGAAGTCGCTCGCCGTGCGAGGACACGGTGCGATCGTTGGAGCGGCGGCGCTAGGCACGATCGCTCCATTCGATATCGGTTCGCTTCTGCCTCTGGGCATCAAAATAACAATGGTGGTGGAGGGGGATTCAGTTCCTTCCACATTCATCCCACAGCTAGTGGATCTGCACACCAAGGGCCTGTTCCCCTTCGACCGGCTGGTGAAGACCTACCCCTTCGACGACATTAACCTTGCATTTGATGACTCAGCTCGGGGGGTTACACTGAAACCCATCGTCGTCTTCTAGGAGTCAGCGCGAAGGAGGTGCACTCAAGGATGAGTTCGATTCCTGAGCGTCCCGGCGCCGTCAGCACTATAACCTCACACGACTCGGGTGAGTGGGCTCAGTTGATGAGCACATCATTCGTTCCTCTTGCAGTGAGTTCCGTTCAGGGCAGAGGCTTTGCCGGCCGCATCCGCACCCGCTCCCTAGCTGACGCCTCGATCATTGAGCTCGTGGCCACACCGCAGACTATTGAGCGCGCCCCACGCCTCATCCACGACGATGACAAGCCGTACTACATCGTGTCAATGCAGCTGGCGGGCACCGGGGTTATGTTTCAGGATGGCCGCGAGGCGGTTCTTACTCCCGGTGATATCGCGATCTTCGACACCCGTCGTTCGTACACGCGCACTTATGACACTGAGTTTCGGTCGATCGTTTTTCGCCTACCACAGTCGTTCCTCGACCTGCGCCCCGAAGTCATAGGTCAGCTCACGGCTACGCGGTTCGCCGGAGAAACTGGCTCAAGTTCGCTCGTGGCCCCATTTTTGACAAGCCTCGCCGACAACATGGATCGACTGACCGGCCACACTGGCATGCGTTTCGTGCGAAACGCGGTCGATCTCGTGGCGACCTTTCTGCACGGTGAATTAGCGACGCGAATCCCCGGTCCATCCTGTGCGCGGTCCGCGCTGCCGCAAGAGATCGACGAGTTCATCGAACGTAATCTGTCGAATCCGAATCTTGATCCGCAAACCATCGCGGCAGCGCACTATATTTCGGTGCGGTATCTGCACGGCCTCTTCCACGACCGCGGGTCGTCGGTTGGAAGCTGGATCCGGGCGCGTCGCCTAGACCATTGTCAGCGCGACCTGGTCGATCCGATAAAGCTGGGCTTGCCTGTTGCGTCGATCGCCTCGCGCCGGGGGTTCAACGACCCCGCTCACTTTAGTCGCGTATTCCGGCAGGCCTACGGCCAGACGCCGTCTGAGTATCGGCAGCGCGCTCTGTTGTAGCCCGACCACGGGCATACTTCACTAAACGTCAATCGTTCTGCCGCGAAAGACAAGGATGGTTCTCCTAGGCTTTCTATGCTGAAGCATGCGCGGCAGGAACTACCGGCCACGGCACCAAGGCAGCAGAGCTGTCATCGAACCAAGGATGTGGAACAGTGGTGTTCCACACCGATCCGAGAGGCAAATCGATGAAAAAGAAATTCCTAGCGATCGCGGGCGTTGCCGCCGCGACCGCGCTGATTCTCACGGGCTGTGCGCCCGATGGCGGCGGTGTCGACGGTGGAACCGACGCCGCAACCGGTGAACCAATTATCGTCGCAGGGCTGAGTGGCTTGACGTTCTTCCCTGAGGCACCGCAGGCCGTGCAGGCAGTCTTTGACGACTACAACGCGGCCGGCGGTTTCAATGGCCGTCCCATCGAGTACACCGCGTACGACGACAAAACTGACCCCGCGGCATCCGCGACGGCGGCCAAGGATGCCCTCGACTCGGGCGCGATTGCCCTCGTCGGTTCGTCGTCGGTGCTCGATTGCGCAGTTAACCACACGACTTGGGAAGACAACAACATCGTGTCAATTCAAGGCACAGGGGTCGACCCATTCTGCTTCGGCACCCCGAACATCGCCTCGGCTAACACGGGCCCGTTCTTCGATATGGCAGCCGCACTGTACGACGCGTCGGAGAACAACGGCTACGAGAACATCTGTTCGCTTATTGTGACCGATGATGAGGTGGGCAAGGCGAACTACTTCGACATCATCACGAACTGGGAGGCCGCGACGGGAAGCAAGATGTCGTACGTCGATGACTCCCTCGTGCGGGGCCAGGCGTCGTATGCAGCCAACATCTCCAACTTGAAGAACCAGAACTGTGACGCGATCTTCGATAACGATGTCGGTGTCGCTGCCGCTGCCGTCATAGCTGAGGCATCGAACCAGGGCGTGAGCCTTCCGTTCGTGCTGCTGACGTCGGCCTACTCCGATGAGTTCGCGGCATCCGTAAATTATGAGGGCAAGATCTCGCTCGCGGCTGAATTCGCGCCGTTCACCGACCCGAACGACACATCTACGACCGAGTGGCGTGCGACTATGGAGGCTTACGGCGTTCCGGCAACCTCCTTCGCTCAGGGTGGGTACCTTGCGGCTCAGTACTTCATCGCCATCTTGGAGACCATTGAGGGCGACGTCACGCGTGACTCGTTCACAGCGGCTGCTTTTGGCATGACTGAGCCCTACTCGGGCCCCGGCGCGGATATGACGGGGACCCCGTGGATCTTCGGCACTGCTGACTTCCACCAGCCGAACTCCGCAGCGTGGCCACTCGTCATTGAGCCGAACACGCAGGCGTTCGTCTCGATTGGCCCATGGCTGACGGGTGATCAGATTGGCTGGAAGCCGTTCGCGGTTCCGCGCGGCTAACACTCAGCACAACAGGCGATTGCGGGAAGTCGTGATGGGCTTCCCGCAATCGCCCACTTTCAGTTGAGCCAACGACGATCCATCGAGGAATACGAGGATTACAGTGAATATCATCGGAGCCATGGCTGCAGGCCTAGGAGCCGGAGGCTTGTACGCGGTCATCGGCGTCTGTCTCGTTCTCATGGCGACCTTGACGAGAGTGGTCAACTTTTCCCAGGTCGCGGTGGGCGTCTACGCGGCATTTCTCGCAATCCGTTTCGTTCCTCTGGGTGTTCCTCAGTGGGGGATCGTCATAATCGCGCTCATTGTCGGAGCAACTGTCTCGGCATTGCTCGGGTGGATCATTGCCACGTGGCTCCCGGAGGCGACTGCAACCGCACGCTCTGCGTTAACCGTCGCGGGCCTCCTTTTTTTCCTGTCAGTTTCATACCTTCAGTTCGGCACGCGCCCGCAGCCGCTCATACCACTCGTTTCGGGCCCGTTAGTGTCATTCGGTGTCGTCACGATTACCAAGCTCTCTGTCGCGCTCATTGTTTTGGCGATAGTGCTCGCGATCGCCGCCAAACTCGTGTTGACCAAGACGCCAATCGGGGTTCAATTGCGGGCGATTTCTGACCGCCAGACCGCAGCCGAATTGTTGGGCATTAACGTCAAGGTCCTCCAGGTCGGCGCCTGGGGCTTCACCGGGGCTGCGATGGCGCTGGCGATTTCTTTTGCCGGCAACAGCCAGGCAGCCAACGCGGGGGTGATGGTTAACCTCATCATCCCGGGAGCTGCAGCGGCGCTCATCGGAGCCTTCAAGCGAATGGATCGCGCCATCGTCGGCGGCGTCGCACTCGGAGGCATTCAGGGTCTACTTACGGCGATTCCCGCCATCAACCTGCTCCGCGACTGGATCCCGATTCTAATCATCGTGATCTTCCTCCTGTGGAGCCAACGCAAGGAGGTGTGGGATGTCGCTCGTTAATCGCTCTAGTCGTACCCGTCGGGTGGGCCTTCCATTCCTGATTGGCCTCATCGCACTCGTTGTGGCGGTGGGCTTAGGTTTCGGGCTACCGGCGTATACCGTCTTCATCTCCACGACTGTGCTCGTGTCGATGGTGGCGCTCCTGGGGCTAGGAGTCGTGACCGGGACGGCCGGGATGATTTCACTCATGCAGCTCACTTTCGCCGCAGTGGCGGCCTGGGTCGCGGAGTTTCTCGCAATTAGAACGCCGCTCGGCACGATGTTCGGCTCGTTTAGTTTCATCGTCATCATGCTCATCTCGGCGCTGGCGGCGGCAGTTCTCGGATTACTCGTCGGCCTGCCCGCCCTGCGTCTACGCGGGGTCAACCTCGCTGTAGTCACGCTCGGCGTCGCAGCCGCGGCCGATGCGACGTTCCAGAAGATCTCGTTCCCTGATAGCTGGACGAACGTGCGGATGCCTCGTCCCTTTGACTTCGCTACAGACCCTGCAGGGGACCGAAGCTTCTTCATCTTCACCGCGGTCATCACGATTCTGATCTGCTTGGGTGTCTACTTTCTCCAGAACAGCCGTTGGGGCTCGTCGTGGAAGTCGGTTGCTTTCTCCGAACGTGGCACTGCGTCTGCCGGTACCAGCGTGCGATGGGCCAAGCTGACCGCCTTCTCGGTTAGCGCGTTCATCGGCGGCATCTCGGGCGTGCTCTTGGTGGCGCAGATCAGCAAGGTCAACTACATCACCTTTCTGCCGATCAGCTCGCTCGCGCTGTACGTGCTGAGCATTGTCGCGGGCGCACACCTCATCGACATGGCGCTGTTCGGCGGAATTCTGTTCGTGCTGGTGCCGGAGATCCTCAAACAGTTTAAGGTTCCGCTCGAGTGGGGCAACATCGTGTTTGCCATCCTCGGTGTCCAGGCTCTGACAACGAACACAAACTTGGGCGAAATAGCGCGCACCGCGCTCTTCCGGAGACGAAGAAAGCGGCTCGGTCTCGGAATCGTGGAGAAGAACCTCCGCCCGTTAGGGAGCGGGGAGTTGATCCCTATTCCTGTGGGCACGGGTCGTACCCTGCTCGCGGTGACAGATCTCGGGGTGTCCTTCGGAGCGATTACGGCACTACAAGGGGTCAGCCTCGAAGTGACCGAGGGTTCGATTCTGGGTCTCATTGGGCCCAACGGCGCCGGCAAGTCGACATTCGTCGACGCGCTGACCGGGTTCCTCCCCCAGCACACGGGAGCGTTTGTTCTCGACGGCACACCCCTCCAAGGCATGCTCGTTCACGAACGCGCTCAGCTTGGATTGCGTCGCACTTACCAGCAAGATCGCGTGCCTCCGACCCTCACGGTTGGCGCTTTTGTCGATTTTGTGACGGTTGGCAAGGCAGACTCGGCTGGTATTGACGAGGTGCTCGAGTTTTTTGGTTGTCCGACGGCATCCACGCCAATTTCTGTGGTGGATGTAGGGACGCGACGGCTCATCGAGGTCGCCGCGAACGTTGCGGCACGTCCGAGGTTGCTTGTTCTCGACGAGCCAGCCGCGGGCCTGTCGCACGAGGAGCACATCGAGTTCGGCCAGCGACTGCGCCTCGTACCAGACAAGTATGGTGTCACGATCATTATCATCGAGCATGACCTCGACTTGGTGCGAAGCGTCTGCTCCACCATCACCGTGCTGAACTTCGGCGAGGTACTCGCTTCGGGCCAGCAGGATGACGTGCTGTCCAACCCTAGGGTTCTTAAGGCTTACATGGGCGAAACGGAGATGCTATGACTCTCACACTCACTGATGTCACAGTCAGCCGCGGCATCGGGCCGGTCATCTCCGGTGTGAGCCTCACGATCGTGCCCGGTCAGGTCACGACGCTCGTGGGGCCTAACGGGGCCGGCAAGACCAGCCTTCTCGAGTCGCTCTCTGGAGTCATCGGAGTCAGCGGGGGAACCGTCGAGATGGACGGAGCCGATCTGACCAAGATGTCTCGTCGGCTTCGCGCTCGCGCCGGCCTCGCTCACGTTGAGCAGGGCCGGATGATCTTCCCGTCGCTGACTGTAAGGGAGAACCTGCAGCTCACCGCCCGCACGAACGAGGATCTGGACGAGGCACTCGCGCTATTTCCAGAGCTCGAAAAGCGCATAACGAGCGTGAGCGGCTTGCTCTCGGGTGGCGAGCAGCAGATGGTCGTGCTCGCGCGTGCTTTTGCGGCCAAGCCGAAGTACCTGCTGCTCGATGAGATGTCGCTCGGTCTCGCGCCAGTGGTGTTCTTGCGGCTCATCCCCATTATTGAACAGATCGCAAAGGGCGGTGTGGGGGTGCTGCTCGTGGAGCAGTTCGCTCACCTTGCACTCAAGATCGCCTCCGATGCGATGGTCATCACGAGCGGACGGGTGAGTTACCACGGACCGGCAGCCGATCTCCTCGCCGACGACACAAAGCTCAAGACCGCCTACATGGGATGACGCAGATCCGAACACAACGGCGCACCCACTGATGAGCTACGCAAGGACCTTTTCCTTGACATCCTTACTTCAGGATTCTGTGTGTCAGACCATGAGGAATATGCAACTGGGCGAGCGCTGGCTCAGCGAGGAACAGTGATGGATTCTGCATCTGGTAAACCGCTAATCGGGCTGCCTGGTCGGCGTATCGGTGCCGCGATATTAGGGCGCTGTTACCGTTCCTCGACGCGACCCTCGAAACTTACATGGCTGAGTACTCCGCGTCGGTCACCGCCTCAGGGGGATCCCGGTTCATCTGCCGATGGAAACCTCGCCCGATGCGCTCGGGCGCCTTGACCGCCTCGGGGGGGCGACGTCGATCCGCGCCTCTACGGTGAGGTGCCAGGGCCGCAATCAGTAGTGTATGATCCGCTGCGCGATACGGTCGAGATAGGGTCGCTCTCGCTTCCCGCGACTAAGATTTCCAGTGCTCGGAGCATGCCGCGGCGCGCAACTCGTCAACGTCGCGTACGGCGGAACCCTTGTCAGAGACCTCGCTGTCGAGGTCCGAGAGCCCCATGCCTCCTACGCCTACCCGCGAGAGTATCGCGGCCATTCAGTCACGTTCGTCGAGGGTTCACTTGATCACGAGCTTCTACGGGCCGAGCATCACAGTCAATTCGTTTCACCATCAGACAATCGATTCGCCAGGTCTGGGTGTGGTCGTCACGGGCAGTGCCAACGACAACGTCGTAAGAGCATCGAGGTACCCGGCTCGCCCGCTGTCGGTGTGTTCTGGCACCCAGAGTGCTTCCGGGGGAGATCCAGCGTTGAAACATCGGTACCCGTTAGGGTATTCCACCTTAGCAGGGCCACAGTTCCCCAATCTGGAGCAACTTGATTCGCCTCGAGGTCCCGAGAAACGCTTCTCACACGGCATCATCTGACTAACGCGGCATAGGTATCACGCCGTGCGCACACGTTCACGAGAAGTTCAACTCCTTTTAGTAGTTGCGGGTGACGATACGCCGGTTGCCCCGACCTCGGGGAGAATCGCATAAGTTCGTCGTCGTTAGTCTCGGAGACCCAACTCTGCCGAGATCAATGGCGCTCGTTACCGACTACCGTCCAACGTTGCCGAACAGGCTTGCGATCGGGGCCACCACCAGCGGGCGGGCTGCGAACCAGGCTCCCACGATGACGAACAACGAGGCGGCGAAGATGGCGAAGCCGAGCCAGTTGACTGCATCCTGACCGCCATACATGTGGTTGAGGTTGCGGAGGGCTCCCGTCGCGAGCACCAGGGTGACATGCGCGATGGTGAATGCGACGAAGTAGAACATGACGGGGAGGTGGATGGCTCGGGCAACATCAATCGGATAGGCGCGGCTCAGAGCACGCACGCGGGCTGGCCACAGTTCCGACATCCGCACGCCGGTGAGTACGGCCAAGGGTGCGGCGATGAAAACCGTGACGAAGTAGGTGAGAAGTTGAAGGCTGTTGTAGTTGACCCAGCCATTCTCGGTGGGCCAATCGAGCGACGCGTACTGCAACGCCGCGGAAAGTGCGTTGGGCACTACATCCCAGGATGTGGGGACGATGCG
>Ga0105047_10006852_pt1 | contig 19261 bp, 17 predicted proteins | sample MAT04_FD_78384 | JGI IMG/M metagenome (GOLD analysis project Ga0105047, IMG submission 78384) | Freshwater microbial communities from Lake Fryxell liftoff mats and glacier meltwater in Antarctica - MAT-04 (megahit assembly) | ecosystem: Environmental > Aquatic > Freshwater > Ice > Liftoff... | reverse complement strand
TGGCGGCGCGTTGGCGCTCCTTTGGAATCGCCACGTTCGGATCCCGGCCGATCGGGGCTTTTTTGACGCGATTCAGCCTGACTATGTCCAAGCGGGAATGGTAACCCGGTCAGAACCGTTGCCGACGATGGATCAACTCCCCGTTCCCTATGCCGAGGAGATCGCCGGCAGCGGTCACTACTCGCCGGTCACGGTCCACCGATACCCCGGCGAGTGGCACCTGACGCCCGAGGCGTTCGCGGCTTTGCTGGATACTTATTCGGATCATCGCATCCTTGATTCCGAGGTCAAAGCCCGTCTGTTTGGCGCGATCACGGAACGCGCCCACCGCGACTTTGAAGGCCGGATTGTTCGGGGCACCTGCACGGTGCTTTACTTAGCGCGGCGTCTGAACTAACCGTGGATCACGACGCTGAAACTAAAGTGGCCTCCGAGTTCCCAAGCGTCTCGGTGGGAAAAGAGCGGCTGGGCCATGTGCTGTGGCAACTGGCTTGGCCGGTGGTCGCGCTGAACTCGCTTCAGGTGATCAACACGCTGTTAGATCGCTCGTTCATTGGGCACTTGCCTCGCGCGGCTCTCACTGCCCAAGGGGCCGCGATGAACGTGCTGTTCCTCTTGTTCAGCATCGCGGTGGCGCTGGCGACGGGCTCGACGGCACTGGTGAGTCGAGCTTACGGGGCGCACCAGCGTGAGGAGTGCCGCGAGGCCGCCCGGCAGTCGGTGGCGCTGGCGTTCTGGTCGGGGATTGCGTTCGCTCTCATTGGCGCGCTCCTAATCCCTTGGATTTCGCATACGATCTTGCCTGCACGAGACCAAGACGCGATGCGTGAGATGATCCGATACTTGGGAGCTTACGTGGTTGGCCTCCCGGCAATTTACGTTGTGCAAGCGTTAGCCGGCGCGTTGCGCGGCATCGGCAACACTAAGAGTCCGATGGTGATCTCGGGCATCCAGATCCTCCTTCACATCGCGCTGAATCTGGTGCTGATCTTCCCGACGCGCCAAGTGGGTGGCCTAACGATTCCCGGGTGGAACTTAGGCCTCGCGGGAGCCGGTTGGGCCCTCACCGCAAGCGCATGGATCGCGGCCCTGGGTTACCTGGCCTACAGCTCGCGAACGCCGTTGGGAGCGTGCAACGTGCTCCGCGTCCCCTCGTTGCAGTGGGTTAAGCGGATTCTGCGGATCGCGAACCCCGCGGCGGTTATGTCGGTGGCTCGGGTGGGATCGCTGACGGCGTTCACGCTGGTCCTCCGGGACGTGTCTAACGGGTCGGCCGCCATTGCGGCGATGGCAATTGGGTTCGCCATCGAGTCCATCATGTTTATGCCGGTGTTTGGCTTCAGCATGGCGGCCGGGGCGTTGGTGGGCCAGAGTTTAGGGATGAAGCAACCCGATCGGGCCAACGCCATCGCGTGGGTCGCGAGCCGGTTCTCGGCGGCGGTTGTGTTGGCGCTCATCGTCCCGATCTTCGTTTTCGCCCAACCGATTGCGGTGGCCCTGGTGGGCGACAAGTCGGATGTGGTGGCCGAGGCGGTCTCGCTGATTCACTGGCTGTGCGCCACCGAGATTGGGTTTAGCTACGCGATGGTGATGATCGGAGCGATGCAAGGCGCCGGCGATACGCGAAGCCCGCTCTGGATCACGCTGATTTGCCTCTGGGGGATTCGGGTGCCCCTGGCCTACGTCTTGGCGATCCCGTTAGGGATGGGCGCTTTAGGCGCATGGATCTCCTTGAGTGTGACTCAGGCCATGCAGGGCATCGTGGCCGTCGTGGTGTGGCGACAGGGCCGGTGGCGCAACCAAACTGTGTAGTGTCGTAAAACCCTTTTGGCAGATTCAAACGTACTGATAACGGGATGAATTACGACATTCAGTATCAGCCGGCCTACGCGATGGCCCGTGTGAAGTTGAATCCCGGGGATCAGGTCCGGGCCGAGGCCGGCTCGATGATCGCGATGTCGGCAACGATTTCCGCCGACGCCAAAGCGCATGGCGGTATCGGCAAAGCGTTGGGGCGTTTGCTGGGCGGGGAATCCGTGTTCCAAACCACCTTTACCGCCACGCAGGGGCCGGGCGAGGTGTTACTCGCGCCGTCTACGCCGGGCGATATCGTCGGTTTGGAAGTGTCGACCGTTCCGCTAATGATCACGAGCGGGTCTTTCCTGGCTTGCGACCCACACCTAGACCTCTCCGTCCAGGCCAGCTCTCGAAGCCTGTTTTCGGGCGAAGGTTTGTTTCTGCTAAAGGCCAGCGGGCAAGGCACCGTGCTGGTGAGTTCGTTCGGGGCCATTCATGCGGTGCAGCTGGCGGTCGGTCAGCCCTACTTGGTGGATACCGGCAATTTGGTGGCGTTTCACGACGGCATGCAATTCGAGATTCGCCGGGCCACGAAGGGGATCATCGGGATGGTGACCTCGGGCGAGGGCTTTGTCGCGCAAATCACCGGGCCGGGCTTGGTGATGATTCAAACCCGTACCCCATCGTCGTTTGGTTCATGGCTACGTCCCTTCGTCGGAAGTAACGGCTGATGCGAATGGGCGGCGACTACGAGCCCCGCGTTCTACGGGGGGCGTCACTCCCGCCCATCTCGGCCATCACCCTGGCGGGCGACCGCGTTGCTGACGCCGAACCCCCCTTACTGGTGGGCGGCTTTGATCTGGAGTCCACGCTGGAACAAGATGTGTGGCGCAGACTGCTTGACGGCCTCGTGGACGGCGCGGTGTATGCGGTCTTCGCACCGTCGTGGCCTCTGGATCAGATCGATGCCCTAGGCGACGCGACTCCGCCCAGTCGGTGGGCGACGACGTGGATGGTGGAGGACCCCGGATTTTGGCGAGACTTGGTGGCCCCGGACCGGGTAGGACGCTCCTTTGCGTGGTGCCGCGATGCGGACGGGGTGATGTTGATCGTGGGCAAACCTACCGAAACGGTGTGGGGGGAGATGGCGCTTCGGCTGGCACCCTTGCGAACGGACGGCTGACGTGCCATAATTTGGGGTGAAGTCGGGATGTGGCTCAGCTTGGTAGAGCGCTGCGTTCGGGACGCAGAGGTCGGAGGTTCAAATCCTCTCATCCCGACCATTCTTTTCTCCCGCGATTGACTTCGGTGCGCCGACGGACCCGAGGATGACTGTCCCGCCCCTCTTTCCGGAACCGATCACGGTATCGGGCAACGCGGCCGAAAGTGACTACGACACGCGGTTAGCCTTCATTCGGCGAGTGATCCGCGGCCAATTCCTGGCGTTTGCGTTCGTGACCCTCGTCGCAACGCAGATTTCCAAAGCCGACGGTCGACTGGAATCTATCCTGGCCTACGCGGTCATCGTCATGGCCGTGCTGCACTTTACGCGCCGGTTTGGGCGCGGCGGCTGGCTAGATCGCTGGTTTGGGGCGAGTCTGTTCTTCCTGTTGCTCGTGATCCTGGGCTGGGCGGGAGCCACGATGAAGGCATCGGGTTGGCCCGTCGCGGTTCTCCCGGCCGTGTCGGCCTTGATCTGGGTCTACAGCGTCCTTGCCGGCCGCGATTTTAGCTTCGTCGGGCAGTTCTCGCTACCCGCCCTCGTACTTGGTTTGACCATGGCCGGAGGGGTCGGTTTGCATTGGATCTCATTGGAAACAGCGCAATTGGCCACCGCGATGGGATTGCCTTTCTTGGGCTTCTTAGTTTACGATTTAGCGATGATCCTGAAGCGCCGACGGCCCGATGAAGTCGCGCTCTCGGTGGTCGATCTGTTCCGCGACCCGCTGAACTTCACCACCTACGGAGTTCGGGTTTGGCGGCACTGGCAAAGAGTAAAAATATGACGCGTATCTGGTGTTGCATCCGGCCCCATCGGTTAGAGGAAGTGAAAACGGCGATTGCCGACCTGGGAGCTTCGGGCATGAGCGTGAGTGATGTTCGGGGCTCCGGGAACTCTCCGGAGACCGCGCGGAGCTTTGCCGGCCAGTCGGTTGTGGTACCACTTCCGGTCCGGGCGAAGCTCGATGTCGTGGTCCCGGATGCTCTGGTAGATGCCGTGGTGGAAGCAATTCTGCATCACGCCCAAACGGGCGAACCGGGCGATGGCAAGATTTTCTTGGAGCCCGTGGACGACGCAATTCGGGTTCGAACAGGCGAACGTGGCGAAGACGCCGTTTGAACCTGAACCATATCGCCCCTCTTACCCCGTCATAATGACGGATAGACATGAGAGGGATGCGCAATTTGCTACTTCTGGCGGTGTTAGGGCTTGCGAGCCTGGCATCCGCTGCCGTGAAGCTGACCGTAGACGCGGCCAACGGGGACAAGGTGGGGGGCGAACGCACCTTCGTCGTGGGGGTGGCATCTCCGGACGAAATCACGTCCGTCGAGTTCTACATCGGTGACGACCTTCGCGATACGGATTCCAGCCAACCCTACGAGTTTCGCCTAGACACTTTGGCCGAACAGGAAGGCCCGGTTAAAGTGAGTTTCGCGGCGTACACCAGCAAGGGTGACACCGCCAAAGTCACGCTGGACCTCGTGATTGATAACGAGCTGGGCAAGGGCGCTCCCTTCTTTGTTGCTCAGGCCCAGGCCGCCCTCAGCGATAGCAAGTGGGACGTGGCCCTTACCGCCGGGCGAGTGGCCCTGCGGATTGATCCGAAGCTGTCATCGGCGCGGATCGCCGTGGCGCGGGCCTACTTGGGCAAGAACGTGCTGGACTCGGCGCAGAAGTTTGTCGAGGAAGTCGTAGCCGAGGAGCCCAAGAACATTGAGGCTTTGGAGCTTCTGGCGGGCATTCGGGTGCGCAGTGCGATCATGGTCACCAATCGGGGCGGTGACAAGAACGCGACCTTGGACCTCATTCGCCAGACCCTCGCTGCTGCTGCTGCCGCTCAGCGGAGCGTGTATGACCTGCGACTTGATGCCTTCGGGTCCATCACCAATGCCAACCGGTTGAACTACGCCGATTTGGCGTTGCGCGCCGGCCGCTACAGCCTGGCCGCCAACACCCTGCGCGACGTTTTCCGACGTGACGACCGCGTGGCCGAGGTCGCGAATCGCTACGTCTACGCCTTGATTCGGAGCAGTCGATGGGCCGAAGCGGCGCGGGTAATGGATGTCCACCAGCGCCGAGGCACGCCCGACGGCGTGGGTCAATCCTTGCAGGCGATCCTCGCAAATTACCGGGGCGACACCGCCACCGCGACCGAGGCCATGCGCCAGGCCGTGGTAAACGGAGGGGCCAGCATGGCCGTACCGACGGCTCAAGCCTATATCTTCCTGCGCGAGGCGAACTTTAAGGACCTCCGCCCGGTGGCGAACCGGCTCTCGACCGACGCGGGCAACACCTCGGTGGGCAATTACTACGTGGCCGCGGCGTTGTTCCAGGCCAACGAGTTTGAACCCAGCCGACTGCGCTTCGAGCTTGCCGTGCTCGAAGACCCCGCCAACGTGGACATGTACCTCCAGAAGGCGAACCAGGCCATCGCGTTCTCCTACCAAACGGGTCTCTCGGAAGACGACAAGAAGTTTCAGCGCCGATCGGCGCGGGTTTACTTTGAGGTCGCTCTGGCCGCAAACCCCAGCAGCTTTGAGGCCTTGAGCGGCCTGGCAATTGTGGACTTGCTGGACGGCAAGCCCGCTGACGCCATTCCGCGCGCCCGCGCCGCCGTGGCGGCGGGTCCCGAGTACGCCGCCGGTCACTACGTACTGAGCCTGGTGCTCAGCAACAGCGCGCAGCGCGCCGAGCGCGCGGTCATTGCGCAGGAAGCCGAACTCGCAAGCGCCCAGGCGGAAAATCGGAAGGCCGATGTGGACCGACTGACCAGCGAAATCAAGGGCAACAAGGCCATCGCCGCCCGGCTGAACGCCGACACCACCGCCGCCATCGCCGCCGCGGGCAAGTTCGATACGCTCAATCTGGACGGGGCCTCGATTCCCGATGCCTTCCGCGCGTGGAACTTCTTTGCGCGGTTCGGACGCGGCGCGCTGCTCCTCTATCCGTAAGGACGGAGAGACCCAACTGGCGCGAGGGGGCCTACGGGCCCCCTCGTTTCTTTACGAAATCGTGGCCATGGCGAAGTTCGCCCGCACAGCAAGGACGCGCCCCATGATAAGGTGATGCTCGGGTTGGGTCATCTCGGGGTCCACTTCCAGTAGCGTGATGGCGGCCTCGCGGGCCTCTTCCAAAATCAGGCCGTCGTGGGTGAGGTCGGCAATCAGCAGGTCCGCCATCCCGCTCTGCCGGGTACCGGCCAACTCGCCCGGACCCCGCAGGCGGAAGTCCTTCTCGGCGATCACAAATCCGTCGTTGGTTTGGGTCATGATCTGTAGCCGTTGGCGGGTCTCCTCGCTCTTGGCTTCGCCGATGAGAATGCAGAACGATTGGTGCGCACCTCGCCCCACGCGTCCGCGTAGCTGGTGCAACTGGGCCAAGCCAAACCGGTGCGCGTCCTCGATGACCATGACGGTCGCGTTGGGAACGTCCACGCCCACCTCAATCACCACGGTGCTCACGAGGATATCGAGCTCTTGCCGGCGGAATTGATCCATGACCGACTCTTTCTCGGCGGGCTTAAGCTGGCCGTGGAGGAGACCCACCCGACGATCTGAGAACTCTTGTTCGCTTAATCGATAGTGCAAGTCTTGAGCGGCCTGAGTCTGCAGCCGTTCGCTGTCCGCAATCATCGGGCACACAAAGTAGGCCTGCCGCCCCTCAACGATGAGCTTACGAACCCCGGCGTAGACAGTATCTCGGTCGCCGGGCTGCTTCCAGTGGGTTTTAATAGGTCGACGTCCGGGCGGCAGTTCGTCGATAATGCTGAGGTCGAGGTCGCCGTACTGGGTCATCGCCAGCGTGCGGGGGATCGGGGTGGCGGTCATTACGAGCACGTCCGAAAGGGCTCCCTTCATGCGCAAGGCGGCGCGTTGCATCACGCCAAATCGATGCTGCTCGTCCACCACCGCTAGGCCCAGCTTGGCGAACTCCACGCCCTCTTGCACCAGGGCGTGGGTACCGACCGCGATACGGGCCTCGCCCGAGGCCGTGCGTTGACGAGCGGCCCGGCGTTGCGCCGCGTTCAACTTGCCCACCAGCAGCACCACCGGTATGCCCAGCGGATCGAACAGTCGGTGCAGGTTGATGTAGTGTTGCTCGGCCAGGATTTCGGTGGGGGCCATCAACGCGCCTTGCCACCCGCACCGCACGGCGGCCAGCAGGGCGCATGCGGCCACGGCGGTCTTGCCGCTTCCCACGTCACCCTGAACTAGCCGGTTCATCGGCGCGGGCCGTTCCATGTCGCGCCAGATCTCATGAATCACCCGGCGTTGGGCTCCGGTCAGTTCGAACGGCAGCATTGCGTGGACTTCGTCCCACAACGTGCCGCCTTCGGGCAGGGTGCTGGCCCCGGCAAAGAGCGACGCGGGCTCGACGGTACTCCCCGCGAGTTTGCTAATGGGGAAGGCGATGCCGAGTTCGCGCTGGGCGGCTTGACGCCGGAGCTGAAGGCCAACTTGAAGGTAGAAGAACTCGTCGAAAACCAGGCGACGCCGGGCTCGGTCGCGGGCGGGGTCATCGGGCGGTAAGTGGATGTGTCGCAAGCTGAGGATCAGCCCGTCTAGTTGGTTGGCCCGCCGGAACTCCGCCGGTAACGGATCCTCGATCTGCTCCAGCACGAGATCAAGGGCGGTGCGGACGGCCCGGCGGATGGTACGTTGCGCCAGTCCCTCGGTGAGGGGATAGACCGGGACGATGCGCGCAAAGTCGGCGACGTCCTCGTCGTCCTCGATCATTTCAATCTCGGGGTTGGCGATCTCCCAGCCGTATTTCGACTCTTTCACCATGCCGTAGGCGATGATCTCACCGGAGTAGTTCTCAAGCTGCCGGCGCATCCAGGGTTGGTTGAACCACATCAGGTTCACCTGACCGGTGGCGTCTTCCAGCGTGGCGTTCAGCATCACTTTGCCGCCCCGAGTGGGGCGGGCGCGGACCTGCGTGAGTTCGCCCCGGACGGTCGCGTAGATTCCCTCGGTTAGGCGCGACATCGGTGGGAGGTCCCGACGGTCCTCATAGCGGCGTGGGTAGTGGTGCAGAAGGTCACCTACCGTACGAATGCCTAGCTTGTTGAGTTGCGGTAACCAGCGCGGACCGACGCCCTTGAGAAACTGAACCTCGGTTTCGAGGGTAGGTAGATAAGGGCGAGCGACGGAGTCTGACATAGTGGTCCTAGCTATTCCTCTCATGATGGACGCTTGGCACGCCACATTTGCGCCGGGTAGGTGGGTAACCCGGCGGGTAGAGTCCAAACCAAGGTGACGCGATGAACTCAGATGAACCCGGCCGAGACTCGGAAGCGACGGACCACGGACTAGACGCCGAAGCAGAAGCCCTGCGCCAACGGGCCGAACAACTTCGTCATACCGAGGCGCTCCCGGACGTGCCGACGGAGGCCGAGATTGAAGCGCGCATTCGCGCGGCGACCGGGGGACGTGACCTAACGGACTTCCGCCGTAGCGTGGAGCGGGCCCAGCGCTCGGGTCGGGATGCCCCCGAATCGGGGAGTAAGTCGGACTATCGCGGCCAGGCGCTAGGCCTGCACGCGGCCTACGTGTTACTCGGTTTCCCGATGGCGGGCGCCGGGTTGGGGTGGCTACTCGATCGGTCGCTGGGGAGCACGTGGGGGGTCGGAGTGGGCACGCTGGCCATGGCGGTTCTCGCGCTGGTGTACGTGATCACGATTTTGAACCGCGAGAATCGGCGTTGAAGGTCGGCGCGGGGGCGAACGACGGCCCAACGCGACTCACATGGGTGCGGTGGGGTTTGGATCCCCGGTGCTACGCGGGCCTTGGGGGCTTGGCGGTCCTCGCGGCTACGCTGGTGAGTCCGTTGGCGGGTTGGGGGATGGGGCTGGCGCTCGTGGGGGCCGGGTTTAGCGCTTACGGATTGGCTCAGCTGGCGGCAGCGCTGGCCGCGATGGGTGGAGGACCGGGACTCGGGCGCCGGGCGCCGTGGGTGCTGACCGTGGTGTTGGCGAAATATCCCGTGTTGTTCGGCGCGTGGTACCTGGCCCAAGGCGCAGGAAAGAGCGCGGAAAACGGTTTCCTCGCCGGACTCCTGCTGGTATACTCCCTCGCCGTTGGATGGGCGCAAGCGAAGCAGGCGTCGTTGACGTGAACTTGATAATGGATCTGTTCTCGCTAAAAGGATTTTTGGCCGCCGCATCAGAGCATGGAGGGGAAGCTACCCACCATGGTCTCAGTTTTGTTGGCCTTGCGGTTTACATCATCCTGACGATTGCGATCATCTTTGCGTTCCTTTCGGCGGCGCGAAAAGGCTTTAGTCCTACCGTCTTCAAAGGCCGCGCCGCACAGTGGTCCGAGCAGCTCTACCTGTTCATCGAGAACCTGTGCGTTGGCATTATCGGCCCGCACGGTCGGCGATACATCCCGTTTATCATTACGTTGTGGCTGGTGGTCTTCACGTCCAACTTCGTGTCGCTGTTCTCTTCCTCGGCCCCCACGGCCGACCTTAGCTTTGACCTAGCGCTGGCGTTCATCTCCGTCGCTTACGTTCAGTACGAGGGTTCTCGGGCGAACGGCGTTTTGGGGCACATCACTCACTTCTCGGGGCCGAAGCTGTCGATTGCGCTCTTGCCGATCACGCTCATGATCTTCATGATCGAAGTTCTGTCGGAACTCATGAAGAACGTATCGCTTAGCCTTCGCATTTTCGGGAACGTCGATGGTGGGCACCGAGCCGCGGATGCGGTGACGGAACTGACGAAGGCTTATTACATTGCGGCGGGTTCATTCCTGCTCCCGATCAAGTTGCTGACCGTGGTGGTGCAGGCCCTCATCTTCTGCCTCCTCACCTGCGTGTACATCAGCTTGGTCACGAGCCACGGCGACGACCATGGGGATATCCACGGGGATGACCACGGCGACGGAACGCACGGAGACGCCACTCCGGCTCCCGCCCATTAGCCCCCCTTATCAATTTGCATCGATCGATTATCACCAATCAAACGCAACTCTCTGGAGAAAACACACAACATGATAGGACTCTCACTCGGACTCGCCGTCATCGGCGTATCGCTCGGCCTCGGCCTCATCGGTTTCTCTGCGATGCAGGGCATGTCTCGTCAGCCGGAAGCCATCGGCAAGATGCAGACGGCCATGCTGATCGCGATGGCCTTTGTGGAACTCGTGTTCCTGTTGACGGTCTTCGTCGGCGCAGGCTCCTTCAAGTAAGCCAAATTCCTGTTTGCCCGGCCGCCGTCGGTGGCCGGGCAAACCCTGACTCTCACTCAGCCCCGACCGACGTCCCCACTTTTTTGCCATGTCCGCCGATCGCAAGCCGCTGCTACCTTATCCCGTGACCCTTGTCATTGGCGTCCTGCTGATGGTCGCGGGGATGTACGTCTCCACGAGCGTTCACATTGCCGCGCTGGACGCCCTGAGAAAACAAGGCATCCTGCTGGACCCTGGGAAGACCGTCGCCTCCATCGGCGTCCTGATCATTCTCTTTCCGGTCATCAACGCGTTTTATGTTCGACCGTTGGAGGACGCCATCGAGGCCCGCAACAGTCAGCTAGAAAAGACCTTCACCGAGGCTGAAACCCTACGCTCGGAAATGACGGGCATGAAGCAAGCCTATGAAGAGCGACTGAAGGAGACCGAGGCCAATGCCCGAGCCCAGATTCAGGCGCAAATTCAAGAGGCGCAAACCCTGCGTAAGTCACTAATGGACGATGCCGCCAGCCGGGCCGACGCCCTGGTGAAGAAGGCGCAGGAAGAGATTGCCGCCGAGCGTGACCGCGTGTTGGCCGACCTTCGCGTCGCCACTGTCACCCTCGCCCTTAACGCCACTGAGAAGTTGCTCGGGGCGAACATCGACGACGAGAAGAACCGTCGTCTGATCGAAGAGTTCATCGAGAAGTCTGAGGTGCCCGTCTAACCATGGAACACCGCGTCGCGAGCCGTTACGCCAAGGCCCTGTACCAGGCCGTCGTGCCCCAGAATCTGCTGGGCGCGGTTGACGACGACTTGACTGCGGTGGCCGCGCTCATCGCGAACGATCTCCGATTTGGGCCGTTCTTGGTGAACCCCAACATTGCGCGGGAAGAAAAAGCCGCGATCTTGGACCGAGTGTTTGGCGACCGCATCACTGCCGTCACCCTGCACTTTCTGCACCTCCTGATGAATAAGCGACGGGAGGAAGAGATTCCCCTGATCGCCCAAGAGTTCTCGCGGTTGCGCCGCGAGCACGACCACGTTTTGCTGATCGATGTGATCTCGGCTTCCGAGCTGAGTAACGAGCATCGTCAGGCAATTGCACGGAAAATCCAAACCGCTACGGGCAAATCGGTTCAGGCCCAGTATGCGGTAGACCCTGCCCTCATCGGCGGAGTCAAAGTTGTTTTAGATGGTTACGAGATCGACGGCACGCTGTCGGGCTCCCTGGGGCGCCTGCGCGAGCGGTTACTCCTTGACCTTTTGAAACAGAACTAAACCGGCGACCCCTTCCGAGATTCCTATGGCGATTCGACCCGAAGAGATCACCTCGATTCTGGAGCAAGAGCTCCTTAAGTTCGACCGTAAACCCGAAGTCGAGCACGTTGGCACCGTTTTACAGGTGGGCGACGGCATTGCTCGGGTCTACGGCCTGCCGGACTGCCAGATGGGCGAACTCCTTGAGTTCCCCTCGGCAGGCGTGATGGGCTTGGCGCTGAACCTGGAGGAAGACTCCATCGGCGTCGTGATCATCGGCGATGACATCAAGATCAAGGAAGGCGACCCCGTCCGCGAGACCGGTCGGATTATCGAAATCCCGGTTGGAAAGGGTCTTCTGGGCCGCGTGGTTAACGCGCTCGGTCAGCCCGTCGACGGCAAAGGGCCCATCGCCAGCCACGAATTCCGTCGCCTTGAGGTGACCGCGCCCGGCGTTGTGGAGCGCCAGCCCGTCAAGGAACCGTTGCAGACCGGTATCAAGGCCGTTGACGCCATGATCCCGATCGGTCGCGGTCAGCGCGAGTTGGTCATCGGGGACCGCCAGACCGGCAAGACCGCCGTCTGCGTCGATACGATGATCAACCAGCGCACCACCCACGAGCCCGGCGGAAGCCCGGTGTTCTGCGTCTACGTGGCCATCGGCCAAAAGATGGCAAACGTGGCCCGCGTGGTGGACACCCTTCGGGAGAACGGGGCGCTTGAGTACAGCGTCATCGTTGTCGCGTCGGCGTCGGACTCCAACGCGATGCAGTACCTCGCGCCGTTTGCGGGCGCCGCCATCGGCGAGTACTTCCGCGATAACGGCCAGCACGCGCTGGCGGTTTACGACGACCTTTCCAAGCACGCTCAGGCCTACCGCGCACTCTCGCTCCTCCTCAGACGTCCGCCCGGACGAGAAGCCTATCCCGGCGACGTTTTCTACTTGCACTCGCGCTTGCTGGAGCGCGCGGCGAAGCTCTCCGACGCCCTCGGCGGCGGTTCCCTCACCGCGTTGCCCATCATCGAGACCCAAGCGGGCGACGTTTCGGCATACATTCCCACCAACGTCATCTCAATCACAGACGGTCAAATCTATCTGGAACCGGACCTGTTCTTTGCCGGCGTTCGCCCGGCCATTAACGTGGGTATCTCGGTCAGCCGCGTTGGCGGTAACGCCCAGATTAAGGCGATGAAGAGCGTAGCCGGCCGGTTGAAGCTGGAGATGGCGCAGTACCGGGACGTCGCCGCGTTCAGCCAGTTCGCCAGCGACCTTGACCGTGCGACTCAGCTTCAGCTCCTCAGAGGCCAGCGCCTTACCGAACTGCTCAAGCAGGGTCTCGCCGTACCGTACGATGTAATCGATCAAGTAGTCCTGATCTACGCCGGAACATCGGGCGTGTTAGATGAACTTACCAGCGAGCAGGTTGCACCGTTCGAAACGCACCTGCTGAAGGTGCTCCACGAGCAGTACCCGGACGTCATCGAAACGCTCAAGAAGACGAAGGCGATGTCCGGAGAGATCGAAGAGACGCTAAAGAAGGCTTACAGCGACGCCCTGGCGTCGTTCAAGGCCAAGCAGGCTTAAAGTAGCATGGCAACGCTTAAGCAGATCCGGCAGCGAATCCGCACCTCCAAGAACATCCAGCAAATCACGCGAGCGATGAAGCTGGTGGCCGCCGCGCGTCTCAAGAAGGCGCAGGACAAGGTCTTGGAGGCTCGCCCCTACGCCGATAAGCTGCGCGAGTTTATGGGCTCTGTCACCGAGGCCGGGGAACTGCCCGCGCATCCGTTGCTGGAGAAGCGTCCCGTCCAGCGCTACGGCCTGATCATCATCACGGCCGAGCGCGGCTTGGCGGGTTCCTACAACACGAACTTGATCCGTAAAGCGACTGACTTCCTGAAGGTTACCACCGGGCAAGCGCGCATCCTCGCGATCGGTCGCAAGGGCGCTCAGTTCCTCAGTAAGCGGAACTATAATGTCGTCCAGCAGTTCACCATGCCCACCTCCGGCGCACGATTTGAGGACGCCGTTGCGGTGACCGCGAAGGCAACCGAAATGTTCACTTCGGGAGAGGTGGACGCGATCTACCTTTGCTACAGCAAGTTCTACTCGGCGATTCGGCAGGTGCCGCAGGTGATGCCGCTCCTCCCGATTGAGCCACCCGAGACCACCGGGAAGGATGAGAACTACGGCGCCAGCAAGGAATACTTATTCGAGCCGGACCCCAAGAGCCTCCTCGGCATCCTCTTACCAAAGTACGTCCTCACCCTCGTCTACCAGGCGATGCTGGAATCCACCGCAAGCGAGCACGGTAGCCGGATGTCGGCCATGACCAGTGCCACCGACAACGCGGGAAAGATGATCCAAACTCTCACCCTCACCGCCAACCGGGTGCGTCAGGCCGGAATCACTAAGGACATCTTGGAAGTCGTCGGCGGCGCCGAAGCTCTCAAGAGCTGAGTTCCGCCCACCCCTTGCGCCCTCTCCTACCAGCGTGGGAGGGGGCGCTTTCGATCGGCATGATCCATCGCCAAAGAACAAGATGGCATCGTGCAAGAAGTGAGCATTTGGGCGAGTGCCGAGAGGCAGACCACGGGCGATTCATGACCAAAAACTTGAGCGGTTCGCGTTACTCGAACCCTGGTTACGGGTGAACCCGTGACCAGTTGGTCTCGACCCGGCATTCAATCGGTTCCATGGTTAACGATCCCGGTGCCGACCTTCACGTAGGTCACGCTCAACACCGCCGGCGTCCAAGTAATCCAAAAACGGATCGCCGGTGGCTGGCCCCTCCACGCGCGGCTTGGGGCGTGGTTCGGACTCTCGCGGGACTTCTCGTAGCGACATAAGGGGCTGGTGCACAAGGCGGGGCGAATAGTCTCCCTTCAGCGCGGCCTCTTCTCGGTCGGCGAGGTGACGGAGGATCAACGCACGGTGATGGTGGAGGCGGGTCCACCGGTCCCCGGCCGTGGTTAAGCGCCCCGACGGCACCGCGTAGAGTTGCTTGGGCACCACCCAGCACCGACCTTCGATGCGCTCGATCAGCCACTTGGCTTCGCCGCGCTTGGTGGTCAACGGATACACAAAAGCGGTGTCCTCATTTTGGGCGGCCAGCACCACGAGGCGGTGACCTTTGACGCTAAATCGCGCCAGTTCGGTCCCCGCCGTCTGCGCGTGGCAGATCTCACCGTCGTGTAGCACACCTCAGTTTACGCGTTTGCGTCTGCTTGAGCCGCCGTTACAAGTTGCCGATTCTCCAGCATGTAGTACAGGACCGGAACCGCGATCCGCGAGAGGAGGGTGGAAGCAATCTCGCCCGCCATCAGGCTGATGGCCAAGCCCTGGAAGATGGGGTCGAACAGGATGACCGACGTCCCCACGATGACCGCCGCCGCCGTCAGGAGCATCGGGCGGAATCGGGTTGCGCCCGCGTCAATCACCGCTTCGGCAAGGGGCACGCCCTCGCGACGACGCAGTTCGATAAAGTCCACTAGGATGATGGAGTTGCGGACGATGATGCCCGCACCCGCGATGAAGCCAATCATGGAGGTCGCGGTAAAGAACGCGCCCATCAGCGCGTGGGCGGGCAGAATGCCCACCAACGTCAGCGGAATAGGAGCCATGATGGCAATCGGCGCGCGGAAAGATTGGAACCACGCCACCACGAGGATGAGGATGAGCACCAGAACCGCTGCGAAGGCGATGCCCAGGTCGCGGAACACCTCGTAGGTGATGTACCACTCGCCGTCCCACTTCACGGCGGGCTGGTCGTCCTCGGGCAGGTGGGTGGTCAATACGTTGAGCCGCGCCCCAGCGGGTAGAGCTATCTTGGCCAGCGCCTGGTTCATCTTGAGGATCGCGTACACCGGCGACTCCTTCCGGCCCGCCACGTCGCCGGTGACATAAATCACGGACTGCAGGTTCTTGCGATAGATCGAACCATCTGCCGGTACGGGAACCGCTTGTACCAGCTCTCGGAGGGGCACCGCCGCGCCTAAGCTCGAGCGGACCGTCTGATCGAGCAATCGGTCGGTGCCGCTTCGATTGGTCCGGTCAAGGCGCAGGATGATCGGCACCGCTTCGCGGGCTTCGGGATCTTGGAGCACTCCAATCGATTGGCCGGTGAGGGCACGGCCGATCGTGCGGTTGATGGACGCAACGTCTACCCCGACCAATGCGGCTTTGGCTTCGTCCACCCGGAAGTTGAGCGTGCTTTGGGGATCGTCGACGTACCAATCAATGTCCGCCACGCCTTCCGTGGTAGAGAAGACCTTCTTGACTTGCTGTGCAACATGGAGTCGGGTGGCCGCGTCTGGTCCATAAACCTCGGCCACGAGGGTTTGCAACACCGGCGGGCCGGGCGGCACTTCGGCGATTTTTAGCCGCACTCCGTAGTCTCGGGCAATTCGCTCAAGATCCGGGCGAATCCGCTTGGCGATGGCGTGGCTTTGGGCCTTCCGCTCGCCCTTCGGCGCGAGGTTCACTTGGATGTCGGCCTGATTGGTGCCCTGACGGAAGAAGTAGTGCCGAACGAGCCCATTAAAGTTGTACGGCCCGGCGGTGCCCACGTGGGTTTGCACATTGGCCACCTCGGGCACCTTCACCATGTATTCGGCCAGAGCTTGGGTAGCGGCGGAGGTTTGGGCGCGCGTGGAGCCCGTAGGCATGTCCACGATCAACTGGAACTCGCTCTTGTTATCGAACGGCAGCATTTTGACGATCACAAAGCCGAGGGGTACCAGCGCGATCGCCGCGAGCAGCAGCAGCCCAATCCCGCCGAAGAATCCCCAACGCGCCGCCGGGCGATGCAGCAGCGGTGTCATGAATTTTCGGTAGAGCCGAGTGGTTTTATCGTCGGCTTCCCCGTGCCCGTTGGCTGGGCCGTCGTGCTTCAGCAGACGGACCGCCGCCCAGGGAGTAACCATGAAGGCCACGGCCAACGAGAAGAGCATGGCGGCGGTCGCGCCGACCGGGATCGGCCTCATGTAAGGGCCCATCAGCCCGCCCACAAAGGCCATCGGGAGGATGGCCGCGATGACCGTGAACGTCGCCAGGATCGTGGGGTTTCCGACCTCGTCGACGGCGTAGACGGCGGTATGGATGGGGTCGCGTGGCCCCTCGTGGGGCAGACGGTAGTGCCGGACGATGTTCTCCACCACGACAATCGCGTCATCCACCAGGATGCCGATCGAGAAGATCAATGCGAACAGGGTGATCCGGTTAAGGGTGTAGCCGTAAAGGTAGAAGACCAGCAAGGTGAGGGCAAGGGTGACGGGGATGGCGACGAGTACCACTAAGGCCTCTTTCCGGCCTAGGACCCAGGCGATAAGGAGTGTCACCGAGATCACCGCGATGCCCATGTGATAGAGCAACTCTTGGGACTTCTCGTTGGCGGATTCGCCGTAGTCTCGCGTGACGGTCACGGTGACGTCATCGGGAATCAGATTGCCCTTCAGGCTTTCTAGTCGCTGGATTGCCGCGTGGGAAACCCCGACGGCGTTGGTGCCCGGGCGCTTCGCCACAGAAATGGTGACGGCATTTTCCATCGCCCCATCCCTAAGCGATTCGCTGGGGCCGACTTCGAGGCCCGTTTTCTCGTGGGCGGGGCCTTCGGCAAAGCGGACGAGCGGACCGTCCTCTTCGGTGGCGGATGTGATCAACGCGACGTCGCGCAAGCGGATGGAACGGCCCTCAATTTGACCCACCACTTGTGACTGCAAGTCCTCGAGGGTGCGGAACGAATCGCCGCTCTCAACGGTGATGCGTTGGCCATCGCGATCAAAACCGCCGGCCAAGGACCGTTGGTTCGCGCCGGCCAGGGCCTGGGCAACGGCGTCGATGGAGAGGCCTTGGGCCGCCAACCGGGCCGGATCGAGCGTGATGTGAAGCTGACGGGTAGCGCCGCCAATCAGGGTGGCTTCGGCAACCTCCGGCACTCCCTTTATCGTGTCGGCCACGCGGGCCGCGATCTGACGCAGTCCGGCGTCGTTGGTGACCGAGCTGTGGAGGGTGAGGGCCAGAATCGGTACGTCGTCGATGCTTCGGGGAAGAATCTGCGGGTCGCGCACGTCGCCGGGAAGGCGGTCGCGGGTCGCGCCCACCTTATCGCGCAGGCGCACCATGGCGCGCTCGGGATCTTGGCCCACCCGGAATCGAACGACGATCATGGACTGACCGGGCGAGGACGTGGAGTAGACGTACTCGACGCCCGGAATTTCGGCGATGCGTTGCTCAAGCGGAACCGTAATGCGGCGCTCCACGTCACGCGACGTAGCGCCGGGCATTGCGGTGATGACGTCCGCCATCGGCACAATAATCTGCGGTTCTTCCTCGCGCGGGGTTTTGAGGACGGCCATCGCGCCCAGGAGGAGCGAGGTGACAATGAGCAGCGGCGTGAGTTTGCTGTTGACGAAGGCCGCCGCCATGCGGCCCGCAATGCCGAGTTTCAGATTCATCGGGACGGACCCGCTTCGGTGACGGTGAAGGGTCCTCGTCGGTCCACGCGATCGCCCGACTTCAGCCCGGAGAGAATTTCGGTCATCTCGCCGACGACTTGTCCGGCGGTCACCAATCGACGGTGCCCTTGGCCCTGGACATCGACCCAACGAACGTAGACTAAGCCATCGCGGGTGCCGAGGGCTGAAGTTGGCGCGGCGGTGCGCAGGGCTTGGTCACGCGCCAGGAGAGCCACGGCGAACATCCCCGGTCGCACGCCTGATGCGGGATCGAGCCGGTAGCGAACGTCAAAAGTGTGGGCCCCGGGCGACCCCTGCGGCACAATTTCTACCACCCGGCCCCAAAAGGTCTTGTTAAGGGCGTCCACGCGCACGGGGGTTTGCTCGCCCACTTTAACTCCGGAGAGTTCGCTTTCGGGCACGGCGGCCCGAAGCCGAACTTCGCCCCCCTGAATGGCCAGCAGGGGAGTGCCGGGCGCCGCGAGCGATCCCGGATCTACCATTCGGCTCCGCACAACACCGTCGAACGGGGCGACCACGCGGGTCTGAGACCGGGCCACGGCGGCCATGCGCTGGTTAGCGCTGGCCTGGCCTACCTGGGCCCGCGCGGCCATGGCCTCGTCCCGACGGAGCTGCACCGACATCTGGGCGGCGTCGGCCTCGCGGAGCGCGGCCTGGGCCTGGCGCACGGCGGACTCAGCTTGCCGAACGGCATCGCGGGCGATACGTCGCTCTTCGGATCGCGTGCCCTCTTCGGCCAACCGGAAGCTCTGCACGGCGATAGCGTGGCGCGCTTGGGCACCCTCAAACTGGTTTTGCGCGAGGTCTAACTCCCGTTGGGCGATCGCACCCATCTCCACAAGCCGCTTGCGGCGGTCCAACTCGCGCTCGGCCAAGCGCAAAGACGAGGCGGCTTCGGCGACTACGAGTTCAGCCTGGGCGCGTTCTTGAGAACGTAGCCCAGCATCGGCCTGTTGCACGCGATTCCGGGCGGCGGCTAATCCAGCCTCGGCTTGCTGAACGGCGGCGGCGGCCTGCTGACGTCGGGCCAGCGAGGTTCGCACTTCCATGGCGGCGGCCGTGCGCGCGCGGGCAAGCCCCGCTCGGGCGGCATCGGTGTTGGCCTGGGCGACGCCCTCGGCAGCGCTCAGATCTTGGTCGTCGATTTCCACCAAGAGCTGCCCTTTGCTCACTCGGTCACCTTCACGGACAAGGACTCGTTGAACCCGACCGGTTGCCTTTGCGGAGAGGGTGGCGTCCAGTTGGGCCTCAATAACCCCTTGCGCCCGAACGGTGTTCGCGATGGGAATCTGGGTGATCGTAACGATTTGATCCGCGGGCACCACGGGGGCGG
>Ga0105047_10006851_pt1 | contig 19263 bp, 14 predicted proteins | sample MAT04_FD_78384 | JGI IMG/M metagenome (GOLD analysis project Ga0105047, IMG submission 78384) | Freshwater microbial communities from Lake Fryxell liftoff mats and glacier meltwater in Antarctica - MAT-04 (megahit assembly) | ecosystem: Environmental > Aquatic > Freshwater > Ice > Liftoff... | reverse complement strand
TGGAACCGGCAATCCAGACTCCAGGAGTTGGGCAAAGCCCAGGATCGCGTTGAGCGGCGTACGCAGTTCATGGCTCATGCTGGAGAGAAAATCCGACTTCGCGCGATTGGCCTTCTCGGCGATCGCGATCGCGCTTTCCAGCTCGAAATTCTTGTCCTGAAGAATGCGATCGATCTGCTTTCTGTCGGTGATGTCACGGGCAGCGGCAAATACGCCCAGCACCTTACCATCCACGTCCCTGTAGACCGACGCGTTGTACAGCACGTCGATCAGCTTCCCGCTTACTTGGTGGATCGTGAGGGGGTAGTCCGCCACGAAGCCATTGGCGAAGACCCGTTGATAACCTTCGCGAGCCTTGTCGGGCTCGGTAAAGTAATTGGAAAAATCGCTGTTGATGAGTTCTTCACGGGCCACTCCGGTGGCATTCACGGTGGCCTCGTTCACGTCCGTTATCTTGCCATCCAGGCTGATCGTGACCAGTGGGTCCAGGCTCGCCTCGATCAGGCTGCGTGCATACTGCGAGGCCTGCTTCTGCGCGGTGATGTCACGGGCTGCAGCAAACACGCCCAGCAACTGCCGGTCCCGGTCGTAAAAGGTGCTCGCGTTGTAGGACACCAGCGTTTGCACACCATCCCTGCTGATCGCAACCAGTTCGTAATCGACGACCTTGGTTTCCCGGAGCACCTTGTCGATGCCAGCCTGTGCCCGGTCCGGGTCCGTGAAGTAGCGCTTGAATGGCGCTCCCATTAGCTCATCGCGCGTACAGCCGGTCAGTTCCTGCATTTGCCGATTGACGTCAGTGATGTAGCCTTTGGGGTCGGTGGTCATCAGCGCGTCGATACTGGACTCGATCAGCGAACGCGTGTAGAACTGCTGGTCGCGCAGGCGCTGATCAAGCCTGTTTTGCTCTTCTTCGACCCGCTTGCGTTCCGTGTTGTCGGTGCTAATCAGCAGGTAGCCGATGACCTCGTTTGGCGCGTCGTACAGCGGAATGACAGACACGACCGCCGGGAAACGGCTACCGTCCTTGCGGATGAAGTTCAACTCGTAAGTGTCTTCTATCCCGCGTTGGGCCTTGAATACCAGCGACTCAAAGCTGGGCGAGACGGGGGTATTGAACTCAATGCTCAAGGCGTTGGCGAGGGCCAGTAACTCCTGGGGGTCGGTGATGTCGGTCAGGGTGACACTATTTACCACCTCTGCCGCCACATAGCCAAGCATGCGTTCGGCCCCGGCGTTGAAAATCTGGATCAACCCCTGGGCGTCCGTGGCGATGCTGGAGAAGTTGGCGCTGTTGAAAATCGCCTGCTGCAAGGCCTCTTTCATCAGCAAGGATTTCTGGTGCATATGCTTTTGTGCGGCACCGTCAGGCTGTTCGACACGCATAGGATCAGGACTGGCCGGACCGGGATTCTTTTTGATCATGGATCTCTTTTGTTGCGCTCCAGCCTCACGACCGTATTACCGATTATGGGTGAAGCAGCGCCACTTGGGGCCCAAATCAACCCGATGGGACGGGCGCGCAGGCTAGTGCATTGATCGGAAATCCAACCGCATGAGCCCAAGTATCCCGCCAAAAAATGGTTCCACAGAACATGCACACCCACAGTCGCCAGTTTGATGTGCCAAGAATTTGGCCACCATCATCACGATCGGCGCACCACGCCGCCCATGGACACAACCCTACGCCAAGACGGTCTTTGCCATGCTTTTTTTTAGGTCAACCGGTTCACCAGCCTGTGCGCTGATCTTCGGAATAATCGCGTGCTGAATTTTTTGTAATATCCGGGTTCGCCGTAGCATCTAAACACACCCTTGCTTCGGCGCACCACAGTCCTCTCGCCGCGGCGTTCATTCGTCGACGAGAGACTGCCGTCCGTCCGTTTTCCGTCATCCAGAACATGCTGTATGTTGCGTCAATTTTTTTCGCGTGAGGGGCGTAACGGTGATCGGCTGCTGCATTGCAGTCATAGAAGTCTAGACCGGGAGCACCCACTTCGGGCACGAAGCAGCCGAATGGGCCGTCCCACTGTCGCGAGCGTGTTTATCACTTCAGTTGTGCGCAATCGCTGAAAACAAAAAGGGCCGGAAGAACCGGCCCTTTGTATTTTTTTCTTCGCGCGCGTTACTTCTTGGTCGCGTGGTGCAAACTGAGAAAGTCCCCATCCTGTCCCAGCGACAGCAGTCCGCTCTGGGCATAAATCCCCAGCTTGGCGCGGGTGTCCTTGATGTCCAGGTTGCGCATGGTCAGCTGGCCGATGCGGTCCAGCGGGCTGAACGGCGCATCTTCCACCTTCTCCATGCTCAGGCGCTCCGGTGCGTAGGTCAGGTTGGGCGACTCGGTGTTGAGCAGCGAGTAGTCGTTGCCGCGGCGCAGCTCGATGGTCACGGTGCCGGTTACGGCGCGGGCTACCCAGCGCTGGGCGGTCTCCCTCAGCATGATGGCTTGCGGGTCGAACCAGCGGCCCTGGTACAGCAGGCGGCCCAGGCGCAGGCCGTTGGTGCGGTACTGCTCGATGGTGTCTTCGTTGTGAATGCCGGTGACCAGGCGCTCGTAGGCAATGAACAGCAGGGCCAGACCAGGCGCTTCGTAGATGCCGCGGCTCTTGGCTTCGATGATGCGGTTCTCGATCTGGTCGCTCATGCCCAGACCGTGGCGCCCTCCAATGCGGTTGGCTTCCAGAATCAGGCTCACCAGATCGGGGTATTCCACGCCGTTCAGGGCCACGGGGCGGCCTTCTTCAAAGCGCACGCTGACCTCTTCGGCCTTGACCACACAATCGTCTTTCCAGAAGGGCACGCCCATGATGGGGTTGACGATCTTCATGCCGCTGGACAGGTGCTCCAGGTCTTTGGCCTCGTGCGTGGCGCCGAGCATGTTGCTGTCGGTGGAGTAGGCCTTCTCGGAAGACATCTTGTAGCCAAAGCCATGCGCGGTCATGAACGCCGACATTTCGGTCCGTCCGCCCAACTCATCAATGAACAGCTGGTCCAGCCAGGGCTTGTAGATCTTCAGGCTGGGGTTGGTCAGCAGGCCATAGCGATAGAAGCGCTCGATGTCATTGCCCTTGAAGGTGCTGCCGTCGCCCCAGATGTTGACGTCGTCTTCCTTCATGGCGCTCACGAGCATGGTGCCGGTGACCGCACGGCCCAGCGGCGTGGTGTTGAAGTAGGTGATGCCGGCGGTGGAGATGTGGAAGGCTCCGGACTGCAATGCGGCAATGCCTTCTGCGGCCAATTGGCTACGGCAGTCGATCAGGCGGGCTTTTTCAGCGCCGTATTCCATGGCTTTGCGCGGGATTTCGTCGTAATCGGCCTCGTCGGGCTGGCCCAGGTTGGCGGTGTACGCGTAGGGCACAGCGCCCTTGAGCTTCATCCAGAGCAGGGCCGCGCTGGTGTCCAGGCCACCAGAAAAGGCGATGCCGACTTTTTGCCCGACGGGCAGATTTTGGAGAATGGTGTGTGACATGTTCTTAACCGAAATGGCAGATGTAGTGGTAGGGCTCGGTCACGCGAATGTCGAACTTCGAGTTGCCGGGCACACTGAATTGCTCACCTGCACTGGACTTGACCCAGGCGTCGGTACCTGCCAGCTTGTATTCGCAATACCCTGCCACGCATTCCATGATCTCGGGCGCGCCGGTGTTGAACGTCAGGGTGGCCGGCAAGACCACGCCGACCGACTTCTTGGTGCCGTCGGCGAAGGTGATGCCGTGGCTCACGCATTTGCCGTCAAAGTAAACGCTGGCCTGGGTGCTAACGGACACGCCGTCAATGTGGGTGGTGGTCATGGGTCAAGTAGTGAAAGAGGGTTGGGAGGACGCAGACGCGAAGCTGCGTGCAATAACGGGCGTCAACCCGTGATTTTAGGGCAGGCGGGCGGCAAAGCCCTCAGCCGTGAAGCCGACCGTCGCATCGCCGTTCGGCCACTCCACCACCGGGCGCTTGATGACGCTGGGGTGGGCCAGCACCAGCGCCCGGGCACTGGCGGCGTCCACCACGGTGGCTTTGGTGGCGTCGTCCAGCTTGCGCCAGGTGGTTCCCTTGCGGTTGACGAGTGTTTCCCAGCCCAGGGTTTTCAGCCAGATGTCGAGTTGCGCTTCGGGCACGCCCTGTTTCTTGAAGTCATGGAACTGGTGCGTAACACCGTGGTCCGTCAGCCAGACGCGGGCTTTTTTGACGGTGTCACAGTTGGGAATGCCGTAGAGAATAGTCATGGCTGAATTCTGGCATATTTATAGTCAAAATGACCTGTAGCCCCCGCTAATGCTGCGCAAGCAGCTATTAAATTCATAGTGAAACCTGCGTCGCAACGCCGCTGCGCTCTATACTGACTTTTAAAAGGAATGCGCGAATGACGCCCTCTGCCGTACTGGCCCAATCACTCACCTTGCCCAACGGCGTGGTGATCAAGAATCGTCTGGTCAAGTCGGCCATGTCCGAGGCATTGGGCAACCGCGAGGGAGCTCCGACGCCCGAACTGGTCCGCCTGTACCAGGCTTGGGCGAACGGCGGTGTCGGCCTGTGCGTCACCGGCAACGTCATGGTTGACCGCCGTGCGCGCGGAGAGCCCGGCAATGTGGTGATTGAGGACGATCGTGACCTCGCGGCGCTGCAGGCCTGGGCCCATGCAGGCACCCGGCAGGGCACCCAGTGCTGGGTGCAGCTCAACCATCCGGGCAGGCAGGCTCCCAGGGGATTGAACCGGGAAACCGTAGCACCGTCGGCCATTCCCTTTCGCGCGGACATGCAAGCGTTTTTCGCAACGCCCCGGGAGCTCACCGATGCCGAGGTGCACGAACTGGTCCAGCGCTACGGCAAGGCTGCCGGCTTCGTCAAGCAGGCAGGCTTCTCGGGTGTGCAGATTCACGGGGCGCACGGCTATCTGGTGAGCCAGTTTTTGTCAGCCCACAGCAACTGCCGTACCGATGCATGGGGCGGTACTTCAGAAAAACGCCGCCGCTTCGTGCTGGCGGTCTATCGGGCCATTCGTTTGGCGGTGGGGCCCCAGTTTCCCGTGGGAATCAAGCTCAATTCGGCAGATTTCCAGCAGGGCGGCTTTACGCCAGAAGAGTCTTTGGACACCATCCGCGCGCTGGCGGCTGCGGGTGTTGACCTGATCGAGATTTCGGGCGGAACCTATGAGGCTCCTGCCATGACCGGTGTGATGAAGGAAAGCACTTTGCAGCGTGAGGCCTACTTTCTGGAGTTTGCAGAAATGGCCAGAGCAGCGGTCAAGACCCCCTTGGTGGTCACGGGTGGCTTTCGCACCGCCAAAGGCATGGCGCAAGCCATTGAATCGGGCGCAGTGGACATGGTGGGTCTGGCCCGGGTTCTGGCGGTTGAGCCGGACGCCCCCCACCGCCTGCTGACCGACAAGGCCCCGGTGCATACCGTTAAACCAATCACGACCGGCATCAAGGCGATCGACAAACTCGGCCTGCTGGAAGTCAGCTGGTACACCGGGCAGCTCAAGCGCATTGGCCGCGGCGAGTCGCCCAAGCCGAACGAGCCGGGTCTGTGGGTGTTTGCCAAGCAGGCCTGGCACATGCTGCGGGCTGGCAAGACGAAGCGCAGCCCCACCAAACTGCGTGCCAGCTGATCAGGGCAGGACCGCACGATGCGCCGCTGGCTGGACATGATGGCCAACCGTCAGTTGATGCGGCATGTGGCTGTGGATGCGGCTATGCATGGGTTGGCCACCGTGGCCGACCGGTTGCCCAGCATGCAGCGTCGCCAGGCCACCTTTCGGCTGATCGAAGCTATCCCATATGCCCACCACGCTGGCGAAACCCTGTGCCTGGATGGTCTGCAGCGCAAGGTGCCGGGGCCCCATCCGGTGCTGATCTACTTCCACGGCGGCGGGTTTGCCATCGGCTCCAAGTGCACGCACCGGGCGTTGGCTGCTGCCTATGCCGCCCAGGGTTATCTGGTGTGCAATGTGGACTACCGGCTGGCGCCCAAACATCCATTCCCCGCCGCACTGGAGGATGCCTGCGCTGCCTGGCTGTGGGCGACAGATCAAGTGGCGCACTATGGCGGCGATTCGCGCTGCATGACCTTGGCGGGGGAGTCCGCCGGGGCCAACCTGGCTTTGTCGGTCACGCTGGCGGACCCGCTGTGTGTGCTGGAGGCCATGGCGACCGCGCCCGATCTACCGCCCCTTTTTATCGCCGCGGGGCTGGCAGACCCAGTGGCTGGAGACTCGCAGCGGCTTGAGCAGGTTCTCCGGCGACTGCGGTTGCCCCACACGGCGCGTTATTACCCCGGTGAAACCCACGCCTTTCACGTGATGTTCTGGCGTGCGCAAGCGCTCGTGTGCTGGCGTGACAGTTTTGAATTCTTGCGTCGGCAGGCGCATCCCCACCTTACCGACCACCCCACCCATCGTGAAAGTGAACCCCATGCGCCAGGATGAAGCCATGCTGTACCCGCCAATTGAGCCGTTCCAGAGCGGCATGCTCGACACGGGTGACGGCCATTCCATCTACTGGGAGCTGTGTGGCAACCCGAAGGGCAAACCCGCAGTCTTTTTGCACGGTGGCCCGGGCGCCGGTTGTTCAACCGACCACCGCCGCCTGTTCGACCCCGAGCGCTACTGCGTCCTGCTGTTTGACCAGCGGGGTTGTGGCCGTTCGCTCCCGCATGCGTCCCTGGAGAACAACACCACCTGGCATCTGGTAGCCGATATTGAACGCCTGCGGGTGATGCGGGGGGTTGAACGCTGGCTGGTGTTTGGTGGCTCCTGGGGCAGCTCGCTGGCGCTGGCCTATGCACAAACCCATTCGCTGCAGGTCTCGGAGCTGATGGTGCGGGGCATCTTCACGCTGCGGCGCGCCGAGCTGCTTTGGTACTACCAGGAAGGGGCTTCCTGGCTGTTTCCTGACCTGTGGGATGCGTACCTGGCCCCCATTCCGGTGGTCGAGCGCGGCGACCTGATGGCTGCTTACCACCGACGGCTGGTGGGTGAAGACCCGGTGGAGCAACTGGCAGCAGCCAAGGCCTGGAGCCTGTGGGAGGGGCAAACCATCACGCTACTGCCCGATGCGGCGTCCAAAGCCAAGCACGAGCGCGATGACTATGCTCTGGCCTTTGCCCGCATCGAAAACCATTATTTTGTTCATGGAGGCTGGTTTGAGGAGGGGCAGTTGATCCGCGATGCGGGAAAACTGGCGGGTATTCCCGGTGTGATCGTGCAGGGCCGCTACGACATGGCGTGCCCTGCCAAAACCGCGTGGGACCTGCACCGCGCCTGGCCCGGTGCAGATTTTTATCTGATTGCCGATGCGGGCCACGCTTTCAACGAGCCCGGAATTCTGGCGCAGCTGCTGGCAGCAACCGACCGTTTCGCGGCCTGAACCCTGAACTCTAATAGGGGTGCTGCCGGCAAGGCCGGGTGCGGTGCGCGACAATCGAAGGCTCTATGGAACAACTCAACACACTTGACGCGTGGCTGGCCCATTGCGAGCGCCTGCACCCCACCACCATTGACATGGGCCTGGAACGGGTACGCACCGTGGCCGAGCGCATGCAAATCCGCTTTGACTGCCCGGTCATCACCGTGGCGGGCACCAACGGCAAGGGCTCTACCTGTGCCATGCTGGAGTCCATCTTGCTGCAGGCGGGGTATCGCACCGGGGTCTACACATCGCCCCATCTGGTGCGCTTTGAAGAGCGCCTGCGTCTGGTGGGCGAGCCGGTAGACGCTACACATTTGATAGCTGGATTCGCAGCTGTGGAGCGGGCTAGAGCGCTAAATGGCTCTGAAATATCGCTCACCTACTTTGAATTTTCCACTTTGGCGATATTGGATGTGATGGCGCGCAGCGGCCTGGATGTGGTGATTTTGGAGGTGGGACTGGGCGGGCGGCTGGACGCCACCAACATTATTGATCCCGATTGCGCGGTGATCACCAGCATCGACCTGGACCACATGGAGTTTCTGGGTCCGGATCGCGAAAGCATTGGCCGGGAGAAGGCCGGAATCATGCGTACCGGCCGCCCGGTCATCGTGAGCGACCCCATGCCGCCGCAAAGCGTGCTGGACCATGCGCTGGAAGTGGGCGCTGACCTGTGGCGCAACGGACATGACTTCAACGTGTCGGGTGACAAGCAGCAGTGGGGCTGGGCAGGGCGCGGGCGGCGCTACAGCGGTCTGGCGTATCCGGCGCTGCGCGGCGCCAACCAGTTGGTCAACGCCGCCGGCGTGCTGGCCGCGCTGGCCGCGCTGCGCGAGCGTCTGCCGGTCACGGCGCAAGCCGTGCGCAGTGGCTTTGCGTTTGTGGAGTTGCCGGGGCGGTTTCAGATCATTCCCGGGCAGCCCACACTGGTGCTGGATGTCGCGCACAATCCCCATTCGGTCGCGGCGCTGGCGGCCAATCTGGACGCCATGGGGTACTTTCCCACCACACACGCCGTGTTTGGTGTCATGGCCGACAAAGACCTGGCGCCCATGCTGGCGCGCGTCAATCCCTTGATTGACCGCTGGTATTTCACGGATTTACCCACCCCCCGCGCGGCCAAAGGCAGCGCCTTGCAGGCGGGCTGGCAGGCGCAAAACACGCGCAAGGACGCCAGTGGTGCAGCCTTTGCCGACCCCATGCAGGCTCTTCAGGCGGCCATTGCTGCGGCGGACCCCGCTGATAGAATCGTGGTCTTTGGATCGTTCTATACCGTGGGTGGCGTATTGCAACAAGGCATACCCCGGCTGCATGCCAAACATCTGAACTCCTGAGTCAACCCCATCCATGGCTTTTTTCAAATTTCGCAAAGGTGGCGACGACCATGCCACCACCCCGCCACCCCCGGCGCCCGAAAGCATTGAGGCCATGCGCAAACGCGCCAGACACCGCCTGATTGGTGCGGCGGTTCTGGTGCTGCTGGGCGTCATCGGATTTCCGATGCTGTTTGACAGCCAGCCGCGGCCCATTGCGGCCGATATTCCCATCGAGATTCCGGACAAGAACAAGGTCAAGCCATTGGGCAACGTGGCCGTGGCACCGCCCAGCAAGCAGGTCAGCGGCATGATTGATGAAGGACCGGCGCCCGCCGAAGCGCCAGTTCCCAAGCCGGTAGCCAAGCCCGCGGAAGCCAAACCCGCGGAAGCCAAACCCGCGGAAGCCAAACCTGCAGAGGCCAAACCGGCTGCCGCAGCGGCCGGCCGGTTCGTGGTGCAGGTGGGTGCGTTTGCAGAGCTTGCCAAGGCGCACGAAGCGCGCGTCAAGCTGGAAAAAGCGGGCCTGAAGACCTATACGCAGGTCGTGGAGTCCAAAGAGGGCAAGCGCATCCGTGTGCGTGTTGGACCGTTTGAGACCAAGCCCGATGCCGACAAGGCCGCCCAAAAGATCAAGAAACTGGATCTGCCAGCGGCCATTCTGGAGCTGTAAAAGCGGCCCGCACCCATGCAAGCGCTGGACTGGATTCTTTTGGCGGTACTCGTGTTCTCCCTGGCGGTGGGCGCGTGGCGTGGCCTGGTGTTTGAAGTGCTGTCGGTATTGAGCTGGATTGCAGCCTTCGTGCTGGCTCAGTGGTTTGCGCCAGCGGTGGCGCTGTGGTTGCCGATGTCCGGCGCCGCTGAGGCCATGCGGTATGCAGCCGGGTTTGTGCTGGTTTTTGTCGCTGCCATCTTTCTTGGCGGCCTGGTGGCTTTTGTGATCAAGAAACTGGTGACGGCTGCAGGCCTGCGTCCCGCAGACCGCCTGTTGGGCGCAGCCTTTGGTGTCGTGCGCGGTGTGGTTTTGTTGTTGGCGTTGACCGTCGTGGTGGGCATGACCCCACTGCACACGGCCGACTGGTGGCAGGATGCCACGGGCCCACGGGTCGCCTCCGCGGCACTGCAGGGCCTCAAGCCTGCACTGCCCCAAGAGTTTGGAAAGTATCTACCCTGAATGAGTAAAAATATATGTGTGGAATAGTTGGCGTCGTTAGCAATGAGCCTGTAAACCAGCTGATTTATGACGCGTTGCTGCTGTTGCAGCATCGCGGTCAGGATGCCGCTGGTATCGTGACCCAGCAAGAGCGCAAGTTCTTCATGCACAAGGCCAAGGGCATGGTGCGCGATGTGTTTCGTACCCGCAATATGCGTTCGCTCCCGGGCAACTGCGGCTTGGGGCAGGTGCGTTACCCGACGGCCGGCAATGCCTACAGCGAAGAAGAGGCGCAGCCGTTCTATGTGAATGCACCCTTTGGCATCGTACTGGTGCACAACGGCAACCTGACCAATGCGCATGCATTGAAAGCGGAGTTGTTCAGCACCGACCATCGCCACATCAATACCGAGAGCGACTCCGAAGTCCTTCTCAACGTGCTGGCACATGAAATAGAAAGAACCACGCGGGGCTTGCCTTTGCAGGCCGCTGATTTGTTCGCGGCCGTGCGCAATGTGCACCGCCGGGTCAAAGGCTCATACGCCGTAATTGCGCTGATCGCGGGGCATGGTGTGCTGGCGTTTCGGGATCCGTTTGGCATTCGTCCCTTGTGCATGGGACGCAACCATGACAGCACGGTGATCGCCAGCGAGTCGGTGGCGCTGGAGGGTATTGGTTACCAGTTCGAGCGGAATGTGGATCCGGGTGAAGCGGTTTTCATTGACCTGGAGGGCAAGGTGCATGCGCAGCAATGCGCCGACAATCCCCAGTTGAACCCTTGTATTTTTGAGTTTGTCTATTTGGCTCGGCCTGACTCGGTGATGGACAACATATCGGTCTACCAGGCCCGTCTGAATCTGGGTGAATCATTGGCCAAGCGCGTGATCTCCACGGTGCCGCCCAGCCAGATTGATGTGGTGATTCCAATTCCCGAGTCCAGCCGACCCAGCGCGGCGCAGCTGGCGCATTTGCTCGGATTGCCTTACCGCGAAGGGTTTGTCAAAAATCGCTACGTGGGCCGCACCTTCATCATGCCGGGTCAGTCGGTGCGCAAAAAATCCGTGCGCCAGAAGCTCAACGCGATTGCCAGCGAGTTCAAAGGCCGCAATGTGCTGCTGGTGGACGACTCGATTGTGCGTGGCACGACCTCAAAAGAAATTGTGCAGATGGCACGTGACGCCGGCGCCAACAAGGTGTACCTGGCCAGCGCAGCGCCGCCCGTGCGCTACCCCAATGTGTATGGCATTGACATGCCCACCAGCAGCGAGCTGGTGGCGCACAACCGCACCGTGGAAGAAATTCGCCAGATCATTGGCTGTGATGCGCTGATTTATCAGGATGTGGAGGGCATGAAGAAAGCCATTGGCTCCCTGAACCCGCAAATCAAGGGTTTCGATGCATCGTGCTTTGACGGTGTGTACGTGACCGGTGACATCACCTCCGACGACATTGCACGCCTGGGCCAGAGCCGGGTCGGTGGCGAAGAGGGTCTGGAAGACAACTCCCGCCTGGCGCTCCCCAACCCCGAAAACTGAAGCTTGCCGCGGATTCTTTTGACTGACCATGACACAGAAAAAACTGCCTGACAACCTGCATCTGGACTCGCTGGCCGTGCGCGTGGCCATCGATAAAAGTCAGTACGGCGAAAACTCCGAAGCGCTGTACCTGACCAGCAGCTTTGTGCAGCCCGATGCTGCCACTGCGGCGCGCCGCTTTGCGATGGAAGAAGAGGGCTACACCTATACGCGCGTGGGAAACCCGACGGTTACCAGCATGGAGATGCGGCTCGCCGCACTGGAAGGCACCGAGGCCGCCATTGCGACGTCGAGCGGCATGGCGGCTATTTTGTTGCTGGGCATGGGACTGTTGAAAAGTGGCGACCACGTGGTGTGCTCGCAATCGGTATTTGGTTCCACCATCCGTCTGTTTGCGGTCGAGTTTGCCAAGTTTGGTATCAGCACCACGTTTGTCTCGCAAACCGATGTGCAGGAGTGGCGGGCCGCAATACGTCCCAATACCAAGTTGCTGTTTGCCGAAACGCCCACCAATCCGCTCACGGACATTTGCGACATTCAGGCCTTGGCCGATCTGGCGCACAACGCGGGTGCTTTGCTGGCTGTAGACAACTGCTTTTGCAGCCCGGCCTTGCAGCAGCCCAAGCGGTTTGGCGCAGATTTCATCATCCACTCAGGTACCAAGTACCTGGATGGTCAGGGACGCGTGATGGCAGGCGCCATTTGCTGTGACCAGCGTTATGTGGATGCATTGTTTTTGCCGGTGACCCGCACGGCGGGCATGGTGCTGGCGCCCTTTAACGCGTGGGTAGTGCTCAAGGGCATGGAGACGCTGGGTATCCGCATGCAGGCCCAGTCGGAGCGTGCCCTGGCGGTAGCGCAGTGGCTGCAGACCCATCCACAGGTCAAGCAGGTGTACTACCCCGGCTTGTCCAGCCACCCGCAGCACGCACTGGCCATGCGCCAGCAGGCGGCCAGCGGCAAGGGGCTGGGAGGCGCTGTGTTGTCGTTCGATGTGTTCGGCGACAGCCCTGAAACATTGCGTCGCAATGCCTTTGCGGCCATTGACGCGGTACGGGTCTGCTCCATTACTACCAATCTCGGTGATACCAAAACCACGATCAGTCATCCTGCGAGCACCTCGCATGGTCGATTGACCGAAGTGCAGCGGCAGGCTGCTGGCATTGGTCAGGGACTGATTCGCGTGGCCGTTGGCCTTGAAAATATTGAAGACCTGAAAGCCGATCTGGCCCTGGGTCTGGACACCTTGTCATGAATAAAAAAATCCGTACCCGCATCGCCCCTTCACCCACCGGCTTTTTGCACCTGGGTACTGCCCGCACTGCGCTGTATTCGTGGGCCTACGCACGCCACTTTGGCGGGGAGTTTGTGCTGCGCATTGAAGACACTGATGTGGCGCGCTCCAACCAGGAGTCGGTCGAGCAAATTCTGGCATCGATGCGCTGGCTGGGGTTGGAATACGACGAAGGCCCCATATACCAAATGCAGCGCCTGGCGCGCTACAAAGAGGTGGCAGACCGCATGGTGCTGGAAGGCAAGGCCTACCATTGCTACAGCACCCCCGAAGAGCTGGAAGCCACGCGCGAAGCCAAGCGGGCCCGCGGTGAAAAAACCCTATACGACGGCCGCTGGCGTCCGGCGCCAGGAAAGGCATTGCCGCCGGTTCCTGTTGGGGCGTTGCCGGTGGTGCGCTTCTGCAATCCGGTGGATGGCGATGTCACGTGGAACGATCTGGTCAAAGGCCCCATCACGATCAGTAATCGCGAGATTGATGACCTGATCATCGTTCGCACCGATGGTGTGCCCACCTACAACTTTGCCGTGGTGGTGGACGACTGGGACATGCAGATCAGCCATGTGTTCCGGGGTGACGAGCACATCAACAATACGCCGTGGCAAATCAATATCTTCAACGCACTGGGCGCGCCGCTGCCGGAATTCGGGCATTGCCCAGTCATTCTGGGTGACGACGGTCAAAAGCTCTCCAAACGCCGGGGAGCCGTGAGCGTTACAGCTTATGAAGAAGACGGGTATTTGCCCGAAGCGATGTTGAACTACCTGGCCCGACTGGGCTGGAGTCATGGCGACGAGGAGTTGTTCAGTCGCGAGCAGTTGATTGACTGGTTTGACGGTACCCATTTGAACAAGAGCCCGGCCCAATGGGATCCAGTCAAACTTCTCTGGGTCAATGCGCAGTACATCAAGCAGGCCGACAACGCGCGTCTGTCCGCTTTGGTGGCGCAGCAATTGGTCAAGCTGGGCGTCACGATCGGACCTGAACTGATTGAGGGGCATCTCCCGCAGGTGTGTGCGCTTTTCAAAGACCGCTGCGACACCACCATCGCACTGGCCCTGTGGGCTGCGAAGTTCTATAGCGATGTGGTTCCCGATGCAGCAGAGAAAACACAACATGTGACCGAAACGGTGAAGCCTGCCCTCCAGATGCTGGCGGACAAGCTGGCAATCTGCCCATGGGACAAAGTCAGCATCGCTGCCGTGATCAAGGAAGTGCTGGCCGCTACCGGCCTGAAAATGCCACACCTCGCTATGCCCGTGCGCGTTTTGGTGCTGGGCAAAGCCCAGACGCCAACGCTCGATTTGGTGCTGGAATTGTGCGGAAGAGAAAAAGTCATCGAAAGATTGTCCAGCGTGTGATTTTTGACGCTATAATTTGAGGCTTGGAAATTGAGAATGCTGCTAGTAAGCTTTCTCCGGTTTAGGGGGTATAGCTCAGCTGGGAGAGCGCTTGCATGGCATGCAAGAGGTCAGCGGTTCGATCCCGCTTACCTCCACCAAAATTTCTGAGAACGGATTAGTCCAAGGTTTTGACCCCATCGTCTAGAGGCCTAGGACACTACCCTTTCACGGTAGGTACCGGGGTTCGAATCCCCGTGGGGCCACCAGATTCATCGAAAGATGACGCTGTACAAGTCGTCAACACTTGACTCGCAAGAGTGAACGTTGTCTACCAGGAGTGGTAGTTCAGTTGGTTAGAATACCGGCCTGTCACGCCGGGGGTCGCGGGTTCGAGTCCCGTCCGCTCCGCCAGTATTTCCTTGTCAATCAAGGACTTAGAAAAAGCCCAGTGCGAAAGCTCTGGGCTCTTTTCTTTGTTTGGCGTAATTGCTGTCCCCGTATTGTCCCGGCGTCTTCCTGCATAGCCCTAGATGGCTCAGTGCAGCGGTTTGCCATCCGATTCACCAGAACATGCCGACATGCAAATAATAGGAATCGCGTTTGCCCGAGGGCACACGGCATTCGAGGCCGACAACGAAATATCGCCAAGCGACTGGGCATAACGTCAAAAACCGGTTTCAATCAACAACATCGGCAGCTTTGCTAAATGGGGCAGGTGATCCGCACATTTTTTTACAAAATAAATGTGTTAAATTGTTTCAATGCCTAAAATTGAACAAGATATCAGCAATCGGCTTTTGGTGGCTCGGCTACCTACCATGCCGCAGATTCTTGTGAAGTTGATTGAACTCTGCCAGCGCGACGACACCGGAATGGACGCCCTTGCCAGACTCATTGCGAATGATGCGGGTATTGCCAGCAAAATTCTGACGCTGGCAAACAGCGCTGCTTACCATCGAGGGAACTCAAAGTTAGGTTTGATGCAAGGGCTCATCAATCTTGGCATGGACACTATCAAAACGCTGGTCATCAGCGAGTCCGTTTTTCAAACCTTCAACGCTTTCCCAAATGCCGGAGCTGCCGATCTGCGTTGTTTTTGGAAACATGCTTTAACCACCGCTATCCTGGCCCGCGAAATTTCCAAAAAAATGGGTTACGCGCAAAGCGAGGAAGCGTACTTGGCGGGCTTGCTCCACGATGTGGGCCGATTGGCTCTATTGGCGGCCGCACCAAAAGAGTACACCGCCAACTTCCATGCGCGGGACAATGCAATGCTTAGCGTTACCGAGCAACAAACGCTGCAAATTTCGCACACCGAGGCCGGTGCCTGGTTGATCGAACGGTGGAATCTGGATTCCTTCCTGGCCGACAGCGTTCTCTACCATCACGAAAAACTTGAGCGGGTCGTGTCGGCTCACCCGCTGATTCGGATTGTTCACCTCGCGCACTCGGTAAGCAGCCTGCCCGCTGAAGTCCCCATGGACCCGGGAGGCGGCGCGTTGTGCGGTATTTCGGACACTGACTTGCTGGCAATCCAGCAAGGAGTTGCCGAGCAGGTTAAGAAGACAGCAGACTATCTCGGTATTGATGTATCCGGCGTGGATGATCAGGCCGTGCCTGTGGCTCAAGTCCCCCATAATTTCTCGCTGCCGGTGGGACAAGCGGACCTCATGGGTGAGGTCCGCAACATGGCTTTAGCGGCTGAAATTTCAGTCTCGTTCTCGCGCCCCAAAAGTGTTGCACAGCTGCTTGACGTGGTGCAACAAAACGCCCGCATTCTTTTCAACATCGAAAACGCGGTCATGCTGATGAAGAGCGCTACCAGCCAAACCCTGGTGGGAGTTTCATCCGGCGCCTTTCGACAGCACTTGTCTGAACTCGCTATTCCCCTTTCCGCAGGCGGAGGAATTGCGAAGGCGGCACTGCTAAATCAGCTTGTTTATTTGGAGCACGGTCCAGGCGCTCTGAGCCTGCAGGAAGACCAGTTGTTACGACTCCTGGGTGCCGATTGCCTGGTCTGCGTACCCTTGGGTACCGCTTCCCCATCCAATGTGGTGTTCGTAGGCGGGATACCGTCATGGCAGTTGGAGGACTTGAAACAATCCGCTCGACTTCTCACTTCCTTTGGCTCGCTTGCAGGTACGGCATTGGACGCTATCAACAACGGCCGCAGCGAGATGGATCAACTCATTGCCAGCGTGCATGCGGAACACCAAGAGAACGCCCGAAAGGTGATGCACGAGGTCAGCAATCCGCTGGCCATCATGAAGAACTACATTGGGGTCATAGATGAGAAGCTGATGCGCCATGAGCCCGTGACCAGGGAGTTGTCCATTTTGAGTGGCGAGATTGATCGGGTCGGGAGTATCGTGGATGAGTTTTCGGGGGCTCCTCCCCGCATACAACCCGGCGGGACCGAAATCAATCAACTCATCACTGAGTTGGTGCGATTATTTCGCGAGAGCAAATATCTGCCATCGACGGTGCAGATCGTGGCGAACGTTGCTGATCAACCGTGTGTCATTTCAGGCTCTTCCGATGTTTTGAAACAGATTCTGGTCAACCTGATCAAGAACGCCGTCGAGGCCATGCCAAGTGGTGGACAACTCACGGTGAGTAACTTGGGTCGTGTATTGCGTAGCGGGCGCCTCTATTTTGAAGTATGTGTCACAGATACCGGCGCAGGCTTGCCGGCCGAGGTGTTGGCTAATTTGTACAAACCGGTTCGGAGTTCCAAGGCGGGAGAGAACCGAGGGCTCGGTTTGAGTATCGTCCACGACAAGATACAAAAAATGGGTGGAACCATCAGTTGCCACAGTACCAAAGTGGGCACTGTTTTTGAAATGTATTTACCCGCACAAACAGCTACCGTCCAGCGTAGTACACCTGAATTTGCCCAAAATGTGGCGTGAAACGTTTGCGTTGGCGGGCCAGCATCAGACTCCTTTTCTGTTCAGTTTTACTCCTGCAGCGTCTCCCGTCGCCGCCTCGGAGGTCCGTACCATTAGGACGCTTTTGGTGGACGACGAGCCGCTCATGCTCAGCAGCCTGGCGGCGTTACTTGAAAGCCGGAATTTTGATTTGACAACAGCCAATAGTGGCGCGGATGCCATTCAACTGTTACGTCGCAACGTGTTTGATTTGGTGATCCTGGATCTGCAAATGCCAGATGTCGGTGGGCACGCCATCATGGACTTTATGAAAACGCAGCGGTGTGAAGCAAGCATCATCGTGACCAGCGGGGCCAAAAGCATTGACGCGGCTATTGGTGCACTCAAGCGCGGTGCCTATGATTACCTGCGCAAGCCCTACACACGGGAAGAGCTTGAGAAAACCATCGACAATATTTTGCAGCACCGTGCACTGCAAGCGGAAAACCGGCGTATCGCTACCGTACTCGACCAGTCGGAGAAGATGTACCGTTTTTTGGTGGATCGGTCCCCAGACATTATTTACACGCTGGACTCCGAAGGGTGCTTGACCTTCATCAATGACCGGGTCGAACAAGTCCTGGGTTTCGTCCGTCGTGATCTCATAGGCCAACACTATTCGGTGCTTGTGCATGATGATGATCTTGAGCATGCCAACTATGTCTTCAATGAGAGACGCAGTAACCGGCGCGTCTCCCGCAATGTCGAGTTGCGTCTCAAATCCCGTCACGGCAATGGAGAGGCGCGCTTTTTCAATCACGAGTTGATGATGCTCTCCCTGGAGCAGGTCCTGCCAGTAAGAGATCCACAGACACCAACAGATGCATTGCTGGGCGTTTATGGCGTGGCACGGGATATTACGGATCGCAAGCGCGCCGATGAGTTGATTGCGTACCAGGCCTACCACGACATCCTGACTGAGTTGCCCAATCGCGTGTTATTCAAAGACCGCCTTGGCCTGGCACTGCTACAAGCCAAGCGTAACGAATCGAGTTTGGCTGTCGTGTTTATTGATCTCGATCGCTTCAAAATCGTCAACGACACCCTGGGCCACTCTGTCGGCGACGAATTGCTGAAGCAGGCAGCCGCACGACTGAAAGCCTGCCTGCGCCGTTGTGACACCCTTTCACGCCGGGGTGGCGACGAATTTACGGCGGTGCTTCCCGATCTGACTTGCCGCGAAGATGCGGCCTTGATTGCTGAGAATTTTGCAGCCTGTTTACGCAAACCATTTGAGTTGGCCGGCCAGCAAGTACACCTCTCCGGCAGTATTGGTATTTCCGTCTTTCCATCGGACGGTGGGTCGGCGGATGTGCTGTTGAAAAATGCCGATGTCGCGATGTACCACATGAAGTCGCGTGGCAAAGACGGACATTGTTTTTTCGAACCCTCCTTGCTTGAATCTTCGTCCAGGAAGATTGAGCTGGAGCAGCACCTGCACGTTGCTATTGAACACGGCGAGTTGGAGATGTACTACCAACCACAAGTCGACGTGCAAACGAAACGCATCATTGGCGCAGAAGCATTGATGCGTTGGAACCATCCCCAGCGGGGGTTCCTGAGTGCGGGTGAGTTTTTGCCGATTGTTGAAGAAAGCCAGTTGATGATTCGTATCAGCGACTGGATGCTGGACCGCGTTTGCCGAGACCTTCTCGAATGGAATCAAGTGGCGGACTTCAAGATGCGGATGTCGGTGAATTTGTCTCCGCAGTATCTGGATCGGGGTGATTTTTACACCAAACTTCAGGAAACGCTTAGCCTGCACCACATCGCTGCCGCGCAAATTGAGGTGGAGGTTACTGAGAGCATTTGCATTCACAACCCGAAATCTGCTATTGAGCAACTCGACAAGTTATGCCAACTCGGCGTGAGCGTAGCCATTGATGATTTTGGTACCGGCTACTCCTCGCTTTCGTATCTGCACCGGTTCCCCATACACACGATCAAGATTGATCGATCCTTCGTTATGGAAATTCATGACGCCGTGGGGCAGTTCCCCGTCGTGCTGGCCATCATCTCCATTGCCAAAGGTTTGGGCTTGAACTTGGTAGCCGAGGGCGTCGAGACGCATGCGCAAGAGCAGTATCTGGAGAATTCAGGTTGCCGCATTATGCAGGGCTACCTGTATCACAAGCCCATCTCACAGGCGACATTGCTTGATCTCCTGCGTTCGCAGAATCCCACATCAAACATTGAGGAAAATTTTAGTACGGGGGCTTTCGTAGATGCTTCTGAAAGTCCCCGACCGTTGTGATCGGCTAGTTGGCTCCAATGTCTGGTGCCGGCGGTTTTTGA
>Ga0105047_10006850_pt1 | contig 19266 bp, 13 predicted proteins | sample MAT04_FD_78384 | JGI IMG/M metagenome (GOLD analysis project Ga0105047, IMG submission 78384) | Freshwater microbial communities from Lake Fryxell liftoff mats and glacier meltwater in Antarctica - MAT-04 (megahit assembly) | ecosystem: Environmental > Aquatic > Freshwater > Ice > Liftoff... | reverse complement strand
TAAGGCGACGCGCCTTGTCGGCGTGTTCAGGGTATTCACTGTATGCAAGTCCGTATCTGGGTTCATCACGTTTGTGCCGCTGGCGCCATCGCGGCGCCGGGGTTGAGGATCTGCCGGTAGATGTCCAGATAGCCGTCGATGGCGCGCATAGGCTCGAAGCGCCGAGCCCAGTCGACCAGGGTTGCCGCATCGGCCGCGCGCTGCTGCAGGCCACGGGCCAGCAGGCCTTGCACCTGGCCTGCGCCCTGAGCAGCCCATTCGGCTTGCGCATCGGCCGGACTGCCCGGCGGACAAACCGGCAGGTACAGGGCATGCCGGCCGGCCAGTTCGGTCATCGGGGGCGCGCCCGTGGTGACGACCGCACAGCCGCAGGCCATGGCTTCGGCAATGGGCCAACCAAAGCCTTCGGCGTGGCTGGGAAACAGCAGCAGTTCGGCCACCGAATACAGCGCGGCCATGGCCTGTGGCGTCAAGGCCGGCAGGAAGCGAACGTGCCCGGTCGGGGGCAGCGCGTTGATGGCGGCCTGCAGCGCTGTGTCGGGCGCCGGGCAGCGCATCCACAGTGGCAGCGGTGTGTTGCCAGCAGCCGCGCTGTCGGCGCAATACCGGGCATAGATGGCCAACACGCCAGCCGTGTTCTTGTACCAAAGCCCGTTGCCGACGTGGAGCAAGAAGCCGTGCAGGGCCGGCTTGGCCAGACCGGCCTCTTGCAGCGCTGCCCATGCCAGGTCCGGCGCTAACCGGCGGAAGGGCGCGTTCAGCCCGTTGTGTACTACTGCGCAGATCTGCGGGCGCACCTGGCCCAGCCGCAGCAGCTCGTCGCGGGTTTGCGCCGAGACCGAGATGAAATGCCGGGCCCGCGCAAAGCCGCGTCGGATCCAGCGCTGATACAGCTGACCGGTCCAGCCCAGCCGTGGGCCTGGCCCCTGGCCCAACGCGCTGGCCAGAGCCAGCAGGTCGTGACAGTGCACGACATGCGGCAGCGCGGCAAGGGCCGCAACCCAGGGCCCCAGCGCCTGATCGCTGAAGACATACAGCGTGCCTTCAGGGTCGCGAGCGCGTTGCTGGCGCAGGGCGAGCGGAAACAGCAGGTGCTGGTCGACGTAGCCGGCCCACTTGAGCAACGGGGGCGAAGCGCGCCGGGGCAGCATCGCGCGCAGGCGCGACTGCGGCTGGCGCAGTTGCACCGCATGCCCGCGCAGGCGCAGGCCCTGGCACAGGCTGTGCGCAAAGTGCTGCTGGCTGGCCGAGCCAAACCACGCGGGGTGGGCGAAGACAACGATTTGCACGGGTGTGCCTCAGCGCTGCACCGATGCCCAAGCCAGGGCAGCCAGGCCGCGCCAGCTCGGCCTGGCCCGCAGCGAGGCCAGGGCCTGATGACGCGGCTGGCGCTGCGCCGTTGCATGCGTTGCGCGCGCCGTGCCGCGCCCGCGCAACGCATGCAAGGCGCAATCGGCCCAGGCCGCCGCGGCACGCGCCTGGGCTGCCGACCGCCACGCCGCACAGGCCGGATCGCGCGCCATCGTTTGCCAGCAAAGCGCAGCGCCAAGCAGCGTGTCGGCGCTGCGCTGCTGGGTCAGGCTGTCGGCGTGGTCGCGCCAGCTGCTCAGCCGTTGCGGCACATAGCAGACGGCGTTGTCGCTGCGTGCCATCAGGTAGGCCAACCACAGGTCATAGGCCGGCCCGGCCTGGGCCGAATCTCCTTGCCCCAGCAGTTCAAACGGCAGCGCGCTGCGCCGCAGCAGCGCGCCCATCGCCAGCGGCAACGACTGCGCCAGTACCAGGTGGACAAAGGGCTGGTGCAGCCCGGCGGCGAGGGTACTTCGGCCCCAGCGTGCTGACACCGCATCCGACAGCGCGGCCTGCACCTGACCTGCGCTGTCGCAGACCCAGTGGTCGCAGCAGGCGAGGGCGGCTTCGGGGTGGGCGCGCAACGCCGCGGCCAGGGTCTGGACGAAGCCTGGTGCCAGCAGGTCGTCGTGGTTGAGGATGGCCACGAACTCGCCGCGCGCGCGGGCCAGGCCCTGCCAATGGTTGCCGGCCGGGCCGAGTGCGGGGCGGTTGTGCGTGTAGTGCAGCCGCGAGTCGGCAAAGGCAGCGCAGACGGCGCCCAGGCCGTCATCGGGCGAGTCGTCGGCGACTTGCACGTCGATGTCGCGTTCGGTCTGCGCCAGTGCGCTGGCAATGGCCGCGTGCAGGTGCTGCGGCCGGGTGCGGCATGCGGCGATGAAGATACTGGCCAATGGTGGTTTCATGGCTTCATCGCGAGTGACGCTTGGCGATGGCCCGGCGCAAAGGCCCCAGCCGCACGGTGGCGTGGGCAGCCAGCGGCATCACGAAGTCCAGTGCCGCCAGACCCCAGTACCGCGGTGGCACGGCCGCCTGGCTGCTGCCGCCGTAGTGGCGCAAGCGGCCGCGCAGCTTGCGCAGCAGGTTGAGCAGGGTCCAGTCACCGACAAAGGCCGGGTGCTTGTGGGCCATGATCGCGTGGCCCACCAACTGCCGCTGCAGTTCGGCAAGGCTGGCCCGTCGCCAGGGGTGGCTGACCACCGCCGCGCTGGCAAACGCGACCGTGATCCCGGCCCGGCCCAGGCGCACGGCAAAGTCGCAGTCTTCCAGCGAATACGGAAAACGCTCGTCGAACCGACCCAGGCTGCAAAACAGGTGGCGGCGGATGGCGAAGTTGCCGGTCAGCAAGGGGCCGCCGCGCTCGTTGGTCGGCGCGTGGTGGCTGGCGTCGGGGCGCGGCCCGACGGGCAGGACGACACCCTGAAAGGCTTCGCTGCGCGACTGTGCGGCCATCGCCAGGCGGTACTGTGTCAACAAGCCCGGCCGGGGGATGCAGTCGTCGTCCACGAACAGCAGCCAGGCTGCCCGGCCCTGCGCTGCCGCGTGGTTGCGGTTGGCCGCCGGGCCGCGCGCAGGACCCGGGACATAGCCCACGGCCGGAAAGTCGGCGTCCAGCCGTGCCGCCAGCGCGGCGCTGGGCCGGTCGTCGCTGACGGTGATCGACGCCACGCCTGCGGCTGCCGGGTCGGCACAACAGCCCAGCGCGTGCAACAGGCGCAACAACTCGGCCGGGCGCCCGGCCGAAGGAACGACGATGTCGATCAGGTCCATGGTGTTGGGCTTGGCGTCTCAGGCAGCGGCCAGCGCCCGCAAGCGCTGGCGCATGAACACATGGTTCATGGCCAGATTGGTGGCGGCCACCAGGGTGGTCATCTGCAGCGCGCCGGCCACGCTGCTCACGTCAAAGCACGCCACGGAGAGCGCCGTGCTGACCAGCCCACCGCCCACCACCCAGGCCGGCGGCAGCACCCACCCTCGGGCGCAGCCCAGGCTGTACAGCGCGCCGGACCAGGCTGCCAGCGTGCTGCCGACTACCAACCAGGGCAGGGGCGCCTGCAGCCCCTGGTAATGCGGGCCCAGCAGCGACAGCAGGGCGGCAGGCCAGGCCAATGCCAGCGCGGTGAGCGCAGCAGTCAGCGCAGCAAAGCCGGTATGGACCAGCGTCAGCGCGGCGCCCAGTTCGGCGGCCCGGTGCTGCCGCGCAAAGTGCGGTTGCGCCAGTGCCGCCAGCACCGCACTGAGCAAGGCGAGGATCGCGGCCAGCCGGCCCAGCGCGCCGAGGTCGGCCACCGCGCCGCTTTCGCCCAGCGCAGCCACCAGCCACAGCGCAAACTGGCTGCTGAGAACGTAATACAGCGTATTCGGGCCCTGCAGCAAGAGATGGCGGCGCAGCGCAGCCTTTTGGCTGGGCGGGCTCGGTAGCGTCGCCTCACCTGCAGCGGCCGGGGCTTCGGCGGCTACCCAGTCACGGCGCCAACGCGCCAGGCGCTGGGCCGTGAACGCAGCTGCGGCCAGCGCCAGGGCCAGGGCCAGCGTGGCGTCGACAAACCACGTGCAGGCCAGGGCCACCGCCAGCAGCCGCCCGGCGCTGGCCTGCAACTCAAGCCGCTGCTGCCAGGCCACGTGGCCGGCCAGCCGGGCCAGCGCGGCGTCCAGCGCCGCGCGCATCTGCAGCAGTGCCAGCGCCAGGGCCAGTGCCGACAGCCCCAGGACCTGGACCGCGCTGCCCTGCTGCTGCCACAGCATCCAGGCGCAGGCCGGCGCGACCACCAGCACGACGACGCTGAACAGCCGGCGCTGCAGCGCCGACGCTTCGACGCGCAAGGCATCCCAGCGGCGCCGCGCGCCTGCTGCGCGCAGATCGTCGCGCCCGGCCAGCGCCGTGACGGCACTGGACAAACCCAGGTCGCCCAACACCGTGGCCACTGCAGTCGCGCTCAAGGCCAGAGTCAACAGCGCGTACTGCGCCGGCTCCAGCGTGCGCACCAACAACAAACCCGCCAGCAGGCCCAGCGCCTGCACGCCGGACTGCAGCCCGGCCACCTGCGCCAGCAAGGCCAGGCGGCGGCGCGACATCAAGGCGCGCGCCAGTGCCCAGCGCTCGGCGGCTACTGTCATGGCGCATCGCCCGGCGAAGGGCGCTCGACCAGTTTGGCGTCAACCAGCATGCGAAACCACAGCGCCTGAAAGAACGCGTAGTAAAAGCCCGCGCGGCCATCCAGAAAGCCACCAAGCAGCAGGTAGCGGTAGCCAAACAGAGCCAGCGCACGCCACAGTGGCGGTGCGGTGTAGTAACCCTGCTTGTAGAGACGGCGCCTTTCGCGCGGGTCTGCCGACAGCCGCGCGTTGATTTGCTGGCGGGGAGCTGCAGGTTCTTCTTCGACGTGGCGGCGCAGCTCCTGCACTTCCATTTCGCTCCAGCGGTTGTGGCGGGCGGTCCATTCGTTGAGGTTGCCGACGTTCATGTCGTGCAACAGCCCGCCGAGCCGACGCGCCGGCGTGGCACAGACGAAGTGCTGGTCGTAGAGCCGGTCTTCACAACGCGCAGCGCCGGTCTTGAACAAGCGCAGGTGGTAGTTGGAAGCACCGCCGAAGCGCAGCGCGCGGCCCATGAAGTAGGTGCGGCGCTCGAAGATGAAAGCGCTGGCGCCTTGCGGGTCGGCCAGGGCCTGGCGCACGGCGGCAAGGGCGGCGCTGTCCATGACCTCGTCGGCGTCCAGGTGCAGCTGCCACTGCGCCGAGCCGCCAAAGCGGGCGATCGCCCAGTTGCGCTGCTCGGCGTAATTCGTGAAGGGCCGCTGCAGGCATTGCGCACCCAGGCTTTGAACCAGTGCCGGTGTGCCGTCAGTGGAACCCGAATCGACGACCTGCACCCAGTCGGCCACCAGCAGCGCGGCACGCACGGTTTGGCGGATGGCTGCGGCCGAGTTGAAGCTGAGCACGATGACGCCCAATCGCGGCAGCGCCTGCCCGGACGGCAGCGGCAAGGACTCGGCGCTGGCGGACTTCATTGCGCCACCTTCATTGCGCCACCGCAGCGGGTCTGACCGCCATGGTCTGGCGTAACGGGCTTGGCTCGGCTCGACGGCGCGCCGTGCGCGAAGCGGCCACGCCGGCATGCCGGGTGGCGGCGATGCACAGTCCGGTGAAGAGCCAGCCGTAGAAATTGATGGCGCCCTGGCCGGTGATCTGCCCCAGCAGCAGCACATAGGCGACATACCCAAAGAGCATCATCGGCAGCGGGTCTGGTGTGTGGCGCGTCGCGCGCCAGACCCGGCGCAACAGCCACCCCGTCAGGCAGACGCGGAAGGCGATGAAGGCCATGCCCAAAGCCGGTCCCAGATCGACCATATGGCGGGCAAAGTCGGTTTCAGCGAGCTTGCCGGGCTCGATACCGTCAACCTGTGCGCGCAGCAAGATGCTGGCGTTGCCGCCATAGCCCAGGCCGTAGCCCAGTGCAGGAACCTGGTCGATCAAGCGCACAAAGTCGACAAAGCCGAACAGCGCGCGGCCAAAGATGCCGCCGGTGAAGCCGCTCTCGACCTCGGCTGCCGTGGTCCAGCGTTCGACAAAACTGGCGAATCCCTCTGGATAGACGACGGGATACAGGATCACCCCAGCGGCTGCCAGGCTCAGCGGCCAGACCACTGCGCGCAGCTTGACTCCTGTGCCGCGGCCGACAACGACCAGGGCCAGCGCGAACGCCAGGCACAGGCCGGACTGCAACACCGTGCCGCGGCTGCCGCTCAGGGCCAGACAGGTGCCCAGCGCGGCTGCTGCCAGCGGCAACAGCCAGCGCGGGGCCAGGCGCGCGGTTGGCTGGGCAATGAACGCCGCCAGCAGCAAGGCACAAGCGCTGGCCACGAACTGCTGCTGGCCCGCGCCGGAGCTGAACGGGCCCATCGGCCGCGTGCGCTCGGCGTTCAGGCCGACACCGCGAAACTGCTGCCCGACCTCACTGGCGCTGCCGACGTTGATGGGCGCATCGATGGGCGAAGAAAACTGCCAGGCCACCAGGACCGCTACGGGCAGGGCCAGCACCAAGGTCCAGCGCAGCAAACGCCGCAAGTCCGCAGGCTCGAACTGAGCGCCGACCAGGAATACCAATGGCAGGTACAAAAAGTAGCTGCGCCAACCGTAAACGCCCAGCAGCAAGCGCGTATCGCTGGCCCCGCCGACAGCGGCCTGCACCGCCACCAGCACCACGCCCAGCACAGCCATGGCCCAGGCCAGTTGCAGCCAGCCGCTGCGGCTCGGCCAAAGCCCGTGCCGCGCGGCGTACAGGTAGGCATAGAGCAGCACCGGGTCGCGGATGAAGAACAGGACCTGGCTGTACTCGGGCAACAGCCATTTGCGGATCGAGCCTTCGGCGATGACCAGCAGATAGAGCACCATCACCACCGCGACCAGATGGCGGCGGCGACGTTCGCGGCGGCGCGCTTCAGGCGCCGCCGACTGATGCTGCAAGGCGGTGGCCGCGCCGGGCATCGGCAATCACATCCAGATAGGTCTGCGCCACCCGCGCCGGGCTGTGCCTGGCCAGGTGGGCCTGGGCGTTGGCCCCTGGCTGCACCGGCCGGGCCGGAATGACCAAAGCGCTGGCCAGACAGCGCGCCAGGTCCTGCACATTACCGGCTTCGAAGCTGGCAGCGCCAGGGCCGGCCGCATCAACGAGGCCGCCGCAGCGGGCCACCAGCGGCATGCAGCCGCAGGCCAGGGCCTCGAGCGCCACCAAGCCGAAGGGTTCGGCCCAAACCGAAGGCACGACCAGCAGACGGTGGGCATGGAAAACGCGGGCCAGGGCCGCGCCTTGCAGCGCGCCCATGAACAGCACCTGTTCGCCCAGACCGAGCTGCTGCGCCTGGGTCATCAGGGCCGCGGCCTGCGGCCCGTCGCCCACGATGCTCAGGCGCGGCCGCAGGCCCTGTGGCTGGAGCAGGGCCAGCGCCGCCAGCAGCAGGTCCGTACCTTTGTCGCTGACCAGGCGGCCGACGAAGAGCAGTTCGCGCTGGCGCTGCACACCTGGCAATGGTGCGAAGACGCTGTTGGCGTACGGGTTGGGCACGACCCGCGCCGGCAACGGCAAAGCATCTGCAATGGCCCGGCTGACTGCGATGTTCTGCGCGCCACGAAGCGCCATGCGTTTGATGGCCACCAGCAGCCAGTTGGCGCCATGCGCGTCGAGCCAGTTGTGATGCGCAATCACCCAGGGCCGGGTCAAGAAGAGCAAGGGCCAGGCCAGTCGCAGGCTGATCTGGTTGTGCACGACGGCGTCGCAGTCTGCAACCAACGCCCACAAGCGGCGCAGGGTGGGCCGGCGAACCAGTGCGTACGGGCCATTGGACGGCGGACCCGGCGTCTGCGTGAGTACCGTGACCGCATGGCCAGCGGCCACGAACTGTTCGACCAGCAGCGCCGAAACGGTCTCGATGCCGCCCACCGAAGGACTGAACGGAACCGAACACAACAGCAGCTTCAAAGTAGGGCCTGCGCAAAGAGGAGTTACTGACGCGATGTTTCCGCTTCAGGCTTCAGGAACTGTAAATAGCCCGTGTGTCGGGTGGCGCCATAGGGCACTGGTCCGATCGGACTATTCGTTCCGGCAACTGACACAGTCCCGGCATAAGCTGGCGCCATGCAGTCATCACCGCCAGCGGCCGGGCGCAGCCTGGTCGTCAACTGGAACGCGCCTGAGCTCAACGAACTGGCCGCAGCGCTGGCCCAGCAGGGCCGGCTGGCAGCCTTTGTGCGGCCTTACGTCAACAAGGGCCGGCTGTGGGAGAGGTGCCTGGCACAACTGCCCTTTGCCGGACCAGCCTATGCCGCAACCTTTGGACGCCGGCGGATGGCCCAGCACGAGCTGCTGGGTTGCACTGTCGAGGCGGGTGTATTGGCCGACTTGACTGCAGCTGCTGCGGGCTACTGGCCGGGGCTGTCAGCGCGCAGCCGCGCCAGCATCAAGAGCAAGCTGTATCGCCAGGTGCGCGAGGCGGTGGCCGAACGCGCGGCCCACGTCATGGCCGACGCCGACGCCGACTGCGTCATCGCCTATGAAGGCTTCGCACTGCCGGCATTTAAGGCGCTGCAAGCGCGCGGGGCGGCGCAGGCAGTGCTGAATTACCCGGTGGCGCACCACCGCCACCGGCGCATGAAGCGTCTGGAAGAGAGCGCTTTGCAACCGGCGTTTGCCACGACCTGGCCCGATTTCGACGACTGGGCGCCCGGGCACGAGGAGCGGCTGGACGAAGAGATCGCACTGGCCGATCTGATTCTGCTGGGTTCAGCTTACGCACGCGATACGTTCGTCGCCCAGGGCGTGGCCGCCGACAAACTCTGTGTCGTGCCTTACGGCGTCGACCTGGCGATGTTTCGGCCCGCACCGGCGGCTGCAGCCGCGCAACGGGCACCGGACGCTGCTGCCTTCGAGGTGCTGTTCAGCGGCCAGCTGACCCAGCGCAAGGGCTTGTCCTATCTGCTGCAGGCCTGGCGAGACTTCGCCCGGCCCGGCACGCGGTTGACCCTGGCCGGCAGCGTGGTTGGTGCCACACCCTGGCCCGACACCTTTGGCGCCACGTTCAGGCACTTGCCACACCAGACGCGACCGCGACTGGCCGAGTTGTATCGCGCGGCCGATGTGTTTGTATTCCCGACCCTGGTTGAAGGCATGCCCTTGGTGGTGCTGGAAGCCATGGCCAGCGGGCTGCCTGTGATCGCCACGGCCAACGGCCCGGCTGACCTGGTGCGCGACGGCATCGACGGCTTCATCGTGCCCGAGCGCGATGCCGCGGCGTTGACCGAACGACTGCATCAACTCTGGCGGGATCCCGAGCTGCGCCAGACCATGGGCCGGCATGCGGCGCAGCGCGCGCAACAGTTCGGCTGGAGCGCCTATACCGCCAAGGCGCTGGCGGCGATCGACGCGCAGCGGCGTCCGCGCGGCGTCTGAAACAAGTCTGATGCAAGCCTGATGCTTGACTCTATGGCACCGGGGTGGTGGCTGGCTTGTCCAGCACCACGCGCAATTCGCGCACGCTGTCCCAGCCTTCGATGCGCCAGCGGTGCACGCCGCCATGGCTCGACTCGTCGTTGTGCAGCATGTAGAGCTGGTCGGCCGCGCGCACCAGGGTCGGGCTGATGGCGTTGCCGGACATGCCCGGCGCGCCTTCAGGCGCATCCCGCGTGGACGGCACGCCGAACTGGCCGACGAACAGCCCGTTGTCCAGGAAATGCATGAACTGGTTGGCCTGGCCGACGCGGCCCGTTTGTGCATCGGTGTAGAACTCACCGTGGTAGCCGTACAGCACATGCCGGCCGTGGCTCCACAAAGCATTGCCGCCGTAGTGGATGTGGGGATCGAAGGCACGCGTCTGGAAGCTGCCCAGGCCGTCCAGCGCGGCGCTGGGGCTGGCCTGCCAGATCCAGCCCTTGCCCTCGTCGGCAGCCACTGCGCCGAGGTGAAAGCCGTCATTGCCTTGCACCGACTGGTCGAAGAACAGCACCAGCCCGGAGTCGGTGGTCGGAAAGCGCGGGCCTAGCACGCCACTGAACGCGCCGCGGTAGTAAGGCGTGCCCGCAGTCAGCGCCACCTGCGCCAACACCTGCGGCACGGCCGCCCAGCGCGGTTGCCCCGAGGCGTCGAACCCTTCCAGCGCACGGCGCAGCACGCGCTGGCCCTGGCCGTCGGTGACCGCCCAGCGCAGATCGCCGTCGGCATACAGCACCGGCACGCTGACCCCTTCGGCCGGTGCCGGCAGGGTTTGCAGCAAGCGCAGGGGACCGACTGCGGGCAGCTCGACCAGATGGTGGCGCTGGTGCGCGGCCAGCATGCCGTAAGTGCGGCCGTTGCCCAGCGTGACCACGCTGATCAGCCCACCGAAGCCCAGGTTGTGCGCCTGGTTGTCTTGCAGCTCGGCGGGCAGGCCAGGCAGCCAGTTGCGCTTGAGCACCCAGGACACGCCACCTGGCGCCAGCGGCAGCGTGCTGTCGACTTCGAACTCCAGGAAGTTGGCAAATACGCGGCGCCCATTGTTCAGGTCCACCGTGCTGCTGTACACCGCCGGCAGGTAAGCCACCGGCGCGTCGAAGCGGCCGTTGCTGCGCAGGCGCACCAGGCGGTTGTTGCAGGTATCGGTGAGCCACAACGACTGTTCTGCATCGACCGTCATCGCCGTGCGTTCAACGCCAGCGGCGCCGGTGAAGCAAAACTTGTTGATCGCGGCCAAGGTGTCGCGCCGGTAGCCGCCCAACCTGCCGAAGCTGGCCAGGGTCTGGCCCAGGCGGTTGTAGCGCTTGACCTGCTGGCGGGTGCCGCCGTCGGCGACCCACACCATGTCTTCGTTGCTGCCGCTGACCGCCACGGCCAAGGGTTTGTGCAGACCGCCGATGCGCGCCGCCACTTGCGGGGCGGCGCTGTCGAGCTGGGTGTAGCGCAGCACCTGGCCAGCGGAAATGACCCAGAGATCGCCGGCCGGCGACATCGCCAGCTGGTTGGTGCTGTCGGCTTGCAAGGCGACGTTCATCTCGCGCACGAAAGCACCGCTGTTCTTGTCGTACAGCCTGATCCGGTTCATGCCGCCGTGGGCCACGGCCAGGAGTCGCCCGTTGCGCTGCACGGCCAATCCTGTCGGTGCCCAGGCAGCCCCGGTCTGCACGCCCAGCACGCCCTTGTAGTCCTGGTCGGGGTAGCAGTTCTGGCCATCGGGGCGCCGGTTCAGGCATATGTCCTGACCGGCGCCAAAGGGCAGGGGCTTGCCCTGGACCGGGTCCAGCGCGGCGACAAAGCTGGTTCTGGACAGGCCTCCCGTGTTCGCCCAGTAAACCCGCCGGGCATCGGCGGCCACCATCGTGACCGCGGCAAAGGGGTCGGTGATCCGTGCCGGCCGCAGATTGATGCGCGGCTCGGCCAGGGCAAAGGCGTGCAAACCGCTTTGCGCTTCGTTGTAGCCGACAGCGTAGTAGACGCGGTCGGCCACCGTGGCCAGGCTGGCCGGCGGCAGGAAGGCCTTGTGCAGGCGGCTGCCGCCGAACTCGAGCGAGCTGTTGCCGATCACGCCTTCCCAGCGGTAGTTGACCTGATGGTGGATCAAACGCATTTCGTAGCGGCCGGTGGGCAGCGGCTGCGCCTGGTCGTCGGCGCCGTCCCAGTTGCGGCTGTGATTGCCTGCAGCAAGCCGCTCGCCGCGCCACAGGGTGCGCAGCAGACGACCACGGTTGTCGTAAACGCCGGCGCTGGTGGTGGCGGCCTCGGGCAAGTCGAACTGGAAAGCCGCGGCGGCAGGCGCTGCGGCGGCGGCAGCGCGCGCTACGCCTTCAGGCTGCGCCGCCTTTGCGGCGAAGGTGCTGTCCAATCCAGCAGCCCGCTCGGTATTCAGCTGGGCCATCATGAGCAGCCCCGAAGACATCGCTGTCTGCGGCTCGGCTGCAGGCCCGTTGGCGCCGTCGCCGCCGCCGCCACACGCGCTGGCCAATGCTGCAAGCAGCCCGACCAGGCACAGGCTCATCCGACCGCCCCACCTTTTGACTTGACCCACAGCGCCCGCTCCCGGGCCCGCATCGGACTCCGGCCTGGCGCAATGGGGCGCAAGGGCAACGGGCGCTGGCGGGCCATGAGAGCCTTATCGGCCGTCGACCGGCTCGCTGTAGGCCCGCTGCGTGGCGGCTGGGATGACTGCTGGCGCGCCATTGCCCACGCGCTGGCGCGGCCGCAAGGCGCGTGCCGGTACGCCGGCGTAAATGGTCCAAGGCGCCAGGTCGGCGGTGGCCAGGCTGCACAGACCGAGCACGGCGCCGTCACCCACGGTCACGCCTGGGGCCACGGTCGCGCGCGCGCCGATCCAGGCGTAGCAGCCGATGGTGATGGGCCTGGCCAGCAGCGCGAAGTCGGGGTCGTCGGGGTCGTGTGTGGCGCTGCACAGAAACGCCTCTTGCGAGACGATGGCGTGCGAAGCCAAATGCACGGCAGCAACGTTGTAGACCACGGCGCCATCAGCAATGGCCACGGCGTCGTCGCAGCGCAGGTTCCAGGGAGCCCAGATGCGCGCGCCGGCATAGATATGGCAGTGGGGCCCGAGCCGCGCGCCGAACAAGCGCAGCAGCCCGGCCCGCCAGGCATGCGCCGGGCGCGGCGAGGGCCAGAACAGCGTGCGCCACACCACCGACCAGAGCCCGCGCAAGAAGCGGCTCTTGGCCGAACTCATCGGGCGTAGGTAAGGGTCGGGGTTCAAGTTGCGGCACGCTAGTCGGGGTTGATGTCGGCATCTTGACAGTCTGTGTGACAGTTTCGCAGGCCCGAGATACCCCGTTGGATCATTGCCCATGGCTCAAAAGGATCATTCATGTGAGGTGGCCTGTCACGGCAGAGTCCTAGCCTTCGGGTTTTGGTTGTCGGACCCGCACCCCGCATGAGCGCAGCCCCCGGTTTGATCATGGCTGCAAGCCCATCAGCGCACGTAGACTGGAAGCACACGCCCGCTCAGCGCCTGTTGCTGCTGCTGGTGCTGGGCCTGGCCATCGCCGCGTTCTGGCCGGGCCTGGAATTCATGGTGGCCACCTGGCAGATGGTCGAGGAATTCAGCTACGGCTGGTTCGTGCCTCCGATCGTGGTCTTTCTCATCTGGCAGCGCAGTGACCTGCTGCGCGCCTTGCCGTTGCAGGGTTCCTGGTCAGGCCTGGGGCTGGTGCTGGCGGGTTTGCTGCTCGGCATCCTGGGCCAGGCCAGCGCCATTCGCAGCTTCAGCCAATACGGCTTCGTGGTCACCGTGATGGGCCTGGCGGCCTGCGTCGTCGGCTGGCGCGGCATGCGGTTGCTGGCCCCGCCGCTTTCGTTGCTGTTTCTGATGGTGCCCTTGCCGCAGTTTGTGCTGCTCGAGCTGTCGCAGCAGTTGCAACTGCTGTCGTCGCAGATCGGTGTGGCCTTCATCCGCGCCATGGACATCAGCGTTCACCTCGAGGGCAACGTCATCGACCTGGGCAGCTACCAACTGCAGGTGGCCGACGCCTGCAGCGGCCTGCGATACCTGTTTCCGCTGGTCGTGCTGGCGGTGCTGGCCACCTTTTTCTTCGACGCGCCGCTGTGGCAGCGCGTGCTGCTGGTGCTGTCTGCGCCGCCATTGGCGATCCTCACCAACAGCCTGCGCATCGGCGCCATTGGCGTCACTGTCGAACATTGGGGGCCGGACATGGCCGAGGGCCTGTTGCACGACTTCGAGGGCTGGTTCGTGTTCATGGTCTGCCTGGTGGCGCTGGCCGCAGAGATGGTGCTGCTGGCGCGTTGGACCCGGCCCGGGCGGCCTTGGTCCGAGCTGTTCAGGCTGGAACTGCCAGACCCCGCCGCGCCCGGCGCGCGCTGGCAGCTGCGGCGCTGGCCGCTGCCGCTGGCTGCAGCGGGCGTGCCGCTGCTGGTCACGGCGCTGGTGGTTGCCGGGTGGCAGATCAAAGGCCAAGCGCCGCAAGAGCTGCCGCCCCGGTTGGCGCTGGATGGCTTGCTGGACCGCCCACCCGAGGGCTACACCACCAGGCCGCTGCGTGTGCCGCAATTGGTGCTGGCGACCCTGGCCGTGGACGACCACCTGCTGGCCGACTACAGCCTGGCGGGGCAAGCCCCGATCAACCTGTTCATTGCCTATTACGGCTCGCAAAGCGGCGGCCAGTCAAGCCATTCGCCACGCACCTGCATCCCGGGCGACGGCTGGCGCGTTTCGCAGCTGGGTCTGGCTCAGGCCGGGCAAGGGCCAGCGCAGCCCGTCAACCGGGCGGTGATCGAGAAGGGTGAGCAACAACAACTGGTGTACTACTGGTTCCAGCAGCGCGGCCGCCTGCTGACGGGGGAGCTGAGCGTCAAGTGGTACATCCTGCGCGACTCCATCGCCACCGGCCGCAGCGACGGCGCCATGGTTCGCCTGGTGACAGCGGTGTCGCCGACCGAGAGCCTGGCTGACGCAGACGCCAGGCTGGGCGCTTTCATGACCCGGCTGCAGTCGCGTTTGCCCGCCCACCTGCCCCCCTGAAAACGAGAGGTTCAAACTTGTCCCACCACCGCCGAAGCTGGCCGGCCCGCTGGGCCCTGCTTTTGCTGATTTGCTTGCTGGCGGCTTGCAGCAGCAAGTCCGAACGTCTGGCCAGCGGCCTGGCCAAAGCCGCCGACTTTGTGCGCGTGGCCAACTGGGACAAGGCCAGCCTGGAGGTGCGCAACGTCTTGCAGATCGACCCCAGAAACGCCCAGGCCTACTTCATATCGGGCCAGGTCGACGAGGGCAAGCGCGAAGTGCAGCGCGCCTTTGGTGCTTACCGCAAGGCGCTGGAGCTGGACCCCGCACACACCGACGCCAAGTTGGGATTGGCGCGAATCTACCTGCTGGCCAACGAGCCACAGCAGGCCGAAAAGCTGGCCGGCGAGGTGCTGGCCGCAGACCCGCGCAGCCTGGGCGCGCGCACCCTGCAAGCGGCGCTGCTGGCGCGAGGCGGCGACGTGGCCGGCGCCCGGCAAACGGCGCAGGCGGTGCTGGCCGATGCCAACTCCGGCGGCGGCACGGTGTCGACCGACGCCAGCCTGCTTCTGGCCGGCCTGTACACCAACGCGGGCGACCTGGTCGCAGCCTTGCGCGTCGTCGACCAGGCCCTGCAAGCTGCACCCGAGAACCTGATGCTGCTGCAAGTCGGCGCCGAGATTGCCGGCACGGCCAAGGCCGCACCGGCTGTCGCAGCGCAGGCCCCGGCTTATCTTCGCCGCGCCGTGGCGGTGGCGCCGAAAAACAATGCGCTGTGGGCCACCTGGGCCATGCACCACGCGCGCCGCAACGAAGTCGATGCCGCAGAAGCCGTGTTGCGCGACGCGGTACGCGGCCAACCCGAAGACAGCGCGCGGCGCTTGATGTTGATCGACCTGCTGGCCACTCGGCGCGGGCCGCAAGTCGCAGGCAAAGCCTTCGACGAAGCCGTCGCCGAGAAACCACGAGACACCCGCCTGCGCCTGGCCCACGCCGACTTTCTGCGCACGGTGGGCCGCAGCGCCGATGCCGACCGCGTGCTTACGACGCTGGTGGCCGACGAAGGCGATGCGCCCGCCGGCCTGAGTGCAAGCAACCGCCTGGCCAGTGCCAGGATGGCGGCCGGCCAGGTCGAAGAAGCCGCCGCTCTGGCCGAGGCCGTGCTGCGCGCCAGCCCGCGCGACGGCGCGGCTTTGGTCACGCGGGGGCGCATCCAGCTGTTGCGCGGCCGGGCGCAGGAGGCCGTCGTCGACCTGCGTGCGGCCTTGCGCGACCAGTCCGACTCGGCCGAAGTCGTGGGCCTGCTCGCCCAGGCTCATCGTGTGGCCGGCGAGCCGCAGTTGGCGCGCGAGGTGCTCGGCGAAGCGGTGAAGAACAACCCCCGCGTGGCTGAGTTGCGCCTGCTGCTGGCCGCCGACCTGATCGACAGCCGCGATTTCAAGACCGCAGCGACCGAGATCGACCAGGTACTTCGCAACGAGCCCACGAACCTGCGCGCGCGCGACCTCAAGGTCGCGCTGGCCATGGCGCAGCGCGACAACGCCGGGGCCGAGAAGATCTATCAGGAACTGCAGGCCTTGACCCCGCAAGACCCGCTGCCGGCTTTGCGGCTGGCACAGCTCTATACCCAGCAGCGCCTGCCGGAAAAGGCGCTGAAGGCCTACGACCGGGCCGCCAGCCTGGCGCCGCGCGCGCCCGAGCCGGCCATCGGGGCGGTGGGCTTGCTGATCGCGCAACGGCGCTTCGACGCGGCCGGGCAACGCATCGAGCGGCTGCTGGCCGAGCCCGGCACGCAGGTGGTGGGCCAGCAGCTCAAGGGCGACCTGGCCATGGCGCGCGGCGACCTGGCCGGCGCGCAGCAGCATTACCAGAAGCTCGCCGAACTGGCGCCGGCGTTGCCCGCCGGCTACCTCAACGCCGCCCGCGCCATGGCCGCGCGCGGCGACAGTACCGGCGCGCTGGGGCTTCTGGAACTGGGCGAGAAGCGCAACCCACAGACCTTGGCCCTGCCCTTGGCCAGGGCCGAATGGCTGACCCGGCTGGTCAGGTTCGACGAGGCCATCGCGCTGTACGAGCATCTGCATGTCCGGGCGCCGCAGGACGCCGTCGTCCGCAACAACCTGGCCTATCTGCTGGCTGACGTGCGTGGCGACCGGCGCAGCCTGGAACGCGCAGCCAAGTTACTGTCGGGCCTGGAAAGCTCAAACAACCCCAGCTACCTGCACAGCCTGGGCTGGGTGCGCTTTCGTCTGGACCAACCGGCTCAGGCGCTGCCGTTGCTCGAGCGTGCCGCCGCATTGGCGCCGAACTCGCCGCTGCTGCAATTGCACCTGGGCCTGGCCCTGCACAAGTCTGGCGACCGGGCCCGGGCTGAAACCCTGCTGCGCGGCCTGATCCAGACCCAGGCCCAGCTGCCGCAGATCGAAGAGGCACGAAGGGCCTTGAATATGCCCCCGGGCTGAAGCCGCGGCGCTCAGAGCAGACCGCGACTGGCGTCGAAACCCGGCAAGGCCATCTTGGCCAGGCTCTGCGCCTGGTGCTGCAAGCGGTGGGGTTGGTACCAGCGGTGCAGGCCGGCGGTCATGGCCGGCCCGTCCGGCGCCACGGGCCTAGGCGCTGTCCCGACCTTTGCCCGGAGGCCAGCGCCGAGTGGCCAGCCCACGTACTCGCGGCCCTGACACAGGCCGTCGGCGTCATGGCCGCTGGCGTCGAGGTTGATCGGCAAGCAGCCCTGAACGGCATAGGCCGCGAAGACCGACGACTTGGCCAGCAGATGCCGCGGGTAGGCGATCAAGCCCCAGCGGCTGGCCTGCAAAAGGGCGCCAACCTCGTCGGCCGCCAGCCGGCCCACAACGCGGTGCGGCAGGCCCGGTGCGCGCCAGGCGCCGCTGTCGCCGTCGCCCACCTCGATCAATGCCTGCACGCCGAGATCGCGGAAGAGGCGCTGGGCCAGGCCCCCGCGTTGCAGCGCCTGCAATGCGCGCCGCCGCGTGGCCGCGGCGCCGAAGACCACCAATGTCGGGTCGCGCTGCGCCCAGATGGTGGATATTGAGGCTTCAGGGATGTTGCTGAACACCGGCGCCACCTGCAGGTTCGGCGCCGCCGCGCCGTTGGCCAGCAACCATTGCGCGTGGGCCGAGGTGGTGGTCCAGCTGGCATCGGCCAGGCCCTGCAGTTCCCGAGCGATGCCAGCCTGCAGACCACCCAGCCAGAACGCGGATCGCCAGGGCGGCCCGTTGGCAAACAGTTCGTGAAAGACAACCACCACGCGCGCTGGCCCCAGCAAACCCTGTCTGCCCTGCCGCAGCCTGCGCAGCGCGGTGACCAGCCAGGCACACAAGCCGCGCTGCGCGTAGCCATAGCCCGAGTAATGCAGCACGATGGCCGGCGCCGCGCTCGTGCCCAGACCGCCAACCCGCCGGCCCAGAAGTCCATCGCCCAGATCGAGCCGCCGGCCCTCTTCGGCGGTCAGCGTCAACACCTGCGAAACGATGCCCAGCTTGTGCCACTCGCCCTGCAAGGCCCAGGCGCAGTCGTGTACGCCGCCCGGGCCGGGGGGAATCAGCTGGACAACACGGGGCGGGCTCAATGAAGCGCGCACTTTGCGCGTCAGCGCTGCGTGGTGATCGGCTTGAGGCTGTTGGCCACACCGAGGTTGAAGCTCAGCACCTTGGCACCGGTGGCCTGCACCGTGCCGGCAGGCGCACGCGCCACGAACAAACCCATGAAGGGCGCCGGCCCACCGGCTGCGCTGGCGTAGACGATGTCCTGGCCGAAGTCGGCCACGCCTGGCAAGGTGCCCAAGGTGGTGGCCGCACGGGTTGCGCTGTCAAAGGCCATCAACGTGGTGTCACCGAAAGCGCGCGAGCCGTAGCCACTGACAAAAAGAAAGCGTGTTCGGCTCTCGGTGACGTTGAAGAAGCGCGTCGAGACTTCAGGTTGCAGCAGCGGAAAGCCGCCAACACTGGTGCTGTACAGCCGCGCGCCAGCTTCGTCGATGAACTCGACCGCATAACCGATGCTGGCGCTGCCGACGTTGACCACGCGGAACAGCTGATGCACCGCGTTGGCGCTGGTCAGCACGGCGCTGAGGGTGGACACCGGAGTGGACTCCAGCGTCTGCGTCTGGCCGGCGCCGGACTTGGCGATCGACAGCAGCCGGTTGTTCTGCGTGCCCAGCACGCTTACAAACAAGCGCGCCGTGCCCATGCTGGCGTTGCTGATAAGGCCGTCGCCGCTGGCCAATGCGACCACGGCTCCCGAGCTGCGTGTCACCTTGAGCACGCTGAAGCGCCCGGACGCGGTGGTGTTGCTGTTGCGAAAACTGTAGAAGCTGTCGCCGTCAAAGCCGATCGGCTGCCAGTTGCCGCCACCCGTCAGGCCAGCGTCCAGCGCTCGCACGCCCACACTGGGCGCGGAGCCAAAGTCAAGGATCGACAGGCGCTGGCCATCGTCGGCCAGCGCGGTACTCGGAGCCGACAGCAGCACCGAAGCGAAGTTCGGCTGACCGGCCGAACGGATGCTGGCGGTGCTGCCCACGCCGGTGCCCGAGGGCGGCCAGAAGACCACCCGGTTCGCATAGACCCAAGCGCGCGATGCCCACGTTGCCGGGTCGCGGGTGAAGGCCAGTGGGCTTTCGCTCAAAGCCGTCAGCCGCGGCTGGCCGGTGCTGGTCAAGGTCAACTCCGCGAAGCCGTCGTCGGCGCTGTCGCAACGCCCATCCGGGCCGGCGCTGCGCAGCACAAAGCGCGAGTTGAACGGCTGGCCGTAATCGACCGCGTCTAGGCCAGGTACCAGCCGGCAGGCATTGGTCGACTGGGCGCGCTGCACCCGTTGTGCGGGGGCGCTGCCGTTGGCTTCAAGCGGCAGTGCGCGCACGTCGCCCGCCACGACGTACATCAGCGTATGCGCGCGCAGGCCGCTGACACGTGCG
>Ga0105047_10006849_pt1 | contig 19268 bp, 13 predicted proteins | sample MAT04_FD_78384 | JGI IMG/M metagenome (GOLD analysis project Ga0105047, IMG submission 78384) | Freshwater microbial communities from Lake Fryxell liftoff mats and glacier meltwater in Antarctica - MAT-04 (megahit assembly) | ecosystem: Environmental > Aquatic > Freshwater > Ice > Liftoff... | reverse complement strand
GCGAGTTGGAAGAAATCGCCGGAATCCCTCAGGTACTTTCGGATCATCCTGCAGGCTTGGATGCACAGAAATCCATTTAGTGTCGTACGGAGGAAACTGAAGCCAGCAGTGCGGACATGTGATTTTCGCCAGCAACGTTCCCATCGTGGATGACGAATGAGTTGCCACGTGCGAATCGCCTTTCTTATTCGACGAGTTGAGGGGGCGCTGTTTTTTCAGCGGATTTGAAACGATGCTAGCCCGCCCTGGTTATGGATTTGGTGACTCGCGTAGGTAATGTAAACTATGAAGCGGATTTCTCGCCACCAACCTCACCACCGAATGTGGCGATTTTTCATTGTGACACCCAATAAAGTTGAACCAGTCTGTTCATTCTTTCATACACGGTCGGTTCCGGACCTTTCTGGATCTGCGGCAAGAATCGCCAATGACTGCGCCACAGTTCCCGTCAGTCGATGAAGACGGGAATCGTAATTTGACTTTTGTATATGACGGCGTCGCTGCCAACTGTCCTGAGTCTGATCCGGAGTAACGACCCGATGACTAAAATCAATTTCAGTAGTTCCAAGTGATGGCACAGAAAAACACAGGCGATCCGTGGTGTGCCACTGGCTCGGCCAGTGTTATCCGGGAATTCACTGAACAACAAATCACTGGCAAAGCCAGTGGCACACAACCATGCCGCTTAACTCGGGACGAAAACGCTCAACTTGGAACTACTGAATTTGGTTTAGTCATTCCATGTGGTCCCGACTGCCACAATTCTGCGAGGAAAGCCTCTGCCGTCGCCGGACGGCGCTCGCGGAGTTTTTGTAGGCAAAACATGCACAGATCATCAATAGCCGAAGGGATTCCTCGGCGCAGTCTTGACAATGGTTCTGGCTGTTGACTGACAATTTGCGACAGAACATCCGGGATGCGTGTGGCGTTGAATGGTGGCTGACCGGTGAGTAGTGAATAGAGGACAGCGCCGAGTCCATAGATATCTGTCCGGTGGTCAATCGGTCCGAACACAGGGTCGATTTGTTCGGGCGACATCCAGGGGGCCGAACCCGCGATGGCGGTCTCCGAAAAACCCGATTCCGTTCTGTGCCGCGCGAGGCCGAAATCGGTGATCACGACCTTGCCTTCAGTCGTCAGCAACACATTCGCCGGCTTCAGGTCGCAATGAACAATCCCTGCGGCATGAACCACACAGATTGCTTCCGCCATCTGGATGATCCATTGCAGCGCCTGATCGATTGACGGTATGCGAGCTGCGATTTCGTCGGCCAGGCTTCGGCCTTCGATCAGATTCATTAGAATAAACCAGACTCCAGCTTTGGTTTGGCCAATCCCCTGCACTTGCACGAGTCCTTGATGATTGAGTTGCTGAATTGTTGTCGCTTCCGACAAAAATCGTTGAACAATCGAAGGGGAATCTCGAAGTGACTTGTGAAGAAACTTGACGGCGACATCGTGACCGGTTGACTTCCAGACAGCGCGATAAACTTTCCCCATGCCTCCGGCACGCCGACATCACGACATCTTCAGGATCAACGCGAGACGCAAGACGCGATCCGATTCGAGTCTGCGCCAAACGGCAGAGTCTTTGCAAATATCGATGAAACAACTGCGCTTCGGCATCCGGCTCGTGAGCCATCACGCTGGCAAAAATGCGGGCGGAGGTTGAGTTCAGTCTGGACATGCCTGAGTGTACCAATTCACGCAACTCGCAGGCAGGTGTCTCCGAAATCGGCACCGCGACGAGTCGCCACTGACCGCTTGTTCCCGAACACCAAGTCTTGCCCTTGCGGAAAATCGAGAGTTTTTGTAGCCCGAAGCGTCAGCGAGGGATTTTACCAAACTCGTTCCCTCGCTGACGCTTCGGGCTACTACTTGCGATAAATCTTCCGATGTGTTCCAAACTCTTTTCACGCAATTCTGCGAAATCACGAATTCCTTGTCCGGTGAGCGCCGGGTATCTGCATCAGCCAAAGGATGTGTGTTTCCATTTATGTGTTTGCGTTCGATTTTGGGAGATTCTGATGCCTCATGTTGTTGCCGAACCATGTTTCAACTGCAAGTACACGGATTGCGTCGTGGTGTGCCCTTGCGACTGCTTTCACGAAGGGAAATCGATGCTGTTTATCGACTCGGACAAGTGTATCGACTGCGAAACGTGCGTTCACGAGAGTCCGACGTCCGCCATTGTCATGGACGTGAATCTTCCCGATGCGTGGAAAGAATACAAGGCTCTCAACGCTGAAATGGCTCCGCAATGCCCGTCGATCGTTGAAAAACAAACGCCGCTGTGCCAGTCGTAGTTGCCTGACGCAGAGATGCGAATCGGGACGCAAACCAGCCGAGATTTCCGCAGCAGCAGACTTTGGGCCGTCACGAAAATAGATTATCTTTACGTGAAATCCGGTTGACACTGTTTCGACATTCGCGGCTTCGCTGGCGGGACGGAGACGTCAGTCGATGTCGTTACCGACGAAATTGATCGCCCGCTGCTGGCTTGCCCGGCAGTAGCGAAGTTTTGAAATTAGCAGGTCATTCCATTGAAAATCGGTGCCCCATGCCGGCTCGTCCGGCATGAGCCAAAGTTTTTCACTTGCGTTCCGGCTCGACGAGCGAGCCGGGGACGGAAATTTGTGATGTCTTACGGCTAATTCCAAAACACATTCACCTGCACGACAAGCGTGCAGGGGTCTCGATTTCGTGGGTAAGGACAACCTCGTAAATTTCCGGTTGGAACGATCACAATCGGAGGACTGACGTCCTGCCGCTCGCCGGAATAAACATTCGATCGAATCGCTCAGCGAGTAGAACTTTCTCGGTGGTCCAGTCAATTTGACCTCTGTAAATTCAAACATTATGACTCAATCACATGTGTTGATCGATGGAACTCGTGTACCTTCCTTTCTCTACGGCACCGCGTGGAAGGAAGATCGCACGGCCGATCTGACTGAAACGGCAATCACGCAGGGGTTTCGCGGGATCGATACGGCTAACCAGCGAAAGCACTATCACGAAGCGGCTGTTGGTGAAGGAATCGCGGCCGCGATAAATGCGGGTTTGGTGAAACGCGAGGATTTGTTTCTGCAGACAAAGTTCACGTTCAAGAACGGACAGGATCATCGACTGCCCTACGATCCCGCTGCGCCGATCGGGACGCAGGTGGAACAATCTTTCACGAGGTCACTCAGTCATCTGAACACGACGTATCTGGATTCATATGTTCTGCATGGTCCGTCGGTTCGATCGGGACTCGCGGACGCCGACATCCAGGCATGGCAGGCGATGGAATCGCTTCACCAGCGCGGACTTGTGCGACTGCTGGGCGTCAGCAACGTTTCGCTGGCTCAGTTGGAATTGCTTTGTCAGCGAGCCAATGTGCAACCGCGATTTGTGCAGAACCGCTGCTACGCTTCAACCGGCTGGGACCGCGACATCCGCCGCTTCTGCGTCGAGCGGGGAATTATGTATCAGGGGTTCTCTTTACTGACCGCCAATCAGTCGGTTGTCGCTTCGACCACCGTGGGAACGATTTCCCGCAGTCACAAGCGAACACCTGCACAGATCATTTTTCGATTTGCCATCGACGTCGGAATGCTGCCACTCACCGGAACCACCAGCATCGACCACATGCAGGCCGACATCGCAGCACTGGAATTTGAACTGACAGAGCAGGAAATCAGAACCATCGAATCGATCGTACCTCATTCGGTGTCTTGAACTGATACTGCTTCGAAGTACTCCGGCGTTAACTCGGTCGCGATCGGACTCGTTGTTGCAAATCGTTCAATATTTGCTGAAGATCAGGCAAAGATTCTCCAGTCAATTCCTGAGTTGTCGCCATGGGATCGCCAAGTACCTGCTGAAGGGCTTGAATCCAGCCAATGACGGCCCCTTCTTCACGACCTTTTTCGAGACCTTTTTCGAGACCTTTTTCGAGACCTTCTTCGAGACCTTTTTCGAGACCTTCTTCGCGACCTTTTTCGAGGGCTTCCTGCCGAGCGCTGGCGAGAATCCATTCGTAATCGCGTTCGGCTCGTTCGCGTTGATCATGCATGGCTTTGTCCTTTGTTTTCGAAGAGATTATTTCGAACGAACCTATCGCCTGCTGAAATTCTGTTTCCGGAAACCAGCGTCGAAGTTCATCTGCGGAATGTTTGTGAGCGTTCAGAATTAGCCAGCACCAGCGTTTCAGCGGACTGGCGTGGGCGAGACTTGTTTCGTCCACGTTGTACTTTGCCAATTCTACCGTGTGAACCTCGATTGCTCTATCCAATTTTCGTCCACTTTTCAGATCAGCCATCTGAAATCGGTGATGGGCCTGAGGCGTGTCAGGAAACAGCGTGTTCGTCAGCAGGCAGATGGAAATCGCCGAGTTCAGTTTTGCATAACTGTCACCTTGTGACATTTGACCAACGTACAGTCCGCAGACATAGTAAACCAGACGCTCCATCAAACGCGGATGGATCGAAACCTGCATTTCAATGTTGTAGATGCATCCTTTTATATCCATCGCCCGGACATCCAGCACGACCGTCTTGTCGCTTTCGAATTCCTTGTAGCTGAACGGATTCAGAATTGTGACTTCCGTGATCGGGCTTGTCGGCTCCAGAATTGCATTCAAAAGCCCGATCAAGGCGATTGAGTTCTCCGGACTGCCGAACGTTTTCTTGAATACAAAGTCGATGTAGGCTTTGATCCCAAGTGGCATGATACTTCAACTCCGATCCTGGTCAGCAATTTGCTTTTGGTAAGTCCCGATTATATGCAATAGTGCAGACGTAACAAACTGTTCAAACGGCGGATGCATTACGGGTCTTCGATCGACGTCGGTAGATCCCAACGACAAAGAACACAAGACAACCCGCACATAACGGGACAGCTGTGTACGTGATCAATTCGATTCTCCGTTGAAGAGCAATCTGTTGATTTATTCCCGACTTTTCGGCCGCTTCAAACGACATACACTCGTGAATGGACAAGTTCGGAAGTGTCGCACGAATCTTCGCAATTGAATCGGGAGAAAGTGCGCTGTCAATAAGAGTCAGATACTTGATGTTGCGCAACTGGAGAAGGCACGGGAGTGATTCCTCCGTGGTTCCAGCCAGAGAAAGAAAGAAGACTTTTTTCAGATCACCCAAACGATTGAGTTGATCATTGTTCGCGGCTTTGAGTCCCAACTCTACCAGTCGAGGCATCGCATTCAGATGAGCAATGGTCGCACTGGTGAAGACATTGCCGTCAAGATCCACACTCTTCAGACGTGGATGATCGACCAGATGCGATATTCCTTCTTCCGTTACGTTGGTGTCAGTCAAGTCGATGTTACACAGGGCAGGCATGTCACGAATCGCAGACATCGAATGATCCGTAATGGAGGTTCCGGCAAGATGCAGATGGATCAGGCTCTTCATTCCGGCGAGACTCGTCATCGCATCATCAGTGATCCCGGTTCTGCTCAAGTAGAGATAATTTACGGGAAGTCCCTTCATGACCTCCGCATTTCGTTGCACCCAACTGTCGGTCAAATCACTTTTATAGAAGTTGATGTTAATGGAGTGACGTTCTATTCCTTGCGCTTTGTTCACCATTGCCTGAATGACGCTGTCCCAAAATCCTCCGACACCGCCTGACCGAAAGTCAAGATTCCGATTTTCATAGACTCCGCCGATCGCTTCGACTTCTCTTTGCAGAGGGTCAGCTTGGCGAATCAGAAACCAACCTGTCATGCCGACCAGCACGGCGCACGACGTCAATAGGACGACCCGGCGTCGAGTGATCCATTTTCGTGGTCCTGGCAGCTTCTTTTCCATCAGGTCATTTCTCCAGCCAGGCACAATACTGTGTCGATCGGAATTGTGTGAAGGTCGTTGCAGCAATCGTTGCGGGGAACATCCGGTCGTAACAATTCTATATCAGTTACCACTTCGAATCCATGTTTCAGCAACGGCAATTCTATCCCCGGAATGTCGGAGGTGACGCCGATCAGAACCAGATCAATGAGCGGCACGGAGGGGTGAAGTCGCGGATGATTGTGAAAGTAGGTCTTATCTGCCGGAAAGAACTTTGCAGTCAATTAGGGAGGGCGAGGCTCCTGCCGAGCCGCAGAGGGTTCGAGACATGCGGCTCGGCAGGAGCCTCGCCCTCCCAAAAATCCCGAACAAACAGCCCATGACCGAAATCCGCGACCGCACCCGGCACGGTTAGAAAACTCTCGCTCGGTCGCCAGAAGGATTGCAGATCGATAACATGCCGAATCTGCCGAACCGGAGAGTTGAAACTTCTTTCACCACAATACAGACGGAGCGACAAGATGGCCACGCAAGTCAAGAAATCCAAAGACCTCACGCTGAAAGACAAGCTTTCACGTATGACGTTCACGCAGGCGTGTGAATTGCTTGGCGGGCCGGTCGAAGGCAAGAAGTTGCTGTATGCGGGCGGGAAGATTGGGATCGCAGAATGGGACGAACAGATTTACCTCGGCGGCGATCTGTTTCGATTGTCGTTGCCGAGCGAAGACGTCATTGTCACCATCACGTTGCGTCAGGACAAAGTCAAACGGCTGCTGCTGAACTGTGACAAATGCGATGCGCCGTGCGAACATCTTGGTGCGGCGCTGTCAGTGATTCTGGAATCCAAATCAGCGCTCGGTCTGGCGACACCGCCGGTGGAACGCGAAGCCGTGGAATCGCTCAGCGAGGAACAACTCATCGAGCGCGCGTTGAGCGAACGGCAGCAGCGAGCGAAGGAAGAAAAGTTCGTCGTCGAAGGTGCCAATAAGGTTAGTAAGACACCGTGGCAGGATTATGTTGTTACGAGCAAGCTCAGCGGGAAAACATATCGCGTTGCACTGCGCGGAAGTGAACCGGGCGATTCGTTCTGCTCTTGTCCAGATTATCGCAGCAATACGCTGGGAACCTGCAAGCATATCCTGCACACACTGCTGAGGATCAAGCGGCGATTCGATCCGGCGGCATTCCGGAAAAAGCCGAAGCAGAAGGAAACCAGCGTCTATCTGAAATATGGCATCGATCTCGCTCTGCGACTTGGAACACCGGATCGTCCCAGCGAATCGACAGCGAAGATCATCGGGCCGATTCGGGATATCGATATTTCTGACGTCAACGACCTTGTGTGTCGCATCGACAAGCTGGAAGGACTTGGTGAACCTGTTGTCGTCTTTCCGGATGCCGAAGAATTCATTCAGCAGCAACTGCATCGGCAACGGATTCAGAATCTGGTGCAGGAGATCCGCAAGGACCCCAAAAAGCACACGCTGCGAACAACACTGCTCAAGGCCGAATTGCTGCCGTATCAGATGGACGGCATTGCCTTCGCCGCCGGGGCTGGGCGAGCTATCCTGGCGGATGACATGGGTCTCGGCAAGACGATCCAGGGCGTGGGTGTTGCAGAACTTCTCGCGCGGGAAGCGGGGATTTCACGAGTCCTCGTGATTTGTCCGACGTCGCTCAAATCGCAGTGGCGGAATGAGATCAATAAGTTCTCAGATCGCACTTCACAACTTATTATGGGAACCGCTGCAGACCGTGCCGCTCAATACCAGAACGATGCATTTTTCACGATCTGCAACTACGAACAAGTGCTCCGCGACATGATGCCGATCGAATCGGCTCGCTGGGATCTGATCATCCTGGACGAAGGTCAACGGATCAAAAACTGGGAAGCTCAGACAACACGCGTCGTCAAGAGTCTGAAGTCTCAGTTTGCGCTCGTGTTGTCCGGCACGCCACTGGAAAATCGACTGGACGAATTGTATTCGGTGGTGCAATTTGTCGATGGCCGCCATCTGGGGCCGGGATTCCGATTCTTCAATCAGTATCGTATCACGGACGATAAGGGTTACGTGCTGGGTTACAAGAATCTGAATGAACTCCGCACACAGCTCAGGCCGATTCTGCTCCGTCGCACGCGTGACATGGTGATGAAAGATCTGCCGCCACGTAATACGCAGATTATTCACATTCCACCGACAGAAGAACAACGACTGATACACATTGGACATGCACGCATCATCGCGTCAATCACTCGCAAGCCGTTCATCAGTGAAATGGATCTGCTCAAACTGCGACAGGCCATGATGATGTGTCGCATGGTGGCTGACAGTACGTATCTTGTTGACAAGCAGGGGCCGGGCTATTCGACGAAGCTGCAGACGCTGGATGAACTGTTCGAGCAGCTTTTCGTCGAAGCTGATCACAAAGCTGTGATCTTTTCAGAATGGACGCGGATGCTGGATCTGATCGAACCGTTGCTGAAGAAACGCAAGGTTCCGTACGTGCGATTGGAAGGCAAAGTGCCGCAGAACAAACGGCAGCAGATCGTCAATGAATTCCAGAATAACCCGAAATGCAAAGTCTTCCTATCAACGAATGCTGGCAGCACGGGGCTCAATCTTCAGGCGGCCGACACCGTCGTCAACGTCGATCTGCCGTGGAATCCCGCCGTCCTTGAACAACGTATCGCGCGAGCCCACCGCATGGGCCAGAAGCGACCGGTGAACGTCTACATCCTTGTGACGGAAGACACGCTCGAGGAACAATTGCTGACGACAATCGGTCAGAAGAAGGAGCTGGCAATGGCGGCTCTGGATTACGATTCCGACATCAGCGAAGTCGATCTGCAGAGTGGCATGGATCAGCTCAAAGCGAAGCTCGAAGTTCTTCTCGGCGCGCTGCCTGAAGGACATCTGGACGCAAGTCAGAAGCGCGAAAAAGAGGCTGAGGCCACTCGTCTGATCGATCGCCGCGAAAAGATGGCCGACGCCGGAGGCCAGTTGTTGACGGCTGCATTCGGCTTCCTCTCCCAAATGCTTCCGGATGCCGGTGTCGCTCCACCAACGGAAACCGTGACTCAGCTTCGCCAACAATTGACGGAAGCTGCAGAAACGGATGACAAAGGGCAGAAATCACTGAAGATCAATCTGCCTTCCGAAGAAGCATTGACTCAATTCGCCGAAGCGCTGGCAAAGCTTCTGGCGCTGAAGACGTCGTCGTAATATGGCAAGCCGCAGGAAAGGATTTGCCATGTGGGAACTCGTGCAGCATCACGCGGAGCGTGATGAGTACATTGTACTCCTCACGCTCAGCCGTGAGGTTTTCGCTGAATTCATGATCTCTTAAGATCGTCACGTATTGGCAAGACTACTTCTGCCTCTCGCCTAATCCAGGCACTACGAAAGACACTCCTGTGAAATCCTTCTACAGAGCCGTCAATGCCTCACTCATCGCGTCGCTTATTGTGGCCACATGGACGTGCTCCACAAAGCCATCATCTGCAGACGAAAAGCTGCCGGAGGGTGTGATATTTGAAAAGGGAATCGAGTACTCGAATCCGGACGACCAGCATCTGCAGTTGAACATGGCGAGACCAACGGTCGGAACAGGTCCGTTTCCTGCGGTCGTCTGCATTCACGGCGGTGGTTTTCGAGCGGGGAAACGAGAAGGTTTTGATGGCCTGTGTGTGACGTTGGCTCAACATGGTTACGTTGCAGTGACTGTGACGTATCGTCTGGCACCGAAGTATCAGTTTCCGGCAGCGGTGCATGATGTCAAAGCGGCGGTTCGATGGATGCGAGCCAATGCGGAGAAGTACAATATTGATCCGGATCGAATCGGAACGACGGGCGGATCTGCCGGTGGCCATCTTGCTCAATTCCTTGCCGTCACAAGTAATGTCGATAAGTTTGAAGGCGACGGCGGAAACGCTGAGTTCTCAAGCAATGTGAAGTGCGTCGTCAATTTCTACGGGCCGAGCGATTTCACAAAGTCATACGACGCCAGTGTCGATGCTTCGGAAGTTCTGCCATTGTTTCTTGGCGGCAATCTGGAACAACAGCGGCATCGTCACATTGAGGCCAGTCCGTTGTACTGGGTGACGCCTGATGCCGCTCCCACATTGTGCGTTCACGGAACGAACGACAAATATGTCGCGCATGAACAAGCTGTTTGGCTCATCGATCGAATGAAGGCCTGCGACGTTGATGCCACATTAATGACAATTGATGGCGGAGATCACGGCTTTGGCGGCTCACCGAAGGACGTCAAGGAAAAGATCGAAACGGCCAGGATCGAGTTCTTTGATCAGCATCTGAATGCGAAGTAGTGCCGATTCGTAGTGTTTTCTGTGGCGTATCGCTGGTATCATGGCGGCGTTGCTGACAGATTCGCAGAAAAACAGGAGCCCTTTCGTGGCGGTTGAACTGAAGCCTTTTTCCTGGGATAGGATGATCGAAGCCGTGGAAGCCGTTCGTGAACGTACATTGCGGGCCACTGCGGCTCTGAAACAGGCTGGGATTCCTTATGCAGTCGTGGGCGGTAATGCCGTGGCGGCCTGGGTGGCTCGAGTTGACAGGGCTGCTGTGAGGAATACACAGGATGTTGATATCCTGGTGCGGCGTATCGACTTTGATTCGGTGAAGACGGCACTGGAAGCGGTCGGATTTAGTCACCATGAATTGATGGGGGTTGACTGTTTCATTGATGGACCGGACGGCAGCCCGCGCGATGCTGTCCATCTGCTGTATGCAGCGGAAAAGGTTCGACCTGAATATGCGGAGCCTACTGCCGACGTTGATACCGTCGAGCCAGCCGAAGGATTTGACGTTGTGCCGTTGGAAGCACTCGTTCGAATGAAACTGAATTCTTTTCGCCGCAAAGATCAGGTCCATCTTCAGGACATGTTAAGCGTCGGTCTCATCGACGTGACGTGGACGGATCGTTTACTTCCGCCGCAGGCTGAGCGACTGCAGCAGCTCATCGACGATCCTCATGGTTAAGTGTTGCGAGCCGCGTCTTGCGGCTTGGCTCCTTCGGAGAGTGAGTTCTACTATGGGAAATCACGTACCATTGAGCACTACCGCCAGTTGAAAATCCGAAACACGCCTTCGCGTTGTTTGATGCGTTCCGGAAGAGCCAGTAATCGGTCACGGAAGAAGGCGAGGATCAGGCCTGATCCAAAGATGAAACCGCCGCTGATTGTAATGGCCAATGCCACGGCGTTGAGTCGTCCCCAGGGGATGAATAGCAGCAGCGTGGCAAAATACAACGCGGTAACCACGAACACCGGGAGTCTACATTCGACTGGCGCGGCAGAAAGCTGGGAATCTCCGGCAGCGGAGCGTTGATACTGGCGTCCTGCGGTTGGAGACCACTTGCAGATGATTGTCGGTCGCCATACAAGTTCATCGCCTTGCTGGATCAACTTCACTGCTTGCTTCTTATGAGAAGGATGCTACACGATGCGAGTTTTTTCGATTCATCTTTTGGTGATTCTCTTGCTTCTGAACAATGCGGTTCAGGCGGACGATCCGTCTCCGCTGGAGTTTCGAGACGACTTCGATGGAAAGTACGATGAGGCATGGACGATCCTCAATGAAAACGCGGAGAACATTTCGCTCACAAAGAACACCGGAATGCTGACGATCACGACGGAAAAGGGAGGAATCTGGCGTCAATACCACAACGTAAAGAATATCTTCCTGATTGATACTCCTATGACGTCAGGAAACTTCGTCATGACCACCCACATTGTGGATTTTGATCCTCAGCAACCATATCAGCAGGCCGGACTGATCTGCTTCAACGATATCGACAACTATGTGAAGCTCGCCCTGGAATTCGATGCGGGAAACGGTGGTAAGACACTGGCCGTGGTACCAGAAATTGACGGGATGGATCTTGAGAACGCGACTCTCAAAGTCAAAGAAGTGGTCCGCGATCTCTGGCTGAGGATTGTCCTGTACGATGGGAAGTACATTTTCTCAGCGAGTCGTGATGGGAAGAACTACAGGACGATCGCAAGGCAGAAGTGCGATCTGGACTATCCAGCGATGGTCGGCATCATTGCCAAGAACGGCGCTGCCAACTCGCCAGGAGTCGATGCCAAATTCGATCTGTTCGAAATCGTCCCGCTCGAAACGAAGCCGGAACTGATAGAATTGATCGAAGCAGAAATGGTGTTCTGATCTGCTGAATCAGGGCACTCAGACTCCGCATGGCGTCTGCGAAGCGACCGCAGCGATCAAGCTCGCAATTCGTCATTCAGAGAGTGACGTCTAAGATAATCGCAGACCGATTTGAATTGTCGTTGAACCCAACGTAAATTGCCTGTCAAATGAAGCCGTTGGCCTGGTATGAAGTGCTCGGAGATTGAAATGAAATCAAGTGCGTTGCTGATCGCATTGATACTGTGTACTGCTCAAACGATCGCCACGGAGCCGCCTGTTGACGTGTCAAAGACTGACGGAATCGCTCCAACATCTCCTCTGGATGCTGTCAAAACGCTGCGACTCACACCAGGCTTTCATGCGGAACTTGTGGCATCTGAACCACTCGTCGAAAGCCCGGTTGCGATTGCGTTTGGACCCGACAAAAAACTGTGGGTTGCGGAAATGTGTGACTATCCGCAAGGCGATTCGTCCGACGGTGGCCGCGTAAGATGTCTGCACGATGATGATGGAGACGGCCGCTATGATCGCTCGGAAGTCTTTCTGACAGGTTTGCCACTTCCGACGGGTGTCACGGCTTGGCGCAATGGAGTCCTGATCTGTGCAGCCCCCGATATTCTGTACGCCGAAGACACGAACGGCGACGGAAAGGCTGACAAAGTCGAAACACTGTTCACTGGCTTCGCGACGCATAACACTCAGGCCAGAGTCAACAGTCTGGAATATGGGCTCGATGGCTGGATGTACGGTGCATGTGGATTGTTCGGTGGGAATATCACGTGCACAAAAACGGGCAAAGTCGTTGTCATCTATCAACGAGATTTTCGGTTTCGTCCGGATACCGGTGTTATCGAAGGCGTGACAGGGAACACTCAGCAGGGGCGAGCTCGCAATGACTGGGACGACTGGTTCGGTTGCGACAACCTGACGATGCTGAAGCACTACCCGCTGGCAGATCAATACCTGCGCCGAAACCCCTACCTGACTCCGGCCACGACGGTGATTCCCATCGCTGCGGGTCCGGAACCCGGTCGACTCTTCTCGATCGCCAATCAGGTCCTGTTTATGCTGTCCGGTCCACCCAATCGACCGACCGCGGCCTGTGGGCTGGGAATCTATCGTGACGATCTGCTCGGCAAAGAGTACTACGGCAACGCATTCACCTGCGAACCAGTAAATAACCTCGTTCATCGTCAGATTTTGTCTGCCGATGGCGTGAAGTTCACAAGTCGTCGAGCTGATGAAGAGCAGGGTTGTGAATTTCTGGCATCGACAGATCCCTGGTTTCGCCCGGTTCAGGCACGTACCGGGCCGGATGGAGCCTTGTGGGTCGTTGACATGTACCGCTACGTGATTGAACATCCCATCTGGATTCCGCCCGATACACTCGCTAAGCTCGATCCCCGAGCCGGTTCAACAAAGGGTCGCATCTATCGCATTGTGCCCGATGCGCGGTCGGCGAGGAAACCAGTGAAAATCAATTCGTTGCAGGGCGAACAGCTCGCGCTGGCAATGGATTCGCCGAATGGAACGCAGCGTGATCTTGTTCAGCAGCAGATTCAGTGGACTCAGGACGAGTCTGCAATTCCCGCGTTGAAGACAATCTCTCAGACCAGCGCGCGGCCGGAAGTACGCATTCAGGCATTGTCAACCTGGGCAAATCTGGAAATGCCAACGGTGGATGCATTGCTGATGCTGTTGCACGATAAAAATCCACATGTGCGTCGTCATGCCGTGCGGGTCTCCGAGCCACAGTTGAAGACATCGCCCGAGCTTGCCGCAGCGGTGGTCGCACTGGCCACGGATAGCGACGCCACCGTCCGGATGCAGGTCGCATACTCATCGGCATTTCTCACACCCGCAGACAGTGCGAAATCATTGTCTGCGATGATTGCAATTGACAACGGTGACGCACATCTTCAATCGGCTGAAGAAAGCTCACTGAATGCCGACAATATTATGCTCGTGCTCAGCGATCTGGAAGAAAACTCAGACGCAGGGGTTAGCGTTGATCGACTGCTGCTGAATGCGGCAACTCTGGCTGACGCGAGCGCAATGCGCAGCATACTCACGGAACTCTCAGCGTTTGCTTCGACGGCTTCGGAAACGGAATCGACCACTGCGAAACATCTGCAGCAACTTGCGTCGTTTATCGGCGCATGGAGTCGCCGTACATCGCCGGAATTAGTTCCCGGCGACCAGTCAGTTCGGTTAATCTGGAAGCCGGTCATGGAAATGGCTCTGTCGATACTGGGATCGGAAGACGCTGCGCCAGAACTGCGGCAGGCGGCCGTGTCGTTGGTGGCACAAGGATCTTTTCTTGGTGAGTCGCATTCTGAAGCGCTCGTCGAGCAGCTGACACCGCGTACCCCGCCAGAGCTTCAAACTGCCGTTATCGATGCGCTCAAGAAAGACGGCAGCGAACAAATTGCCGAGATTATTCTGTCAGACTGGGCGGCCCGTGAGCCACGACTCCGCAAAGAAGCCATCGCACTGCTGCTTTCGCGTCAGGGCTGGACTCAGCGGCTGATAGCGGCCATTGCCGATCGGACAGTTTCTATGATTGAACTTGATCTGTCACAACAGCAGTCGCTGCTTGATCATCCTGATAAGAATATCCGCGCGGCTGCGGCACTCAACTTCAAGCCGCGAACATCGGCCAGTCGGCAGGAAGTGATAAATAGATATACCGCCGCTCTGAACGACAAAGGTGACGCAGCCAAAGGTCGACTGGTATTCCAAAAGCATTGTTCTGTCTGCCATCGTGTGCAGGATCTGGGCCATCTCGTCGGGCCAGACATTGTGGGTTATAGCGGCAAGCCTGTTCAATCACTTCTGATCGCGATGCTTGATCCGAATCAAGCCGTTGATCCTCGGTATCAGGCGTACGTGGTAGTGCTGAACAGCGGGCGGAGTGTGACGGGCCTGATCGCCGAAGAAACGGCATCCGGTTTGACGCTGCTGGCACCGGAAGGAAAACGCGAATCCGCACTGCGTTCGGAAGTCGATGAAATCCGCAGTACGGGGAAATCGCTGATGCCCGAGGGTTTCGAACAGAACGCCACCACCGACGATGTTAATGATCTTTGGGCATTCTTCAAGACGCTGCTTGCTCCGCCGAAACATGTCGAAGGGAATGTACCAGCGGTCGTTGAAATTCCATCGGAAGGTAACGTGGCATTGATGGCGTCCCGGGCCGAAATCTACGGTGGCGACATCACCTTTGAACAACAATTTCAGAATGTCGGACACTGGCATGGTCACGATGACGTTGTGCGCTGGAAAATTACGTCGCCGGGAATTCGGAAAGTTCACGTCTGGACAGAATGGGCGTGCGATCTCGATTCGGCAGGAACACCATTTCAAATCGAAGGCGGTCAACCGGTCCTCAAAGGAGTTGTAGAATCGACGGGCGGCTGGGATCGCTATCAGTTGGGAAACATTGGAGTGATGACCATAAGTGCAGGCGAATCGGAAATCGTGATGCGTGCTTCGGGAGATCTGAAGTCGGCGGTGGTCGATCTGCGCGCATTGCATTTTGTTTCTCCGGGCGGTGTCCCGCTCGCGACGGGGATGGTCAGAAAATCGAAGAGATCTGAAAACGCTGACAGTGAATAAACTGCCGGCTCGCCCTAATTGGCCAGTGCCACTTTTCGAGAAATCCGGTTCTGTGCAGAGGGTCGGGAGTCTTTTTTGGACGGAAACGACAGCGTTTTTCGACAGCCAACTCTCCAAAAAAGACTCCCGACCCTTTCCTTCTTCGAACATTGGACAGTCCAACTACCTGCTTTCAGTCAGCCCGGACATGCGGCCGATTCTGGCGGTTTGGGGGCATTGCGGCGAGATTGCCGATTCTTCGGATTATCGGGCGCTCGCGGTCCCTCTCTCGGATCTCCACGGCAAAACCGTGACATGCGCGACAACCCGACTTTTCGGAATAGTCGATAGAACCAGACAGGGGCACCTTCTGACTTGACGCTGCCGTATGAACGAGACCGCAACCAGATCTTCAGCTTCTCAACGGTTGAAGAATTGCTGTTTTAGGGATAAACACGATGACACATCAACGATTTATTCGTCGCACGTTGCTGGCCACGGCGATCTCAATTTCGGCCGCAAACGCAATCCAGGTCTTCGGTGTTGAACAAGGTCAGTATCAACCCGGCCAGCCTGGACAGCAAATCCCGCAGGGGAACACATCGGTGACGCAGGAACTGAACCGCATGTTCCAGGAAAGCGGTCAGCAGATGCCTTCGATGAATCCGCAGGAACTTCCCAACGGAAACACCCCGATTCAGGGACAAGTTCGACCACGTCAGCCTCAGAACCAGGTCACGCAGGGCAAGAATCAGAGCTTGCAGAACACGCAGCAGTCGAGCAGTGCCGATCGCCCCGGTCCGATCATGCGGTTCTTTGGAAAGCTTCAAGGTAAGTCGCAGCATGGCGCAACTCAGAACAACCAGAACTATCAACCTCCGGTACCGCCAGGCTACAGGAATGAATCTCCATCAACCGCTGTCGCCGGTAAGAAGAGCGTTCCAGCTCAGGGGCAGAATCCAAAGCCGTCGCAAAATCCCTCTCCGCAGCACGTGACACGGCCAGTGACTGTTCAGTCCAACACGCCGAATAACACCGCAACTGCTGCGGTGCCACAGACACCAGGTTCAAAGCCAGAAGCAACGCAGTTCACCAACGGAGGGATGAGCCGACCACCGTCTCAATCCGGTGCAACAGTTCAGTCGGTGAGTCCTGAGAAACGCAATCTGCCGGTGACTTCAGTCGGAGAATCCCGGAACAATTACACTCAGCCAGGCTCAGCTCCTGGATTCATGTCATCCGCAGGTTCATCGACCGGGATCACGAAAACACCTCCGGTACAGAGCGCCGAAATCGACAGATTTCAGGAAGAATTCATCCGTGAAAACTCCGTGAACTCAGGCCAGTCGCATGCACCGCGTGAGACACTGAACAAGAAGATTACTGCCGCAACCGCGGCTGCCCAGAAAGAAGTCAGTGACTTTGAAAGTCCGTTTCTGGATACAACGGATCCCGTCAAGTCCACGGAACTTCTTGACCTGGATTCGCTCATTGAGATTCCAAAAGCGACTCAGGAGCGAACAAAGGCTCTGGTTCAGAAAACGATTTCGCAGACACCGGCGCATGCGGCACTGGCTGCTCCGGCACCGAAGCCAGCGGCCCCCGTGGCCGAACGGAACGAGAATGTCAGTCCGCAGGCAGAACCAACATTTCAAAATCCTTCATTTGACGATGCTGAGTCAGAATCGTTGGAATCGCAGGCGGAAAACAGCGTCGTCGCACCGGGCGAAAATCCATTTACTGGCGTGCAGCTTGTAGCACCGAGCGATGTATTTTTGAACGAGGAAGAACTCAAAAAAGGCAGCGAAGGCAATTTGTTTGACGCGCCTGCCGCGCCGATGGAAGATTTCAAATCCAACCTTCCTGCGATCGACCTCGCTCCTGTGGAAGACGGCGATTCTGCGGGACTGGAAGAGGTGAGGCCGACACCTGGAGATAGTCGCGAAAAACAAGAAAGTGCAGCAATCGTGCCTCCCCCGGTGGATGGTGCGGCAACCGCGGAATTGCAACCGCCGCGCGTGAATGTTCCGGAAGCGTTGAGTGCTGCCGAGACCGAGCGTCTGCGACAGACAGCCGAACAGGAACGTCGCCAGCGCCAGCATCGTCAGATTCTTTCCCGCGCCGGTCAAACTGGATTCAAGGGATTTTGCCCTGTGACGCTGCGAGATCGTCGGGAACTTACAGAAGCAGATCCACAATTCTCTTCCACATTCGGCTTGCAAACCTATACATTCTCGTCGGCAGAATCCAAAATCACCTTCGACAGCGATCCCGCGCGATACGCACCGGCCGCTGGAGGCAGTGACGTCGTGGTTCTCGTGAACAGCGGCGAAGAACAAGCCGGGCAGTTGGATTATGCACTGTGGTATCGAGACCGTTTGTACCTGTTTCGCTCGCGCGAAACCATGACTCTGTTTTCCAAAGATCCTCAGCGATTTGCGAGCCAGTACTGATGTCAGCAGGCCTGCGGTTTTCGCAGTTCATCGGCACGTTGATCTTTCTGATTGCTGGATGTGGCCAGCCAGAACAACCGGGATCGCAGGGACATAATTTTGACAAAGGCAAACCACTTGTCGTTGTGACCAGCCAGCCACTGCTCAACATGGCGAAAGCTGTTGCCGGTGATGCGGCAGATGTGCAGCTTGTCGTCCCTGCGAACACTTTGTCGCGACGCTGGTCGCCGACTGCCGATGATGTCCGGGTAATGCAACAGGCTCAGTTGATACTGATCAGCGGAGCGGGATATGAACCGTGGAAGAGCCACGTTTCTTTGCCTGGTTCGCGGTTGCGTGACACGGCGGCGGGCTACTACGATCAGTTCATCAGAATCCCGGACGCAGTGACGCACCAGCACGGGCCTGACGGATCTCATAGTCATCCGGGCACTGTCTGGGCGACCTGGCTGGATCCTGAATTGTGCGCTGCGCAACTGCATGCAGTGGCTGCCAATTGTGGCCGCCTGATGCCGGAACGAACAAAGGACATCGCCGCCGCAGAAGCCAGAATGGCTGCGGAAATCGAAACTCTCAGCTTGACGCTCACGTCCATCAAGAAGTCCCGCAGCAACAATGGGATCAAGATATTTTCTGACGCACCCCACTACCAGTATTTGATACAGCGACTGGGCTGGAGTCTGCATTATCTCCACTGGGGCGAAGCTGAAACACTGTCTGATGCGGAGAAATCAGAACTCCTTGATGCCTTCAAGGCCGCTGACAGCACTGGCGACCCTGACGGCGGCAACGCTCGAATCTTCCTGATGGATTCCCGGAGATCTGCGGATGTGGAAGATTTCGTCCGCGTAGCGGGTGGCGTTGTTGTGAGAATCGACCTGTGCGAAACGCCCGATGTGGAATCCGGAACTCTGGTAGCCCGCATGAAATCCAATCTCCTGCGACTGCAGGACGTATTGAAAATACTGAAAAATCCCTGATGGAAACATAGTCTTTTTTCGGTCAATCCGAATTGTTACAATCGCAGCCATGAGTCTTTCCTCCAAACTCTTTCACGGCCTGAAGACAGGTTTTATTCCATCATTCGCGCGACGCTCGCGATGGCGAGCGACCGCGCGTCGAATTATTCGGCTCAGTGACAAATTGCAGGGATTGACGGATGAAGAATTGCTGAGTCGGGGCCTCAAAATCCGCTGGGAAGCGCGAGCCGGTATTCCTCTTGAGAAACTGCTGCCGGAAGCTTACGCCCTGGT
>Ga0105047_10006848_pt1 | contig 19270 bp, 20 predicted proteins | sample MAT04_FD_78384 | JGI IMG/M metagenome (GOLD analysis project Ga0105047, IMG submission 78384) | Freshwater microbial communities from Lake Fryxell liftoff mats and glacier meltwater in Antarctica - MAT-04 (megahit assembly) | ecosystem: Environmental > Aquatic > Freshwater > Ice > Liftoff... | reverse complement strand
GATAAGCGGAAAAAGCGGAATGAACAGTACAACGTTACGAATGATCACCGGACCCCAGTTATTCGTCAGGTTTTCGCCAGTTTCGGTGACGGCGCGGATGTTCATCGCCTTCTTGCCGACGCTTTGGCCATCCAGAAAAGGCAGTCCATCGCGGGTGAGGGAGTAGGCGACAGCAGCGATCCAGCCGACGTACGGAACAAAAGAAAGTGCCCCGACAATCAGCGCGTCAATCAAATAGGCCAGAATGCGGTTGCCATCGCTGGCGTTGTCTAATTGGGTGGTGGTAATCGGTTGATCAAGTATTTCCATAATAATGCAAAAGGGTAAGGTGAGAAGAAAGTTGGTTCAGTCTATCAAGACAGATGCCCGAAAGGTAGTACAGTATTTAGAAAAGTCAATTCTTTTCCACACCTTTTAATATGCGCCGGGTGGCCCAAATGTGAACAGCAAAATCAGGGTTTTTTTCAACCCGTAAGATGGGCTAACTACTTGACTGTTAGGCACCTGGCTCCAACGGCCAGCAAGATCGCTATTCGCTTTCCAACTCCGCCGTCAGGCCCCGGTCAAGCAGACCCTCGCAGAGCGGCAATAGCTCTTCCCGCGTACCGGTTTTTACGGTGGCCTTGCCTTTGGTATGGATAATAATGCTCAACTGTTCGGCCTGTTCGTGGCTATGGCGCAGCACGGCTATAAAACTCTCGATCACCCAGTCAAAAGAGTTGACGTGATCGTTAAAGACAATGATGTAAGCGGGCAGGTCACTGCCGGTGCCATCGTCCACCAGGACGTCTTCTTCCTCTTCCCACTGGGGTTTGGCTGAGGTAATATGTCGGATTTGGGTTAGCATGAGCAGCATAACAACCGGAGAGGCCGGTTCAGTTCAAAGACTGTAAGGTTTTTTTTACCTCATCGAAGTTGGGCATTTCGCCAGCGTTGTCCAATACTTCGGCGTAGCGGACCATGCCCTCTTTATCAATGACAAAAGCTGATCGTTTGGCCACGCCTTTCATTTCAAAGACAAATTCCTTGTAGAGCACATCGTACTTTTTGCTCGCCGTTTTATTAAAATCGGATAGCAGGGCAAAGTTGAAACCCTGTTCTTCCTTCCATTTGCCCAGTGTAAAAAGGCTGTCCACAGAAATAGCCAACACTTGGGCATCCAGCCGCTGGTAATCGTTCAGGCCGTCGCGCATCGCGCAAAGTTCCTTGGTGCAAACACCCGTGAAGGCGGCGGGAACGAATAATAACACCACATTTTGGCCACGAAAATCTTTGAGACTGACCTGGCTTTTGTCGCTGGCACGGAGGGTAAAATCGGGGGCTTTATCGCCGGTATGAAGCATAAAGGGAAGTTGAAGGCAAGCGTAGGAGAAAGCGAGGGTGTTCAGTGAAGTGTGGCACACCTTTGATAAATAGTTAAGCCTCCATGATCAAATTCAGGTGTGCCACACTTTTTTGAACACTTGTGGGAAAGCCGCAAAAGTAGCAAGGATTTAGCATAAGCCAGTCGTTTGGTGTAAAACCAAAACGCAAAAATGAGTCATCCCGAATTTTCGAGGATGACTCATGGGCTTTATAAAAGCTGGAAACGAGTGGCTATCGTCGGCACATATAGCGTTAATGGGAACGCAGACAACACGGAGGACGCGGATTTTCGCGGACAAAACCGCTTTCTTGTGCGCATGATCGCCGCTACGCTGGGAAAAATCCGCGTGAATCTACGTGGTCTTTGTCGTCGCGCTTCCATTGTCGCCAACGGTTAAAATCTGCGAAAACCCGCGTCATCGGCCTCGTCCACGCTTCCATTGTAGTTCAACGTGTACGCGGCATTAGCTACAAATAAAAATTCTGGATGACTCCTGTTAAGTAGGCGGGCAAAATTAATCGAGGTTATTTTTGTCGTAACTGGCTGATTATCATTGCCTGTTTGCCTTTTGCAATTTTGCTCATTTACTTATATGCCCCAATCGAGAACCCGGTATTCGCTATGCCTAATTTTCCCCTCTTTCGTTGCCGAAATCCAGGTGTGCGCCGCCGTCCACCTTTACTTCGCTGCTGTTGTCCGCATTCACGCGGGCGTTGTTGCGGACATTCAGGCGGGCCTTGGAGCCAGTAGAAGCCGAAATTTCCGCCTCATCCGTCCGCCAGTTGATCGCATCCAGCGTCGCGCCATCATTTAGATTGACATCCAGGTCGTTGCCTTTGCCGGTGAGTTCCAGCGAGCATTTGCCGGAAAGAGACAGATCGAGGTGGCGGGAATCGAGGTAAGCCTTGATGCGCGAACGGCCCCGTGCCGAAATACGCGCCTCGCCTTCTTCAAAACCACGAATAGTGACTTCGCCGGTATTATCAGCGTGCAAAGAGGTGAAAACCGGGGTTTCGATATACACTTTCACCCTGCTTCTGCCGGTGGTATCGGTGGTCGTCAGGGTCAGTTTATCACCCGTACGAATTCTCCGTATTGCACCGGCGGGGCCATCAATACGTATTTTAAAATCGTCGCCCTGGCGGATTTCCGTCTCGAAATTGCCTTCCAGGATGAATTTTTCGTAGTCGCGATCTTCGCGGTAGTCGTTATCGCCAAATTGCGGACAACTGACACACGCCAGTCCGTCCTGCGTCATGCGATACATCTGCTTGGGATTATCGTGGATGGAGTTATGGTCTTCTGGCTCGGAATAATCCACGTTCCCATTGACATAATTATTGATACGGTCGCCAAACACGACGAACTTGCCAACGGGAATGCCCAAAGTGATGCGTACTTCCTGCACCCGCCATTTACGGCCTTTCATAATGCTGTAAGAGGTCGGAATTTGCAAAGTATTGCCCATGCTGGTAACGCTGTATTCCGTCTGGCTGGCATTTTCCGCTGCATTGCTATTGGTGGGGCCGTGGGCGCGAATGGTTTGAGTACATTCAAAACGGCCCGACGTGCTGCGTTGCACATTGATCTCCACGGGCCCATCCAGTTCCAGCCGATCATCGCTCAGGCGCAAGTTGTCCGATTCAAACCAGCTAACATGAAAATCATTCTCCTCTGATCCTCCCGCAGAGGTCACGCAGCGCAGCGTGTCGGAATTCATATCCGATAGGTCTACGTTTTTGCTCACGCTACCACTTTGGCTAAATTCCTTCACAGTCATGGTCACGAAAGCGAAAGAACAAATCACGTTCAATACCCAAAACATAGTCAAGCCAGCCCCTAAGTAGCGGGGTGTTTTGACTTTAAAAAGGGTTTTAGAAAAAGTAATACACAGGCCCAGGATAGGAATACCAAACAGGAAGAAAATATTGGCAAAACCCAACCACGTCGCGCCGCTGGAAAAAGGGCTGAGATAACCGACAAACGGAGCCATAGTGGCCAGGGTAAAAATACCGCTGGCCCAGCTCACCAAAAGGGCGATAAACAAGGCGGCTACGATCAAAATGGCAATAAGCAGTCCGAATTTGACAAACATACGGATCAGGAAAGCGAAAACGTGGCCTACCGTGGCGACAAAGTGAGACAGCCCGGGCGTATTCGCGCCTTTCACGCCCTGGTTCACTTTTTGGCTCAGTCGCTCGAAGCCTTCCTCGACCTCGCGGGCAATGGTTTCGGCATTGACGGGCTCGCCGCGCATGGCCAGACGGTCAGCGGCGGTGCTGGCCTGCGGCACCAATACCCAAAGCAAAAGGTACGCGGGTATCCAGAAACCCGCAGAGACCAAGGTAAGGGCGACGAAAATCAGGCGTATCCACACTGGGTCGGTCATGCCAAAGTAGGCGGTTAAACCCGAACAGACGCCCGCCACGCTGACATTATCCGGGTCGCGGAACAGGCGTTTGCCAGTGCGGATGGCCGAGGGGCGAGGCTCCGTTGGTCGGCTACTGCCAGTGCTGGTACGTCCCGAGGTAGTGGTTTCCGCGGCTACCGGTTCGCCACCGAAATCCTCGGGACGCCCCATGATCAACACGGCGGCTTCTACTTCGGGCAGCATGACGATGGTACGATTGCCCATGCCCTGATGGATGAGTTCGCCAATGCGCGCCTCAATGTCGCTTACAATCTCATCGCGGCCTTCGCTCTCACTGAACCGGCGACGGATGCTTTCGAGGTACGCCGTGAGATATTCGTAGGCGTCGTCATCTATGGTGAGGGCGTATCCGCCCAGATTGATATTCAGTATCTTGTTCATTATCAGAGAGTTGTTGGTTTCTGCTTTTTGAGGAATTGAAAATTTGGTTATTGGAGGATGTGATCACATCCTCACATCCTCAATAGCATCAATTTGTCCTTTTTGCAGCGTTTGATCCACCGATTGTACCAGTTTTTGCCAACTACTGGTCAGGCTTTCGAGGAATCGGCGGCCTACATCAGTGATTTTGAAATACTTGCGTGGTGGCCCGGAGTTGCTTTCGCGCCAACTATAATCCAGCAGTCCGTCGTTTTTCAGACGGGTCAGTAAAGGATAAAGCGTACCTTCCACCACGATCAAGTCATTGGTTTTCAATCGCTTAATGATATCGCTGGGGTACACCTCGTCCTCCTCGATGATCGCCAGAATGCACAGTTCTAACACGCCTTTGCGCATCTGTGCTTTTGCATTTTCAATGTCCATAATTTTCAATAGTTAAGACCTGTCAGGCAGGTAAATATACAAAGGGTGGTGGGGTCATAGACCCGTTGTCGGGATAGTCAGGTACAGTTCGGAAGTCGGCCAGGCCATAGATTGCGGATCGGTCGGCGGCTGGACGGCGACTTTTCCATCGGTCATTTTACGACTGATGCTCAGCAACCCGGACGACCGCCCGGCAATACTGTTGGCGGGAGCGCGGCGGGTCTGCCAAAGTGCAGCGACGAAAAGTAACCAGGCACACAAAATGGTGAATTTCAAGAAGACTTTCATAAGCGTGGGTAGGGTAAAGGAAATCTGATCGGGCAAAGGTAATGGTAATGGCGGGTTCTTTGCAATACATAGAACCAAGTTTAGCCGGGTATTATCTATTAGACTTATGTTAAGTATTTGTTAGTCAATTAATTATGAGAAAAAATATTTTTAAAATATTTTTTTATTTGTTGAAAATGGGGGCGTGAAGAGCGAGTATCGGCGGGTTCAGCCGCCGGATCCAGAATCGGCGGCTGAACCCGCCGACCCAGCCGGTACAACTTTATAACATTTTCTTTTGCCTTCGCTTGGCTGGTTCGGATAGACATCTTACTTTTGCGGCCCGCTTTTCAAAAGACAGTGGAAATGAACGTTTTTTCCGCATATTCCATTCCAATCCAGGGCCTGAAGGTAGGCACCCACCAATATCAATACACCATTGATGGTGCATTCTTCCGGCATTTTGAGGATTCGCCGGTGGAAACAGCAGCGATTGATTTTGAGGTGACCTTTGAAAAAAGGTCGGATATGTTCCTGATTAATTTTGCGCTGCAAGGCACGATGGGTGCTATCTGTGACCGCTGCACGGCACCGATAAATCTGCCAATCAGTGGAGATTTTGAGTTGATCGTGAAGTATGGAGAAGCGGAAGGAGTGGAAGAAAACGATGAAGTGGTGTTCATTTCACGCGAAAACGCCTCCTTGAACCTGGCCAAATACCTGTACGAATTTACGGTGCTGGCTTTGCCCATCAGGAATACATTTGATTGCCAAAGCCTGGCCGAACCGCCGTGCAATTTTGAAATTTTGAAGTTCCTGAAAACCGAAGAAGAGGAAGCGCAATCCAATGCTATTTGGGATGCCCTCCGTGATCTGGATAAAAATAATTGACATTTTGTTTCGCTTTTATAGTCTGATTATCAGCAGGTTATTGGAGATGAAACGTATAACTACTTGCCATGCCAAATCCAAAATGGCGGCACTCGAAGCGCCGCAAGCGCGCCCGCCGCACGCACTACAAGACTGAGGTTCCGCAAATTGCGACCTGCCCGACTACCGGAGAACTGCACCTGTTCCACCATGCTTACCGCGTGGACGGTGACCTGTACTACCGCGGCCAGGTACTTGTGCCGGGACGAAATAGTGAAGCCGAGACCGCTGCGGCGTAGGTTCCACCTGCTTTCCCCCGCTCCCTTTTTGAGGAAGCTCCAGTCCTGATGATTCAGGACATTTGGGGCTTTTTCTGTTGGTGGGAACGCGGATTGCCCGGATTTTTACAACCGGATTACGCAGATTTTTCCCTTAGCATCACTCAAATCAGTCTTTCCAACATGAAATCAATCATCAACACCCCCAACGCGCCATTGCCCATCGGGCCTTATAACCAGGCCACGGTATTCAACGGGATGCTATTCGTCTCCGGCCAGATCGCGCTGGATCCGGCCACGAATACATTAGTAATGGACGACATCGAAACCGAGACGCACCGGGTACTGAAAAACGTGCAGGCGATTCTGGAAGCCGCTGGTTCGAGTTTAAAACAAGTGCTAAAGGCTACCGTTTTTGTTAAAGACATGGGTATGTTTAGCCGGATCAATGCTGTTTACGCAGAATACTTCCCTTCCGAAGTTGCGCCAGCCAGAGAACTGGTGCAGGTGAGTGAATTACCAAAATATACCAATATCGAGATTTCGGTGATTGCGGTGGTGGGATAGGTTTGGAGGGGTTTAGTACACTATGCTGATAATCAGTACAATATAGCGGCCACATAATTAATAATTCATCATTCATCATTCGCTTTGAAAAACGTTCTTTCCGGCATCCAGCCGACTGGCGATCTGCACTTAGGTAACTATTTTGGGGCAGTACGCAACTGGGTGCATCTGCAAGACCAGTATGAGTGCCGCTACAGCGTGGTGGATTATCACTCCATTACCATGCCTTACCGCGCAGAGACCCTGCGCGAAAACACCTGGAAAATGGTGTTTTACCTGCTGGCCTGCGGGGTCAAGCCGGAAAACCTGTTCATTCAGAGCCTCGTGCCGGAGCACGTAGAATTGTCATGGATATTATCTTCCGTGGCTTCCTACGGCGAACTGAACCGTATGACGCAATTCAAGGACAAGACGGATCAACTGCACGAAGCGGACAAGGACAGTTTCGTGAGTGTGGGTTTATTCGCTTACCCGGTGCTGCAGGCGGCGGATATTTTGATCTATCGGGCCGATTATGTGCCGGTGGGCAAGGATCAGGAACAGCACCTGGAACTGTCGCGCCATATTGCGCAGCGTTTTAACCACCAGTTTGGCCAGGAATATTTCGTGCATCCGGAACCGCTGTTTACCGAAACGCCGAAGATCTTGTCGCTTGCCGATCCAAACAAAAAAATGAGCAAAAGCCTCGGCGAGAAACACTACATTAATTTGTTTGGAGAAGAAGATAAAGTGCGCAAGCAGATCAAATCGGCGGTGACCGATGCTGGCACTACGCCCGCCGGGCAAATGAGCACCGGGGTGCAAAACCTGTTTGAGTTGCTGCGCGCTTGCGGGGCACAGGAGGCCCACGATTCCTTAATGGCTGATTATGAAGCTGGTACACGTCAATATGGCGCTCTGAAACAAGCCGTGGCCGATGCGGTGGTGGCCTTAATCAACCCAATGCGGGAACGCTTGGTGGAGTTGAATGCGAACAGCGAACAAGTGCAGGCGGAAATCCGGGCCAGCAGTGCCCGTATTCGCCAGCGCGCCCAACAAACACTGCGGGAAGTCCGCGAAATAGCGGGTTTGATCTAAGAAGCTGTTTTTGCAGCTTTATAGCCTCTACCTTCGCCCTATGCAAGACGACCTGCCTGTACCCGTCCCGGATAATCAACTGTCTGGCGCACCGCTCGATCAAGGCTTGACCTTCGACCAGTCGCCACCGCCCTATCGCCCGGAGCCGAAAGTGCGCTTAGTGCTACTGGTGCAGGTGGCGCTTTTTTTACTTTTCCTGCTGTTGGGCTTACTATTATTTCAACTCATTTCCACCGTGGCTGGCTGGGATAGCAGCAATATCTTGTTGGGCCAATTGAAAGCTGATGCGCCGCCCTCCGAGCGCTGGCTGATGCGCCTTTTCATTGCATTGAGCAGTCCGCTGCCTTTTGTGGCCTCCGGTTTTGCCACCGCCTGGATTTTTTATCGCCGCCTGTCGCCCGGTTTTCCGGGTTGGCGCGACTACCTGGGGCTGCATCGCTGGCCTTCCCCGCGCCGGATTGGGCAGGCCGGTTTGTTGTTGATCGTCGCTATGCCAGTGGTGCTTTTTCTTTTATTGTTTAGCAAACAACTGCCCATGCCGGAGATTTTGCGCAGCATGGAAGATAGCACCGACGAAATGTTGAAGGGGCTCCTGCAAATGGACCACCCCGGCGAATTACTGGCCAACTTGCTGCTCATCGGTTTTTTGCCCGCATTAGGGGAGGAACTCGTGTTTCGCGGGGTTTTGCAACAACAACTGATGCGTCGTGTAGCCAATCCCTGGGTAGCCATTGTGGTGACGGCGACTATTTTCAGTGCCATTCACGGTCAATTTGACGGGTTTTTGTCCCGGCTTTTACTGGGTTTTTTGTTGGGCTGGCTGTATTGGCGCACCAAAAATCTATGGGTGCCGGTGACGGCGCATTTTCTAAATAATGGCTTGCAAGTCATCGGGCAGTATTTGTTTCACAATCAGGTATCCACGGTTGATCTTGAAAAGGACGTGGATGTGCCTTGGTTTGCGGCGGTGGTATCGGCGGTTATATTGGTCGGTATTATGCGCTGGATAGATAAAGATGCAGCATAATTAAGTACTTCGGCTCCATTAGTTTAGCCTGAAATGGAGGTAAAGTGCTGACCATCAAACTAATAACTAATTAACTAATAACCAGTCACTAATCAAATAATCCAAACTTATGGAATACCTCGGTATCGGTTCGCGCGTCAAACACCCTGCTTATGGGGATGGCGCTATTGTGCGGCTCCACGTGGCCGCTTATGAAGTTTGTTTCATGCAATTTGGCCTGAAAATGGTCGGTAAAGAGTACAGCGGTTGGGAAGTAATCGAGAAAATCCCCACCGAAGAAGCCGTATCTTTCACGGAAGCTGAAGAATCGCTGGTGCGCATATTACGCTCCTGGGCGGGCGTGAGCCTCGAAAAAGTGTCGCTCGGCGACCGCTGGAACCACGGCAAACTGATCCTCCAGCCCGGCGATACCGCTACCTCCGCCAAAGAAGTGCCAATAGACACGTTTTTCCACAAAATCGTGATGATGCGCGACCGGCTCCGCGTACTGGAACAGGCCATCAATGCCCATAAAAAATTAACGGACGAAGACAAAGTCAATCTCCAGCAGTACATCACCCGCTGCTATGGCAGTATGACTACTTTTAATGTATTGTTCAAAGACAAAGAACATTACTTTGTGGGGGAAAGCGGGAAGGAATGAGGAACTATGAGGTATGAACGATGAACTATAAATTATGAACGATTTGTGGGCTTTTCGTTCTCTGGTGAGCAGACAAAGCGCGTAGATTTTTAGATTGAAAGGATTGAAAATCAAGCGTTTTTCCATAACTGATAATCCAATTGGGAAATCGTTCATCGTTCATCGTTCATCGTTTCCTGCAACGCTTCTTCCACCAATAGCGAGAAAAACTCCGCCAGTGTCCAGCCGTGGGCCTGGGCTTGTTGCGGCACGATACTGGCCGGTGAAATGCCCGGTATGGTGTTGGCTTCCAGCACATAAAACGTATCACCGACGAGGATATAATCGAAGCGCACCACGCCGCGACATTTCAGCATTGCATAGAGTTTGCCCGACAGTGCCTGGGCCTGGCTGGTGAGTTCCGGCGAAATGTCGGCGGGCGTAACTTCCTTGGATTTTCCCTCGTATTTGGCCGCAAAATCGAAAAATTCGGTCTCCGGAATAATTTCCGTGACGGGCAGCACCACTATTTTACCGTTCACCCGCAGGGCACCGTTCCCAAATTCGCGGCCCGGCAAGTAACTTTCTACCACGGCTTCGGGGCTATATCGCCACGCTTCTTCGAGGGCCGGAGCCAATGCTTCGGCAGTTTTTACTTTGCTGACCCCAAAACTTGAGCCATTGTCATTGGGCTTCACAAACAACGGCAGGCTCATGGCCAGTAACTCCTCCATCACGACCGGATCGCCCTGGCGCAGCAGCACAGACTTGGCCAGCGGGATGCCGTAGGGTGCCAGTTGCAGTTTGGTATTATGCTTATTCATCGTCAGGGCACTCACGTAGCCGTCGCAGCAGGTGTACGGCACACCGAGCATTTCGAGGTAGCCCTGCATTTTGCCATCTTCCAGCGGGCTGCCGTGCAGCGCGGCAAACGCCCCATCGAAGCGAATATGTTCTCCCGCCAGTGTCAGAGAAAAATCGTTTTTATCCACCGCTGTACCCGTCTCCAGGTCGCGCCAGTCATCCTTTTGAATATCAACCAGAAAAGTCCGGTAGCGATCAGCGGGCAGGTGTTCGCGCACAACCTGGCCACTTTTCAGGGAGATGGCGCGCTCGGCGGAGTCGCCGCCAGTGAGGATGGCAATATTTTTCATGGAATCAAAACAAAGTAATTGTCGCACAAAGATACATCTGAATTAAAGTTCCGTTAAGGCTTAAACGTACAAGTCTTTTATTCGTCTTTGGATGGTCAGTAAGCGTCCCGAAAAATCTATCCAGCGCACCAACCAGCACAATAAATAAACATGAACAAACTGCAGCACCTGCTCTATCGCCTCGGCTTCGGGCCAAGTACCAAAAGCTGGAGCAAATGGGCGGCACTCCCCGAAGACTCGTGGTGGCCCAGGCTCAAAGACGAATCGCAGCTTCAACCGTTGGGATTTATTTAAGTAAATAAGCAAAATTGCAAAAGGCAAACAGGCAATGATAATCAGCCAGTTATGACAAAAATAACCTCGATTAATTTTGCCTGCCTACTTAAATATAAACATAGCGCACAAAAAATGGCTTACCCGGAATCCAATATGTTACTGCTGGGCACACTTGCCCCCGCTTTTGAATTACCCAATCTGGCCAAGCGCAGCGATACATTTTAATTCAATCGCAATTGGCGTAGGCAGACGATCAATGCCCACGGTGGTGCGACAGGGCTGATTATCCGCAAAATATTCCGCGTAAAGGCGATTGAACGTATGGAAATCACGCTCCATATTAGTCAGAAAGACGGTCACATCCACCAAATCCTCCCAGCGGGCACCGGAGGCTTCCAGCACCGTACGCACATTTTGAAATACCGAACGCACCTGGGCTTCAAAGTCAAATTCGGTGTAATTGCCAGTCGCACTGCGTTGCAGACCCGGCACGCCATCGGTGGCCGGGTCGCGTGGCCCAATGCCGGAGAGGAAAAGCAAATTGCCCACGCGGCGGGCATGGGGATACAGGCCAACGGGTTTCGGTGCTTGCGCAGCATCTATTTTTTCGGAAGAAGCCATTTTAAAAAAAATAAGTAAAGGGCAAAAAAGCAAACATAACAATGCGACATTCCACTTTTACCAGAAAAGACAACAATTAGCACATTGTCTGGCAAAAGTAAGCTGCTATCCTGTCCTGAAATAGTTTCTGTCTCGATTGCTTTCTATTGCCATGCTAATGGAAAATCGGGATGTTGCTTCGCCCTATTTGCCTATTGCTTTTTGCCTATTGCTCTTTGCTATCTTTGCCGCATGGAACAACCCACCTACGTACTGCTGATTGATTGCGCGGACCAGACCGGCTTAGTACATCATATTACCGGAGTGTTATACCGGTACGGACTCAATGTGATTGGTAATCAGGAGTTTGTGGAATACGAGCACAATCGTTTTTTTATGCGTACCAGTTTTTCCGGCACGGTAGATCCGGCTGCGCTGCTGCTCGAAATGCGTCAGGTACTGCCCGCTGAGGCCAACGTACAACTCAGTCAGAAGCGGCGGAAAAAAGTCGTGGTATTGGTCACCAAAGAGCAGCATTGTTTGGGCGAACTGCTGGTGCGGCATCAGTTTGATGAATTAAATGCCGAAATACTGGCGGTAATCGGCAATCACGATACGTTGAAAAAATTCACCCACCAGTTTGGGATTAATTTTCACCTGGTGCCCCATGAAGGCAAAACGCGGGAGCAGCACGAAGCCGCCGTCGCCGAAGTGGTGCAGCGTTACCAACCCGAATACCTGGTGCTGGCCAAATATATGCGCATCCTTTCCCCGGAATTCGTCGCCAGATTTCCGCACCGCGTGGTCAATATTCACCATTCTTTTTTGCCGGCTTTTGTCGGGGCCAGCCCTTATCGGCAGGCCTACGAACGCGGGGTGAAGATCATCGGCGCCACCGCCCATTTTGTCAATAACGACCTGGATGAAGGCCCGATCATTGTGCAAAACGTGATTCCGGTAGATCACACGTTTTCCGTCCACGATATGGTGCAATCGGGCAAAGATGTGGAAAAAATCGTGCTGGCCCGCGCCCTCAAATTAGTCTTCGACGATAAGGTGTTCGTGAGTGGCAACAAGACCATTATTTTTGATTAATTTGTGACACTTAAATTTTATTTCACAGAGGCTCACAGAGTAAATAGAGGCTCACGGAGTTTTGTAAGTTTCAAAATACTCCGTACTGTGACGCTTATTCTATTCACAGAAAAAAATCTCTGTGAACCTCAAGTACTCTGTGAGCCTCTGTGACACTTAATTCCATATTTTTTATGAGTCTCGATCAATTACAACAAACAGTAGATGAATGGATTAATTCCATCGGGGTGCGTTATTACAACGAACTGACCAACACGGCTCTTTTGACCGAAGAAGTCGGCGAAGTCGCCCGACTGATGGCCCGGCTGTATGGGGAGCAATCGTTCAAAACACCCCAGGAAGCGGCTACGGCCCAGGAAGATCTGGCGGGCGAAATGGCCGATGTGCTGTTCGTACTCGTCTGTCTGGCCAACCAAACCGGTGTCAATCTAACCGCTGCGCTCACCAAAAGCCTGGAAAAGAAGACCCGCCGCGACGCTCAACGGCACGCCTCCAACCCTAAATTACAATAACGAATAACCACCACCCACATGGCCCGTATCCTACTTATCGAAACCGCCACCGACGTTTGTTCGGTCGCCTGCTGCGTGGACGGCCAGGTAGTGGCCTTGGTGGAAGAGACCGAGACCCTGCTACACGCGGCATTGCTCACCTTGCAGGTCAAGGATTGCCTGCATCAGGCGGGCTTTCCGCTGGCGGCACTCGATGCGGTCGCGATCAGTAGCGGGCCAGGCTCCTATACTTCGTTGCGGGTGGGTGCTTCGGTGGCCAAGGGGATTTGTTTCGCCCTTGATAAGCCGCTGATTGCCGTGGATACGCTGCTGGCACTCGCGCAGGCCAGCCACACGACTGTGCCGGAAATGACCGATCCACCCACGCTTTTTGTGCCCATGCTGGATGCGCGGCGACAGGAAGTCTGGGCGGCCGTGTATGATGTACAAAACCAAATATTGGCCCCGGCACAACCCATTATTTTAGAAAACGATTTGTTTGAAAAGTTTATGGCGGAGTTTGTGGCTCCCCGACCGGGGGTGCGGTTGGTTTTCTCGGGGAACGGTATGAATAAACTCCAGAACGTGCCGAAACCCCCGAATGCGGTTTTTTCAGCGATAAAAAAATGCTCCGCTCGTTACCTGGCGGAATCAGCCACCCGATTTTTCCAAAATTCTGATTTTCAGGAAGTCGCATATTTTGAACCGTTTTATATGAAACCGCCCAACATTACTGTTCCAAAAGCGGGATGAGGCGCGAGAAAATAGTATTGTTTTTCAATCTGTTAAAAATATCCTTCGTTTTCGTTTTTAAATCAAGGCCTTTTAATTTACAGTAAAATAGTATATTTGTTTTTTTATATTGGAACTGGCACAGATTTTGGAATATCTGCATCGTCTGAAACACTGACAGTTCACAAATTTAAAACATTTTATATGAGAAAAGCGAAAACGGAGATGGTCATCTTGAAAAAGGGACAACAAGACATCCTTCTCGACTACGCAGAGTTACGGAAAGCCGCTCTGGTGCTCCGGGCCATGAACCACAAATTGCGACAACGCATCATTGACCTGCTGGAAGAAAACCAGCGTATGACGGTCACGGATATTTATGTCAAATTGCGGTTGGAACAAAGCGTAGCCAGCCAACATCTGGCCATTCTGCGCAAAGCCGGTGTGGTACAAACCGAGCGCGATGGCAAGTTTATTTTTTACGCTTTGGACACCAACCGGATCAATCAGATTTCGGAACTGGTCGAAGAATTAGCCGCCTAAGCACTGCCCAATCAGTACAAAGCACTGGCTACAATGCTGCATACGAGGTGATTCCGCCCCGGTATGCAGCATTTTTTTTTGAGAGTGTTCCGTTAAGTGTGGCACACCTTTGATAAATAGTTGATCCTGAATGACCAAATTGCAGGTGTGCCACACTTTTTTGAACACTCATTTTTTTTGGCGCAATTTCAGTAGAAGACCAATAAAATGCACCTTTGCCGCCCTAATCTCTTTAATTTGTCATCATTCCTCCCGCCCATGTTCACTAATGCCCCTTTACCGGCCATCAGCCAGGAAAAATTACGTGTTTCTTTCCGGATTTTCCGAGCCTTGGCCCATCCGCTCCGCATCCGCATAGTTGATGTGATCGGCAGCAAAGACACCGTTTGCGTACGTGAAATTTCCGAGACACTGGGCATCGAGCAATCGGTGGCCTCGCAGCACTTGCGCATTTTGCGACAGGCCAGTTTAGTAAGCACCCAGCGCCGGGGAAAATTTATTTATTACGCCATAAATCAGGATAAGATGTTGACGGTGCGTCGCGCTTTACTCCACCTGGATCCGGTTGCGGCCTGATATTTCCTGTTAAAAAAAATGCCCATTCCGACCAGTGGTTCAGAATAGGCATCAGCATGTCCGTCTATGGCGGGCTTTAGAAGAACACGCCCAATCGCAAAGAAAATAGACCGATCGAGGCTTTCGATTTTTCATCTACCAGATCTGCGCCCATGGTTTTTTGCACCCGGACGGTGCCGGTCACGTCGGTGAATTGCTGTTGAAAGGCAAACCCGGCGAAGGCCGTCGTGCTGCTGGCAAATTCATATTCAATACCGGCCCCCAGCCCCCAGGCAAGCGACAGTCCCTTCACATCATCGCGAATGTCTTCATCTTCCGTATTATTGTCGGTGCCCCGAATATCACCCAGTGCTTTGGTGACAAAACCCAACGTAAATATCGGAATTTCGGCATAATATTTCAGTGGGTTATCTTCGCCAGTGCCGCCCCGCAGTTTCAGACCAAACGGAATCTCGATATAGCGTAAGCGGTAATGCAATTTGGCATCCTGGTCCACCACCCGATATCTTTCGTCGCTCAGATCCGCATCCTTCCACAGACTGGCTTGTGGGTAGCCATTTTGGATGGTACCACCCTGGTTAAAACCAAAGCCCAGACCCGTGACGATCGCGTATCGGGGGGCAAAATAAAATTCGCCCAGCATACCCAGTTTCAGGCCGAGATTAGCACCCGAACCATCCAGTTTTTTATCGCTGGTGTTCAACCAGGACCAGGTCGGGCTGACTTGCACCCCAAATCGGAAATTTTGATCTTGCGCAGAAACAAATTCCTGGCAGCAAACGAAGAGGCCCAGGGCCAGTAGTAATTTTTTCATAATAGGCAGTTTTTTTTGCAAATCGTGATAAAAGAGTTTTGGTAATAATCAAATGATGTGGCCAAAATGAAACATTGAAAGTAAATAGAGGCTTGTTTATCAATAAGTAGGAAGACAAAATTAGTTGAGGTTATTTTTGGCGTAACTGGCTGATTTTCATTGCCTGTTTGCCTTTTGCAATTTTGCTTATTTACTTATTTTAGAAAAACCCTTATTCTTTCTTTCAAAGTCTGGTCACCTGGATACGCGGATGAGGGCTTAAAGTCTCGAATCAATGTTTTTATTAATTGCTGGAAACACCACAAATCAGGGGCGAAAATCGTGGTTTTTAGGCAAAGTCTGGAATTTAGTCCTAATTTATAAAACACAAATTGTTTTGTTTGTGAAAATAAACTTACTTTTGCCTGCGGAAAATCGCACTTTTGGGGCGTTTTTGCGGTTAAGAGGCACTGGAAAATTCTAAGGTGATTTTTTATCGCCTTTTGTCATACTATCCACCGGTTATTTGTGCCGCGACGTGCGCCATAAGGTGGACAGCTCCCGACAGAGCCTGTCCCAATTTTTTATCGGGGATGACAAAAAGTAGCGTACCCTATAGCCCCCTCTAAACCGTTTTCTAAACTCCTCCAAACCCCTTCTAAACCATTTTCTAAACCCCTCTAAACCATTTTCTAAACCCCTCTAATGCATATTTGTAGCAAATAGGCCAGAAGCCAGATCGGAGGTGCAGCGCACCGTAGCGTATTACGGTGCGCTGCACCTCCAAACCTAATTTGCAATGATAAGGCTACAAATATTTCGCCGCTCTGCGGCTAATCCAGCCAGTTTATTCTACTAAAACATTGATTATCAGCACGCAAAAACTCTATTGGTTAACTGGTTGATCTGGCTCAACCTGCCTTTCTTCCGAAGTATTTGCCGACATTCCGCACCTAAAAAATTAATTTGATGATTATCGAGTTTTTATAAAAACTATAAAATGTAAATTACTTTTATAAATTATTTATAGTAAACTGATAATCAGTTAACAACAAAATCATTTTTTTGGGTGCGGAATGTCGGTTCTAAACCATTTTCTAAACCCCTCTAAACCCCTCTAAACCATTTTCTACCCCCTCTAAACCGAAACCAAACAGCAGCTATGGCCAAATCCAAAAAAGACACCTCCGTTCCCGCCCTCAATGCCCAGCAAAGCGGCGAGGATACCATCATTACCCTGTCGGGAATGTACCAGAATTACTTTCTCGACTACGCCAGTTACGTCATCCTGGAGCGCGCCGTGCCCGCTATCGAAGATGGACTGAAACCCGTACAACGCCGTATCCTGCACGCGATGTACGAGCAACACGATGGGCGTTACCATAAAGTGGCCAACCTGATCGGCCAGACCATGCAGTATCACCCGCACGGCGACGCGGCGATTGGCGATGCCCTGGTCAATATGGGCCAGAAAGAACTGCTCATCGATTGCCAGGGCAACTGGGGCGACTACCGCACCGGCGATTCAGCCGCTGCGCCGCGTTATATCGAGGCGCGCCTCACCCGTTTTGCGCTCGATATTGCTTTCAATGCCGACACCACCGTCTGGCAACTTACCTACGACGGCCGCAAACGCGAACCCGTCAATTTGCCCATGAAATTCCCGTTGGTGATCGCGCACGGTGCCGAAGGTATTGCCGTGGGTTTGAGTACTAAAATCCTGCCACATAATTTTACGGAGATCATCAAGGCCAGCATCGCTATGCTCAAAGGCCGACGGGTGGAGTTGTATCCCGATTTTCCGACCGGCGGGATGGTTGATATCAGCCATTATAACGGTGGCGCGCGTGGCGGCAAAGTGCGGGTACGGGCAAAAATCCGGGAACTGGACAAGAAAACCCTGCAAATCACCGAAATACCTTTTGGCGTTACTACCGGCGACCTGATTGAAAGCATCTTGAAGGCCAATGAAAAAGGGCAGATCAAGATCAAACGCGTCATAGACAAGGTGGCTAAAGACGTGGATATTGAGATCGAGCTCCAGCCCGGCGTGAGTCCCGACATCACTATTGATGCGCTATACGCTTTTACCGATTGCGAGGTCGGCATTTCGCCCAATTGCTGCGTTATTATTGAAAATAAGCCGCTTTTCACGGAAGTGAACGAACTCCTGCGCATCAGCACCGAAAATACCAAGGAACTGCTGCGCATGGAACTCGACATCCAGAAAAGCGATCTGGAAGAAAAACTACATTTCGCTTCGCTGGAAAAAATATTTATCGAAAAACGCATTTACCGCGACATCGAAGAGTGCGAAACCTGGGAAGCCGTCATTCAAACGATTGATCGCGGCCTGAAAAAATACATTACCACGCCCCGCGAACCGGGCTACGTGAAGGAGGCGAAAAAGATCAAACTGCTGCGCGACATTACCGAGGAAGACATTGTGCGCCTCACCGAAATTCGGATCAAGCGTATTTCCAAGTTCAACTCTTTCAAGGCCGACGAGGAAATTGCCAAACTGAACGACGAGTTGCTGCAGACTATGCACCACCTCGCACACCTCACCGAATACGCCGTCGCTTACTTTGAAACGCTGTTGCACAAATACGGCAAAGGCCGCGAACGCCGCACCGAAATCCTCACTTTCGATACCATCAAAGCGACCGAAGTAGTGGCCAATAACGCCAAACTTTACGTCAATCGCGCCGATGGTTTCCTGGGTACGGGCCTGAAAAAAGACGAATTCATCACCGACTGTTCCGATATTGACGACATCATCGTTTTCCGGCGCGATGGCGTGATGAAGGTGGTGAAAGTCGGCGATAAAGTGTTTGTGGGTAAAGACATTATCCATATTGCCGTCTGGAAAAAGAACGACGACCGCACTACCTATAACATGGCTTATTCGGACGCAGGCAGCGGGCGCAGCTACGCGAAACGCTTCAACGTGACGGCCATCACCCGCGACAAGGACTACCAACTGGGTTCCGATGTGAAAGGCTCGCGACTGCTTTATTTTACCGCCAATCCAAACGGCGAGGCCGAAACGATCAGTATTACCCTCACCCCCGGCTCGACGGCCAAAATCAAGGTCTTCGATTTTGATTTTGCCGAACTGGCCATCAAAGGCCGCGACTCGCAGGGCAATGTGATCACCAAATACCCGGTGAAACTGATCCGCCAAAAAGAAGCCGGCAAAAGTACCATTGGTGCCCGCAAACTATGGTTCGACGAGACCACGGGCCGCCTGAACAACCTCGAACGCGGGGCCTTGCTCGGCGAATTTGATACCGGCGACAGTATTTTCATCCTGTACAACGATGGCTCTTACGAAGTGACGGATACCGACCTGAACCAGCGTTTTGAGATGAAAGAAATCCTATACGTGGGCAAATTAACCCCCGAACTGGTGGTCAGCGCGGTCCACTTGGATGGCCATAAAGGCTGGACGATGGTGAAGCGTTTCAAAATAGAGACCACCAAAATAAAAGAGCGTTATTCTTTCCTGACCGACCACCCGAAATCGAAGATTCTGTTCGCTTCCATCAAGGACAATCCGCGCGTTAAATACACCCTGAAAGTGAAAGGCAAAGCGATGGGCGGCGAACTCTCCCTGGGCGATTTTATGGATGTGAAAGGCTGGAAAGCCGTCGGCAATCGCCTGAGCGATCAGCCATTGACCAACGTGAAAGAGATCG
>Ga0105047_10006847_pt1 | contig 19272 bp, 12 predicted proteins | sample MAT04_FD_78384 | JGI IMG/M metagenome (GOLD analysis project Ga0105047, IMG submission 78384) | Freshwater microbial communities from Lake Fryxell liftoff mats and glacier meltwater in Antarctica - MAT-04 (megahit assembly) | ecosystem: Environmental > Aquatic > Freshwater > Ice > Liftoff... | reverse complement strand
TAAAAATCACCAAAGTCAATTACACGTCCAAAGCACCTTGGATGGTGCGGGTGCCAACGCGTTTGCAAAGGATCGAGGGCGCGGGCCGGAAGTTCTTTACCAAGGAATCGATCGCAAAGGCGTATTTGATGTTTCGTGCGAATCCAAGTAGCTCCAATGATTGTTCAGGATGTAAGCCACATAAGTTGAACCTGCGGTTCCGTTCGCAGTAGCCTATCGGCATTGGCGGGATAGGTAACCATCCGGTCAAAAGCTACCGAGACAACCCCCAATGTACTGAACGCATGGACACCTCATCTTTTAGCTACACTCATAGGGAGGCGCGTTGCCACTTTCATACGACCAAGGCTCTGCGAAGCGGCGATACTAACATGCAATCACAACATCAAAACTATGAAACTCAATACACTCGAAGACCTGTTCCATCAGGAACTCAAAGACATCTACAGCGCTGAGACGCAACTCGTCAAAGCCCTACCGAAAATGGTTAAGGCCGCCACGAACGAAGATCTCAAAGCTGGTTTCGAGGAGCACCTCGAACAGACCAAGGTGCACGTTCAGCGCCTCGACAAAATCGGCAAGAGCCTCGGACTCACGCTCACCGGCCACAAGTGCAAGGCGATGGAGGGACTGATCGCGGAAGGCGGCGAAATGATCAGCGAAGACGCCGAGGAACACGTCCGTGACGCTGGCCTAATCGGCGCAGCCCAGCGCGTCGAGCACTATGAAATCGCCGTTTACGGCGTCGCCCGTGCTCTCGCCAACTGCCTTGGCCACGACGAAGCCGCCGAGCTTCTCGGCGAAACCCTCGAAGAGGAAAAGGAGACCGACGAGAACCTGACTGAACTCGCCGAAACCGTGATCAACGACGAAGCCGCTGAAGTCCGAAAAGCCGGTAAGTAACCACTCCGAGCACATACTACAGGGCGGGCGTGTAGGGTTTTTCAATACCCAGCGCCCGCCTTTTCCTTGCGCTCAAGCATCGTTTCCGAACTTGCAGCAATACGGGTTTAAAAATCATGAGTTCCCTTTGGCTCGGTGTCAAAGAGAGCTCGTTGTTCCACCCGAAATGTCTTTTAAAATGAACTTCTGGCTTAGCGTTTACGCTTGGCTTGTTCGCGTTCGCGTTCGCGTTCGCGCCACGCGATCGTAGGCGAAGCCGCCCAATGGTGCGCATGCTTCCAGCTTGCGCCTGCCCGTAATACTACGCCTAGCTTTGCAAGCGGGCATTCCACGGAAATCATCAGCATTTGTTTCCAATTGGCAGCGATGCGCGGCGCAAGCTGGAAGCTTACGCTACATTGCTTCGCTCCTCTGGCTTCGCCAGCACCTCCCTCATTAATCGCACCCATTTACATCGTGCTGGGAATGAAGGCTGGATCGTCACTCATGTGAGCTGCCTCGGCCTCGGACTTTTGCGGGCTGCCCTCATATTCCATGCGCAGGTCAGCTTCGCGCTCGGCGAAAGTTTTTACTCCGCGGTAGGCAGTGGAGCTCGAAGAGTGAGCCTCTGTGTGATCTGCGCGAAACCAAGGGAACCGCCTTATTCGCACACATCGTCAAACCGGTGAATCTCGACCAACTCCGGCAATTGATCAAACTACTCCCCGTGCGGTTGCAGTAGCGCATCGCGATTGATTGGATTGGTCAGCGGACTCTCATCTCGACAGCGTGCTCTTGGCGATCGTCATGGAGGGGGATGGTTGCTCCGGTTATCTCGCTTCCATCGAGGGAGAGCGGATGGGTGTCGTCCGCACCTGGGGCGAGCCGGGTGATGGTGATGTGATAAACGGTTTGCCGGTAGCGGTAGTGGATTTTGTAAGTCGTCCACGTTCTCGGCAGCCGTGGGGTCAGGCGCAGTTGATCGCCTTCCAGGTTCACACCCAGTAGGGTTTCGACCAGCAGCCGATACATCCACGCCGCCGAACCGGTATACCAAGTCCAGCCGCCGCGACTCGTGTGTGGGGCCACGGCATAGACATCGGCCGCGACGACATAAGGTTCCACTTTATAGGTGGCGATTTGGGCGGGAGTTTCGCCGTGATGGATAGGGTTGAGCAGATCGAATAACTCCCAAGCATGCTCGTGGTCTCCCATGAGAGCGAAGGCCATGACTGTCCAAATCGCGCCGTGCGTGTATTGCCCGCCGTTCTCGCGCACGCCGGGAATGTAGCCTTTGATGTAGCCGGGATTGAGGGAAGATTTGTCGAATGGGGGATCAAACAATTGAATCAGCCCGGCGTCGCGACGGACCAGACGTCGATCCACGGATTGCATCGCCACTCGCGCATACGACGGCTCGACGGCAGCACTGATCACGGACCAGCTTTGGGGTAAGGAATCAATCTGGCATTCCGGGTTCATCTTGGAGCCGAGAGGTTCACCGTTGTCAAAATAGGCGCGGCGATACCACTCACCGTCCCATGCCTGGGCCTGGATGTTTTTCTGTAACTTCTGTGCCTCGGTGCGGCAGAGCGCGGCAAAGGTTGCGTCGTTGCGTGTCTCCGCCAGTTTACTGAACTGCATGAGCACGTCGTAAAGAAAGAACGCCAGCCAGACGCTTTCCCCGCGGCCATCTTTCCCCACCATGTTCATGCCGTCATTCCAATCGCCGCAACCCATCAGGGGGAGACCGTGTTCGCCGAATTTCAGGCCGTTCTCAATGGCGCGCACGCAATGCTCGTAAAGCGTGGCGGACGCTTCGGAGCGGTTCGGTAAATCATAGTAGGCTTCCTCCTCCGGCTTGAGAGGACGGCCTTCCAAAAAGGAAATCTTTTCGTCAAGCACACCGGTGTCTGCGACGGATGAAACATAATGGCAGGTCACGTAAGGCAGCCAGAGATAGTCGTCGGAAAAATGGGTGCGCACGCCGCGTCCCCCCGGCGGATGCCACCAATGCTGCACGTCGCCTTCGCGGAACTGATGCGCGGCGGCTCGGAGCAGATGCTCGCGAGTGAGTGCGGGCTCGGCATGCACCAGCGCCATCACGTCCTGCAACTGATCGCGGAATCCGTAAGCACCGCCGGACTGATAGAACCCTGTCCGAGCCCAGAGCCGGCAACTTAGCGTCTGATACAACAGCCAGCCATTCGCCATTACGTTCACGGCCGGATCGGGTGTATCCACATTGATCGCGCCGAGCGTGCGGTTCCAGTAGTCCCAGACCCCTTCGAGCGCGATTCGACTGGCGTCTCCGCCGCGAAAGCGTTGGATCAAACTCTGCACATCGGTGGGACTCCGACCCACCCCGAGGCGAAACGTCGTTTCCCGCTCCTGTCCGTCCGCCAGATCGAAGACGACCTGCAACGCGCCGCAAGGATCGAGGCCCGCGCCCACCTGGCCCGAGAGGCGCGCCCGCTTCAACGCAGCCGGTTGCGCCATGGTTCCATTCCGGCCGATAAATTCTTTTCGATTGCCGGTGAGGGTGCGCGTCCGATCGCTGACATCAATGAAGGCGATCCGATCAGGGAATTCGGTGTTGTAATAATTGCGCGCGAGCAAAGCGCCACTCTTGAGGTCCACTTCAGTTTGCACATGCAACAGACTTTTCTGTCGCAAATCGCCGAGCACCCATTCCCAATAACCCGTGACCGACAGGCGGCGCGGGCGTCCCGAGACATTGCGCAGCTTTAAGACCGTGAATTTTACCGGCGCGTCCATCGCCACATAGACCCACAACTCGGAGGTGATGCCGTTCTCCGTATGCTCGAAGACGGTGTAACCAAAGCCATGGCGAATAATATACGGAGTCGCGCCGCGCGCTGGCAATGGCGTCGGTGACCAAAACTGTCCAGTTTGCTCATCACGGATGTAGAGCGCTTCGCCCGTGTTGTCCTGGACGGGATCGTTACTCCAGGGGGTCAGTCGGAATTCATGGGAGTTCTCCACCCAAGTGTAAGCGCCGCCGCTTTCCGAGACCACCGTGCCAAAGGATGGATTGGCGATCACATTCACCCACGGCGCTGGCGTCGTCTGCCCGTTTTGAAGCGTAATGACATACTCATGCCCATCGCGACTAAAGCCGCCCAGGCCATTGTGGAAGATTAACTCCCGGTGAGGCAGCGGCGGGGTTGCATCCGGCAACACCGACCGCGTGGGAGTGAACGCCGGAACCAACGGTTCCAACAGGTTCTTCCGCTCCAATTGGTCCGACAAAGTTCCCCGCTCATCATCCAGGACAATCCGGGCTGCGGATTGCAGCAACAGGCGATCATCGTGAGGAACATGGTCGAGGTGCCGGACAAAGATGCCGCCCGGCTTGTCGAGCATCTGCGCTTCAACCCCTGAAGCGATAAGACTGCTAATCTGATCGTGTAAGGACTGGCGATAGACCGAAACGTCCTCATTCAAAATAAGGAGTTCCACGATTAGTCCCTTCATGCGCCAGTAAGAGTGCGCGTGAATGAGTTGTTGGACGATTTCGATTTTCTCCGGGTCGCTGATGCGGAGGATCACGAGTGGCGCGTCACCCGAAATGCTGTAGCTCCAAAGTCCGCTTTGGCCGCGCCGGTTGCTGCGAAGCACGGCCGCATTGGCGCGCCGCGCGGGGTCGGCATAGATCAAAGCGCTGGCCATCCTGCCATAGAGCTGCGCCTCACCCTCGGTGGCATTGAGCTGGCGCAAAGTGACCTGGCTATGAGTCCACGCAAGATCAAAGGCGCGCTCCGCCATGCGGGCGCTTTGATATTTTTCTACCTGCGCCAGCGCAGCCTCGCGGCTTTCCGTTACGCCGAGGACCAAGTCGATGATAGCCGTCTCATTGGGAGGCAGCACAACGGTGCGCCGCAACGAAATGATGGGATCGAGCACGGAGCCCACCGTGTTGGACAATGGCGCACTAGTCCGCATCGCGGCTGGGTTGGCCAGCGTTCCTCCGCGACCGACAAATCTAACCCGATCCGTTTCGCAGGAGAGGTCGCCTTGCTGGCCTTCCTGACCAACCATGAGATGCAACAGCCACGGTGGATTTTCTTCCGGGGATCGTGCGCGACGGGTGCAAAGAATGGCGGAGGATTCCCGCACGAATTCTGTCTGCACGAAAAGGTTACTAAACGCGGGATGCGCTGCGTCCGCAGCGGGGAACGCGAGCACGACTTCCGCATAACTAGTGAGTTCAATCTCCCGCACCTTGGATGAACGGTTGGTGATCGTGATCCGCCGCAACTCCACATCGTCTTCCGGCGACACGCAGACGTCGGTGTGGACTTCGAGACCGGCATGAGTGTGCCGAAACTCCGCGCGGGCCTGGGTGAAGATGGCCTCGTAACCTTTGGTCGAGCGCAGGGTGGGTTGATAGGCATTGGACCAAAACTCGCCCGTCGCGACATCTCGGAGATAGACGAACGTGCCCCAGCAATCACGCGTCGCGTCTTCGCGCCAACGGGTAACGGCAAGATCGCGCCAGCGACTATAGCCGCCGCCCGCGCTGCTAATGGCAACATGATAGCTACCGTTCGACAAAAGATGAACCTCCGGGGCCGACGGCGTGGGATTCGTGAAAACCCGCATCACGCTTTCCCCTTCATTGGAGAGCGTTCGCGCAGTCTCCAGTTCTAGGTCTTCGGCAAACACGCTGGCGCTGGTCCGGGGCACCCTCTCCTGTAACAATAGATCCGCCGCCTTCAGCAAGGGACAAGCCATGAAGCGCCTTTGCATGGGGTAGTCCCGCAGCACATTGACCAGTGCCAGCAAGCTCATGCCGTGATGATGCGCCATATAGGAGCAGATGGTGGCGCTCGACTCACCTGACGGCAGGCGCGACGGCGTGTAATCCACCGCCTCGTGGAATCCGAAGCGTCCTTCGCGGCCCTCATCCGTCAGCCGTTGTAAATTTGCGCACGCCGCCTGCGGGGCGATCATCAGCGCCATGGCGCTGGCGTAAGGGGCGATGACCAGATCTTCGGCCAGACCGCGCTTCAAGCCCAGGCCGGGCACGCCAAAGGCGCGGTATTGGTAGTTTAGGTTGGTGTCCGTCCGGTTATAGCCCGACTCGGAAATGCCCCAGGGCACGCCGCGCAGTTTCCCATACTCTATCTGACGTTGCACCGCCGCGTTGCAGGTGTGATCGAGCAATGTGTTTTCATAGTTAGGCATGACCAGCAGCGGCATCAGATACTCGAACATCGAGCCACTCCAGGAAACCAAGATGGGCTCGCCGCGCGAAGCGACGAGCAGACGCCCGAGCGAGAACCAGTGGTCCTGCGGAACTTGTCCCAAGGCGATGGCGACATAGCTGCATAAGCGCGCCTCCGAGGCCAGCAGGTCGTAGAAGCTGGCATCGCACCGGGCCTCGCTGACATTGAACCCAATGGAAAACAGCTCTCTTGTGGAGTCGAACAGAAAGGTGAAATCAGTCGCGGCCAGTTCATCACATTGCTGGGCCAAGGTTTCTAGGGCGAGTAAGCGTTGACGCGCCTGTTCCCCGGCTTCCCGTAGACAACGCGCGAAGTCCGTGTGCTGTGGCAGCTCACCTTCGAGCGATTGCGCCAGCGCCACGATCTCCGCCAGGGTGGATGCCTTGTCTAGTGGCTCGAGCTTCGCTTGCAACTCGCCGCTCAAACCTGTGGTCGGCAACGCCAGCCACGGCGCGAGAAGAAGCATGTCCTGCAAATGATCCGCGCAATTTCGCTCGAGCGTTTTATACCACTCTTTAATTTCTCCCTCTTCGTGAGCCAGAGACGCAGCGGCCTCGGTCGCTAGGTCTGCGACTCGCTTTAATAAATTAAACGCCTCACGCAACGTGACGGGGGCCGCCTCCAGTTCTGTGTCGATTCTGGTGAGAGTGGCGTTGTCTTGAACCAATGAGCTGAGCACCTTCACCGTGTCATGCAGACCGGAAAATATCTGCGGCGTGTAAGTCTTTTCTTCCGCCATTTCCGAGAGACCGGCACCGAGCGTGAGCAAGTGGCCGGAGAGATTGCCGCTGTCCACGCTCGACACATAAAGCGGGAGGAGTGGCCGGAGCGTGCGGGTCTCATACCAGTTGTAGAAATGCCCGCGATGCCTTTCGAGGCGTTGCATGGTGGCGAGGGTGTCTTGCGTACGTTGCAGCAAGCCGCCGGTTGAGAGATAACCAAAATCCCGCGCCGCCAGATTAGCGAGCAGCGCCAAACCCATGTTGGTCGGTGAGGTCCGCGAAGCAATGGTCGGAACGGGAACTTCCTGGAAGTTATCTGGCGGCAGCCAGTTTTCTTCGGCGGTGACGAAGGTTTCAAAGAAGTGCCATGTCTTGCGTGAAATGCGCCTCAGATAAGCCAACTGCCCGGACGACAAATCCGACATCGCGGATTCCAGAGGCAAACTGATCCACCACGCGATCAAGGGCGCTGCCAGCCAAAGCCCGAGCATGGGCAGGGCAAGCGCGAATTGAGGTGAGTGTAAAGCGGCCAGCAGGCATCCACTGAGCAGAGCGATGACGGGCGCAATCCACATGGCGGCGTAAAAGCCCGTGAGATGGGTGCCATTGGTCTTTTTGGAATCCTCCGACGTTCGCCATTCGAGGAGTTGCTTGCGGGTCACGAACACGCGCGTCAGTGTCCGGCCAATCGCGTCCAGGCTGACGAAAGCGTCGTAAGGCAGGAACGCCAGGGTCAAAAAAATCTGACCAAGTTGGCGGGTGCCCGCAGCGGTAACACTGCGGAGATGCAGCGCCCACGGCATATCCGCCGGCTTGCGTAGCGCTGCGACCGAGACCGACATGAGTCCGGGCAACGCGATGATGGCGATGACAAGTAGCGATCCCAGCCCTCCGAGTCCGGGCAGGAACAGCCAGTGACCGAGCAGGAAGAGCAATAACCCGGCGGGAACCAGACTGCGCCGGAGGTTGTCGAAGATTTTCCACCGCGAAATCCCGGAAATCGGATTGGCGATGCGACGTGCGTCGGAGCCGGGAACCCGCGGCAGCAGCCATTGCGCGATCTGCCAATCGCCGCGTATCCAGCGGTGGCGCCGGTCGATGTCCACGTTGTAGCGGGAAGGATATTCCTCGTACAATTCCACGTCGCTCACCAAGGCCGAACGGGCATGGCATGCCTCTAGCAAGTCATGGCTGAGCACCGTATTCTCCGGGAAGCGACCCGCCATGGCTCGAGCGAACGCGTCCACATCGTAGATGCCTTTGCCGATGAAGGAGCCTTCCTGGAAGAGATCCTGATACACGTCCGAAACCGCCCGCGTGTAAGGGTCGATGCCTGCGTCCCCAGCGAAAAGGCGAACGAACCACGAACGCCGGGCACTGGGCAGACTCACGCCCACGCGCGGTTGTAGAATGCTGTAGCCTTCGGCGACCACACCGCGCTTCGCATCGAACTCAGGATGGTTCAGCCGGTGCGCCATCGTGCCGACCAGTTGCCGTGCGGCATCGCGCGGAACCTGCGTGTCTGTATCCAGCGTGATGACATATTTGATCGCGGGAAAGATGGCCGTGTCTCCCACGACTTCCGAAAAGCATTCCCGTGAGCCACCGCGGAGCAGGGCGTTGAACTCTTCGAGCTTTCCGCGTTTGCGTTCGTAACCCATCCACAAGCCTTCGCCCGCGTTCCACCGGCGAGGACGGTGCAGCAGAAAAAACAAACCATGCGTGCCGGATGAATACTTACGGTTAAGATACTCGATGCCTGCTCTGGCCCGCTGAAGTAACTCCTGATCACCCGGCAGAGTCTCCTCCGGGGCGTCGCGGAAATCCGTCAGCAGGGTAAAGTGAAGGTGCGGATCGCGATTCGCGAGATGATGAATCTCCAGCGTCTCGATGAGACCATCCACATCTTCCAGACTCGTGAGCATCGTGGGCACCGCCACCATCGTGCGGCGGTCTCCAGGGATGCCAGCAGAGTAATCCAGTCGCGGGAGCTGACTGGGTTTCACCAGCAGCGTGGCCAGCCAGTTCATCAAAGCCACGGCCAGTTGGCTCGCACAAAGGAGAGAAGTGAGCGTGAAGAAAATGAGCTTCCCCACCGGCTCATCGAACACCCGCGCCCCCTGCATCAAGCCGAACGCGCCGAGCAACGTGAGCACCGCGACACCGCCCGCATAAAACGTCAGCGGAAAACGACGGAGGCTTCGTTCGAGTTTCGTCCACCAGGGCCATCGGACCTTCACCGCGCGCCCAAGCAGCGACTGGCCTTTGTCGATTAGATAGAAGCCCACATGCGCAGTCCGGTCTTCGTGGCCTTTTTGCCCAGCACTTTCCACGGCCAGTTGGATGGCGTGCTGCGCGACCTCCGCTTCGGAAAGCTGGCTGTATCGGGCCAGAGACTCGACCGCGTGTCGATAACGGTCGCGCGTCGCAAAATCCATATCGGCGTAAACATTCGCCGGGTCTGTGCGCAACTTCGCCTCAACCAGACTTAGCGTCTCTACAAACTCCTTCCAGTCCATCGCGCTCAGGAAGCGCAGACTGGCAATGCTATGACTGACGGAGACCTGATCGGCTGCCTGATTCTGACTTTCCAGATGGACTAGTTGCTCAATGGATAGCCCGTTTTCTGCGAGCCGCTGTTCGAGCCAACTACGCGCTAGATGCAACACGGGACTGTGACATGACAAGCGCTGACCAAACTCGGCCACAAAGGAACTGGAGATGGGTAAGTCCGCCTTCGCCATGTCCGCCACCACCACCACCAAATGCGACGGGTGCTTTTCCGCCTTCTCCTGCAAACGATCCACCCATAGGTCTGCCAGATCGCGATCCTCCCGCGCGCGCGCCAGCCGGGTCGCTATGCGCTGGAGATTTTCTAGCAAGCCCAGGCGCAACATAATCGGGATCGCCCAAAGCTCGCCTAGCTTCAAGGAACTCACCGTCTGATAAGCGGCGATGAACGCGCTCAGTGGTCCCGCGTCGATCTGCGCATCCACGTGCGGGATCAATTCGAGCACGATGTCGTAAACGCGGGGCAGTCCGGCGGAAGGACCGTTGAGGAGGCGGGGTAACTCCCGGTTGTAGCCCCGCGGCAGATGCCGCCGGGCCAATTGGATCTGCTCTTCAATCAGGTAAAAGTTATCCAACAACCATTCGGCGGCGGGAGTGACGCGCCGACTCGGATCGACCTCGATGGTCGCGCGATTGAAGGCACGAAGACCCTGCTCATTGGCGTCCAGCCGGGCGAGCAGAGGGTTCGGGCTGAGTCGAGTCGCAAGACGATGCTCCGCCGCCAGTGCCCTCGCGTGACGCGCGAGCTGTTCGACGCTGAACAACTCGGCCCGCAACGGCGGCTCGCTCGCCAGCGGGCGCGTTTGTTTAGTGACCCAGTTTTTCCAGCGCGGTGAGAAGGTCTGCATCGGTGTGAAAATTTTCCACGCTGGTCTTCGCAGCGTCCTGATAAGGCAGCGACTTTTCTTTCGCCTGCTCGGGGATTGAGGTTGGCACTTTGCCGACGGCTTGCAGATCCGTCTCCGTTACCGTGTAGTTGATGAAAATCGGCTCGATGCTCGCGAGATCAAGGCCGGTGACGTCGGGCGCGCCTACATGGTTGGGCTCGTATTTCGCAGTCAGCGCCGCAGGATTTTCGCCGTGCGCCTCGCGATAAAGCGCGAGCGCCTTAACGGTGAATTCACCGTAGCGTCCGTCTATCTTACCCGGCGCAAACTCCGCCCGGTCGAGGAAGACCTGAAGCCGCGTGGCCACTTCGATATCGGCTTTGTTTCGCGGTTGCCCGTCCTCCTCCGCCCCGCTCGAAATAGTCGTGAGGAGGGCGGCGGTTAATATGTAGCGAGCGAAAAACTTCATATAGCAGTGTATCGCAGCGCAGGTGCTCGGCGGCTGCATCAATTTACGCAAGCCAGCGCCGAAACGCTGATCAACAACGAAGCGGCTGAAGTCGCTCAGGTAGGCAAGTAATAACAATTCGTTCTCAATCACGAATTGGTATAAGGCGGGTGTCAGTTTCCTGTCCCCGCGTAGCCCTACGGTATTCCATCTTCTTTTTTAAACCACCGTCTGAAAGACAGCATCAAAGAAGTGGCGGAATTTTTGCGACACGTTTAGAAATTGGCCCAATGAAAACGCGCCAGTGCATTCTTAAAATGCATTTTCATATTTCTTGTCCGCTCTCCGTGCTTAGGAGGTAGCTACCGTATGGATTCTGCTGATTCACGCCCACTCATCATTCTTGGCACCGGTGTCGCTGTTCCAGAGAAGATACTGACCGCCGCCCAGCTGGATCGAGAGCTAGGGCTGCCGAACGGTGAGAGTTTACGAGTCACTGGCATCCGCCAGCGGCATGTCACTGTGCACGAAACGGCCTCCCTACTCGCTGCAACTGCGTGCCGTCAGGCTTTGAAAGATGCCCAGATTTCCTGGGATGAAGTGGACTGCCTCGTGTGTGCATCTGCCACAATGGACCAAGCGCTACCTTACAATGCGGCCATGATTCACGCAGAGCTGGGAAAAAGCGCGCGCCGTATTGCCACGCTGGACGTCGGAGCCAGCTGCCTCTCCTTCCTACAGGCTCTGGATATGATGAGCTATGCCGTCACGGCAGGCCGGTATCGGACGGTGCTGATCGTCTCCGCAGACATCACCACATTCACCACCGACCGTCGCAATCTGGGAGAAAACGGCATCTTTGGAGATGGCGCAGCCGCAGTGGTGGTGCGACGCACCACTACGGGAAAAAACTCCCGCATCATGGCTGCGCGTAGCATCACACTGCCGGAGGGTATCGATTTTTGCCAAATCCGTTCCGGCGGCTCGCGCTTTCATCGCAGAGGCATTCCCGGACACTCTGAGGCGTTGTTTGAAATGCACGGACGCAAGCTCTTCGCACTCGTGGGGCGTCACCTGCCCCGTTTTGTCCGTGATCTACTCGCAGAAGCCAATGTCACTCAGAAGGATCTGGCGTTACTTATCCCGCATCAAGCCAGCCGTCAGGCGCTTGATCATGTCGCCGACATGCTGGGTTTTAATGACGGGCGGATGGTCGATGTTTTTGGCGACTTTGGAAATCAGGTCGGCGCATCACTACCCACCGCCCTGCACTTTGCGCGACACAGTCACGGACTGAAACGAGGCGACAAAGCGCTGCTTCTGGGCTCTGGCGCCGGTGTTTCCATCGGCGGCATGGTCATAGAGTTTTAAGTGTGTAAACGTATGGCTATATCTTTCCTTACTCTTTGTCTTGCTCTAATCTTACTCGCTCAGTGGCAAGGTTTTAAGTATGAAGTTTTAAGTTAAGTCAGTGTTTACTCAACGCCGTCGCTCCTATCAACAATCACCTCTCATCTATCAACCCATGTCCGCCCTGCTCGATCAGTGTAAAATTTGATCTCCTCAAAGTAGGACACTGTCAGCACGCCGAATGCATCGCAATGCGTGGTGGAAGCTGGCGCGGTATTGAGTTCCCGGCACTGGTGGGATTGATCGAACATCCTCAGCGCGGCCTCATGCTCTATGACACAGGCTATTCCAGCCACTTCGAGACAGCCACACGGAGTTTCCCTGAATGTCTCTACCGTGTCGTCACACCGGTGAGCCTTCCACCTGAGGAAGAATTACTGCAACAGCTTGAAGCACGCGGGATCAGACCTACTGACATCGAAACCATTTTCATCTCCCATTTCCATGCCGATCACGTGGCTGGCCTGCGCGACTTCCCACAAGCTCGATTTATAGCAACACAATCAGAGCGTCGTGTTTGTGAAAACAAAGGCCGGATTGGCAGGCTGCGACGGGCCTTTTTGAGCGAGCTGTTGCCTTCAGATTTCGACACCCGACTCACTCCGGTTGAAAGTCTGCCTGTGATTTCATTGCCCACAGACTGGCATCCCTTCACCATGGCCTGTGACCTTCTTGGAGATTCCAGCATACTCGGCTTGGACCTTCCCGGGCACACTGCCTCGCAGCTCGGATTGGGTTTTCGCACGACACCCGATGAGATGATTTTTCTTGTCGGCGATGCCTGCTGGAAGATCGAAGCACTCGCGCAAAATCGCCCACCATCACGTCTGGCTTATCAGCTCTTTCACAACGGCAAGACCTACGACGAAACCTTAGTCAGACTCCAGTCGCTGCACGGCTCCAGCCAGGCACCGCAAATCATCCCCTCTCATTGTTCCACCACATGGAAGCAGCGTGGAGGAACCCGCCATATCACCCGTGTTTGAGTCTTTGCTCATCCTCTGGCATTTCGTGCGAACACGCTGGTTCACGCAGATGCAAACCCGCGCCGTCTTGGAAGCCAGACAGCAAAAAAGGATGCATCGGTTTCTACAGGATGCCATCCGGAATTCACCGCATTATCAAACCCGCCATCCCCGGCTCGGAGATTTTCCGCTGATGAGCAAAGAGGATTTTCTCGCCCACTTCCCCTCCTTGAACCGTCAGCACATCACATTGGAAGAAGCGACGGTGATTGCATTACGTGCGGAACGTGAGCGCGACTTCGTGCCAAAGCTCCCCGACGGCGTCTGCGTTGGTCTTTCCTCAGGAACTTCGGGTAACCGGAACGTATTCCTCGTGGGGCGAGAGGATCGCTGCCGTTGGGCCGGACAGATGTTTGCGCGAATGCTTTCTTCGGAGTCCTTGCGGCATCTTTTAAACCCGCTGCGAGAACCGTTACGCATCGCCTTCTTTCTGCGAGCTAGCAGCAATCTCTACACAACGCTCAGCAGCCGCCGCGTTCAACTCGCCTATTACGATCTCACACAGCCTTTTGGGACGCTTACCACGACGTTGGAGCAGCAAAACCCACATATCCTGGTAGCTCCAGCCACCGTGCTAGCGGAATTGGCTGCGCATCCTCCCGCCAGACTGCGTCCCACTCAGATCATCTCTGTGGCGGAGGTGCTCGACACGCGTGACCGTGAATCGATCGAACAAACCTTCCACGTGCGCGTGTCAGAAATCTATCAAGCCTCTGAAGGTTTTTTAGGAGCCACCTGTGAGCATGGAACCATGCATTTAAATGAAGACGCGCTTCATATCGAACAGCACTGGCTGGACGACGCCCATACTCGCTTTCATCCCATCATTACAGATTTCTCCCGCCATACGCAGTGGTTTGTGCGCTACCAGCTTAACGATGTGTTGTGCCCTACCGACATGCCGTGCCCGTGCGGACGGGTGACGCGAAGTCTTCAGCGCATCGAAGGACGGGCGGAGGAAATTCTGTGGGCCCGTGAACCGAAAGGCCAATTACAAACCGTCTTCCCAGAATCACTGCGTCAGGCGCTTTACTCCATCCCGCAGCCGCTGGGAAACTATCGCATTGAGCAACATGCAGACTGCTGGAATATCCAGCTCCAACACGACGACCCAACGCTGGAACAAACCGTGCGCGACGCCATCACCCTTCTACTCAAACGACTTCAACTCACGACACCGGAGTTACGCTTCCTGTCCTGGACGTCACAACCACCCGCTGAAAAAATGAAGCGCATCCGCTGCATCACCCGGCCCACATGAAGACCCGCATTTTAATCACTGGAGCCTCAGGATTTGTCGGCGGATCTTTTTGCCGACAATTCGCTTCTCATGAAAATCTGGAATTGCGCGGACTGGGTCGCCGCGAATCCGGGTTACCCGGTTACATCCGCTCCGACCTTACCAAACCGCTTCAGCTCGACTGGAAGCCCGATGTCGTGATTCACGCCGCCGCACGCTCATCGCCTTGGGGTAGCCTGGCGGAGTTTCGTCGTCAAAACGTGGAAGCAACCCGCAACGTCATCGACTTCTGCGCGGGGCAAAAAGTTCCCAAACTGATCTATATTTCTTCGAGCTCCGTTTTTTACAAAGAGGCCGATCAACTGAACCTGACGGAACTCAGTCCGAGCGGACCTCGTTTCCTAAATCATTACGCACGCACCAAATGGGAGGGCGAACAGCTCGTGCGAGATTATCTCGGCTCCTCGGTCATCTTGCGACCGCGCGCCGTTTTTGGACCACACGACACCGTCCTTTTCCCCCGGATCCTGCGCGCCGCACAGCAGGGCCAGATGGCCTCTATCACCCGCCCCGGAGCACCCGCAATCGGCGATCTCATCTACATCGACTCGCTGTGTGATTACATCCTGCGCGCTGCGCTCGATCCCCAACTCACCGGCGACTTCAATCTTACCAATAACGAGCCCGTCGAAATTCAGAGCTTTCTCGCCAGCATCTTTGCCGGTCTCGGTCTCTCACCCAAGAGTCGCAATATCCCGCTGGGTCGGGCACTGATCATCGGAACCATTATCGAATGGTTCTATAAATGCGTATTGCCGTGGAAAGAGCCACCCATCACCCGCTTTGGAGTCGGCGTGCTGGGTTACAGCAAGACTTTTGATGTCAGTAAATGTGTGCGTGTTCTCGGTCAGCCTTCGGTGAGCCTGCAGGAAGGACTCCGCCGTTTCATTGACTGGCAAAAACAACAACCGCCTGCATGACCACGGCCCTCATCATCATCACCGCCGCGTATGTCGCGCTCCTGCTGCTGCGTAGTTACTTGGCATTGAGTTATGCGCGCACATTTCCTGCCGGGCAGACATGCACACTCCCGCCCGACACCCTCACTATAGCGCAAGCCATCCTCAGCGGAGATCCTCTGCTTGAGTCACGTCTGGCGGCGAATCTGAAGACGCTGCCAAATCAACGCTTCATCTGGCTTCTCGACGAAGACGACAAGGAGGCGCAGCGCATCTCCGAAAAACTTCAGACAGCGCATCTCCAGATTGAGATTTGCCCGCCCTGCCCAGAAGCCACCAATCCCAAACTTTGGAAGCTCAATCATGCCGTCCCGCTGCTGGAGACGCCGTTGTTATGTGTGCTCGACGATGACACCACGCTCTCCGAGTCCAGCGCGGCTGAACTGATGGAAGCTGCCGCAAGCCATACCGTCGCCACTGGACTACCTTGTTACCTAGACTCAGGGGATATGCCTTCCGGGATGTTGTCCCAGTTTGTGAACAACAACTCCGTCTTCACTTATCTCGGCACCTCCAAACTACTCCCTCCTTTCACACTCAATGGCATGGGTTACGCAATGCGCCGAACCGAGCTCTCTGCGCTTGGAAATTTCCAGCCCATTTTGCATGAGCTCACCGACGATCTTGCGCTCGCAACGCTGGTGCTGCGTCAAGGCGGCAGCATTCATCAGGCAATGGCGCCGTTGCGCGTGCAAACAGACGTGCGCAATCTCAGTCACTACATGCAACTCATGCATCGCTGGTATGTCTTCACGTTGCTTCTGCTGCGAAAGCAGCGCCTCCCCGTCCAGCTCTTCATCTTTTTACTCCATGGTCTGCCTCCGTTATTGCTGCTCGGCTTGGTGATCGTGTCTGCTGCAACTGCGTCCCCGCTGACAGTTCTGCTGGTATTCATATTGAGGCTGCTCGTCATCACCTCCATTCAGCGACGCTTTTTTGGCCCCGGATTCCACCGACCTCTGCTCTCCATTCTTTCCGAATTGATGCAACCCTTTCACCTCATTCACGCGCTCGCCTGTCGCACCATCCGATGGAGGACGCGCCTCTATCGTGTGCGGGACACCCATGACTTCACCGCCGCATGAATGCCGTCGCTGCTTTCATCACCGGCCACAGCGTCCGTGGCTGCACTGGCCTGTCCAAGGTGCAACGGGATTTCCAGCGACGCTCGATTATTCCTTTAGAAAAATGGTTGCCTCACAATTTCCCCTATCACGAGACTTTTCCTTTTCCTGAACCATCCCTGCTCAGCGCCAGCTTCAATAACGTGGTTCACTATTTCCGTTCGCGTCTGCCAGCTTTTCAAAAACAACATCAGGAGACGGTATGTCAGGTTTTTTCAAGCTACGATGCAGTCATTCTGCTAGCGGGCAGTTGCGGACTGGAGTTGCTCTGCAATCTCGATTTACCTCAGCCCCTCCGCCGCCGTTTGCACGTCTTTGCATACGGACCCGTATCACGCAGCCTGCCAGAGGTGGCATCCATGCTCACTATACAGGGCACAGGAGATTTACTCTCACGCAGCTTTCATCCCACGGCTGACCATCGTTTCCCTTGTCCACACACAGGCTACTTGAAGGCACCGGAGACGTTGCACTGGTTTAACCGCTTTTATCAGAGCGTCACTGTGTCATGAGGCCTAAAAAAGTCTTCCTCGTCGGACCACCGTTCAGCGGTCACTTTCATCCGCTGCTGGGCATCGGAGAGATGTTGTGCAAGCAATCGGATGTCACCGTCTTAAGCACGCCCGGCGCAGGCAAAAGCTGTCACCTGCCTTTCCGCCCTATCCTCGCCGCTCACGAGCAGGCCATATGGGAAATCGCCGAGCCGGGCAAAGCCGTGAAAGGCAACCCCATCGGACTCTACCGACAGTTGAAAGCCAACATGGCACTCATGGCAGATCTCAAGAAGGAGCTGGATACTCTTTACGAGGCTGAAAAGCCCGATCTGGTCATTGCAGACTTTACCGTGCCTGTCGCCGGTCTCTCCGCGACACAACTGGGCATCCCTTGGTGGACAAGCTTGGTTTCACCCTGCGTCTTTGAAACTCCGGATGGGCCACCCGCTTATTGCGGCGGTCTGTTTCCTCCCACGACAAGGTTACAGCATCTACAGCACGCTGGCTTGCGCATCGCAACACGACTCTTCAAGCGCGTGATGGGACGCATCTTCCGTCGCGAGCTACGCGGAATCGGGCTTCACGGCATTTATCACCAGGACGGGTCTGAAGCAGTGTATTCACCGCAGTGCATTTTGGCGCTTGGCCTGCCGGAACTCGAATTCGCCCGCACGTATCCGCCTCATTTTCATTTTACAGGTCCGGTCCTTCACACCCCCGTCGAGAACGCGCCAGAACCTCATTTCACGACAAACGGACGCCCCCATGTGCTCATCAGCATTGGAACGCACTTACCGCATGCCAAGGCTGATCTTGCGGCAGCCGTGAAGCAAATGGCCTCCCGCCAACGCGACATCGTCTTTCACTTCACGCATGGAAATGCAGCGACGCAGTTTCAGCACGTAAACGACAATTACCACGAATACGCTTATATCTCCTATACGCAGCATCTGCCGCGTTACGATCTAGTCGTTCATCACGGAGGCGCTGGTGTGCTCAATCACTGCCTGAAACACGGTAAACCTGCGGTGGTTTTCCCTCAGGACTTCGATCAGTTTGACCATGCTGCGCGTCTGGTCGCCACTGGAACCGCCCGGCGCATCAAACACATGGCAGAACTGGAGCCATGCATCCTCCAGGCGCTGAAGGATTTTGCACTGCGTGAACGCTGCCGGGAGGTGAGTGCGCTGTTTGGTAAATATGATGCTCAGCGCATCCTCACTGACCTGCTCTCAAAGATATAGCTCGGCCTTACCTCACATAAGCGCGAAGCGCCGCTCCCCTCATTCTTTCTCCCTTTGCCCTATTTCCGATTCGCCAGTTTGGCCAGCAGGCGCAGGATTTCGATGTAGAGCCAGATCAGGGTGACGAGCAGACCAAACGCTGCGTACCACTCCATATATTTCGGAGCTCCCACCTCGGCACCAGTTTCGATGAAATCAAAGTCCAGCACGAGATTGAGCGCGGCGATCACCACTACGACGCAGCTGATTCCAATGCTCAGAAGGCTGCTTCCGGCCAGAAAAGACTGGTAGCCGAACATCGTGAAAATCCAGCTCGTCAGATACATGATGAAAATACCGCCCGTCGCGGCAACAACTCCCAACCTGAAGTTTTGGGTTACTTTGATCCAACCCGAGCGGTAGGCGAACAGCAGCGAGAAAAGCGTTCCAAAAGTCAGCATGGCAGCCTGAATCACGATGCCATCATAGAGCGCGTTGAAATAAGCGGAGATCCCACCCACAAACAGCCCTTCAGCGAGGGCATACATGGAGCCAGTCACCGCCGCCCACTCTTTTTTAAAGCAAGTGATCAGACACAATACCAAGCCCGCAATCGCCCCACCCATCATCCACGGCATCGCAGAAGCGGGATTGGCGGAAAATTTAATCCAAACCATGCTCGCCGTGACGAGGGTGAGAATCAGGAAAAACGCCGTCTTATTAACCGTTCCCTGGATGGTCATCCGGCTCTCGCCAACATGGGCGACACTACGGAATGTATTGGCGGATAAAGCGGGATTGGAAGTTCTCATAGTCGGTATGGTTAAATTGCCCGGTCTTCCTAAACTTTGATTGAGAATTGAAAAGCAGAGATTAAGGATTTTTAAAAAAAAACTGACTGCAACAAGTTCACCAATTCTCATTGAACAGGAGGAATCAGAGGTAACAGAGAGTGAAGCTGCTACTTAACAACCTGTTGAAAAAACTCGGGTATGGTTTGGATGAATGATACCGAAGGTTCTTACTCTTACTCTT
>Ga0105047_10006846_pt1 | contig 19272 bp, 22 predicted proteins | sample MAT04_FD_78384 | JGI IMG/M metagenome (GOLD analysis project Ga0105047, IMG submission 78384) | Freshwater microbial communities from Lake Fryxell liftoff mats and glacier meltwater in Antarctica - MAT-04 (megahit assembly) | ecosystem: Environmental > Aquatic > Freshwater > Ice > Liftoff... | reverse complement strand
CGCTGGTGGGATCAATGTAGGACAGCGGTGGGTTCATGTGGTTGGCACAGGCCGAGATCAAATCCATGCCATCGACCTGGATGCGCAAGCGGTCATCGGCCAGGCCGTGCAGCGCTGGCAAGCTGGAGACGCCCCCCGCGCCATAGAGGCTCATGCCTGGCACGTCGCTCAACAGACGCGCGGTGTCGCTGGTGGCGGACAGCTTGCGCGCCAGACTGGCTTTTCCAAGCAGCGTAGCGCCTGCAGGGTCGCTGGTGTTGAAGCGACTTTCTTGCACCGTCACCAGGGGCAAGGTGCCCGTTGTTTCATCGGCCGCCAGCGCATGGCTACACAGCAGAGAGACAGCCGGCAAGGCCAGGGCCATCGAATAAGGAAGAGCGCGGAGTTTCAAATTAGACACAGGAATAGCTTTCAAAAAAAATTCTTCTGACTGACAAGATAGGGAAAAAGATCAGCGGCGCTCGCTGGGGCTCACGTGATAAATCGGAAAAGCAAAAAAACAGGCAAGGCACACAGCCAACCGCACCGCCAAGGGGCGGCCCAACAGGTGATGAAGTGGGTTCAGTGACATGGAAATAAAAAAGCCGTTGGGTGAACTGCTGAATGCGGCATCCGCCAGACTGGAGCGTGCGTGGGCAATGCCCAATTTCTGTCCCTGCGATCGACGCTGGGGGTGATTTTTGGGTTCGGGTTCGGGATCACCAGCGCCTGCAACGCCGCCAAATCCAGAATGCGAACTTGCCTCAGCTTGACGTCCAGCACGCCATTAGCATCGAACTTTGAAAACGCGCGGCTCACCGTCTCGTGCTTCACGCACAGGTAACTAGCCAATTCCTGGCGTGTCATTCGCAACACCAGTTCCATCGCTGAGAAACCCCGCACCTTCAACCTGTGTTGCAGGTCCAGAAGCACGCGGGCGATGCGGACCTCAGCTGGGGCATTCCGTACCGAAAGCATGTTGGCTCGCAACCGGGCCATTGCGCTACCCAGGGTTGCATACAAGTGCCGTTGCAATGGCGACATTTCGCTGGCAAGGCTTTCCAGCCGATCCCACTGCACGGCGCAGACTTCAGTGTCTGCCAAAGCCACCGCATCACAGGGGTGTTGCTCGTGCGCAATGCCGTCGAGCCCGATGAGCTCGCCGGCCATATGAAACCCAGTCACCCGTTCGCCGCTGTGCACGAGCGTGTTGCCACGCGCGATTTTGAATCGCGCTTGCACGGCGGTTTCCATTTGGCCAAGCTGGTCGTGCGACAAGTCGGCAGGCCAGCACAACCGGTGTTCAGATGGCCCTTTGCATGCGGCACAGATATCTCAACGGAATTCATCCATTTCTCCTTGTCAATTTCAGACCAGTGGCGCACAAAGTCGCCACAACACAGTGCGCCAACCAAGCGCACCGGGTGCTTCAGCACATCAGAAAATCGACGGCGGCCCGCGCGGCGGCGGCGTGGGCGCAAAGAGTGGGACGAAGAAAAACGCCTGCCAGAGCCGCACCTCCTGTTGTCCGCCCTGAACCGAGAAGAGGTAAGGCAACAGGCTGGGCGGAGGAGCGATGCGGTCTGTGGAATGCAGGCAAAACGGGCAATGCACGAGAGATAAAGCGGTTTCCGGCCCAGTAGGGGAATTCGCTGGAATGATTTGAGGCCCGGTGCTGGAGCAGACCTCAATGCCGCCCAGCAAGCCACTGCGCGCCAATGCGTGCGTCACCGTGGGCGCCAGCGCACCGAACACCGCGATGAGCACGGCCAGCCACACAGCCAAGGGGCGGCGTAGCAGGTGGTGCAACGGGTGGTGACGCGGACTCAGTGGCATGGGCAAAGGAGGCTAATCGGCTACTGCTTGTGTTCGCCGTGGTTCATTGGCATGCCCATGCCAGCTGCACCGCCCGGTGCCACAGTGGCCACCGGCACCTTGATTTCAGTTTGGGTCTCCACGCCTTTGGCATCCTTGAAAATGAGGGTCAGCGGGATGGTGGTGTCTTTCTTCAGGTCCGTTTTCAGGTCCATCAGCATGACGTGGAAGCCACCGGGCTTGAGTTCGACCGCCTTGCCTGCGGGCAAGTCCAGGCCGCCCTGCACGGCACGCATTTTCATGATGTCGCCGTCCATTTTCATTTCGTGCACTTCAGCTACGCCGGCGACCGGCGACGACGCGGACACCAGTTTGGCGCCGTCTTTGGCGGTGAGCGTCATGAAGGCGCCGGTGGCTTTTTGGCCTTGCACGGTGGCACGCGCCCAGGCGTCCTTCACGTCAACAGTCTGGGCAGACACAACACCTGCGGACAGGGCGAGAATGGCAGCAATAGTTTTGAGTTTCATGGTGTTTCCTTGGTTAAAAATAGTTTCAGTGCGCGTTTTGCGAGCGGAATGAATGCCCAGCACGTCCAGCAATGTGGCTGGAGATTGCCTGCCGCTATGAATTGAATAGCAAAATGTGTTTCATGATTTTCCTGAAAAGCGGCGACAGATTCGGCTCCTCGGCCCGGTAAAACGGGCGGTAGGCGCTACAAAATCAGGAGCAACGAAAGATCAGGAAAACGCAGGAGGCCCGCGCGCCGGCAAGGGCGCGGCGGTGCGCGCAGCAATGTGCGCGGCGGGAATGCCCAGCAGGGCATAGGAAAGGGGCTGGTGCGGAGCAACCCGCGCGTTGACTGCGGGCGGCGGCGGTGCAGCCAGGGGCGCACACAGCGGGCAGTCCATGGTCTTGCTGCCCAACTCGCTGGTGCTGCCGTCATCCGCCTTGACGAGCACCTTCATGGCGCCGGATCCCGAGCAAACCAGCAAAATATCCTGGGGTTTGACGATGGGCGACGCCACGGCAACCCCCAGCGACAACACAAACCACGCCAGCATGAGGCGGGACAGGAATGTGAAATGGCGCAGGGTTCGCATGGCCGCATTATCAGCGATGCAGTTAGCATTGGCCCATGCAAAGCTTGTTTCACTTCGCCTTTAACGTCACCGACCTGGATGCGGCGCGCCGTTTTTACAGCGGCCTGTTGGGCTGCACCGAGGGGCGCAGCACCGATACCTGGGTCGATTTCGACTTCTTCGGCCACCAGATCTCGCTGCATCTGGGTACACCGTTCAAAACCGAAAACACCGGCCATGTCGGCGAGCACCTGGTGCCCATGCCCCACTTTGGCGTGGTGCTGGCGCTGCCTGACTGGCAGGCGCTGGCGGCGCGGCTGGAGACAGCAGACCTCTCTTTCATTCTCAAACCCCAGCTGCGCTTTGAAGGACAGCCGGGCGAGCAATGGACCATGTTCTTTTGCGACCCGTCGGGTAACCCGATCGAGATCAAGGGATTCCGCTCGCTGAACACGATTTACGCAACCTGAGGCGGCCTGAACGGCGCCAGCCCTAGTCACACCCCCACGACGACCATGATGAATTACACGTTCTTGTCGGCCACCATTTTGCTGGTCCTGATTACCGACCCGGTCGGCAACATTCCGATATTTGCCAATGCACTCAGGCACGTGGCGCCCGAGCGGCGGCCCAAGGTCATCCTGCGCGAAATCCTGATTGCATTCTTCCTGCTCCTGACCTTCATGTTTGTGGGTGAGAGCTTTTTGCGGGTGATGAACCTGAGCGAGTTGGCCCTGCAGATTGGCGGCGGGGTCATCCTGTTTCTGATTGCACTGCGCATGGTGTTTCCGCCGCCGCAAACCGTCGAAACCGAAACATGGGAAGAGCCCTTGATCGTGCCCCTGGCGGTGCCGGCCATTGCTGGTCCGTCCGCGCTGGCTACGGTGTTGCTGCTGGTGTCCCAGCAGCCCGAGCGCCGCATGGAATGGATTGGCGCGCTGTGCGTCACTATGCTGATCAGCGCCGTGGTGCTGGTGTCCGCCGAGCGCATTCAGCGCATCATCGGCACCCGCCTGGTCACCGCGGTTGAGCGGCTGATGGGGCTCGTGCTGGTGTCGGTATCGATTGAAATGATGCTGCGCGGCGTCAAGACTTTTGCACTGCAACTAACGCGCGGCTAGGCTTTCCCGGAGGTGCCGGGAACCACTTCCTGCTCGATGGCGCCAAAAATGCTATGGCCATCGGGGCTCTTCATCTCGATGCGGATGGTGTCGCCATACTGCATGAATTCGGTGCTGGGCTGGCCATCCTGAATGGTCTCCATCGCCCGCTTCTCGGCGATGCAGCTGTAGCCCTTGGGCCACTCGGCGCGGGCTTTGGCGCCAGACCCTTTTGTCACCCCCTTGTTGCTGACCGTACCGGAACCGATGATGGAGCCAGCCCGCACATTGCGCGTTTTGCACAGGTGGGCGATCAGCTGGCCAAAGTGAAACGTCATGTCCGGCCCGGCATCGCACAGTCCCACCTTGCGGCCATTCCAGGTGCTTTGCAGCGGCAGGTGCACGCGCCCTTTAATCCAGGCGTCCCCCAGCTCATCCGGGGTAACCGCCACCGGACTGAACGCGGTAGCGGGTTTGCTCTGGACGAACCCAAAGCCTTTGGCCAATTCAGCAGGAATCAGCTTGCGCAGGCTCACGTCGTTGGCCAGCATGATCAGGCGAATGCCGTCCAGGGCACGGTCGGCTGGGCAGCCCATGGGAATGTCACCAGTCACAACGGCCACTTCGGCCTCAAAATCAATGCCAAATTCCACGCTGGCGCACACCACCGGGTCGCAAGGTCCCAGCAGGTCATCGCTGCCGCCCTGGTACATCAGCGGGTCGGTATAGAAACTCTCGGGCACCTCGGCGCCCCGGGCTTGGCGCACCAGTTCCACGTGGTTGAGATAGGCCGAGCCGTCCACCCACTGGTAGGCGCGCGGCAGCGGCGCCATGCATTGCTGCGGATCGAACGCGAAGGCGTGCCGGGCGCGGCCATTGTTCAGGTTGTCGTACAGATCCTGCAACTGGGGCGACAGGTAGTTCCAGTCGTCCAGCACCTGTTGCAGGCGGTTTGCAATATTCGAGGCGTAATGGGCTTGGCTCAGGTCGCGGGAGACGACGACCAGTTGGCCATCGCGGGAGCCGTCTTTGTACGTTGCGAGTTTCATGCCGGAATTGTCGCTCTGATTTAAACTGCAACTGTTGCACCGGGATTGACTCCCACCGCCCATGCCACTCCAGCCCCCCTCCCCAACCCCACCCCAGCCGCCCGGGACACACCGCCACCCCTTGCGGATGCTGACCCTGCTGACCGCAGTCGTGTTGCTGGCGCACTGGGCACTGCTGCATGGCGCTCCGCTGGCCGTCGTCGCGTTCGAGAGCCCGGATTCGGCGGCCACCCGACCCTTCATTACCCGCACGATCAGCGTGCCGGCACCTGTGGTCGAGGAGATCAAACCCAGGAAGACGCCAGCCCCGGCCACGCGGCCACGGGTGGCTGCCAAGGTATTGCCGCTGCCTCCTGCGGCACCGCCACAGGAGGCAATTTCTGAATCAGATAGGCCTGTAGCCCCCGTTTATGTTGCGCAAGCAGCTATTGAAACCATAGCAAATGAACCGGATCCCGTCCCCACACCCAAGCCACCAGCGGCCCAAGCTGCGCGCAACTACGCCTTTCCAGCGTCAGCGCGCCTGAAGTACGACATCAAAGGGGAGGTCAAAGGCTTCCCCTACTTTGCCTATGGTGAGTTGCTGTGGCGGCAGGATGGCAAAACCTACGACGCCCGGATGGAGATCAGCCACTTCCTGCTGGGGTCACGGGTGCAAACCAGCACCGGCCAGCTCACACCCCAGGGCCTGGAGCCAATCCGTTTCGGCGACAAGGTTCGCAGCGAAGTGGCCGCCCACTTTGAGCGCGCCCAAAACAAGGTCGTCTTCAGCGCCAACACGCCAGACGTACCCTTGTTGCCTGGCGCGCAGGATCACTTGAGCGTTTTCATGCAGCTGGCGTCGATGCTGGGCGGTGCGCCGGGGAGCTTCCCGAAAGACACGACACTGCCTTTTCAGGCCATTGGGCCCCGGTCGTCGGAATCCTGGGTTTTTCTTGTCGGCGCATTGGAAAACCTGTCCTTGCCCGGGGGCGAAATCAAGGCACTCAAGCTGTCGCGCCCCGCCACTGGCGAGTTTGACCCCAGGTTAGAAGTCTGGCTGGCCCCGGATGTGGGCTACCTGCCGGTGCGCATCCGGCTGACCCAGGGCAATGGCGATTTTGTCGAACAGCAGTGGAGCGCCACCCAGAAACCCTAGCCCAGCCCTTGAAATACCGCCAGCCGCAACCAAGTGCTCACCAAGCCCTATCATCGACCATCATGCACACGCTCTACGACTCCGAGACCTATTCCGTGACCCACATGCTCGCCAACGCCGAGCTGGACGGTAAAACGGCTGCGGGCGCACACAAGACCGTGCAGTACCCTAACGGCGTGCCGCTGATGGCGCGCCACGGTTTCGAAATCGTCGACAAGCGCTCGGGCAAAGAGGTGTATCTGGATGGCTCATGGGCCGAACTGTTTCAGCAGCACATCATGGCCTGGCAGGTCAATACGCCCACCCAGGAAGAAGTGGAAGACACGCTGGAGCAATACGCCGAACTGGCGCAAAACCCGGTTTCGGTCCACTAAGACTCCGCCGTCTCGCGGGCACTGGGTGCCCCTGTCTTGACTTTCGTCAAAGAAAGAGGCGCGTCCCACGCGCATGATGACTCCAGAAACACCAAGGAGTCGTCATCATGAACAAACAGCAAGCCGCACCCTACCAACATCAACTGCAGGATTTGCGCGCAGCATTGCTCTCACAGATTGCCGAGCAGCGTGGCGGCGTGGTCAGCCGTGCAGACGTGGCCGCAGAGCATTTTGGCCGCCCGGAAGACTCCAGCGCACAGCTGGCAACCGAGCGAGAGCTGGAGTTTGCGCTGGGTGAGCGCGAAACAGCCGAGTTGGGTGCCATTGACGCCGCGCTGGCCCGCATTGAAGCCGGCACTTACGGAGAATGCACCGATTGCGGTGTGCACGTCCCTGCCGCGCGACTGCATGCCACGCCCGAGGCGCCTCGCTGCATCCCTTGCCAGGAAAAGGTCGAGCAGCACGGTGCCGCCTGACCCGACCTTTCAATTTCCAACCTTATTTAAAAAACCTGCAACGAGCACTTTTCACGCCGTCGTCTGGATGGACCATTCCGAAGCCCATGTGGTGATGTCTGACCGCGAACACCAGGGCAAGGCTGAAGACAGCGCACCATTCTTCGCGGAAGTAGCCAAGGCGCTGATTGGCACCCACGAAGTTCTGCTCACAGGCCCCGGCTTGGGGCGTAACCAGTTGCGGGACTGGTGCACCAGCCACCAGACCGCCGTTGCGGCCTGCATCGTGGACTCGGTCACCACCGACCACCCGACGGATGGCCAACAGGGCGGCCGACCCGTCCATGACCTGAGTCCGGCGAACCAACACCGTGAAAGGGCAGAATTCGGGCGCGCCCATGCTGCGACAATTGGAGCACCATGAGCAAGACCTACGTTCTCACCCTTTCGTGCCCTGACCGCCTCGGGCTGGTCCACGCCGTCTCCGGCTTCCTGCTGGAGCGCAACGGCAATATTGAAGAAGCTGCGCAGTACAACGACCCGGATACGGGCCTGTTCTTCATGCGCGTGCAATTCACCTGCGTGCGGCTGACCCATGAGGACCTGCGCGCCCAACTCGGTTTTTTCGCCAAGCCGTTCTCCATGCAATGGAGTTTGCATGCCACCGCGCAGCCCATGCGCACCGTGTTGATGGTGAGCAAGGAAGGCCATTGCCTCAACGACCTGTTGTTCCGCTGGAAGAGCGGGCTGCTGCCAGTCGACATCCGTGCCATCATCTCCAATCACCGCGAGTTCTACCAGTTGGCGGCCAGCTACAACGTGCCGTTTCACCATATTCCGGTCAGCAAGGATGCCAAGGAACAAGCGGAGCAACGGCAGTTTGAGATCATCGAATCCGAAGGCGCAGAACTGGTGGTGCTTGCACGCTACATGCAAATTCTGAGCGACAACTTCTGCCGCAAACTGGCCGGCAAGGCCATCAATATCCACCACTCATTCCTGCCCAGCTTCAAGGGTGCCAAGCCCTACTACCAGGCACATGACCGGGGCGTGAAACTGATTGGGGCTACCGCCCACTACGTGACGGCTGATCTGGACGAAGGCCCGATCATCGAGCAGGATGTAGCCCGTGTGGACCACAGCAAAACCGTCGAAGATCTGACCACCCAGGGCCGTGACACCGAAAGCCAGGTGCTGGCCCGGGCCGTCAAGTGGCACAGCGAGCACCGCGTGCTGCTCAACGGCCACAAGACTGTTATTTTCAAGTAGGCAGTTCGTTGCTGTTGGCCATCTGCTCACCCAGACGGATAGACCGGGCTTCCGTCCACGCGGCGTTGAATGCCATGGGCCCCTTGGGGAACAACATGACCACGGTAGATCCGAGTAAAAACCGGCCCATCTCTTCACCCTGGCGCAAGTTCACAGCATCGTCGCTGTAGGTCTTCTCCCAGATTTGTCCCGGACGCGGCGGATTCACGATGCCGTGCCACACGGTGGCCATACTGCCCACAATGGTGGCGCCCACCAGCGTCAGCACAAAGGGGCCGTGGGCCGACTCGAATACGCACACCACCCGCTCGTTGCGGGCAAAAAGTCCCGGTACGCCACGTGCCGTGGTCGGGTTCACCGAAAACAGGTCGCCGGGCACGTAAACCATGCGCGTCAAACGCCCGTCGCACGGCATGTGGATGCGGTGGTAGTCCTTGGGACTCAGGTACAGGGTGGCAAAGTGGCCATCCTGAAACCGTGCCGCCAGCGTGGCATCGCCACCCACCAGCGCCGTGGTGGAGTAATGGTGGCCTTTGGCCTGAAAGATCTGGTCACGCTCAATCCGGCCGAACTGGCTGATGGCCCCATCCACCGGGCAAGTGAAGTCGGCTGGCGCCAACGGCCGCACCCCATCTCTCAACGCACGGGTGAAAAAATCGTTGAAGGTAGCGTAGCTTGCAGCGTCAGGATTGGCCGCTTCGGCCATGTTGACCTGGTAGCGCTGCACAAACCATTGAATCAGCGCCGTGGTCCAGCGGCCCCCGCGGGCGCTGGCCACTTTGCCGGCAAAAGCCGTCAATGCCTGTTTGGGAATTAGGTACTGCGGCAGTACCGCTAGGGTGTCAGACAAGGCATTTCCCGGTAGATTGTGAAGAGATGGAAGGAGCGGGCCGGATTATAGTGAGCCCATGACTGCTGCCCGTATTCCTCCCATCCAGTGCCTGTTGACCTTTGAGGCCCTGGCCCGCCTGCGCAGTGTGACACAGGCCTCAGAGGAGCTGTGCGTAACGCCAAGCGCCGTGAGCCACCGCGTCAAGCAGCTGGAGCAGATTATCGGCACCAAGCTGTTTGGTCGCGCCGATTTTTCGCTCACTACGGAAGGCAGCGAATACCTGGCCCATGTGCGCCAGGGCCTGGCCATATTGCAGAAATTTCCCAGCTCGGCCGCAGCGCCGGGCAAGCGCAAACTGCGCCTTGCCGTCACCCCAACCTTCGCGCGCTCCATTCTGATTCCACGGCTGCGCCAGTTCACGGATGCCTACCCCGAGATTGACCTCACGCTGCAGGTATCTATTCCCTTGCTGGACGTGGTGGCCGAAGACGCCGACCTGGTCGTTCGCTTTGGTGCCGGGCGCTACGCCGACATGGAGCACGTCTGCCTGTCCAAAGACGAGGTGACACCGCTGGCCTCACCCGCCTTTGTGCGTGAACGAGGACCGTTCGAGGTGCCACAGGATCTGGAGGGCGTGCCCTTGCTGCGCAGCCCGCTGGAGCCGTGGCGCACCTGGTTTGCGGCCAATGCGCTGGACTGGCCGGAGCCGATTGACGGCTCGCAGTTCAACGACATCGGTCTGATGTGCGACTGTGCCGCCGCCGGCATGGGCGTGGCGCTGGTGCGCCTCAAGCTGGGCACGCCCTGGCTGGAGAACGGATCACTGGTTCGCCTGGGCACCAACGAACTGTTTGGGCGCAGCATACCCAGCCCGCACGCCCACTACCTGTGCTGGCGCACCGGCATGATGGACCGTTGGGAAGTGGCCGCATTTGCCGACTGGCTGAAAAAAGCGGTGATCTGAACCGGGAAATTTCACGAAGGCGAATAAGTTTCTTCACGCCACGGCAGTGCCGTTTGCCTTAAAGTGTCCGGATGAATGCAACCACCACTTCTTCAGAAGCTTCCTTGCTACAAAAAGCAGAGCTGCAGGCGCAAGTAATACGAGGGCTAGAGGCCCATTTGCCCAAATATTCACTACTCTGGAACACAGAGGACACGACTCCTTACGAATGCGATGGCCTGACCGCCTACCGCGAGCGGCCGCTGGTCGTGGTTTTGCCCGAAACCGAAGCGCAGGTAGCCGCCGTGCTGCGCACCTGCCATGCCATGGGGGTGCCGGTAGTTGCGCGCGGTGCAGGCACTGGCTTGTCCGGCGGCGCCATGCCCCATGCCATGGGCGTGACCCTGTCTCTGGCACGCTTCAACAAGATTGTGAAGATCGACAAGCGCAGCCGCACGGCCGTGGTGCAGTGCGGCGTGCGTAACCTGGCCATCAGCGAGGCGGCGTCGCCCTATGGCCTGTACTACGCACCCGACCCGTCGAGCCAGATCGCCTGCACCATTGGCGGCAATGTGGCCGAAAACTCGGGGGGCGTACACTGCCTGAAATACGGATTGACCCTGCACAACGTGCTGAAGGTGCGCGGCCTGACCATCGAAGGCGAAGAAATTACATTCGGGTCGGACGCGCTGGACAACCCCGGCTACGACCTGCTCAGCGTCGTCGTGGGCAGCGAAGGCATGCTGGCCGTCACGCTGGAAGTCACCGTCAAACTCATCCCCAAGCCCCTGCTGGCGCGCTGCATCATGGCCAGTTTTGACGACATCCGCAAAGCAGGTGATGCGGTGGCCGCGGTGATTGCCGAGGGCATCATTCCTGCCGGCCTGGAAATGATGGACAAGCCCATGACCGCGGCAGTGGAAGATTTTGTGCACGCCGGTTACGACCTGACGGCTGAGGCCATTTTGCTGTGCGAGAGCGATGGCACACCCGAAGAAGTGGAAGAAGAAATTGGCCGCATGAGCGATGTACTGCGCCGCTATGGCGCCACCGCCATTGCCGTGAGCCAGAACGAAGTCGAGCGCCTGCGCTTCTGGAGCGGCCGCAAAAACGCCTTCCCCGCCAGCGGGCGCATCAGCCCCGACTACATGTGCATGGACAGCACCATTCCCCGCAAGCGCCTGGCCGACATTCTGCTGGCCATTGCCGAGATGGAGAAAAAATACCAGCTGCGCTGCGCCAACGTGTTTCATGCGGGTGACGGCAACCTGCACCCGCTGATTCTGTTTGATGCGAACGACCCCGACCAGTTGCACCGCTGCGAGCTGTTTGGTGCCGATATTCTGGAAACCAGTGTGGCGATGGGTGGCACCGTGACCGGCGAGCACGGTGTGGGCGTGGAGAAGCTCAACAGCATGTGCGTGCAGTTTTCAGCTTCCGAGAACGCGCAGATGTTTGGCATCAAGCGCGCGTTTGACACCAAAGAGTTGCTCAACCCCGGCAAGGTGATTCCTACCCTGCACCGCTGTGCCGAGTACGGCAAGATGCTGGTGCGCGGGGGCAAGATCAACCACCCGGACTTGCCCCGGTTTTAACCCGCCATGAATGGCCTGCGCGGCTTGGCCTGGCTGCTGGTGTTGCAGTCGCTCGGTGAGTTGCTGGCGCGCGGTCTGACCCTTCCGTTTCCTGGCCCGGTGGTCGGCATGGTGTTGCTATTGCTGGCCTTGCGCTGGCCCCTGGTGCGCGAGCCGATAGCCGCCTGTGCCGACTTCCTGCTGGGCCATCTGTCCTTGCTGTTTGTTCCGGTGGGAGTGGGTGTGATGACGCACCTGGCGCTCGTGAGTCAATACGGCGGGCGCATGCTGCTGGTGATTGTGCTGTCCACCTGGATTGGACTGGCCGTCACCGCACTGGTGTTGTTCAAGCTCAGCCCTTCCCCGAAAGCGGACGATGCCCCGCTTCGTTGAACTTTGGGTTTACCTCTCCGCCACGCCCCTGTTTGGCCTGACGGCCACACTCGCGGTCTACGTCTTGGCCCAGGCGTTTTACGCGCGCGTCCACCAGGCTCCGTGGGCCAACCCGGTGCTCTGGAGCGTGGTGCTGATAGCCAGCGCGCTGCTGCTCACCGGTGTGCCTTACCCCACCTATTTTTCAGGTGCGCAGTTCATCCACTTCCTGCTGGGCCCGGCTGTAGTGGCACTGGGCTGGCCGCTATGGCAGCGCCGCGCCGAACTACGCGCGCGCTGGGGACGTCTGCTGCTCGCCTCTCTGACTGGGGGCGCAGCGGCCAGCGGCTCGGCATTGGCGCTGGGCTGGGCCTTCGATTTGCCCGCCGATGTGGTGTTGTCGCTGGCTCCCAAGTCAGTCACCGCACCCGTGGCCATGGGCATTGCCGAAAAGATTGGGGGCATACCGGCGCTCTCAGCCGTATTTGCGGTCCTTACCGGGCTGGTGGGTGCGCTGAGCGGCAAGTACCTTTTTGGAGTCCTGCGCATTCCAACGGACACAGCCGGTTGGAATGCGCGGGGTTTTGCCCTCGGCACGGCCGCCCATGGCATTGGCGCGGCAAGAGCCATGCAGGTCAACGCTGATGCGGGCGCCTATGCGGGCCTTGCACTGGGCCTGCAGGTGGTGCTGGCCTCGGTGCTCATGCCCTTGCTCTTCCGGTGGTTCTGATCAGCCGGGGACGAGGATGTGGTCCAGCGCAGCGGCGAGTTGGGCGACGGTTCTGTCAACGTTGTGCAGCTTTTCCAGCCCGAACAAGCCAACCCGAAAAGTCATGAAATCTGCCGGTTCGTCGCACATCAGCGGTACGCCAGCAGCGGTTTGAAGCCCCTCGCCCAGGAATTTCTTGCTGGACTGAACGCCCGGGTCTTCGGTGTAGCTCACCACCACACCCGGCGCCTGGAAACCTTTGGCCGCCACGCTGCGGATGCCCTTGCGCTCGAACAACTCCCGCACCTTGCTGCCCAACTCCATCTGCTCGGCGCGCACCTTGTCAAACCCGTAGTCACGCGTTTCCTGCATGACCTCGCGCAGGCGCATCAGGGCATCGGTGGGCATGGTCGCGTGGTAAGCGTGGCCACCCGCCTCGTAGGTCTCCATGATCTGCAGCCATTTTTTCAGATCACAGGCAAAGCTGGTGCTGGTGGTGGCATCAATAGCCGTGCGGGCGCGCTCGCTCAGCATCACCATCGCACAGCAGGGCGAGCCGCTCCAGCCCTTTTGCGGCGCGCTCACCAACACGTCCACGCCCGTGGCTTCCATATCAACCCACATGGCACCGGAGGCAATGCAGTCCAGCACCAGCAGGCCACCCACCGAATGCACCGCGTCGGCTACAGCGCGCAGGTAATCGTCAGGCAAGATCATGCCCGCAGCGGTTTCCACGTGGGGTGCAAACACTACCGCAGGCCTGTCGTGCAGGATGGTGGCAACCACGTCTTCAACCTGGCAGGGCACCCACGGCGCCTGCTTCTCGGAACCCACGCGCCTCGCCTTGAGCACAGTGGAATGTGCAGGAATGCGGCCCATGTCAAAGATCTGCGTCCAGCGGTAGCTGAACCAGCCGTTGCGAATGACCAGCACGTTTTTGTCCGTCGCAAACTGGCGCGCTACCGCCTCCATGCCGAAGGTACCGCTGCCGGGCACCAGAATGGCGGATTGGGCGTGGTACACCTCCTTGAGAATGCTGGAGATATCCTTCATCACACCCTGAAAGCGCTGGGACATGTGGTTCAGGGCCCGGTCGGTGTACACCACCGAGAATTCGAGCAGCCCATCGGGGTCAATTTGGGGCAATAAGCCGGGCATTGTCATCTCCTGTTGTTATGGATGTTCAAAACAGGCAACCAGCTTAGCATGCACCACCTGATCGGCAAGCCAACCCTTACGCGCTGCGCCTTAAGGCTTCCGAACCCGCCGGATCAGCCCCTCTTGCGTGACGCAGGCTACCAGCCGCCCGTCGCGGCTGAAGATGCTGCCATGGTTCAAACCCCGCGCATGCCCGGCGACCGGGCTTTCGCAGACGTACAGCAGCCAGTCGTCTATCCGGAAGTCATCGTAAAACCACATCGCGTGGTCCAGACTGGCCGTCACCATGTCCGGCTGGTAGTAGCTGGCGGCATGCGGGCGCAGGGACGTGCCCAGCAAGCCAAAGTCCGAAGCGTAGGCGAGCAGACATTTGTGCAAGGCCTGGTTGCCCGTTACCGGACCCGCTGCACGAAACCAGATGTGCTGGCTGGGCGCTGACTTGCCGGGGTTGAGGTGGTCCACCGGGTCCACCGGACGGATTTCGATGGCAAGGTCCGGGGTGACACGGGCTGCTGGCTGCGACGGAATCAGCTCGGGAACCGGGCGCGAACTCCTGACCGCCGCGGCCAGTGACTCGGGTGACGGCACATCCGGCATGACCGCCTGGTGCTCAAACCCCTGCTCATCGGCCTGAAAGGAGGCCGACAAAATGAGAATGGCCTTCTCGCCCTGCGAGGCGACGACTCGGCGCACGCTGAAGGTGTTGCCATCGCGAATCCGGTCCACGTGGTAATGAATGGGGGCGAGCGGGTCGCCGCCCCGGATGAAATAGGCGTGCAAGGAGTGCGCATCACGCTGTTCACAGGTATTGCCCGCAGCCACCAAGGCCTGACCCAGAATATGCCCGCCAAACAGATTGCGAAACCCCAGGTCCAGGCTTTGCCCGATGAAATGATCGGGCGTGAGGCTTTCGAGGGTGAACAGGCCCAGCAGTTGCTCCAGCGCAGCGGGTGTGTGGGTCGTTGAGTCGGCGCGGGCCTCGGCGTTTTTCTGCATGGGTATTTGAGTCTTTGAAAGCGCTCTATTGTCCGCCACTCTCAAACACCAGCGACGCCGCGCCCAGGTCTTCCAGTGCGGTACCGACCGACTTGAAAACGGTGCGTTCACTCGATGACTGGCGTCCCGTTACGGTGCCGCGGGACAAAGGCCCGAGCAGGTCGCCGCTTTTTTGCAGTGCTTCGTCGGTATCCACCAAAAGGCTTGCGCCTGCGAAGCAGGCATCATCGGCCTCACGCATGGTGGGCGTGAAGCTGCCGATCAGGTCCAAATGGCTATCCGGCTTGAGCCAGGCTCCCTAGCGCCGCCGCCTGCGCCCACCGGCAGCAGGCGCTTGGCATCGGCTCGCGCAAGCCGGGAGGCTGCCAGTGCTTGGCCGGTGCGCGCATCAAACAGCACATACGTCGCAAACAAGCCCGGCAAACCCCGCGCGGAATTGCCAGGAAAGATGTTGACCGTCTTGATGCCCAGGCAGCCGTCGGGGCGCCAGGCCTCACCAGGTGTCGATGCTGAAACGCCCGGCCCCGGCCTCTGGGGCGCTCACCCGTCCAGCCTCCAGCCCCCGCAGCAGCCAGGCGCGCGTGTGCGCCGGGTCAATCACCGCATCGATCTCCAGCGTCGCGGCCATGTTGATTGCACTGCCGTTTTCATACTGGCGCGCCACCAGCTGGTCGTACAGCGTCTGGCGCTCGGGGCCTTCGGGCACGGCCTCCAGTTCCTTGCGAAAGCCCAGGCGCACGGCGCCTTCCAGCCCCATGGCGCCAAATTCACCGGTCGGCCAGGCCACAGTGAATAGCGGGGAATGAAAGCCGCCCGCCGTCATGGCCATGGCACCCAGGCCGTAGCCTTTGCGCAGCACCACACTCAAATACGGCACGCGCAGATGGGCTGCCGCAATGAACAGGCGACTGACATGGCGCACCTGGGCCGTGGCCTCGGTATCCGGGCCCACCATGAAGCCGGGGGTGTCTACCAGGCTCACCAGGGGCAGGCCGTGGGCGTTGCACAGTTGCATGAAGCGCGCCGCCTTGTCCGCCGCATCGGCGTCGATGGCGCCGCCCAAGTGCAGGGGGTTGTTGGCCAGCAGGCCGACCGGACGGCCTTCAATGCGCGCCAGCGCCGTGTGAATGCCCTTGCCAAAACCCGTGCGCAGTTCCAGTAGTGAGCCCACATCGGCGATGCCCTGCATGGCCCCGCGCGCGTCATACACACGCAGGCGGTTCTCGGGCACCACGTCACGCAGGGCGTTGGCCGGGGGTGACGTGAAGTTGGCCACCTTGCCCTGGAAAAATGACAGGTAGTGCTTTGCGGCGGCTACCGCCTGCGCTTCGTCGTCCACCAAAATATCAATCACGCCATTGCCGTGCTGCACGCTGGGCGGGCCAATCTGTTCGGGCTTGAACACACCCAGGCCGCCGCCTTCCACCATCGCCGGGCCACCCATGCCGATGTTGCTGGAGCGGGTGGCGATGATCACATCACTGCAGCCCAGCAGCGCGGCGTTGCCGGCAAAGCAGCGCCCCGCCACAATGCCCACCACCGGTACCTGGCCATTGAGCCGCGCATAGCTGGCAAAAGTGGCCACATGGAGCCCCGCCACGATGGGCATGTCCACATCGCCTGGCCGGCCGCCACCGCCTTCGGCAAACAGCACCACCGGCAATTTGTTTTGCAGGGCGATGCCCAGCAGGCGATCGGTCTTCTGGTGGTTGCGCATGCCTTGCGTGCCCGCCAGCACGGTAGCGTCGTAGGACATCAGGGCCACTTGGGCGCCGTTGATACGGCCCAGCCCGGTGACCATGCCGTCGGCGGGGGTGTTCTGGATCAGGTCCGCCTCGGTGCGGCGGCTGCGCTGGGCGGCGACGGCCAGCGCACCGTATTCGATGAAGGAGTCGGCATCGCACAGGTCGGCGATGTTTTCGCGCGCGGTGCGCAGGCCCAGCGCATGGCGCTTGGCTGCGGCATCAGGGCGACTGGCGTCCTGGGTAAAGGCTTCGCGTTGCTGCAGGCGCTGCAGGTCGGCGCGCACGGTAGCGAGGCCAGAATCCGGGGCCGCGTCAGCTACAGCAGGCACAGGCTCGGGCGAGGCACTTTTCCGAGACATTTCGGCCTCCAGCCCCCGTGGATGCTGCGCAAGCCGCTCTGAAATACATAGCAAATCCCCCTGATGCACCATGTCGCCCGCAGCAAACAGCAGCTCGGTAATACGTCCAGCGGCTTCGGCACGGACCTCGTGCTCCATCTTCATGGCTTCCAGAATCACGACGACATCGCCGGCGTTCACCGTTGCGCCGGGGGCTATCAGCCATTGAACAATCTGGGCCTGCAGGGGGGATCGAATGGGGTGCATGCGGGCATTGTGCTGCACGGTTGGCACACCCGGCGTCAAGCCGGTGACAGAACGGCAGGAATTCCAAATTACGGGACAATGCCGCTATGCAACATGTTTCCCTGATTGAACTCACCCGTGGCGGCACGCTGGAGAACCAGCATTTTGGATCGGTGGCCGTAGTGAACACGGCTGGCAAGCTCGTCGCGCAGGCCGGTGATCCGAACTGGCTGACCTTCACCCGCTCCACGCTCAAGGCACTGCAGGCCCTGCCGTTTATGGAAGCCCATGGCCCGCAGCACTTTGGTTTCACGACCGCCCAGGTCGCCATGCTCTGCGCCAGCCACAATGGTGAAGACATGCACGTAACGCAAGCGGGTGACATGCTCGGCAAGGCTGGCTTGGGCACCCGCGCAATGCGGTGTGGTTGCCATGTGCCACTGCGATTCACCTTCTTTGACCAATCCGCACCGCCGGGTGCCGTGTTTGACGAACTGCACAACAACTGCAGTGGCAAACATGCCGGTTTTTTGGCCCACTGCGTGCAGCACGGCTTGCCGCTGGAAGACTACATTGCACCCGCACACCCCCTGCAACAAGCCATTCGCCGCGATGTGGCCCGCGCCGTCGGCATGGATGCGGACGCCATGCCAATGGGCATTGACGGCTGCTCGGCGCCCAACTACGCCATGCCCCTTGCGCGCCTTGCCTATGGCTACGCACGCTTGGCCAGTGGCTCACGCGACAGCGAATTTGGCAACAGCTTTGCCCAATTGAGCGAAGCGATGACCAGCCATCCGGAATTGGTCAGTGGCACGGGCCGTAACGACCTGGCATTTATGCAGGCAGGTGGCGGTGACTGGGTCAGCAAGGTCGGCGCAGATGGCGTGCAGGTGGTGGGCAGCAAGAGCCGCGGCGAGGCTTTTGCGATCAAGATCATTGATGCCAACAAACCCGCCTTGTTTGCCGCCAGCGTTGCCGTCATGGACCAACTGGGCTGGCTGAACGGCGCGCAGCGCGACGCACTGGAACCCTGGCGCGCCCAGCCTTTGATCAACGCACGCGGTGTGCAGGTGGGCGAGCGCCTGCCGGTTTTTAAATTGCAGACGCACTGAGTGTTTTTGCCTTTTTAGCGATTCACCATGAACCACAAAATCAGTCTCATCGGCGCCCCTACCGACATTGGCGCGGGCATGCGCGGTGCCAGCATGGGGCCCGAAGCCCTGCGCGTGGCGAATATTGCCAGCGTGCTCAGCAGCCACGGACTGGAGGTACTGGACCGGGGCAATGTGACCGGCCCTGCCAACCCCTGGCTGCCCCCGGAGAATGGCTACCGGCATCTGGCAGAAGTGGCCGTATGGAACCAGGCGGTGCACGACACCATGTATGCCGAACTAACGGCGGGGCGCCTGCCGATCTTGCTGGGCGGCGATCACTGCCTGGGCATCGGGTCGATCAGCGCCGTGGCCCGCCACTGCCGCGACACCGGCAAGAAACTGCGCATTTTGTGGCTCGATGCGCATGCCGACTTCAACACCAACGCCCTCACCCCCAGCGGCAACATCCATGGCATGCCAGTGGCCTGCTTGTGCGGTTTTGGTCCGCGTGAGCTGACGGAGATCGGCGGCCAGGTGCCCGCCATAAGCCCTAAGTGGATTCGCCAGATCGGCATTCGCAGCGTGGACGAAGGCGAAAAACGCTTTGTGCACGAGCAGGACCTGGAAGTGTTCGACATGCGCTACATCGACGAGATGGGCATGCGCGCCGCCATGAAGTTGGCGCTGGCGCTGGTGGATGCCAACACCCATTTGCATGTGAGCTTTGATGTCGATTTTCTGGACCCCGACATCGCCCCCGGCGTCGGCACCACGGTACGCGGCGGCCCCAACTACCGCGAGGCGCAGCTGTGCATGGAGATGATTGCCGACACCGGCCGCCTGGCCTCGCTGGACGTGATGGAACTGAACCCCGCGCTGGACGAGCGCAACCGCACGGCGCACGTGGCGGTGGACCTGATTGAGTCGCTGTTTGGCAAGAGCACGCTGATGCGCAAATAACTTTTTAAAGCCCTTACGGAACCTTTGGAACTTTTGGAACTTTT
>Ga0105047_10006844_pt1 | contig 19274 bp, 19 predicted proteins | sample MAT04_FD_78384 | JGI IMG/M metagenome (GOLD analysis project Ga0105047, IMG submission 78384) | Freshwater microbial communities from Lake Fryxell liftoff mats and glacier meltwater in Antarctica - MAT-04 (megahit assembly) | ecosystem: Environmental > Aquatic > Freshwater > Ice > Liftoff... | reverse complement strand
TTAAAGGTGCATTGAATTTTGCCATACTGCGTTCCATTATCGATACTGCAATCAAAAACAACCTTAACCCTCTGCAGTCCCTTTCTCAAATTAATGCCCAATAAAAATAGGGGTTGAATAGTTGCTAATTCCTATAACCTCGAAACAATTTTGTTTTACGACCTTTTAAGAGGCAATACGTCTTCAATAGTGGTGGGAACCGGTATATTTCTCAACAATTCACGAGGCTTAATCGGGACCGGCGGAAAGGATAATTATACGGATCCAAACCCGGTTTCGTCGGAGTATTTCAGCAATTATACTTTTGGGGGATATTTAGGTGCCGGAATCAGGATCAATTCTCCTGGCAAGCGCACGGCAATCAGTATCATGCCACTAAATCTGCATTTTGGGAAAGACTTTACGGAATTTCATATGAAAGCAGAATTCGATATTAAATTTTAAATTAGCAGCCAAGGCTGAGATTTGTAACTTAGCAAAAAGTTTTATCAGGGCAAAAAAGGATAATCCAACCGGAGAAATCAATACTTTTTACTTCTGTCTGATAATGAAAAAAACAAACCAGGGATACCTATACGCCTTTATCGCGACCATTTGCATGTCGTTGGTTTACCTGTTCAGTAAAGCAGCCCTTAACCAAATCAGCCTGCCCCAGTTTGGCTTTTGGTGGTTTATTACAGCCATTTTCTGGAATAGCCTTATGGCGGCTCATCCAAGGGGTGGATTCTCAATAAAGTCTTTTACCCGAAAGGATTACCGGACTTTACTGTATATCGGATTAATAGAACTTGTAGCTACAACTGCTTTTTATGCTGCCATTGAGGTTTCACCAAATCCGGCTATACCCTCATTTCTGCGAAACCTTGAGTATCTTTTTGTTTCGGTACTTGGTTTTATATTACTGAGTGAGAGGTTTGGTAAGGTCGCATTAGCAGGCGCATTTCTTGCACTATTGGGTGCATTTATCGTAAGTTTACGAACAACTTCAGCACAAAGTTTTATCACTGCGGCTTCCGGGCTTATGCTGCTTTCCACATCTTTTTATGCCGTACGAACAGTACTTGCCAAAAAGCACATCCGTGAAATCAGCCCGGTAGTACTGTCAGTTAACAGGGCAATATTCCTGTTTCTGTTTTCACTAATCATTATGATTTCCGGGACGTACGCGTTCCGAATTCCTGCAAACGCATTTTTTAATATAGTAGTAGGATCTTTTGTCGGTCCTTTTCTGACCTCCATATTTTCATACTCAGCCCTTCGCTATATTGAAGCATCCCGGGCAGCAATCATACAAAGCTCTACTGGCTTGTTTGTTCTGATTGGTGCCTTCCTTATTTTTGGTAATCTTCCTACGGCGATTCAGGTTTTTGGTGGCATTGTAACCATGACCGGCGTGATATTGATGATGCTAAATAGGCTGAAGTGAGAGTATTAAAGCCTTGAATTATATTTAGCTAGGATTAAAATCTTCATTCCGGCATATACAATTGCCCAAATCTCAAATTTCAAATCTGTAAAATCCTGGCCTACTCTGATCATTCTTTGGATTCGAGTCTTGGGATTTTATATTCTGGATTTAGTAATTGCGGAAAATTATCTCATTTGTTGTTTGGTAGCTATGAGATTTAAATCACTTTTCGGAAAGTAGATGAAACCTGACTGTTCAGAAGTTTTGGCTTTGTAGAATATTTTTTGATATTCTGACTGTAATACTACACAGCTTATAAGTATCCGTATTTACATTTTATAAACCATCGCATTAATATTCATGCCGGCTCCTACAGAGGCAAAAATTAGGGTGTCTCCATCATTTATTTTATGAGGTTCAAGCTTATTTTTCAGGATGAGGTCATATAAAGTCGGTAAGGTTGCTACGGAAGTATTTCCCAGAAATGAAATAGTCATAGGCATCACGTTTTCCGGAATATTTGTTATATTACACAAAGTATAGAGTCGTCTTAAAATTGCATCATCCATCTTTCCGTTTGCCTGATGAATCAGTACCTTACTGATTTCGTTGAGTTGGGTATTGCTTTTATCCAGGCAGTCTTTTATGGCTTGGGGAACCGTTTCGAGTGCGTACTGATAAAGTTTACGGCCGTTCATTTTCAAAAACAACTCATTCTTGTTTTTAACGTCAGGGTTGAAAGATTTATCCATATGCAGCATTTTCGACTGGGTAAACGTATCAGAGCGTGTTTTATGAGCAAGTATTCCAATGGGAGTTTCACTTGTTTTCGCTTCCAGAATCACCGCTCCTGCTCCGTCAGCATACAGCATACTATCCCGGTCGTGTGGATCCGATATTCTGGATAAGGCTTCAGCTCCGATTACAAGAATCTTTTTAGCATCACCTGATTTAATGAAATAATCCGATTGTATCAAAGCCTGCAACCAGCCGGGACAACCAAACGTTATATCGTATGCAACCGTGCCGGGGTTATGTATTTCCAGTTTGTGCTTAACCCGCGATGCCAGGCTTGGAACAAAATCCGACCTTTTATTATCCTTTTTTACATCACCGAAATTGTGCGCAACAATGATATAATCCAGTTCTTCCTTGTCGATATCTGCCGATTTAATAGCTTCAACAGCAGCAAAGTAAGCAATGTCAGAAGTTACTTTTTGGTCAGAAATATAATGTCTTTCGGCAATCGTGGTTATCTCCAGGAACTTATCAATTATTTCCTGGTTTGATTTTTCAAGTTTTTTTTCTTCGCTATCATAAAATTCAGTAGCAAGGAAATGCTCATTTTTAACCAGTTTCGATGGAATATAACTTCCGGTTCCTGTAATTACGCTGTATATAGTGCCGCTCATTTTTTTTGATTCACTTTTGGGTTTAACAAACATCCCAATCCAAACGCTGGTATGCGTGTTTTAGAATGAGAAATATAAAATTTTGGTTTTTTAACTTACCTGATGCATCCTCTTGTACTATAAAACTGCAAATTATTTAGCAGCACGAACAATTACAAGAATGCAATTAATATTCAGTTAAAAAAAACCGGCCTGAACCGGTTTTTAATGCTTTGTCAAGTTTTTGGATCTAATTAGCCTGTTTCTTCCTGCCCCAGCGGATTAATACGTCTTGTACATCCTTAAATCGTATTGGTTTCGACAAGTAATCCACCATGCCCGCTTCAAGGAATCTTTCCCTGTCACCTGGCATAGCATTGGCAGTTATAGCAATTATGAATGGCCGCACGTCTTCGGGATATTTTTCAATGATAGCCTGTGTTGCTTCAAGACCGTTCATTACTGGCATCTGTACATCCATCAGAATTATATCAAATTTTTTGTGCTCCATGATTTCCAGCGCTTTACGGCCATTTTCAACTGCATCGATGGTATAGCCCATTTTTCGCATAAGCGTTACAACCAGTTCCTGATTTGTGAAATTGTCCTCGGCAAGCAGAATGCTTAAAGGCAGTTTATCCGAAAGCTTTTTATCAACGCTATGATCTGCAATATTCTTTTTGCGGTTCCTGTTTTCCGACATTACTCCAAGTACAAGCTCAAAAAGATCGGTAAGTTTAACCGGTTTCGAGAGTTGTGCGTCAAAAAGTCCTTTCGGCAGATCATTTACTTTACCCACCGACGAAACCAGAATAAAAGGCATATCACCCTTAAACGGTATTTCGCGTATAGTTTGCGCAAGTTCAACTCCATTTAATCCTGAGGCCTGCATATCCAGAATTCCCAAATCAAAATAGGAATCCTCAGTCTCGATGATCCGCAGTGCTTCTTTTGCAGTTGAGGCTGTATATGCCTTCATTCCCCATGCCTCGAACTGTACGGTAAATATTTGCCTCGACGTTTGGTCGCTGTCAACAATAAGTACTTTGCTACCTTTAAGTTCAGGTATTTGTCCGCGGATGTAGAGTTTGGTTGTAGGTGTATCAGCTATTTTAAGTTTAGCTGTAAAGTAAAAGGTTGCTCCTTTACCGGGTGAACTCTCAGCCCATATTTTTCCGCCCATAAGGCCAACCAGGTGGCGTGCAATAGCCAGTCCCAGCCCTGTGCCTCCATACCTCCGCGAAACAAAGGTTTCCCCTTGCGTAAATGCTTCGAAAATGAGAGATAATTTCTCTTTTTGTATTCCGATTCCACTGTCTTTAACCGAGAAAAGCAGTTCGCAGTATTCCTTGGTTTGTGATTGCTTTTCAACTGAAATAAATATTTCGCCTTCGTCGGTGAATTTAATAGCATTATTAATCAGGTTACCAAGTACCTGCCTGATCCGTTTCATATCACCAATCAGGAATGGAGGTACTTCGGGTTGAAGCATGTAGAGCAGATCAATGCCTTTTTCAATTGCTTTAACGGCATAAATATCCAGCGACTCTTCTATGCACTTGCGTAGCTCGAATGAGCTTTCATCAAGATTCAGCTTGTCGGCTTCAATCTTCGAGAAATCCAGGATATCATTGATGATCGACATCAGGTTATCAGCACTTATACGCAGAGTTTCGAGGTAATTGTGCTGCTCGGGCGTAATTTTAGTGTCGAGTAACAAGCTGGTCATACCCACAATGCCGTTCATCGGAGTGCGTATCTCGTGACTCATCATCGAAAGGAAGTCGGACTTGATCCGGTTGGCTCTTTCAGACTGCTGTTTAATTTCCTCTGCTTCCAGCTCAAGCTTTTCAAAATCTTTTTGTCTCAGGAGGTCAGTCTGAATCCTGGTATTTTCAGATTTTAATAGTTCAATCTCTTGTCGCAGTGAGTTTATATCATTCGAATCCTGATTCATATTGGTAAAGAGTGTTAATAAATTAAGCAAATATAGCGATAAAATTGTGGTTTTAGTTTTTGCAGATAAAATATTCTATTTTACCTATAGTATTTTGAAATTTTTTGGGCATAAAAAAACTGCTTCAAGTTACAGAAGCAGTTTTGATAGGAACAAAATTAAGAACCAGTTGTGATTCTTAAACTCAAATTTTACAATGCCTGTTTGTACTCTTTAATGATGTCTTTAACCCCGTCAGGCGACACGCGCCCGTAAACTTTTTCGCCAACCATCACCACCGGTGCAAGTCCGCAGGCTCCGACACAGCGCAGGCAGCTAAGCGAAAATTTGCCGTCGGGTGTGGTTTTTCCAACAGGAATATCAAGAATACGTTTAAATTCATCAAGTACTTTTTCGGCACCACGAACGTAACAGGCAGTTCCCATACAAATGCTGATTGGGAATTCGCCTTTCGGAATCATGGTGAAGAAGGAATAAAAAGTAACAACTCCATAGACATGAGCCAATGAGCAATTCAGGTTTTTTGAGATAATTTCCTGAACTTCAGCCGGTAAATAACCTACCAGGCTTTGTGTTTTATGCAGCACGTTGATCAACTCACCCTTTTCGTTGTTGAACTCTTTGCAGATGGCTTCTATCTGTAGAACCTTCTGCTCGCTTATTTTTATAATTGCCATAACGATTTTTCTTTAAAATTATTTACCTTTTTAACCTTGCTTATTCATCTATTTCGGCTGGTTTACTCTTGTCGAAATAATGCGTGTGAAGCAGATGATGGGCCTTTTCGCTCATTGGTTTGCCAAGGAATTCGGCATATAATTGCTGAATATAAGGATTTTCATGCGATTTGCGGATTGTTTTGGCTTCATCTTCGGTATAAATTGCTTTCTGACGGGCCATTAAAATGCTTGTATCACCATAGTGAAGCGGTTGGCCGCCTCCGCCGATACATCCACCTGGACATGCCATAATTTCGATGGCATGGTATGATGAATTACCATCTTTAATGTCCTGCAACAATTTACGGGCATTGCCTAATCCGTGTGCGATACCAATCTTAATTGGTGTTCCGTCAAAATCAACAGTTGCTTCACGTATCCATTCCATACCGCGAAGTTGTTTGAAATCTACTTTTTCAAGCGTTTTTCCGGTAAAAATTTCATAGGCTGTGCGCGCTGCGGCTTCAATAACACCTCCTGTGGTTCCGAATATTACTGCGGCACCGGTTGATTCACCCATGGGTTTATCGAAATCTTCGTCAGGTAATGTTACGAAATTAATATTAGCCTGTTTGATAAGATGAGCCAGCTCGCGGGTCGAAACGGCAAAGTCAACATCAGGGTTGCCATTGGTTGCAAATTCATCACGCTGGCATTCGTATTTTTTGGCAAGGCAAGGCATGATTGAAACTACAACCATGTTTTCACGCTTTATACCAAGTTTTTCTGCAAAATAAGTTTTTGCAATAGCACCAAACATTTGTTGTGGCGAACGTGCAGTTGAAGGAATATCGCTCATTTCGGGGAACTGGTGTTCGAAGAAATTAACCCAACCCGGACAGCATGAAGTAAGTATTGGTAATTTAACGGTTTTGTCGCCATTGAGATGGCGTGTGATACGATCAAGTAACTCAGTGCCTTCTTCCATAATGGTAAGGTCGGCACCAAAATCAGTATCAAAAACATAATCAAATCCAAGGCTTCGCAATGCTGAAACCATTTTACCGGTTACTCGTGTTCCCGGTGCCATCCCGAATTCCTCACCTAAAGCAACCCTTACGGCTGGAGCAGTTTGAACGATAACGGTTTTAGATGGATCAGCCAATGCGCGTATAACCTGATTAGTATTATCTACTTCAGTAAGTGCGCCAGTAGGGCAAACAGCCACACATTGTCCACAGTAGGTACAAACGCTGTGGTCCAGATTCATTTCGAATGCAGGAGCAACAACCGACATAAATCCGCGGTTAACGGCTGAAAGTACGCCAACAGTTTGCACGTCGTTACACATCATTTCGCAGCGGCGGCACATGATGCATTTGTCAACATCGCGAATTATAGCGGGTGATGTATCTTCCTTATAATGCGATTGCTCACCTTGGTATTCAATCTGGCGTATTCCCATATCCTGAGCCAGGGTTTGCAATTCGCAACTGCCGCTTTTTACACAAACCAGGCAATCCGTCGGGTGATCGCTGAGGATGAGTTCCAAAACGGTTTTACGACTATTTAATACGTGGATATTGTGCGTGTTCACTTCCATCCCCTCCACACAGTCGGTTGCACAAGCAGGTGCAAGATTCCGGCGTCCTTTTACTTCAACCACACAGATACGACAACCTGCCGGTTTATTTGTGATATCGAAGTCGTGCAGGTGGAGGTAACAAAGTGTAGGAATATTTATCCCGACTGATTTTGCAGCATCCAGTATAGTAGTCCCGGGGGCTACCTTCAATTCTTTATTGTCTATTTTTATATTGATCATTTCCATGGTTTATTCCCCTTTCGTTACTTAATAAACACTGCGTTGAACTTACATTTTTCGAGACACGCACCGCATTTAATACAGGTTTCCTGATCAATTACGTGTATGCCCTTGCGTTCGCCTGCTATTGCGTTAACAGGGCAGTTTCGCGCACAGGCTGTGCATCCAACGCAGTTTTCAGGATCAATAAAATACTGAAGCAATGCTTTACATTGACCGCTTGGACATCTGTGATCAACGATATGTGCCAGGTATTCATCCATGAAATTATCCATGGTCGAAAGCACAGGATTAGGAGATGTTTGTCCCAGTCCACAAAGTGAAGTGTCCTTGATAACATGGCTCAGATTCCTCAAAAGATCAAGATCTTTCATGGTTCCTTTTCCTTCGCAAATCTTTTGGAGCATTTCGTTCAATCGCTTATTCCCGATACGGCAAGGCGAACATTTTCCACAGGATTCCTCAACGGTAAAATCAAGGTAGAACTTTGCAATGGAAACCATACAGTCATCTTCGTCAAGCACGATCATACCACCCGATCCCATCATGGAACCTGCAGCCGTAAGCGAATCGAAATCTATAGCGATATCTAGATGTTTTTCAGTGAGGCAACCGCCCGATGGTCCGCCGGTTTGAACAGCTTTAAATTTCTTTCCGTCTTTAATGCCACCGCCGATTTCGAATATTATTTCACGAAGGGTTGTTCCCATCGGAACTTCAATAAGTCCGACGTTATTGATTTTTCCGGCTAATGCAAATACTTTTGTTCCTTTCGATTTCTCGCTTCCTATAGATGCATACCACTCGGCACCTTTGTTGATAATTGCCGGTACATTGGCAAAAGTCTCAACATTATTAACGTTGGTTGGTTTTTGAAGGTATCCTGATACACTGGGAAACGGTGGTTTAATTGTAGGTTCACCGCGTAAGCCTTCCATTGAATGGATAAGAGCAGTTTCCTCACCGCAAACAAATGCTCCGGCTCCATAACGTATATCAATATCGAAGTTGAAACCGGTTCCGAAAATGTCTTTTCCCAATAAACCAAACTCAGAGGCTTGTTTCATGGCAATTTTTAGCCTTTCGACTGCAAGCGGATATTCAGCGCGGATATAAACCACACCTTTATCGGCACCAATGCAATAACCGCAAATGGACATGGCTTCAATTACCGAATGTGGGTCGCCTTCGAGGATGGAACGATCCATAAATGCGCCCGGGTCACCTTCGTCGGCATTACAAACAACGTATTTCTGATTGTTCTGGCTTTTGCGGGTAATTTCCCACTTGAGGCCGGTTGGGAAGCCACCGCCTCCGCGTCCGCGCAGACCGCTCTTTTTCATTTCTTCAATCACCTGCTCAGGTGTCATTTCGGTCAAACATTTTGCCAGAGCAGCATACCCGTCGCGCGAAATGTATTCTTCAATATTTTCGGGATCGATAAATCCGCAATTGCGCAGAGCTATGCGAAGCTGTTTGCGATAAAAACCCATGTGTTTCGAGTCAGAAACGTGTTGTTCGGTTTCAGGGTTAATATAAAGCAAACGATGAACGCGACGGCCTTTAATTACATGCTCGGCTATAATTTCGATCGCATCCTCAGGTTTTACCTGGGTATAGAATGTGTTATCGGGCATAACCTTTACAATAGGCCCTTTTTCACAGAAACCGAAACAACCGGTAGTAATTACCTGTACATCGTTTTCAAGTCCTTTTTCGATTATTTCTTTCTTGAGGTTGTGAAACAGCAGTTCGCTTTCCGAAGCCCTGCAGCCTGTTCCTCCGCACACCAAAAGGTGCATTTTGAATTGTGTCATAGTGATTTCCTCCTGGATTTATTACTTACCTTCAATATTTTCGTAGTTAACTGGGATGATTCCATCCAGTAGTTCGCCGTTTTTGATGTATTTTTCGATGATTTGATCGGCTTTTTTTGAATCAACAAACCCAAAAACGAGTGGCTGGTGGCCTGGGCGTGTTACCTCAATGGTAGGTTCGGCATAGCAATATCCCATACAGCCGGTTTGTGTAACAACGGCGGGGATACTGCGTTTGTCCAGTTCAGTAATCATATAATCCATTACTATTTTGGCTCCTGATGCAATACCGCAGGTTGCCATGGCTACTCTGATTTGTACCATGCTTTCAGGGGTTTCGCTACGTTCGCGAAGACTCATTTTCGCTTCAACGTCGGATTTAATTCTTCTTAAATCAGCTAATGATGTGATCTTGCTCATGTGATTTTGATTTTTTTACAGTTATCAATATGTCTCTATTCTAGTATTTATGATGCTTTTATCTCCCCGAGGTTGTCGCGTATCAGGTCTTTCATAAAAGCAATTACCTGTGGATTGCTTATCGGGAGATCACCCAACGTTTCTTTTATTTCAGCAGTATCGAATATAAAAGTGCCTTGTGGTGTGTTATGCGTATAAATGAATTCAATTGCCGGGTAGGATGAAACAGTGAGTGCAAGTGTACCGGCAATATCCCCGGTCGGTAACCTGTCAATATGTTTGAAACTAAATTCAACCAGAACTTCAGTTCCCATTCCCGGGGTAGAATGAATCATAAGGCTACCACCGGTTCGCTTTGCATTTTGATTCAGTAAAGGTAAGCCTAAACCAACTTTTCGCGTTGTACGGGTTGTAAAAAAAGGATCCGTTACATGCTGTACCATTTCTGCATCCATTCCTTTGCCGTTATCGGTGAACTTAACAAGGTATTTGTCATCGGCAGGAATTTCGTCAATCTGAAGTTTAACCAGGGTTGCGCCTGCTGTTACCGAATTCTGCAGTATGTCGAGTATATGGAGTGCCAGGTCTTTCATGCAATGGTTACTTTACGTCCTTCTATTCCCTGCAATGCAAGTTTTACTTCACTAAATGACCGATGCTCCATTTCAAATACAGAAAATGCTTTCCCGATATTTTCCTCATAATGAGCATCAGAATTTCTTATAATCGTTTTGTCCCTGTGCTTCGCCAGAAATGGCATAACCGATGCAACTTTACAGTTTGCTGAAATCTCAATTCCATCAATCATCAAGTCTGATGGAATAAATCCTAACTGGCTGATGATGCTGTAACTTGGCCTGTCGATATGAGCCGGGATAATAATTCCTCCGAGCGAATGAACTTTATGTTCAATCTGCTCAATAGACTCGTCGAGTGCTGAAAGAAGCAGAAACTCAATTTCGTCTATAATCTGTTCGTCTTCGTCCACCACAACCTGGTAACCGAATTTTTCGGTATTGTTAGGGATAGGAGGGAGGTGCTTTTCAAGGTATGTCTGAAATTCCGACAATTTTTCATCATTTTCAAAGAACGTGAGGCAATGAACTTCTTCGCGGGTGGTAACTTCGGCTCCCATAAGTACAAATATTCCTGCGGGTTCGGCCAGTTTGCTTATCAGCTTGCAGTGCCTGGTGGTGTTATGATCGGTTATTCCAATAATATCGAGGCCTTTTTCGCGGGCTTTCTCTATTATATTTGTCGGACTCATCACAAGGTCGCCACAGGGTGAAAGTACTGTGTGAATATGAAGATCGGCCCGGTATTTATTCATTTTTAACGGGTTATCAGGTTGTAAAGTCTCCCGGTTATTTCGAATGCTTCTTCATTGGATCCCAGTACCGGAATTCCTTCTTCTTTGGCTTGCGCCAGCATATCGGCATCGGGTTCGTTGCCTTTAATCAGTATTACTGCTGCCAAATCCTTAAGCGAAGCAATTGCAATCACATTTTTATGTGTCTGCAAAGTGATCCAAATTTTGCCGTTGTCAGCAAACCCCATTACATCGCTTAGTAAATCTGAGGTGTAACCGCCAGTAATTTCATTGTCTAAACCCTGGCTTCCGCCAAAAACTTTCAAATCAAGTATTGCTATTATGTCTTTAACCTGCATATAGGTATTTGTTATTTACGGTTCTTAAAAAACTTATCATTGCCCCAAATGCTTTTCATCATTTCGAGTGATTCGTCGGGTGTGAGTTCGCCTGTTTGTTCCCTGTTTTTCTGTATAAAGATACACTGCCTGATATCGGCTTCACCCAACGCTATATCATTGGCAAAAGCCTGGCAATTTGGCGATCCACATGCCCCGCAGTCGGTGAGTGGAAGGCACTGCAGCATCTGGCTCGCTTTATCCATTTTGCGCATGGCTTCTTCCATATTTTCATCCAGCTTCATCATGCTGCGCGAATTTATCGGGCGTATGCTAATTCTGCGTAAAAGGTAATCAGTATAAGCAAAAATGCTGTCATTTTCAGTTATTTCATCTTTTGGAACCGGAGCGTATGACCTTAGTCTTTCGGCAACCAGAAAGCGGTTGGCCGAAAGAAGCACACCTCCTGCACAACTTTCGTCGCAGGCACGAAGTTCCAGAAAATTGATATCTCCGATTTCATCATTTTCAATTTTTTCCAGAAATTCAATAACATTATGGATTTCATCTATGGCGAGGCAGCGTCCGGGAACATGCGAAGCTTCACCATGAGTTAGCGCCCATTGCCATGCAGTTTTCGAAAGGGGCTTTTTAGGAATAACCACCGGATTTATCGACCTGTCTGTCCGGATAAATTTATAAACTTTATTATAAAGTGTGTCCATATTAATTACTCCTGTAATCATGGAATAATCTTCTCCGACCGGACTTTTGATTGCAGCAATTTTTGCGGCGCAGGGAGTGATATAAAAAACTCCGATTTCGGCAGGATTTATGCCTTTATCAGTTAGTTCTTTACGGCAGTACAAAGCAGTTATATCCAATGGCGGTTTAAGCAGCATTATATTCTCTGTTAATGCCGGGAATTTAACCTGAACCAGCCTTATTATTGCAGGGCAGAATGATGAAATAAGCGGTTTCTTTTCAGGATGTGCTTTTAAGTATGCTTTTATTTCTTGTTCAAGTAGATCAACACTTGTTTCAACTTCATAAATATGGGTGAATCCATTTGCCAGGATTGCTGTATAAATCTGGTTGTGTGTAACTTCCTCAGGGAATTGTCCAAAAAATACGGCTGGTACCAATGCAATGCGATGCTTGAAAGCTTGTATGCGATTAAAGTCGTCCTGATCGATAGAAATAGCACTCACCGGGCACGCTTTGAAGCATTCGCCACAATCAACACAACGGTTTTCATACAGTATTGCTTTGCCGTTACGCACTCTGATAGCTTCGGTTGGACAAATATTCATGCAGTGCGAACATCCTATGCAGAGGTCGTCGCTTACTTTTAATGCATGATGAAAATGTTTGCTGTCCATTTATCCGGCTTTTGGAAGGTTTACAATAATTTCGAGCGTTGTTCCAACCCCTACTTCGCTTTTAATGTTAAGCTCATCCGAGTTGTTTTTAATATTCTGAAGACCCATTCCTGCTCCAAATCCCATCTCACGTACTTTAGCCGATGCTGTAGAATAACCGGCCTGCATTGCTTTTGCTATATCCGGTATGCCCGGACCTTTGTCAATGAGCTTAATATTTACTCTGCTGGTATCCACATTGCAAATAACTTTCCCTCCATTGGCATGTGCCACAATATTTACTTCGCCTTCGTACATGGAAACTACAATCCTTTTAATTATCTGGGGATCGACATTGAGTTGCTTCAGTATTTTCTTAAAACTACTTGAAGCATCACCTGCTTTTGTGAAGTTTCCATCTTCAATAGCGTATTCGAATTGCATTGTATTCTGAATTAATAAACAGGATTTATACCGCTCTGAAATAATATTCCGCTTGTTTTGTACATGGAGTAGCTGCATTGCATAATTACAATCCTGTTCTCCTCAGCCAGGGCAATCATTTCGGGAGTGGCTTTTTTGTTACGCACCAGCACTATATTCTTTATATCCGACATTTCGGAGGTACGTATGGTTTGTATGTTTACAAGTCCCGTTAAAAGCAGTAATTTTTCGCTGTCAATGGTAAGCACATCACTCATGAGGTCCGAAGCAAATACAGCCTCTACTTCTCTTTCGAGTTTGGTGTGGCCAGATACCACCTCTGCATTCAGTAATATAACTATATCTTTTAACTTCATGTCAAAGTTCCTGAGTTTTCTGATATTTAATCCTATGTATTTGTAGCTGTGAAAGTTAAAGTTGTATTAGCATAACCGGATTGAGGCTGCAAAATTATGTGTAATTAATATAATAAACAAGCTTGCTGTTATTTAATTCACATTGTTAATTGAATAACAGAAAATTTATAATTAGTCTAAATAATAGGCTTTTGCAATCTGATTTCTACTTTTTTTTATTCTATAAATATAAATTATTCTATATGATTAATTCAATAGTTTTAGGAAATAAGAGAATAATACAAAAGCCGCCCGTTTGCCGGGTGGCTTTTGCAAAAAGAAAGTCAATTTTAGTAGCGTTTACGAACCTTGTAGTGGGTATGAAGCAATTCGTGCGATTTATGCCCCAGTGGCTGCGTAAGATACTCTTTGTAAACTTCAGTTATTTCAGGATTTTCGTGTGATTTGCGGATGGGTTTACCCATATCTTCTGCATAGATAGCATCAGACCTGCGTTTACGAATTTCTTCCGATGTTGGTATTGGCTGTCCACCACCGCCTATACAACCTCCGGGGCAACCCATAACTTCGATGAAATGGTAATTCGATTTGCCTGATTTAACCGATTCCATCAACACTTTAGCATTGGCAAGTCCATGAGCAACAGCAACATTAAGTTCAACGCCTTCGAGGAAACTCCATTCAGGCTTGGTATTTTTAATCTTGATGCTGGCTTCTTTTACGCCTTCCATACCACGTACAGGCTTGATATTGAGGTTTGTAAAAGGAACCTCATTGCCAGTGATTATCTCATAGGCAGTGCGCAGCGCGGCCTCCATTACTCCGCCGGTAGTTCCGAAGATTACAGCGGCACCGCTCGATTCACCCAGGATACTGTCATAAGTTTCATCTTCAAGTTTATCGAACTCAATTCCTGCCTGTTTTATCATCATAGCCAGTTCGCGTGTGGTAAGCACATAATCAACATCCTTGAAACCTGAATCGCGCATTTCGGGCCGATTGCATTCAAACTTTTTAGCAGTACATGGCATGATAGAAACTACTACCATATTTTCGGATTTGATGTTAATTTTGTCGGCATAGTAGGTTTTAGCCAGCGCACCGAACATTTGCTGCGGCGATTTGCACGATGAAAGATTATCAATCAATTCAGGGTACATATGCTCCTGGTACTTAACCCAACCCGGAGAACAGGAAGTCATCATCGGAAGTTTTACAGTTTCATCCTTATCGACCAAGGCTCTTTTCAGACGGGTAAGCAATTCAGTGCCTTCTTCCATAATAGTCAGGTCGGCAGTGAAATCGGTGTCCAGTACTTTGTTGAAGCCCATCTTCCGAAGGGCAGATACCATTTTCCCTGTAACGCGCGTTCCTGTTGCAATTCCCAAATCTTCACCCAAAGCAACACGTGTTGCCGGAGCCGTCTCAACCACTACAAATTTATTGGGATCGTAGATGGCATGCCATACATCCTCAATATAGTTGCGTTCGTAGAGAGCGCCGGTAGGGCAACGATTAATGCATTGCCCGCAATTGGTGCAGACCACGTCATTAATTGGCTTATTCATAAAGGTAGAGATAATCTGGTGATCGCCTTTGTTTATAACAGCCAGAGCGCTTACAGATTGTAGCTCATCACAGGTTCGTACACATCGCTGGCAACGGATACATTTACTGGCATCCCTGCTAATGGATGGTGATGAAATATCCCTGATCTTATCTCTATCTTTAACCAGATCAATAAAAATATGATCGCCAAAGCGATATTCCGCAGATAATTCCTGCAATTCGCAATTTCCGTTTTTAAAACATTTGGTACAATCAACATTGTGTTCTGATAACAGTAGCTCGACTATGTGTTTACGGGCAATACGAACCTTTTCACTGTTTGTGTTAACTTCCATGCCTTCCGAAACCGGGGTTGCACATGAGGCTGCCAGTAAGCGCGCTCCTTTCACTTCCACCACACATACACGGCAATTGCCGGCAACGCTCAGGTCAGGGTGATTGCACAGTGTTGGTATTTTAAAATTCAGGCGTTTGGCAGCATCCAGTATAGTGGTGCCTTCCTCCACTTGAATCGGTGTATTATTTATTTTCAGGTTAACCATATATTTACTCATGGTGCTATTCTCCTATATTTTTGGGTTGAAATAGTTTGGTTAGTAAATGATTTCTTCACGAAAATTATCCACTATGGATGTGAAAGGATTTGCGACAGATTGTCCCAGACCGCATTTGGCTGCAATTTTCATAGTGGAAGTTAGCCTTTTCAGATCATCAAGATAGGCAGGCGGACGATGACCTTTCTTAACAGCTTCAATTCCTTTGAGTAACTGCTGGCAACCTATGCGGCAAGGTGTGCATTGTCCGCATGATTCTTCGGTAAAGAATTCCAGGTAATCGTGCAAAACGTTATACATCGAGCGGCTTGAATTAAAAATCATCATGGAGCCACCTGTAGGAATTCCTTCGAAACCGATAATGGTATCATTGAATTTTTTTCGTGGAACGCAATGTCCTGATGCACCTCCAACCTGAATGGCTTTAGTATCGCCATCCCCAAACTCATCAACGAAATCTTTTAAAGGCATTCCTAATTCAAGCTCATAAATACCGGCAATAGGTGTATCGCCCGAAACCGAGAATACTTTCGATCCCCTGGAGTCTTTGGTTCCCAGTGCTTTGAATTGATCAGGACCCATGCGGCAGATTTCGGAAGTATAAACCAGAGTCTCAACGTTGTTGATAACGGTTGGTTTGCCATTATACCCGGCAACAGTAGGATAAGGAGGCTTGTTCCGGGGTTCTCCTCGTTTGCCTTCCATGGATTCGAAAAGCGCTGATTCCTCACCACAAACATAAGCTCCACTACCCGAACGAAGATAAATATGGAAATCAACTTTCATGTCGTGCAACTGCTTATTAAAGATGTCAATCTTTTGCTGAAGCATATTCAGCATAAAATTATATTCACCCCTCACATAAACATATCCTTCGACGGCACCAATTACGAATCCGCAAATGGTCATACCTGCAAAAATCTTTTCAGGAACCTTATCAAGAATTTCACGGTCTTTAAAAGTACCAGGCTCACCTTCATCGGCATTGCAGATTACATATTTGACATCAGCTTCTTCGTTTCGGCAAAATTTCCACTTGAGTCCGGTAGGGAAACCTGCACCGCCACGCCCTTTTAAACCCGAATCAATCATATCCAGGATTATTGCCTCAGGCGTTTTCTTTATGGTTTTTTCTACAACCTGGATGGGTGTACATTTTTCGTCCCAGCCAAAGATTATATCTATTTTCTTTAATTGTTTCTGTTCCATAGGATTGGTTTTTAGCCTTGGCGATTAAATAGTTTTCTTTGCAAATTCCTCAATAATCTCGATTGCCTTTTCGGGCGTAACTGAAGGAAACACTTCATCATTAATAAGCATTACCGGTCCTTTGTGGCACCAGCCCAGGCAGTTGGCAGTAAGAAGAGTGAACTTTTTGTCATGCGTAGTTTCGCCTGTTTTAATCATCAAATGGTCTTCGATTGCTCTGATAATAGCATCTTTACCCTGCATATGGCAAGAAATGGTTTTACAAACCCTTACGATATTTTTGCCGCGCGGCTTGGTATCGAGAAAGGTGTAAAAGGAAGCCGTGCCATAAACATCAGCAGCCGAGAGGTCAAGTTCAGTAGCTACCGCTATCATAGCTTCCTCCGAAAGGTATTTTTCGCGGGCTACTACTCCCTGTAATACAGGCATCAAAGCATTTCGGGTTTTGCCGTGCTTTTCAACCAGTTCGTGAATAAATACATCAGTGTTTGTCATAGTAATTTGGCTTTGTTGTAATTGCTTGATTAGTATCAATATACATTGTTAATGGATTCACAATAGGAATTGTAAAGATATGTATCTTATTGATATTGACATCAGATTCGTTCTATATTTTTATGCTTGGAATGTAATTTATATTGTTTCTAAAAGACATAGCTAATGCGTTGAAAATCATTGGTCAAAATGGCTTTAAAATATTTTTAAGCATAAAGTTTTGAGAAGAAAAGTTATTTTTGCACTCAGGAGGAAAAAATGGTGTACAGATATTTTATTAAAATCGCTTATAACGGATCGGCATACGGTGGCTGGCAAATACAGCCAAATGCTGTTACTGTGCAACAATGTATTAATGATGGATTAATGGCCATTGCAGGAATTAAAGAGGGTGTTACCGGTTGCGGACGCACAGATGCCGGGGTTCATGCATCAGTATTTTATGCCCATTTTGATCATGAAAAAGCTTTTTTATCGCAAGAATTGGAGCAACTAACATTCCGGCTCAACCGATTTTTACCGCAGGATATTGTTGTTTTTGAAATCAGTCCTGTTTTTGCAGGTGCTCATGCCCGCTATAGTGCTTTATGGCGACAGTATGAATACATGATTATCAGGCAGAAAGATCCTTTTAATTTTCAGCATTCCTATTTTCAACATGATGCACTAAATATTGGTTTAATGAATAGCTGTGCGGCTTTGATGATTGGACGACATGATTTTCAAAGTTTCAGCAAAGTGAACACACAAGTGAATAACTATTTATGTGATATTCAGCTGGCAGAATGGACCGAACAAGACCATTTCCTTAGATTCAACATCCGTGCCGATCGCTTTTTGCGGAATATGGTTCGTGCTGTTGTCGGAACTTTACTCGATGTCGGCAGAGGAAAAATTTCACCACAAGAATTTCAGCAAATCATTGATGGCCGTAACAGGAGCAAAGCCGGGTATTCTGTTCCTGCAAAGGGACTTACCTTAACCGGTGTCGGATACCCTGATGAGCTTTTTTCGGACAAGCCTGTATTTTTCTTACCAGAGAGCTATGAAAAAATAATATCCCATTACTATACTGATCCCGATTTTCATAAGGGTGCCGGCAGCGAAACCGATAAATGAGCCGATGGCTGAGCGAAACGCTTTATGGGAATCCTGTTTATTTAATATTTCACCGGCAAATGCCCCAATAAACGGTCCGATAATAAGACCAAGAGGCGGAAAAAAGAACATGCCGACAACCAGCCCGATTGTTGCGCCCCAAACACCGCCTTTTGTTCCACCAAATTTTTTAGTTCCCCAAACGGGTATATAATAATCGGCAATTACAACAGCTACAGTTACCAACGCCCAGATGATCAGAAATTTTTCGGAATATGGTTTTAATGATGAAACCTGCAACAATATCAGGCTTCCGTAAGCTAATGGCGGGCCTGGAAGAAACGGAAGAATGCAACCGGCTATTCCGCCTAGAAGCAAAATGATACCGGTTATAATAAGGAAAGTATCCATAAAAAAGACTTTGGCATAAATTTAAGGTTTTTTGTGCTGATCAATCAAACTTTAGCTGATATAAAAATGTTTTATCCATAACGAAAACAGATTTTTTAATAAATGCACCTAATGAACATCAATTTAGCAAATATATGTTTAGTGGCACTGGTTAGTATATCACTTTCAGCATGTGCACAAAAATCCTCTGATAAAAACCGTAACAAAACAGCTGTAGCTATGGATACTTTTAAAATAAAAAAGAGTGATGACGAATGGCGCAAACAACTTAGCCCGGTTCAGTTTGGCATTCTGCGCGAAAAAGGAACTGAAAGGCCATTTACAGGAGAGTACGATAAATTTTATGAGGAAGGAACCTACTATTGCGTAGCTTGTGGAACTGAACTTTTTACCTCAAAAACCAAATATAATTCGGGTTGCGGATGGCCGGCTTTTTATGAACCATCTATCAATAAGAACATTGTAGAGAAACGGGATGTAAGTCTTGGTATGGTTCGTATCGAAGTGATGTGTGCCAAATGCGGCGGACACCTTGGTCATGTTTTCAATGATGGACCTAAGCCTACAGGGTTGAGATATTGTATAAATTCAGGATCGCTTAGGTTTGAAGCAGGGAAGTAGTAGGAGGGGGAGCGGGGAGACGGGGGGAGTGG
>Ga0105047_10006843_pt1 | contig 19277 bp, 8 predicted proteins | sample MAT04_FD_78384 | JGI IMG/M metagenome (GOLD analysis project Ga0105047, IMG submission 78384) | Freshwater microbial communities from Lake Fryxell liftoff mats and glacier meltwater in Antarctica - MAT-04 (megahit assembly) | ecosystem: Environmental > Aquatic > Freshwater > Ice > Liftoff... | reverse complement strand
GGAGTCAAAGCACGGCAAGCGCCTCAACCCGCGCAAGGCCGATCTGCACCGGTGGCGCGAGACTTTTGCCGAGAAGCTCCGCGGGCATGGCGCCGAGGCCGAGGCCACCCGGCAGGCGACGCGGGGGCGCAGTAGGAACTACGACACTTTGTGGCGGCTGAAGGCCCGGCAGGATGGCCGCCTGAGAACGACGCGCCCGGGGTCCAAGGCCACGGCCGCGGCGCAGGCGACGCGAGCGCAGGCCGTCGAGGCCTGGATGCACGTGGGCAGGGCGCTGGCAACGTCCGGGGATGTGGAGGACCGCAAGTTGGCTGGTGCCATCGCAACGTTCATAAAGGAGATGTCGATCAGTCCGGCAGTTGCGCCGCAATGGGTTGGGCCTGAGCAGGCGCCGGAACCTAGACAAATCGACGTCAGTCCCCACCGATGAGGAGAGTGCCACTCCGGCGAGAAGCGTAGCTACCCCGAACCGCCCTTTTGATGAAGTAGTCCGATTCGTTGGGCGAAAGTGAGTCGGCAGATTGGCATTTGGGGAGCAGCCGCAAACTGGCGCCTCGCTTTGAATGCAAGGGCAGCTTCAGACAAACTCCGCACCCTCGTCGGCGGCAGGTCGGCGAACGCTGCCAGCGCAAGCGGTCGTTGAGACATGGTCATTGACCGGGGCGTCTGGTTACGTTTGCCTCGTGACATTGGTTGCGGCTACCAATGCTTCGGCAAAGTCTCCCGGTACAAACGGGACTTGCGCAAAGCACAGGTCTCGCTCTCCCTCAAGCTTTGCCAACAGGTGGCCACGGCCCAGCAGGCGTTCGGCGCCTCGTTCGCCCAACGCGATCTCGGACGTTCCTTCGCCGTCAACACGAAGGATCAACCGATTGCCCAGGTTGGCCCGGAGCTGCATAGGCATGACGTTGGCATCCGGCCGCTGGGCCGCGAAGACCAGGTAGATACCAGCTGCCCGAGCCTTAACGCCTAGTCGCTGCACGACCGAAGAAACTTCCTCCTTGTACTCCTCAGTCAGCATCCACTCCGCGAACTCGTCGTGGACGAGCCAGATCACAGGCAGCCGCTCTTCAACGGACACCTTCTTGTTGTAGGCCGCCAGGTTGCTCACCCGTGCAACCTTGAACAGCCCGTATCGACGATCCATCTCGGCAACAAGCTCTGTCAGCCGCTCGTTGGCGACGTCCTGGTTGTCGATGATGCCGCCGTCCAAATGGGGAAGCCCCTCGAACGCGAAGTAGTCAACGCCTTGCTTCGGGTCGATGAGAACGATTCGGGCTTGCGCGGGCGTGTTGGTGGCCGCGATGGCAAGGATGATGTTCTGGACCAGCACCGACTTGCCGCTACCCGTGCTTCCGGCGACGAGCGTGTGGGGCGCGTGGAGACGGCTTGGCGAGAGGATCAAGTGAGACCCGTCGTTCTCTCGCACGGCAATCAGCAGGTCCTGATTGCCCCACGTCGATGGGTCCGGCTGCCAGCCTGCCCAGAGCTTGCCGATCTCTACCAGTTCTCTGCTCGGGCGCTCGATGGCCAGGACGACAGCACCTGGTTCTGCTCGGATCGAGATGACGTTCAGTCCGAAGGTCGTCAGCAATTCGGAGCGTTTGCGTGACACCAGTTCGATGGTGAGGTTGGCGCTCCCAGCGAACCGAAGCAATGCACTGTTAGGGGTAAGCGTTGAACTTGTCAACTTGGCTTGGAGCTGAAGCTGCTGCAGAGCGCTCTTGGCTTGCAGGGCAGTGCGAGTCAACCACTCTGGATCGCTGTCAGGGGCGCTGCTCGAATCCGCGCTGATCAATCGAGCGATCCCTGGGTAGGCCCACCCGGCAGATGACTGGGGCGGCGCCTGAGTCGGTGCCACTGCCAGGCCGCCTGCGGCCGGTGCGGTCTGACGAGCAGGTGGAGGCTTCTTCGGGCGTGCGGCGCCGCCGCCTGTCCCAGCAGGCGGGGCTCCAGTATCAGGGGGAGTACCGCCTGGGTTCTCGGGTGCACCGGGCCTGCGCCAAACTGCGCTTTGCTCCAGATGGAGCGCACCGCTGGCCACGCGCAGCGGCAACGTGCTCTCGCGGTTCCAGTACGCCAAGAGCAGTCGTTTCAAAGCTGGTCGGCCGTAGATCTCCTGGAAGCCCTGTGTGAGGCCCGAGACCGGCGCGATCTCCGTGCAGTCGGAGTCGTCTGCGGTCGGCACGAACACGTGCGACCGGCCACGAAGCTCGATCTCGCAGCGACCTTCCCGGAGTGCCCGTCGCCACGCGCTCAGGTCGATGCCGCTTGCGGCTGGCAGCCGCACGCCGTCGAGCAACAGGTCGGAGATGCGATTGAGCCAGGACTCGCGATCGAGGCGGTCGTCGTCGCCAAACAGCGCATCCTCGATCCGGCGCATCGTGTCCCGTAACTGCTTCTGCGACTCCTTGCGCTTTGCGGCGAGGCCGTTCAGCTCAACAAACTTCGCCTCGCTCACGAACATCGAGATTCGAAGGCCATGGTCTGGCGTCTCCTCTGCGGAGATCGCAAGAAGATCGGCCAGCTGTTCCTCTCGTTGCCCCATCCATGCTGCGTAGTCGTCAAGGAAGTACCAGCCGAAGTTCCGGTGAGCACCCAGCTCGTCCTTGATCAGATGCCGGCTCAGCACCACACCGATCAGCTCACTCGCGCTCTCGCCACGGCGCGCGGCGCGGAGAACAATGTCACCCGACACGTCGTTGGCGTCGTCGATGAGGCGATCCGCAAGCGCCCGGAGGTCGATCTCTGTCAGACCCAAGCCGAGGGATCTAAGGCGGTTCAGGATCATCGAGCGCAACAGGCCGAGCGGCGCGCGAGACGAGATGACGACGTTGCGCCCTTGGGTGGCGGACTGCTTGTAGCGAATGACACGAACATCCTGGTTGAGCAGTTGCCTGCGATCCAAGAGTTCATCAAAGTTGACCACCCAGTTCCCGAGATCATGGGTCTCCTGAAAGATCCTTGCGGTTCGCCCGTCCCGGAAGTCGAGTTGTCGAACGGGGAGGACTCGGCGCTCGGTTTGTCCGTCCCAGTCGCCATTGAAGAAGGTTGCCAGCGCCGTGAGGTTTGACCATCCCTCTGTGCTCTGCACGGGACAGCACAGGAACACGGCCGATTTCAGATCATCGGCAGCGGCCGGTTTGCGTCTGGACCAGCGCGATGGCAGCAAGGACCTGATGCTCGCAGGTTCAGCGGACTCCACACACCACTGCAGCCGCGCGTGCCGCGCGATGACGTCTTGCGAGAAGACGATGTCGAAGGGTGCGCCGTCTTTTGGATCGGGTGGTGGGGCTTGATCGGCGATGACGGAGATGCGCAGCCGTGCCATGAAGTCTTGAGTGGCTTCGCTGGCGCTGTACGCATCGGCCGTGGGCTCCGCACCCAGGATGGAGCGATAAACGTCCCGAAGCCGCTGGTCTTCCACGTGCCGAAGCAGGACCTGGCATCTGACGTCTTCGTCGTCATCGTGGAACTGGCCCAGCTTGTCGACCACGGCTTGGGGAAGCCGCGCCGAGTCGCAGTTGAAGAGGACGACCGACATGTTGGCCCGCTCGTGCGGATGCAGCGCCAGGTATCGCTGCACGAGGTCCAGAACACACGCGCTGCCTTCGGTTGGGCTCTCGCTGGTGTCCTCCATGCCGTCGGCGGGAGCGATTGGCGGCTCGAGGAGGCTGTAGTCCTGCTTCACGTCGCTGGTGGAGAGCAGCAAAGGGCCATCTACACCCCACGTGATCGCCACCTCCGGGTATAGAGGATGAGCCAAATCCTGCGCGAGATCCCTGAAGAAGAGTCGGGTGTCACCGAAGAGAGCTTCGCGCGCATCCAGCAAGCGCTCGACCAGATCGGCGACCAGCCGGGCTTTCCTCCACATTGCTGCGAGGCGCAACGGGTTCCACGGAGCAACGACCGCGGCGGGCGCACCGCCTTCGACCGCAACGATCCCGATCTGCAGCAATGGCCTCAACAGGAGCTCGCGATTGCGGTCGCCCCTGGCCAGCGAAACCACCGCATCCAGGAGTTGGGCGTACGCCGCAACCTGGGTCAGGTTCGCTTCAGCGCCTGGGCCGTCGGCGGCGAAGCCGACGATCGCAGCGGTGTACGCGACCAGGAACCGGTCGAAGGCTGCGCCCAACGCGCTAGTGATCTCGGGCGAGAGGAAACGATCGTTGCGACACCGTTCAAGGTTTCCGCGCCATAGTGACGCAAGGTCGCGGTCTGCCTTGTAGGTAGGAACGAACGAGCCGCGGTCGCGGTCGTAGGCAGGCACGAATGTCCTGACATCTGACAGATCGATGGCCTTCGATTGCGCCTTGTGACCCGTAAACTCCCGCGAAGCACGGCACATCAGCAGCGGGTGTCCGGAGAGTCTCTGCCAGTCGTCTGCGAGCTGGGACGTGACGGCGTTCGCCGCAAAGCGCCAGACGAGCTGGGACGAGCACGCTTGGACGCTGCCGCCCTCGGTCGTCGTCTCCAACTCGACAACGAACTTCAGCTGGAGTGCGGCCCTGGCCTGCGACCGGTTAATGGCCCCCTTGCTCGTGGTGCGCCATCCCTCCACGACCGTTGGGAAGTTGAACAGGTCACCCACTTCCCATCGCACGCGAGAGCCGAAGAGCCGTTGCAGTCCCGCGTACCGATGTGCGAAGTACAGCCCGGCCTCAACATTCAAGTCGCGAAGGTCGCGCTTGGTTGCCCGATCGCACCGTACCGTGAGCACCCGCTTGGATCCGAGCGAAGCCCGATTGAAGAGCGGCTCCAGTGCAGAGGCCAGTCCAGCCAGGAAGTCGGTGGTCTCCACGGGTCGACCAAAGACGAATCGGTCCCAGGCCGACTTGAGCTTGCGCTCTTCCTTGATCTCGTTGCGATGCGACTCATAGAAGGCCACATCGTCTTCGGCCGCCTCCGTGGTCTTGCGGCGGATGAGCAGCTTCAGGTACTCACGATCCTCGTCAGACAGGAGGCCTGGCTCGGACTCGTCGTAGAAGTTGAGGGTCTCTTGCCCAAGGTTGAATTTCTCTCTCTGCAGACCGTCGAACAGCGGCTTGACCTCCTCCCACTCGCACTCGGCCAGGTCACCAGCTGCCTCGTTCCAGCCACTCGACGCCGCGATGAAACGCTCGATGACCGAATGACGGACCTCAGGTATGACATCCCTGACCTTGTCAAAGCCGGTTGTCAGGTCCTCCTCGCTGAGCAGCAACTGTGAAGCGGTCTGCTTAAGAAGCAGACCGGCGCGACGCTTGTACGCGGCCCCGAAGTGGCTGCGCCAGGCACCGGCTTGTCGGCGCGACTGTTCCTTGATGCCATTAAAGTAGTTGCTGTCGCGAGGCAGCCGCAGGGCCGGCAACGCTGAACCAAGCGCAGACAGCAAGGGCTGCCCATCGTCTTCGATGCTGTCGCGGACACGCAGAAGGTAGCTCGCAAAGCGGTCCAGCGAGGTCATGCGGAGGTCGCGCAAGCCTGCCAGCGCACGCTCCCACCACTTCAGGTGCTCCTCGGTTAGCGCCAGCCCAGTGCTGACGTGATGCACCCAAAGATCTATCCGATCCAAGAGTTCGGCAGGACCCAAACGGGTGATCTCTTTGAGCGAGGCCTCCTCGTCGTGCTCGACCACGGCGAGCAGAAAGGCTTGCTTGGGGCAGCTCGCGTTCCGGAAGTAGGTGGCGGGGCGGGAGGTCAGGACCTCGGCGGGCAGGTCGAATCCCGCCACGAAGGTCTCCGGCAACTTGATCTCCACCTGCTCGCGCAGGACGAGGTTGCTGAGCACTGCGTGAGCGGTGGCGGCGGTTTGCTCCGCGTTTAGATTGAGGACGAACCGGCTGGTCGCCGGCGTGCCGCCGGCGCCTCCTTCGAGTCCTTCACGAAGAAGGGAGGCGGCAACCGTACCGACAAGATCGGAGACGTTCATTGCGCGGTCTTTCGGAGAGGGTTCTCGACGTAGGCGCACGCGTCTGAGAGGCGACGCAACATCCCAAGTGTCTTGAGCCGAACCTCAAGCCGCTCGGAGTTCGCCTGGAAGGCGCGCTTGTCAAACTCGTCGCTGCTCAGCACCTGTTGGGCTTCACGCTCACCGAAGACGAGGCCATAGCGGTCGAACAGCACCGTTAGAAACTCACCGTACTCCATGCGCGTCGGAACGTTGGCCAGGATGAGCGTCTTGAGGAGCTCATCCGTCGGGGCATAACGAAGGCGGTTAGTGCCACGTCTCGACACGAGTCCCGCCCCTCCACCATAGCTTCGGTGCACGTTGGCGACGTGCTGGCGATGCCTGGAGAGGGCGGCGCGCCGCAGGGCGATCAACAGGGCATCGGCATCTGCTGGGCCGTCGTAGTCGCGCTCGTCGCTCGGCCACCGCACGTGATCGCGCATGAGCTGACGGCAAGCGGTGAAGCCGGCTGGATCGGACGCGGCAGCTTGCCACTCCGGTTTCTCTGCAAGGGTGCGGACGTAGTGCTCGACCGCCTGCTGCGGGAGTTGGTTGTTCTGCATGTAGCTGGAGCCGGAGAGCTCTCGAACCAGGGTCTTGCGCGGAGCGACGACCTCGCAAACAAAGTACGGATCGCGGCTGCCGATGCGGTCCGCGGCCACCACCAGCTGGTAGAGCATCAGATGCAGTGCTCCGAGGGTCGCCAGGTGCGAGTAGGCATCGAAGCGGGGGAGGTTGAGCTCGAACAGAGACAGCCAATCCGTGGCCAGGGCGTCAAAGGACGGGTGCGAGGCGTAGGGCAGGTACCCGGTGCTGCGGGTCTGCAGGTCCCCTTGGTCCTCGGGCTGCATCAGGGCGAGGAGCCGATCGCATGGATCCCTCCTCTGCAGCGCGCTCTCAAGATGCAGGCGCAGCTCGTTCGCACGCGCGGAGCGGTGCAGCATCTGATACAGGAGTTCACCCGGGCGTCCAAAGTAGATGTACTCACGGCTCGGGCCAGCTCCGCTGACATTGAGGTCTTCGTAGATCGCGTTGCTTCCGAACGGGAACACGAAGCGCGAGCTCCAACGCTTGTTGGTGTTGCTCTCTAGCGTTGAAGACCTGAGCATGCCCACCAGGTCGGCGAACTGCTTGAACGAGTTGAATCGCTTCTTGAGGTAAGAGAAGTCGCGGTTCGGAACGGCCTGCGCGTTGTCTTGCATCCACTCAAGCCACTTCCGCCAGGCGGTCGCATCGTCGGGATAACGCTCCGCGACGTCAAACAGCGTCTCGTTGTTGTAGAGGATGTTGCGCAGATGCATGCGCCTCTGCGGCTTGAAGCTCACCGCGACCGGATAGCCAGCGCCATCCAGCAGATCTCCTGTGAACAAGGCATGGTCGCGGTGACGTGACTCGGCAATCGTCAGGAACTCAAGGAAGATCAGCCACGGGCTCTGGGCGTCCCACAGGCGGTGACCCCAGATCTGTTCATCCACCCACATCGCGTTCTCGTCTTGAACGCTGGGCCTGGGCGGGGGAAGAACCTTCACGTCACGCATCGGCAATCTCCACGACGTCGTCGATAGGATTGCCGTTGGCGTCGAGGCTCAGCAGGCGGAACGACAGCTCTCCCCCGGTGTCGGCACCGCCAGTGTTGCCCGTGTGAGTCTGGTTGCTAGCTGCCGCGAGGAGCGCGCTCTTGAACGCCAGGATGTCTTCGTAGCACTCTCGCGAGAAGTTTCCGGGTAGCGCGCCTTGGCTCACGCGCTGCAGAAACTCATAGCGTGTCAGGTTCAGCTTCAGCGTCCGGACGGTGCCGTTCGGGAGGGTGACCTCAAGGCAAGGGAAGCCCTTGCGGAGCACGACGTCGACCTTCTCAGGTCGCCCTCGTGCAGATACCGCAACGCGATCCTCCAGCAACTGGCTCACCCGCGATCCGGAGAACGACAGGCTGGTGGCGAGGAGCAGCTCTCGATCGGTTGAGACGAGCAGGCCCGTGAAGATGCGATTCAAGCCGTTGACGAGCCGCGCGACGAGATGACGCGCCACGCGTTCGCCAGCCTGAAGCGGCCTTGCGACGTCATCCAGGTACTCTCCGGCGCTGGCGAAGACGGTCAAGCTCCAGAGCTTGAGTTCGGCGGCAAGCTCATCCGGGATCTTGAAAAAGAGTGCTCGCCTCTGCTCCACGAGCATGTCGAGGAAGTCGTGGCGGTCGCCGGTGGTGGCCTCCGGCGCCTCCACGTAGGCGCGCTGTGCTGACCGAAAGCGATCCGTCGCGCCGTAGAAGGGGTCGGTAGCGATCAACTGTTCATAGTAATGCTTGAGGTTGTCGTCTTCGGCACCAAAGATCAGGATGTTGTCCACCCGGTTCGTCGTCTCCTGTCCGATGCCGAACCGGCCAAGGTAGTCGAAGATCTCGAGTGACTCTCGCTTCGTGGCACTGAGGTTTGCACCGAACAGATTGCTGTACAGGCTCGCTTGGTGGCGCGTGCCCTTCGCGAGAACCTCCTTGACGTCACGTGGCAGCATCAGGCGCTCTCGTGCGTCGGGATGTCCGAGCACAGCGTTGGCCAGTAGCATGAGCACGCGCCGAATCGGTGTGTGCAGCTCTCCGAAGTCGCACAGCCTGAAAAGGTCAAGGAGCCGAGAACGGACGAGCGGGGTCTGAAGCAGCTCGAAGTTCTTTCTGATCGGGCACGCGGGCCCGAAGAAGCCGTCCGGGTGCGGACTGCTGATGCAGGCTTGCCAACCTTCGTGCGCCAGCAGGGCATCCAGTGCCAGTTCGAGCACCCTTGCGCTCGGCACGTTGCTCAGGTTGAAGAACTGCAACCGAGATTCCGGCCCCGGGATCTCATCACCCATCAGACGTGCTTCGAGCAGCTCCCGGGCACGTTGCGCATCACCGACGGGGCCCAGCTTCCGCCAGGTCTCGATCAACTGGCCGTCGTTCGCGGCAATCAGGAAGAGCACATCGGAGGCGGAATCGAAGAGCGCAGAACTGAGCTCCACCAGTAGTGCGGACTTGCTCGTGTAGCGGGCGCCGTCGTCGTCGTCCGGCATGCCGGTCAAGTCGCGGATCACGTGCAAGGTATAGGTCCTGCCGTTGATCGTCGGCTTGAGCTGAAAGTACACATCGTTCGACGCCCACAGGCCCGGGTCGCCTTGAAGCTGGTGCCAGACCTGGCTGCACAGGTGACTCTTGCCGTCACCCGCGGTGCCGGTCAGTACGAGGCAGGAGGGGGTCACGGAGCCGTCGAACACTTTGAGGACGGAGTCCTCCAAGGGGTGCTTGAACGCTATAGGGTTGACCCCTAGTCGGCTGGCCGAGCGGCGGATCTGCTCGTCGAACATGTTGTCGTTCTGCGGCAGCGGTCCGTACTGCCGCAGAAACCTGATCCAGCGTTCCCCTGCGTCCATCGTTTTTTCCCCCTCGTGCGTATTCTCGACGACGCGCATCCCTGCGGGTGACCCTCACTCTCGGTGCGCGCGCTGCGCACCGTCCGGCGGCGTGTTTCATAGACTCGGTGAAACGACACAGGCATGCGCGTCAGACCGATGGCGGATCAAGAGGTACTCGCATCACTTGGGGCGGGCTCGCCGCTGGGCATGGTCGCCGACTTCTCCGCGATTCGTCTAAACGAGTCGGGGTGGTGGCGCTGCCCCGCTGCCTGTCGGCGATCTCTTTGGCCGCGGCGGGAAGCTTGTACGTCATGAGCGGCATCGGCAAGCAGGTCGGTGATGAGTGGTACGTGCATCGGTCTGCGTTGGTCGCAGTCGCCGACATGGCGCGCCTTGACGCGATCCAGGGCGCGCTCGCGGCGCTGCCAGAAGACGCGGAAGCGGCGATCAACGTCGTCAAGTTCAATGTGCGCAGCGGGCGCGTGTCGCTGTTGGAGTATGGCAACTTCGATGACGACCCGTTTCCGACGCTGATCAGCAGCTGGACGCATGCCCGCAACGGATCGGGCTTCACCCGACGCTCGTACACCGATTCCTTGAATCCACCAATCCTGCACCGCAAGGAGCTATTGGTGCAGGAGGCGCACCCCGGTCGCGCGGCCTGGTGTGCCCTGACGTCGGAGGCAGAGGCTCTCGGGCTGTTCGATGACACGCGAGCAATCGGCTTCCGGATGAACTGGGAGAGACTGATCGCAGCCAAAGGCTATGCACTTGAGGGTGCTCAGCTCACGCCGATCGCGAACGAGGGGTCTGCTGACGGGAGCGCGCGCGAGGAGACAGGGGAGAACATTCATCGCCACCGTACGGCTCTCGCGCGTTCTGCGATCTCCGCTCCCGTGCAACTGCTGCTCCGGCACCGATTGCTGACACGCGAGTGCTCCTTCTTCGACTACGGGTGCGGTCGAGGCGATGACGTGGCGGCGCTCGCCGGCGACGGGTTCGAAGCGGCGGGATGGGACCCTCACTACGCGCCGGATCGGGAGCGGCTTGCCGCAGATGTCGTCAACGTCGGCTTTGTGATCAATGTGATCGAGGACCCGGCCGAGCGCGTCGAGGTCCTTCGACGGGCCTTCGGGCTGGCCAAGCGTGTGATGTCGGTGGGCGTGATGCTCTACGGACCGGGGGCACCGGGCCGGCCCTATCGCGACGGGCACGTCACGTCGCGCGGGACGTTCCAGAAGTACTTTGTGCAGGCCGAGTTCAAGGACTACCTCGAGCACGTGCTGGGGCAGGCGGGCATGATGGTCGGCCCTGGCGTTGCCCTGGTGTTCAAGGACAAGGACTGGGAGCAGCGGTTCGCCGTCGGAAGGTACCGCCGTACGGATGTGTCCGATCGCCTCCTCCTGCGCGTGCCCCGACCGGTTCGGGCTCCCGCGGTCAGGCCGACGGAGCGTCGTGCCAGGGGTCCAGTTGAGCTCCAACCGCCGCATCCGCTCTTGGAGCAACTGTGGCGCCTGGCCCTGGATCTGGGTCGACTGCCTGACGCGCTGGAGGTGCCGTTCCTTGTCGAGCTCGAGGAGAACTTCGGTAGCTTGACCCGCGCTCTACGCAAGATGTCTGGTGCGTTTGAGGCCGGGTTGCTCGAACGGGCCCGTACTGCTCGGCAAGAGGATCTTCGCCTCTTCTTCGCCATGCAGCAGTTCGGAAAGCGTCCTCGATACCGACAGCTGGAGCCGCGGCTGCAGAGGGACGTCAAGGAGTTCTTCGGAGACTACGCCGAGGCGCAAGCTGCTGGGATGAAGCTCCTGCTCGAGGCATCAGACCCTGAGGGGGTCGGGCAGGCCTGCCACGATGCTGCGGTCCAGGGCCTGGGATGGCTCGAGGGCGATCATCTGCAGTTCCACGTCTCTTTGGTAGAGCGCATGCCGACGGTGCTTCGCGCGTTCGTGTCCTGCGGGCTGGTGATCTACGGCGACCTGAGCACGGTGGACCTGATCAAAGTTCATGGCTCCACCGGGAAACTGACGCTGATGCAGTTCGAGGACTTCGCGGGAAGTCCCATGCCGCTGATGAACCGCAGGGTCAAGGTGAGCGTGCGACGCGCTGACTACGATGTCTTCGAGTACGGAAGCACGTTCCCCAAGCCTCACCTGTACCGCAAGAGTCGGTACATAAATGAGGAGAACGCGGGCTACGCCGAACAGGTCGCCTTCGATGAGGCACTCGAAGCTGCTGGTGTCTTGGGAGACACCGAATTCGGGCCCACCGCAAGTGAGTTGTCAGAGGCGCTGCAGCTCAAGCGGCTGGAGGTGGTGGGCATGAGCCTCTCTCGCAGCAGGACAGTGCCGGATCTTGATAGCCGCTGCGGGAGCTCATTCACCTATCGGAGCTTGATTGAGTGTGGAGAGACACAGGCCAGGCTGGGTCTTGCCAATCCCCCGAGCAATCCGGAGTCGTACGACGCGCTCTATGACCTTGCTGTGAAGCTCCTAGATCCCATCGTTGAGTACTTCGGGGCGATCCGACTCACCTACGGCTTCTGCTCAGCCGAGCTGGGAAAACACATCAAGGCTCGGGTGGCGCCCGCCTTGGATCAGCACGCGGCCCATGAGCTGAACCGGCGCGGAGAACCCATCTGCCCCAGAGGCGGAGCGGCGTGCGACTTCATCGTCGACGACGAAGACATGCGAGAGGTCGCCGACTGGATCATCGCGAACCTGCCGTTTGATCGCCTGTACTTCTACGGCAGCGATCGACCCATCCACCTGAGCTACGCGCCCACCGAACTACGGGAGGCAACGGAGATGAAGGCCGGGCCGTCGGGCCGGTTGGTTCCCAGGAAGTACGTTACCGTCCAGAGCGGCTCCTAGGCCCCCACCTGGCGGCCTGGCTCTGTCCGAAAAGCTACAGCACTTTTCGGACAGAACGATAGCGTACAGTCCGAAAGTCACCTACAGATATCGGACATGCCCGACATCCGAGCCCAGATCGCCGAGCGCATTTCCATGGACGAGTCTGTGCTCGTCTGGGTGCCGCCTGACTTCGCGCCACTGGGCAGCCGAGACGCCATCGACAAGGCCCTGCAGCGCATGGCCGCGGCCGGTGAACTGGAGCGCTTGGATCGTGGTCTCTACCTGAGGTCGGGTGCTGGCCCCTTGAGTGTTCACGACTACTGGGCTGTAGTGGAAGCCATCGCAAGGCCGGACCGATTGCGGGTGCTTGTGGATGGCGAAATGGCAGCAGGAGCCCTGGGCCTGACCGCAACTGTGCCGGAGAAGGTCACCATCCTCACTGAGGCGCGGCGCAGGTCGCTGGAGCTGGCCACTTTTACGGTCGAGTTCAGGCAGACCAACCCCAGCCGGCTCTTCTGGGCTGGGCGTGCCGCCATGGGGGTTGTCCAGGCGCTGTACTGGCTCAAGGAGTCGCAGGTCATTGACCAGCAGGCTCTGGATCGCCTTAGAGGCCTCATCTCGGACCCCGTTCGCGGCCCCTTGATCCGTCGAGATCTTGTTGAAGGCTTCTCGACGTTCCCCGGATGGATGCAGAGCATGGTTCGTGAGCTCCCCGGATGCGACCCCAGCGCGCCGTCGCAGGCGGTGCGCTACGTCGAGCCGAAGGTTCGGTCAGGCAAGAGCAAACGAGAACGAAGTCCTCAGGTGCAGATGGTGCGGTAGGCCCTGACCGTCTAACCCCAACAACGACAAAACGAGAGAGAAGGAAGGAGTGCAATGACTAGCACTGACAGATTTTCGGGGCATGAGTCCTTCGTGTGCCGCTATGGCTGGCTGCCGAAGGTCTATCGCGAAGTCGCGGAGGACGCGAATCTGCTTCGTACCGATGAGAAGGCGATCTACAAGCTGGGCATCGGACGGAACATGGTCAAGTCTCTGCAGTTCTGGGCAGAGGCGTCGGGTGTGCTCCGGTCTGCGGCTGATGGTCGACACGAGCCAGGCCCCGTGGGCAATCTGCTATTCGGAGGTCGCGACGCGGTGGACCCGCATCTCGAAAGGCTGGAGTCGTTGTGGCTGATTCACTGGCACCTGTCCACGCGGGCTGGCCTGGCTGCATGGCGTGAGGTGTTTGCAGATAGCCGACTGGTTCGATTTGATCGCAAGCAACTGATCGAAGCGCTTACCCGTCGTGGTGCGGGCTCCGCGCGAACGCTGGCGCCAAGCACGCTTGAACAGCATGCTTCCATCTTCATCCAGTCGTACTACCAAGAGGAACGCGGCACGGACGACACCTCCTGGTCGCCCTTGCAGGACCTGGGCCTGCTGAGAGTGCACAAGGCTGAAGACGGCCGGACGCTCTTCAACACAGAACCGCGGGCACCCGTGGGACTAACGACGAGGGTGTTCGGAATCGCTTTGAGCGAGTTCATGGCGGGCGGCAAGGAAGGAGAGGTCAGCGCCGACTTCGAGCAGTTGCTCAAAGGTGCAGGGAGTCCGGGCGTTGTATTCAGACTTGACGAACATCACCTGAGGACGCTCATCGAAGTGCTTTGCGAAGGGCTCCATAGAGCAATCCGGTTCTCGGACACTGCAGACACGCAACGAGTAATCCTGAACACCAAAGAACTAGATCCGCAGTATCGACTGCGGACTGAGGAGGTCGCAGAACATGACTAAGAAGATCGCCGATTTCCTCGCCTTGGGACGTGGGCACACCCGATCGATCGCACTCGATCGCGATCTCCATGATGAGTCGACGGTTGCAAACTACCTCGTCACTCCAGCAGCGCTTGGTGCGCTCAGGCAGATCGGTGTCGGCATCACGACGCGACAAGCGCAACGCGCGTGGAAGATTGTTGGTCCGTATGGGAGCGGGAAGTCGGCCCTGGGTGTGATGCTCGCTCAGTTGCTGAGCGGGAAGCAGGCACACCCAGCTGCGGCACGTGCCATCCAGAAAGCTGACTCCGAAGTGGGTTCCTTGTTTCGGACCGCCAAGCGGTTTCCGCTGGCTATCGTTGGGTCGCGGCTATCGATCGGAGTGGCGCTTGGCAACGCCATCGGAGCGGCGCTAAAGCGACTCGGGAAGAGCAAGGAGCTCTCTGCGTTCAGCAAGCGACTGGACCTAGCTGCGATGACTTACAAGGGTCTCCCGCTCAACAGCATTGCCGGCGAACTGGCGACCGACTTTGCGGCAACGATCGTTCAGCTGGACTACGACGGCGTGGTCCTGCTCATCGATGAAGTGGGCAAGTTCATCGAGCAGGCTGCCCTTCACCCGGAAGAAGGCGACCTGATAGCCCTCCAGCAGATCGCTGAGCATGCATGCCAGGCCGATGATCCAAAGCTTGTCGTCGTGGCGCTGCTCCACCAGCACTTCGCCAGCTATGCTGCTGGCGTGGGTCGGTCTCTGCAGGACGAGTGGCACAAGGTGGCCTCTCGATTCGATGAGGTCGCCTTTGATGAGCCGGTCGAGCGATACGCGCACTTCGCTGTTCACGCGCTCGGAGTCAAGGCTGGGCTGGAGTCGCATCTTGGACTCGGGGCCGCGGCGAAGGACCTCTATGCGAAGGCCGACAAGCTGGGCGTTCTGCGCAGCCGCTCGGATGTCGACCGCCAGTTGTTCGAACGCGCGGACGCTCTGTACCCTCTCCACCCCTTCACGATCGCGGCGCTGGCCGTCGCGTCCAAGCGTTACGGTCAGAGCGAAAGATCGTTCCACGCGTTCCTGCGAGGGAATGAATTCCTCGGGCTGAGAGAGTTCGCGGAGCGAGAAGCAAGTCCGCAGACCTGGTATCGCCTGAGCGACCTCTTTGACTTCCTCGCAAAGGGTCCCGGACTGCGATTCAGGGACTTGAGTGCTGAAAGACGCTGGGTGTTTGCGCTCTCCACGATCGAGCGCCAGACCTTCGAGCCGGCAGTACTTAGGACTCTCAAGTGCATCGCGGTGATGGAGCTAGTCGCTGGCGGCTTGACTGTGCCCATCACAGCTGAGCTGCTCGCTTTCGCTCTTGGAGACCCATCGGCAGATGCTGTCACGACGCTTTGCGGCCGCCTGGTGGAGCAGGGCATCCTGATTCGGCGACGAGTCAAGGCGGAGTACGCCTTCGCTGTATCCGATGCGGTGAACATCGAGGCGGTGTACGAGCGCGCCTCCAAGGTTGGCGAAGAGGGACTGGCCATAGAGGGTCTGTCTCAGTTACTCTCCCAGCGTCTCATCGTTGCCAACAGGCACTACGCAACGACGGGAACGATTCGCACCATGGGCGTCACGGTGGGATCGCTGGTTTCCTGGCCCAAGATGCCCGTGAGCAAGTCCGACGATCTCCAGCCCGACGCCTGGCTAAAGCTGGTGATCGTGGTGAAGGACTCCGAGGAAGAGAGCGAAGCCAAGGCAAGGTTCAAATCCGACAATGAAACACTCGTAGTCTCTGGCTGCCTTGCGCTTGCGCCGGCGAGCCGCGCGGCGCTAGCTGAGTACGCGATCTGGCTCAATGTGCAGCGTGAGGTCACGAGCAAGCGCCTTGATCCCTGGACGAGCCAATACGTCGCAGGACGACTGCACGCTGCACAGGAGACGGTCGGAGATCGGGTCTTGTCCGAGTTGCTGCCTGCCGAAGGTCGCTCCGGTCTCCAGTACTGGCACCTGGGCAAGGCGATCAAGGACAGTCAGAACATGAACACGAGCCGGCTTGCCTCGTGGTTGTTCGACAAGGTCTACGAGAAGACTCCAAAGATCGTCAACGAACTCATCAACAAGGACCGACCCACGAGTGCGATCGTGCTTGCGCGCCATCGGATGTTCGAGGTGGTCTTGGGCGGGGACCAGAGTCGACCGATCTGCGCTGCCCAAGAGTTCCCTCCGGAACGGTTGATCCACCATACCCTGCTGCGAGAGACGGGAATCTGGAAGGAAGAAGGAGGGCGCTGGTCGCTAGCGGAACCGACAAGCAACGCCGCGATCGACATCAGCGAACTCTGGAGCGTTATCTCTGCAGGTTTGCAGGCGAAGACGCCTCCAAGCTTCGCGACCCTACTGGACTTGCTCGCAGCGCCTCCCTGGGGTGTGCGTGCCGGTCCCGCCGGCGTTTGGCTGGTCCTCTATGTCCTGATCCATCGCAACCGTTGCGCGGTGTTTGAGCGGGGCACTCTGGTCCTCGAACTCACAAGCGAGCACCTGCAGCGGATGTACAAGAACCCGAAGGTTTTTGAGCTCCGAGAGCTGGCCCAAGATGAGAGCAGCCGTGCACTCATGGGCGACTACCGAGAAGCTTTCGCATCTGTCGGCTGTTCGCTGGACGGAGACCTGAGCTTTCTTGAGTTGGCGCGAAGTCTGTATCGTTGGTACGCACGGCTGCCGGTGTTCAGCCAGCAAACCATGCTGGTGAGCAAGGAGGTGGTGCTTCTCAGATCCGCGATCGACAAAGCTCAGGATCCGATCAAGCTTCTTACAGGAACACTACCAGACCTGCACCGACAGACTGGCGGCAAGACGCTGTTCGCTGAGTGGATTCGGAGCACGTTGGCCGACCTTGGGATGGCTAACCGGAGGCTGCAAGACTCAGTTGCCTACGATCTCGGGCAGGCTTTCGGAATTGCTGGTCCGCTGAGTCGCATCCGTAACCAACTTCAGACCGAGTGCGCAGTACCGGCCGCTGACATCGCCGAGGCGCGGCTCAAGAGTTTCATCCTCCGCTGTACGGACCTATCGCTGACGGACGAGAAGTGGCTCGACTCCATCGGCAGCTTGATGGTGCAGCGTCCGCTGGACGCCTGGCAAGACGAGACGATCGGGAAGTTTTCCCAAGCGCTGGCCGAACTGTGTGGACAATACAAGCGCTGGATGAAGTTCGTCATGCAACGCGGCAAGATGCCGAGGGCTGCTGAGCGATTCGTCAGCGTGACTTTGACGATGGGCGGAGGGCAGGAGATGTCTCTGTTCTTTGCGGCCTCTAAGGAGACTACGGCCGTAGCTCGCTCCTTACTTGATCTGGTCAAGGCTCAGGCGAAGGGCAATGCAGACCTTGCGGCGTCAGCCTTGGCTGAGGCTCTGGTCGAGATGCAAAGCTCAAGGAACAACAAGACTGATGGAGGCGAAGCCGATGTCGACCGCAAAGCCCGTTAGACACATCCTTAGCCTGTCGGGCGGCAAGGACAGCGCCGCGCTGGCGATCTACATGCGTGACCGCGTGCCCGACATGGAGTACATGTTCAGCGACACGCGCAAGGAATTGCCTGAAACCTACGAGTACCTGGAGCGAATCTCCAGCTACCTTGGCAAGGAGGTAACGCGCCTAAACGCCGACGTTGGCTTCGATCACTGGTATGAACTGTATGGCGGAATGATCCCGTCGAACCACCGGCGCTGGTGTACTCGTGCGCTAAAGCTTCAGCCCTTTGAGAAGCACTGTGGTGACGACCAAGTCGTTAACTATGTGGGGCTGCGCGCGGACGAAGACCGTAGCGGTTACATCAGTCACAAGCCCAACATCAAGGCCGTCTATCCCTTCAAGGAGGACGGCTTGATCCTGCGCGACATCGAAGAAATTCTGCGGTCCTCAGGCGTTGGTATGCCGCCTTACACAAAGTGGGGAAGGACTCGGTCCGGATGCTACTTCTGCTTCTATCAACAGAAGATCGAGTGGGTTCGCCTGAAGGAGACTCATCCCGACCTGTATGACAAGGCCAAGGCTTATGAGAAGCCATACGAGAAGACCGGGAATTTCTTTACCTGGAGTCAGGGCGAGAGCCTTGTTGAGATGGAGCAGCCGGCACGAGTCGAGCAGATCAAGCGCGAGCATGTGATCCGAATCGAACGGAAGGTGGCGCGCAAGGAGAACGCGACTCTGAAAGAGGTCTTTGCTGAGGCGGATAGCGGTGAGCAACCAGAGGAAGACGACGACCAAGGGTGCTTGGTGTGTCAGCTGTAGAGGGCTGACATGTCGTTCTTCATTGCGGCACGAACGATCCTTCACCTCGGATCGGATCTAATTTCGTCCGATGCAGTTGCGATCTATGAACTGATTAAGAACTCGATTGATGCTGGCTCCAAGAACGGCGTCGGCGTCCAGATAGACGTCGTCATCCGTCACTCGGATTTCGCCGCCGCGATGGCGATCCTTGAAGAGGGTAGCGACACGGACTCCCTGAAGGATGCGAAAGAGGCGTTTCTTGATCGAGTTCAAGCGGAATCGGACGGCGATCTTAGAGCTTCTTTCGTAGACGCAATCAACTCGGCGCGGAGCAAGAACGCCTTGGCCAGCGCGGCAAGAAAGGCCTACAGGGACTGCAACCGCATCATCGTTAGCGATACCGGCCACGGTATGACACGCCGCGATCTGGGTGAAATCTACCTAACGATTGGCACGACAAGCCGAGCTCGTGCGGTAAGGGATGCCTTAGAGCAAGGCGACGGACGACCCCCCTATCTCGGCGAGAAGGGCGTCGGTCGCCTCTCAGTCATGCGGTTGGGTTGGAAGGTGCTGATCGAGACTGCGACTGTCGATGACACTCACGAGAACACTCTGGAGATCGACTGGAAGAAGTTCGAGGAAGCCGACGATGCGGAGGCGGCCTCGGTTGTCCTCGAGCCTCGCACGGGCGCGCTAAAGACCTCTGACGGTTCGTTCACCCGCATCATTATTTCCGATCTTCGTTCGAGCTGGTCCGTCGCGCGCCTCCAACAGATTGGTACCCAGCAGATAGCGCGACTCACAGATCCGTTCTCATGGCGTGGCCGGCGGTTCCAGATTAGGTTGAGCATTAACGGGGTGCCTGTACAACCAGTAAGAAGTGTCGTGCGAGAGCTGTTGCAGCATGCGCACGCTAAGTGCGTTGGTGAGTTCTCCCTCGAAGGCGGGCGACCGATACTCACAGCGAGAGTCGAATCAGACCTGTACAACGGCGATCTGCGAGAGCTTCGCTTCGACCAAGTAGATCTGCTGTCGATGTCAGGACTCAAGGACTCTGGTCAACCTGCTTCGGTCCTTCGGACGCTGGGCCCGTTTTCGTTCGAGATGTAT
>Ga0105047_10006842_pt1 | contig 19278 bp, 13 predicted proteins | sample MAT04_FD_78384 | JGI IMG/M metagenome (GOLD analysis project Ga0105047, IMG submission 78384) | Freshwater microbial communities from Lake Fryxell liftoff mats and glacier meltwater in Antarctica - MAT-04 (megahit assembly) | ecosystem: Environmental > Aquatic > Freshwater > Ice > Liftoff... | reverse complement strand
TCAGGCCTGGTTCCATCAGGCCTGGTTCCGTCAGGCTTAGGGGCCTCAAGCCTCGGCACCTCGCCCGTGCCGGGCAGCGCCGCGACCTCTTCGGGCGTGAACAAGACCACTTCCTTCCCTGACGGGAGGATCACCGACACGCCCAGCGCCTGCTTCAAGATGATCTCACCAAAGTTGATGTTCGCCGGGTCGGGCGACGCGCCACCCCCGCGCTGATCCACCCGAATCACCATCAGCGCCCAGCCGGTCGTCCCACGCACGGGCACAGGGAACTGGTCGCTGCGCCCGCTCGACTGCATCGACTGCATCGCCCCCTGCACCTGCCCGTACCCCTTCAACAGCTCAATCATTCCATCGGGCAACGCCTGAATCGGCCCGATCTCTGCCTCAATCTCTGAACGGAACTGCGCCCACCGCGCGTCAGTCACCACCGATGCCGCGCCCGGCGACAGCTTTACTCGCATCGAGTTCGCGTCGGTGAGCTGCATCGATGAGATAATCTGGCCCGCACCCTGAGTGAACATCTTGCCCACCTGCGCCGCGCCGATGGCGATAAACACCCACATCACGCTCGCCAAAATCCCCAGCACAATCCCCGCCACCGCCAGCCCAGTGCCGCTCTTTCGCCCGCCAGAGCCGCTGATCCGAATCAGCGCCACCGAGCCCAGCAGCGACGCCACCAGCCCGAGCCCGGGAATGCAGCAGACAATCCCCGTCACCAGTGAAATGATCGCCAGCACGCTGGTCTTGGGCGGCTCGATGATGCCCGGGTTGAACGTCGTCGCCGCGTAGGGGTTCTGGCTCATGCGCGAGTTTAGCCGGGCATAGACCGCGCCACCCGCTCCACACACCCGAGCACCCGTCCCTGCGCCGCCGCCAGCTCGGCCTCGGTCGTCTCACGGCTCAAACTAAACCGCACGCTTCCGTGCGCAAAAGCCGGCTCCACGCCCATCGCCAGAAGCACCGGCGAAGGCTCCAGACTCCCGCTGCTGCACGCCGCGCCGGCGCTCGCCCACACGCCACGCTCGCTCATCGCCAGCAGCAGCGCCTCGGCCTCCAGCCTCGCAAACCCGATGTTGCTGGTGTTCCACAGCCGCGCCGCCCCCGCCCCGTTCACCCGCGCCTCTACGCCCATCGCCCTGCACCCATCGATCAGCCGGGCCTCAAACCCATCACGCAGCGCCGCCAGGCGTTCGCGCTCAGGGCCATTTGCAAGCCACTGCGCCGCCTCCGCCGCCGCCACGCCCGCACCAACGATCCCCGCGACGTTCTCGGTCCCCCCGCGCCGGCCCAGCTCCTGCGTCCCGATCAACGTCGGCACCAGCCGCACCCCTGGCCGCCGCCACAGCACACCGACGCCCTTGGGCCCATGAAACTTGTGCGCGCTGAAGCTCAACAGGTCGCACTCAATCAGTCCGTCGTCTTCATGCACCCCGCCCGATGAAGCCCCGCCCGGTGAAAACCCGCTAGGGGTCTGCTGACCAGCCACCCGTGCCGGCAGCTTGCCGACCCACTGCGTCCCATCCACATGCAACAGCGGGCCAGCAAGTCCGCGCGACTGCGCTGCCAGCCGCGCCGCCCGCACCAAACCCGCCACCGCGCCCATCGGCTGCAAAACGCCCGTCTCGTTGTTCGCCCACTGCACGCTCACCAGCGCGACCTCGGGCGTGATCTGCCCCGCCGCCGACGCCGCATCGACCCGCCCTGCGCGATCAATCGCCAGCCACCGCACCGCCACCTCGCCCCGGCGATCCAAGTGCTCGAGCAGCTCACGGACCGCCGCGTGCTCGACGCGCGTGCTCACCACTATCGGCACGCCACCACCCGCACCGCTGCCAGCGCCCCCACCCCCGCGCGCAGCAGAAAGCACCCCCCGCACGGCCTGATCGATCGATTCGGTCCCGCTCGCGTGCAGCGTCAGCTCGCGCGCCTGCGCGCCGATCAACCCCGCCAGCTCGCCGCGCGCCAGCTCAACCGCACGCCGCGCCTCCTGCCCGGCCCGGTGCACGCTCGAAGGGTTGTGCCACGCGCGCTCCAGCGCGCCCGCCATCGCGGCAACCACCGCCGCGCTCGGACGCGTCGTCGCGTTGCTGTCCAGGTTGATCGCCTCGCCCGCGTTGCTGCTCACCGGCTATTGAAGCCCGCGCGCACCGCCCACGCGCGCCCGCACCCGTCGCCCACGCCATTCGCCCACGCCCACTTCTAGTAGATAAACCGCATCCGACCAAAGTCCGGAACCGGGAACGCCTTCCCGCCGTGCGAAGGCCAGTACACAAAGAACGCCTTGCCCAGCATCAGCTCCCGCGGCACCACCGACAGCGTCGGGTCAAGCTCCGCCGCCACCCACGGGCTCACGCTCGGCCACAGACGCCCGTCGCTGCTCGCAGGGCTGTTGTCGCCACAGCAAAAGAACTGGTCCGGCCCCAGCGCCAGCGGTGCCAGCGGGCTGGTCGCCGCCGCCGGCGTGCGCGCCATCGGCCCGCTGGTGTACGCCGCCGGAGTGTAATACAAGTCACGATCAAGCCCCACACGCCGCAGCGTCGCCGCGGGGCCCGCGATCGTCCACCGCACGCCCACAGGCTTGTAGATCAGCGGGTTGCTCAGCACGTTCCCGCTCACCATCCCGCCCGCCTCAATCTTGCTGAAGATCTCCGGCTCGGTCGCGTTCACAAGCCGCTCCGCCGGGCTCCAGTCGTACCCCGCGTACGCCACCAGCTGATGATCCACCCACAATTGCAGCGTCTGATCCACATGCCAGAACTCAATGTCCGCCGTCGTCCCGCCCACCACCGGCGGCAGCGGCACCGCGCGGTCCAGGAGCTCACGCCACGCGGGCTCGGTGGCTCCCGCGCTCCCGCCCGCGCCGGGCCCAACTTGCGCCGCTCGCATCCCCAGCGTGACCTTCCCGCCCACCATCAGCGCCCGAAACTCATGCCCGCGCGCAAGCACCGTCGCCGTCAGCTCTAGCTTGCTCGCGTCGGTGCCCGAGTCCAGCGCCAGGCCCATCCGCAGCCGCACGTCGGCAACCGGATATCGCAGCGCTCCGACAATGGGCGTTTCGTTGTACCAGTAGCGGTCGTTGATCTGACGCAGCTTGTCGCTGGGGTGATCGTCAGACCGGCTGTACGTCGCGTGCTTGATGAACGTTGCGCCCGCATCCCACGCCAGCTCAGCCGCGCCGCCGCCGTCAAAGCGAAACTCCCGCCCGCTGTTCCGCGTCGCCAAAGCGCCACCACCACTGCTAGCGCCACCAGATGCCCGCGCACGCCACGGCTGCACGCCCGCAAACCCCACCGGCAGCAACGACGAATCAAACACCTGCTGCCACACCGCACGCTGCACCGCCGCGGGCTTGCGACGAACCTGCCAACCACCCTGCGACCACAACGCCCGCGTGTCCGCCTGCCGCGGCAGCTTCCGCACGAACACATCCCCGTCCACCAGCGCCACCTCCTCGTTGGGCAGCGCGATCAACCGCTTGATGAAGTTCTCGTCCGGGTTCGTCGGGTTCTTGAACACCACCACATCCCACGCCTGCGGCTCAGCCAGCGCGTAGAGGTACTTGTGCACAAAGATCCGGTCGCCCGCACGCGTCCGCACCGTCGCATCATTGATCTCGCCGCCCGTGACCGGGTCGTGCACCGTGATCCCCGGTATCGGCACCCCGGGCACCTTCGGCTGGATCGACTTGATCGCCCACTCACCCTGGTTGCCGTACGGGTTCTGAAAATCCCCCGGCGGGTAACCCCAAGGGTTCACCGCCCAGTCCAAGCCCGTTTGTGGTGACACAAACCGCATGTGCTGCCCGTTGAGGGTCGGCGCCATCGACCCCGTCGGGATCACGTACGCCTCCGCCACAAACGCGCGGAAGACAAACGCCAGCGCAAAGGCGATGATCACCGAGATGACCGTCTCCTTCACCGACTCCCGAGATTTCGCGTTCCCGCTCGCGCCCCCAGTCGTTTGATTGCTCGCCATGGGCAGAGGGTACCGCCCGCAACCCCACCACGCCCCCACCACAGCCCCTATCACGCCCCCACCTCAGCGCCCCCCAGCGCCACCCGCCGCCCACACACCGGCAACACCACGCGCCGCCACGCCGCAACAGCCCGCATAAACCCACCCGCGCCGCGCACCAAAGCGCCTCTTCAATGGCCAAACGCCCGCGCTTCGGGCATGCTTGCGCACCCAGCAACCAGGCTTTTCTCAGACCTGGCCCGCCCACACCTACCAGCCACTCCAACCCCACCAACCCCACGTCCGCCCACCGCGCCCGGCACCCGCCCGCACCACTACGCGCCCGCCCAGCCCGCCCGCTGGCACGCCGCTCGCATTGCTGCCATTAAGAACCGCCCGGCGAGAAAGAGAACGGAAAGAGACCAGAGAGAGACCGGGGCACCAGACCAGAACGTCAGCCGCCATCAGGAGACACGACCATGAACGATCAAGACTTTCAGCACAAGCTCGGCGACCTCATCGACCAGATCAACACCCTCCCCGAAGACCAGCGGACCCGCCTGAACGCCCTGGCCGACGAGGCCAAAGACCGCCAGCAGCGCATGAAGAAGACCGTCGCCGAGCTCCAAGACTCGCTCGACTACCTCCGCCTCTCCATCAAGTACCTCCTCTTTGACCTCGAAGCGACCCGCCGCGAGAACGCCTACCTCCGCAAGCTGCTCGAGAAGCAGGCCAGCGGCAACAACGACGCCGAGTCCTCCGACTAACTCCGCACGCCCCCTGAACCCCGCCCCGCGCCGCCTCCACCGGCGCTCAGCCCCCAGGTTGCTCCTCGCATATCCCTGCTGCATGTGTCCGCAGCTCCGGCCCCGGCACGTCTCGCGACGTTCCGGGGCTTCTTTGCTTACCTCCAGATCCCCCCACAAACCCCAAAACTCCCACAACCACCGCTATCCGCACACCCCCTAACCGCCCGCCAAAGGCCCACCCGCCCCGGGCCTACCTTCACTCCATGTCCACCAGCCCAGCGACCGCCAGCCCAATCACCCACATCACCCTTGACTGCGGGCTTCCGCTCATCGTCGAACACATCCCGGGCGTCGCCTCCGCAAGCCTCTCATGGCTCACCCCCGCCGGCGTCGCCTACGACCCGCCCGGCAAAGAAGGCCTCGGCGCCATGCTCGCCGAGCTCGCCCTCCGTGGCACACACGACCGCACCAGCCGCCAACTCGCCGATGAACTCGACCGCCTCGGCATCCTCCGCGGCACCGACTGCGGCCGCCAGTTCATGGGCCTCGCCGCCACCTTTGTCGGCGCCCGCTTTGCCGAGGTCCTCCCGCTCATCACCGAGATGGTCCTGCGCCCACGCCTGGACGCAGACGCCATCGAGCCCACACGTCAGCTCGCCCTCCAGTCCCTCGCCGGCCTGGCTGACAGCCCCCAGGACCGCGCCGCCGAGATCCTCACCGCGCGCCACGCCTCGCCCCCACTTGACCGCAGCACCCTGGGCACGCAGGCCGGCCTCGAGAGCATCACACAAGCCGATTGCCTCCGCGCCTGGAACGACCGCATCAAGCCCGCCTCGTGCATCCTCGCCATCGCCGGCGATGTTGACCCCGCCGCGACCGCCGACGTGCTCAATCGCGCCATCGCCCGCCTCACCGCCGCCCGGGGCCAGCCCTGGGCCGGCCAAGCCCCCGTGCTCGGCGCAGGCATCGCGCTCGCCGACCAGCTCGGCCGCGGCAGCTTTCACCACGAGCCCGACCCGGCCAATCAAGTCCAGATCTACCTCGCCCATGAGGCACCGCCCGAACGCAGCGACGACGCACGCCTCGAACGCATCGTCTCCAGCGTCCTCTCGGGCGGCTCAGCCGCAAGGCTTTTCAGCGAGGTCCGTGAGAAGCGCGGGCTCTGCTACGCCGTCGCCAGCAGCTACGCCGCCGACAAGCTCTTCGGGCGCGTCGTCGCCTATGTCGGCACCACGCCAGACAAAGCTCAGCAGAGCCTCGACGTGCTCACCAGCGAGCTCGCCCGCGTCGCCGGCTCAAACGCCCGCGTTGAGCAAGATGAGTTCGACCGCGCCCGCGTCGGGTTCAAAGCCCGCCTCGTCGCCAGTGGCGAAAGCTCAGCCGCACGCGCCGCCGCCCTGGCCAGTGACCACCACAAGCTCGGGCGCGCTCGCTCGCTGGATCAGCTCGCCGCCGACGTTGACCGCACGACCCTCAGCGAGGTCAACGCCTATGTCCAGCGCCGCAGCATGGGCCCCACCACCATCGTCACCCTCGGGCCCACGCCGCTGACCGCCCCGGCGCGCTAACTGGGGGCGCAACCCTAATGACCCGCACGATCCGCGCGAGTCTCGCGTCGCAGGGTGTCGGATCGCTTCACGCGCATAGGTTTTACGGGCATTCCGAATCACCCTTCGGCCCGCGCATACACCACCAGCCGCTGCACTTCCAGCCGCAAGCCGCGCTTCGCCAGCGCCGCACCTATCAGCGCGCTCACCCCCGGCACGCTCAGCGCGTCCAGCTCGCCCGTGTCCGCACGCACCAGCACGCCACCATCCCACGCACCACTGGCAGCCCCACCTCCAGCCCCGCCCCAAGCGCCGCGGCCGCCGCCCCAATGACCACCCACGGCTACTTGGTAATGTGCCTGGTCCGGGGTCAGCAGCACCTGCCGCACAATCCCGCTCTCTTCAAGCAGCTTGATCGTCCGGTACGCCGTGGCCTTTGAGACCACGGGCCGCTGCGACCGCAGCCGCGCCAGCACGCCCTCAACCAAAAACGGACCCGTGAGCTCGAGCACCGCCGCCAGCACCCGCGCCCGCTCCGACGTGTACTTCAGCCCCGCACCGCGCAGGTGCCGACGAAACACCGCGCACACCGGCTCGATGATCGTCACACCCTCGAACCCAAACCCCGCTCCCGAACCCAGCCCCACGCCCGCACCCATACCCGCGCCGACACCCGTCGCCAAAGCTGGTCCCAAAAACGGCACCACCGCCGCCGAGCCCTCGGCCGCCGCTCCGCCCACTCTCACGCGCCGCCTTGACACGCCAATATGCTACCCGCCTTCCACTCGCCCCCACCTACTCGCCCCCTTCCACTCATCCCCCACCTACTCGCCCCCACCCACTCGCCCCCACCCACTCGCCGGAGACGCGCTTGAAGCTCGAGAGCCACGACCAGCGACTCGCCAAGCACCCAAGGCTTATCCTCGGCCTCTGCGTCATCGTTGCCGCACTCCCCATCTTCACCGTCGTCGGCCTGCCAGACCGCTCAATGGCCCTCGGCGGGCTCGTCGCCCTCCTTCACTCGCTCATCAGCGCAGGCATCCTCGCCAGCGCCTATCTCCTCGCGGGCGTCGGCCTCGCCTGGCCACTTGCCGCCGCGCTCTGCCCCACTACAAGCACCACGCTGAGCCCCGCATCCCGGCACACGCGCCGCTGGCTTCAAGTCGCCCTCGGCGCGGCCCTCATGCCATGGCTCAGCCACGCCCTCGGCGTCCTGGGCCTCCTCTCAGGACGCACCGGCTTCGCCGTCGCCGTCGCCGTGCTGGTCATCGGCGGCGCGCTGCTGGCCACGCAAGCCGTCCGCTTCTTCCGCGCCGCACCGCGACTGCCAGACCTCCCCACATGGCCACTCGCCGGCGCGATCGCTACCGCCATCTTGCTGCTCGCCGCCGTCAACCCGCCCGGCTGGCTCTGGCGCTCAGAGGCCGGCGGCTTTGACGCCCTTAGCTACCACCTACCACTCGCTCAAGAGTGGGCCGAGCCCGGCGGCCGCATCTGGCCTCTTCAGCACAACGTCTACTCATTCCTCCCAAGCTACATAGAGGCCAGCTTCACCCACATCGCCGCCATCCTCGGCGGCTCACTCACCGCCTCCGACGGCCTGGGCGCGCTGACCTGCCAACTCATCCACGCCCTCTACACACTGCTCGCCGCCGCACTGCTCTACAAACTCGTCACCACCGCGCTCACCAACATCGCATCAAGCAACAACAAAGCCACTACCCCCCTAACCCCCGCGCCCTTAACCCCCGCGCCCTCAACCCCCGCGCACTCAACTTCCGCGCACACCACCCGCGTCGCCGCACTCATCGCCGCACAAGCACTCCTGGCCACACCCTGGGTCATCGTCACCGGCAGCCTCGCCTACAACGAAATGGCCATGCTCGCCATGCTCACTGGCGCGTGCGCCTTTGCCCTTGACCGCCAGCTCTCACCCCCGCGCCGCGCGCTGGTCGCCGGCCTGCTGCTGGGCATCGCCTGCGGCTTCAAGCCCACCGCGCTGCTCCTGGGCGGGCCCACTATCGCCCTGCTCCTGCTCATCGCCACCCCGCCACGCGCCTGGCCACGCATGATCGCCCTTGGCGCACTCGCAGGCCTCATCACCTTCGGCCCGCCGCTGCTGCGCAACTTCCTGGCCTGCGGCAACCCGCTCTTCCCCGCCGCCACCAACCTCTTCCACACCACATGGCCCTGGAACGCCGATCAAATCGCCAACTTCGCCAACAACCACGCCCCCCAAGGCACGTTCACCAACCAGCTCGCACGCCTCATCGAGTTCCGACCCTCCAGCGCCGTTGACACCCAGCCCCGCGGCCTGCTGCACACGCAGTGGGGCATCCTCTTCCCCGTTGGCCTCGCCGCCCTCGCCGCCACCATCGCCCTCGCGCGCCGGCGCCCCACCGACCCAGAACACACCGCGCCTGAATCGCGCCCACCCAGCACACGCGCGGTCGCACTCGCGCTGCTGCTGGGTACGCTCGCCGGGCTCTTGGCCTGGGCCCTCTTCACCCATGCCCAGAGCCGCTTCCTCATGCCGCTCGCCATCAACCTTGCCGCCGGTGTCGGGCTCGCTGCCGCCATGTTCGCTCAAGGGCCTCACCGCGCACAAGCGATGGACGCCGCCGGCAACACCACCACCCGCCGCGTGCCGCTCCGCCAAATCGCCCTCCTGGCCGCCTCCGCCATCCCGCTCATCCAGGCCGCCACCCTCGTGAGCACCTTCCTGCGCGAGGGCGGCGGAAGCCCCAACCAGCTCCTTGTCGCCGGCGTCTCCGCACGCACCGGCGAGCTGCTCGCCAGCCAGCGATCCCTCCTCAGCCCCTCACAGTGGCGCGAGGCCCTTGAAAGCGCCGGCCCCGAAGCCGCCGTCAACCTCCGCGCGCCAGAGCTAACTAACTCCACCAACCCCACCATCCCAGCGCGCGTCTACCTGCTCGGTGACGCCACGCCCCTCTATTACCACGTCCCCGTGCTCTATCACACCGTCTGGGACGCGTCGCCACTGGGCAACGCCATCCGCGCCGCGCCCGACGAGCCCGACGCCTGGACCGCCGCACTCGCCAACCAGAACGTCGCCTTCGTCGTCGTCAACTTCAGCGAGCTTGCCCGCTACTGGCGCACCTACGGCTACGACCCCGCCGTCACCCCGCAAGCCGTCGTCGCGTGGGTCTCAACCCTCGGTGAGCCGCTCGAAGAATGGGCCTATGACGAGCAAGGCCTCGAACTGACGTGGCGCGATATCGTCGCCCAGAACCCACGCCAATGGAACGGCCGCGCCCTCTGGCGCATCAGCCCAACACTGAGCCCAACCCCAACACCAATCGCACCCAGCCCAACGCGCAAGCCCGCCAACATCGTCAGCGCTGGCATCGTGAGCGCCAAGCCCGTGAGCGCCAACACCGTGAGCGCCGGCGCGCCGTGACCATTCAGCACCCACAACCATCCTTCGCCCCGCAAGCCGCCCCGCCCGCCGCCCCGCGCGCCAACGCGCTCCGGCAACGCCTCTTCCAAGCCCTCGGCTTCGCCCTCGGCCTCGCGCTGCTGGGCTTCTGCCTCTGGGTTGTCGCCACCAACAAGCCCGCTCAACAAAAGCTCCTCCAGCTCCTCGCCGCGCCCTGGTGGGTCTTCGCCGCACTCGCCGCCCTCTCGTGCCTGACCATCCTGCTCAGCGGGCTGGTCTTCCGCGCCACACTCCGCCCCATCAAACGCATCACCGTCCTTGACGCCTTCGCCATCAACGCCCTCTGCACGCTGCTGGGCAACGTCCCCTTCAAGCTCAGCCTCGTCGTCCGCACGCTCGTGCACAGACGCCGCCATCACGTCCCACTCCCCACGCTCATCAGTTGGCTCGCGGGCACCGCCCTGATCATCCTCGCAAGCCTCGCGCCGCCCATCGCCGCCACCTTCGCGCTACGCACCGTTGACTGGCGCTGGTGGACCATCAGCATCCTCGGCACAATCACCCTCGCCACACTCATGGTCTTCACCGCGCGGCTGCTCGCACCGCCCGCCGCGTGGCACGCACTCGCCAGCCGCCTGCCAGCCCCCGCCGCACGCCTGATGCGCTCCGCCATCGCGCTGCGCCTCCACGCCGGGCTCGCCACCTTGGCCACCCCAAGCGCCGTCGCCGAGGCGCTCACCTACCGCGCAATCGACATGGCCGCGCAGACGTTCCGCTTCGCTCTCGCCGCCTGGGCCCTGGGCGTCAACCTCAGCTGGGAGCAGGCCATCATCGCCGGCGCGGCGTACTTCATCCTGCAGGGCGCGGCCCCCAGCGGCGCACTTGGCACACGCGAGGCCGGCGCCGCCGCCACACTCGCGGCCCTCGGCGTCCCCGTTGAAGTCGGTGCGCCGCTCGTCCTGGCCGTCACCGCCGTCGAGACCGCCTGCTGCCTGCTCCTGGGCATCGCTGGCGCGGCGTACCTGCGCATCGACAAGCTCATGGGCGCAGGCACCGCATCAAGCACCGCACCCAGCACAGCACCCAGCGCTAGCTCCGACGCCAGCTCAAACGCAAGCACATCACCGCCGCACACCAGCGACCAACCCGCCGCTTAGCCCTCGGCCTTTGGTGCCGCCACCGCCGGCACCCGTGAGACCGCCACCACCTCATCGCCCGCGTTCAGCGAGACCACGCGCACGCCCTGCGTCCCGCGCCCGTACTGGCTGATGCTCCCCGCGCTCATCCGCACCATCTGCCCCTGCCGCGTGATCACCATCACGTCATCCGCCGCGTGCACCAGCACCGCCGCCACCGTCGGCCCGTTCCTGCCCTCGGTCCTGATGTCCATCCGCCCCTTGCCGCCGCGCGACTGGCTCCGCGCTTTGCCAACCTCAGGCTGCACCCGATACTCGTCGATCGGCGTCCGCTTCCCGTACCCCTGACGCGTCACCGTCAAAAGCGTCGCCTCTGTGTCTGCCGTCACCAGATCCCCATCCGCGTCCGTACGCATCGGCACCGTCACCAGCCCAACGATCTCGCCCCCTTCATCAAGCTCGATGCCCTTCACGCCGCCCGCCTGCCGCCCCATGTCGCGCGCGTCGGTCTCATTGAACCTGATCGCCATGCCCCCGTCGGTCGCCAGCAGCAGGTCGTCTATCCCGGTTGTCAGCGCCACGTCCAGCAGCGCATCGCCCTCGCGCACGTCAATGGCCACCAGCCCGCCGCGGTTCACGTTCATGTACGCCTTCAGGGCCGTCCGCTTTACCACGCCGCGCACCGTCGCAAAGCTTAAAAAGTTGCTCCCCGCCTCGAAGTCCTTGACCGCCAGCAGCGCGCAGACACGCTCGCCCGCGCGCAGCTCCAGCACGTTCACAATCGGGCGGCCCTTTGCCGTCCGGTCCATCTCGGGCAGCTGAAACACCTTGACCTTGAACACACGCCCCGTGTCGGTAAAGCACAGCAGGTCGTCGTGCGTGCTCGCCACCAGCAGGTGCTCGGCGTAGTCGTCGTCCTTCGACGTGCTCCCGATGATCCCCTTGCCGCCACGCCCCTGCGCCGCGTACGTCACCAGCGGCACACGCTTGACGTACCCCTGGCGGCTCATCGTCACCGCCATCTCCTGCACCGGGATCAACGCCGCCATCGACAGGTCATCGCCCTCCGCCTCCTGCACCGCCGTCAGCCGCGGGCGGTTGTACCGCGCACGCATCTGCTCGCAGTCCTCCTTGATCATCGCCATCACCTTCGCCGGCGTCGCCAAAATCATCTCGTAGTGCTCGATCTCACCCACCAGCCCGCGGTACTCCGCCGCCAGCTTCTCGATCTCAAGCCCCACCAGCTGAATCAGCCGCATGTTGCCGATCGTCTCCGCCTGCACACGTGAGAGCGCCACGCCACCCGCCGCCTCGGCCCGCGCCACCGCCGCCATCAGCCGCGCCGGCACCAGCGCCGCGTGCTTGTGCTCGGGCGCGATCCTGAACCTCCGCCCCATCAGCCCCTCGATCGCCTCCTGCCGCGTGCGCGACGCGCGGATCAGCCGGATCACCTCGTCGATGTCGCAGACCGCAAAGATCATCCCCTCCAGCAGGTGCGCACGCCGCCGAGCCTCGTTGAGCAAGAACGCCGTCCGGCGACGGATCACCTCCGCCCGGTGCTCGATGTAGTACCGGATCATCTCCAACAGGCTCAGCGTCCGCGGCTGCCGGTTCACCAGCGCGATGTTGTACATGCTGAAGGTCTGCTGCAACGGCGTCTGCGCGTAGAGCTGCTTCTCCACCACGCCCGCGTCCGCGCCACGCTTGAGCTCCACCACGATCCGTACGCTCTCCTCACGCCCGCTCTCGTTGCGCACGTCCGCGATGTCAACGATCATCTCTTCCTTGACCGCCTCCACAATCCGCTCCGTCAGCGTCCGCAGCCCAAGGTTGTACGGGATCCGCTCAATCACCAGCTGCTGCCGGTCGTTCTTGCTCCCGGGCACACCCTCCACACGCACGCTCCCGCGCACCGTCACACGCCCGCGCCCCGTCTCGTACGCGTCCAGAATCCCGCGACGCCCAATGATCGTCCCCGCGGTCGGAAAGTCCGGGCCCTTGATCCCCTGACGCACAACCCGCACCGTCGCCGCCGCCTGCGGGTTCACCGACAACTCCTCGGCGCTTGGCGGCACCGTCTCCACCACGTCCTGCATCAGCTCCGCCAGCGACACAGTCGGGTTCTCCACCACACGCACGATCGAGTCCAGCACCTCCACCGGATTGTTCGGCGACAGGCTCGTCGCCATACCCACCGCGATCCCCACCCCGCCGTTGATCATCAGGTGCGGGAACTTGCCCGGCAGCACCGTCGGCTCGTTCATGCGCGCGTCAAACGTCGCCTGAAAGTCCACCGTGTCCATCGCGATGTCCGCCAGCATGTCCGCCGCCGCCTGCGTCAGCCGCGCCTCGGTATAACGCATCGCCGCCGCGCCGTCGGGCTCGATGCTCCCGAAGTTCCCTTGAGGGTCAATCAGCGTCACGCGCATCCGCCAGCCCTGCCCCATATTCACCAGCGCGGGATAGATCACCGAGTCGCCGTGCGGGTGGTAGTTCCCGCTCGTGTCGCCACAAATCTTCGCGCACTTGATGTGCTTCTTGCCCGGGTACAGCTTCAGGTCGTTCATCGCTACCAGAATCCGCCGCTGGCTGGGCTTGAGCCCGTCGCGCACGTCCGGCAGCGCGCGATCCATGATCGTGCTCATCGCGTACGTCAAGTACGCGTCCTGCAGCTCTCGCTCGATCTGCAAGTCCACCACGTGCCCATCCGGCCCGTGATCAACCACGCCGCCCCCACTTTCCCCACCACCTCCGCCGCCCTCTCCGCCACCACCTACTCCATCACTCGCGCCGCTCGCGCCCGAACCCCCATCCGCACCCCCACCCGAACCCGACACGCCCGCAGGACCGGTCTCTTCGCTCGCCATAGTGCTTCTCGTTTACTAATCTAAACATCCACAACCGAACCCACATCCAAGGCCGAAACCGCCCACAAAACTCCGCTCACACACCCGGCCTGGCCGCCGCTTAACTCTGTCCCTGCGAGCATAGGTTTCCCGCGTGCCAAACGCCAGTTTTTGACGCCCCGGACACCCCGATTTCCACGGCTTCAAACCACCCCCGTCGCCTCTCGCACCGACCCACGCCTTCCCCCCAAATCCAACATCCGTACCCTCTACCAGCTATGCCCACCGACAACGACCACATCATCACCCTCCAAGGCGTCAGCAAGGCCTATTTCAAGCCCGACGGCTCGGTCGCCGTACAAGCCCTGCAAGCCATCAACCTCGACATCCCCAAAGGCCAGTACCTCGCCATCATGGGCGCCAGCGGCTCCGGCAAGTCCACCCTCATGAACCTCTTGGGCTGCCTCGATAGACCCACCGCCGGCCAGTACCTCCTCGACGGCCGCGCCGTCGAGCACATGACCGACGACGAGCTCTCAAGCTACCGCGGCCGCAAAATCGGCTTTGTTTTCCAGGCCTTTAACCTCATCCCACAGCTGACCGTCCGTGAAAACGTCGAGGTCCCTCTCTTCTACCAGGCCGTCCCACGAGCCCAGCGCCACCAGCGCGCCATGGCGCTTCTCGAGCTCGTCGGCCTCGCCAACCGCGCAGACCACCGGCCTATGGAGCTCTCCGGCGGGCAGCAGCAACGCTGCGCCATCGCCCGCGCGCTCGTCACACAACCCGCCGTCATCATGGCCGACGAACCCACCGGCAACCTAGACAGCACCACGGGTCAGGCCGTCCTTGACCTGCTCGCCCAGCTCCATCAGCAAGGCCGCACCATCATCATGGTCACCCACGCGCCAGAGATCGCCCTCATCACCCAGCGCGTCATCCGCCTCAGCGATGGTCAGATCGTCAGCGACCGCTGCGAACGCCCCGACTCAATCCCAGCGCCCGCGCTCACACCTCGATAACCTCGCCACGACCGGGCACGATCCGACCGATCTCGTACACGCGCTCGCCCAGCTTCGTCAGGTGCTCACGCACCGCCGACGCAAACTTCGGCCTCACAATCAGCGTGTAGCCGATCCCCATGTTGAACACACGCCGCATCTCCGCTTCCTCAACGCCGCCCCGATGCTGCAAAAACCTGAACACCGCCGGCACAGGCCAAGAGCCCGTCTCCACCCGCGCATCAACACCCGGGTGCAACGCGCGGCATAGGTTCCCGCTCATCCCAGACCCCGTGATGTGCGCCATCCCGCCAATCACCTTCTTGACCTTGTAACTCTTCAGCAGCGCCATGATCGGCTTCACGTAAATCCGCGTCGGGGTCAGCAGCACCTCGCCCAGGGTCTTCTCCACCACCTTCACACCCGACGCCAAGCCCGCGCTCTTTTTGACCTTCGACGCGCGCTTCTTGCCGCCAATTCCACGCCCACTTCCGCCCCCACTTCCGCCCTCACTTCCGCCCTCACCTGCGCTCTCGTCTTCCGATAGTTCCGCGTACACCTTGCCCAAGTCCAAGCCCGCAGCCTTCACCACCTTCCGCACCAGCGAGTAACCGTTGCTATGCACCCCGTCACTGCCCAGCCCCAGCACAATGTCACCCACCTCAACACGCCCGGGTTTGATCGCGCGGTCAAGGTCCACCACGCCCACCGCAAACCCCGCCAGGTCAAAGTCGCCCGGCGCGTACACGTCGGGCATCTCCGCCGTCTCGCCACCCAGCAGCGCGCAACCGCTCTGCACGCAACCCTCCACGATCCCCGCAACCAGCGAGGTCAGCATCGCCTTGTCCACCCGCGGCGTCGCGATGTAATCCAAGAAAAACAGCGGCTCCGCCCCCTGCACGATCATGTCGTTCACGTTCATTGCCACCAGGTCGATCCCGATGGTGTCGAACCGCTTCATCTCCGCCGCCAGCTTCAGCTTCGTTCCCACCCCATCAGCGCACGCCACCAGCACCGGCTCTTTGTAGTTGCGCGCAAACAGCTTCTGGTTGAAGTCCAGACGAAACAGCCCCGCAAACCCGCCCGGGTTGTCGATCACTCGCGGGCCGTACGTACGCCGCACCACCGACGCCAGCCCCTCGGTAAACGCGTCCTTCTCTTCCAGGTTCACCCCGCTCGAGGCGTACGAAAGCTTCAGCTTCGGGTTGCTCGGTCGCTTGACGTTGCTCGCGGCTCGTGGCATGCCGCGAGGATAGGGCCCGCACGCACCGTCGCGCCCCCGTCAACACACGCCAGCAACCTCGGCTACCCGGCCGCTCTGCCTAGCCTCACCCTCGGTGGGCTTTCCTGCGAGCAACCTCAATGAGCACAGACACCCACGACCATTCGCCGAAGGCCCCGCCCGCCGACGCCCCCAACCTCTACGCCAACTACTACGCCTCAGACCGCTCTCAGAAGTGGTACGAGGTCTGCTCCGTCGAAAAGGCCCAGAACATCCTCAACGCCTGCCTTACCACCAAGCCCGCCTCGGTCCTGGACGTCGGCGCTGGCAACGGCGCGGTCCTTCAGCGTTACGTCGAGGGCAACCTCGCCCCACGCGTCTGCGCCGTCGAGATCTCCGACTCGGGCCTCCACTCCCTCAACCAACGCAAGAGCACCCTCGAAGCCAAGGGCGACCGGCGTTTCGCCGAGGCCCGCAAGTTCGACGGCCTCACAATCCCCTATCCAGACTCCGCCTTTGACCTCGCCATCCTCAGCCACGTCCTCGAGCACGTCGAGCACCCGCGCGCCCTGCTCCACGAGATCCGCCGCGTCGCCAACCGCCTCTTCGTCGAGGTCCCGCTCGAAGCCTGCGCGCTCAAACGCAACCTCCGGGGCGACTGGGTCATGGACGACACCGGGCACATCAACTATTACAACACGCACACCCTCCGCCGCCAGCTCCAAACCTCAGGCTGGCGCGTTGACCTCCAGATCGTCCCCGCCCAACGCGTCGAGCCCTACAAGTTCGCCGCTGGCACCCGTGGCTACGCCCAATGGGCACTCAAACGCGCCGCCCTTGCCACCGCGCCCAGCCTCGCAAAGGCCCTGTTCGTCTACCACTGCTTCGTGCTCTGCACCCGCGCCGACCTGCCCCCCGTCTCCCTCGGCTCCGCCAGTCTCTCGCTCGCGAAACCGCCCGCTTAAACGCGCGCCAGCGCGTACTCCTCACGCCGCTCGCTGATCGAGAACACGCGATAACCCGCCACTCGCAGCCGAGCCAGAGCGTCGATCGTCGCCGCCTTCCCCACTGTCTCGAACCGGTCGTGGAACTCCACCAAAAGCTGCCCCACCGCCAGCTCGCCCTCGCACCACCGCGCAATCACCGCGTACTCGCCGCTCTCGATGTCCATCTTCAGCACATCTACCCGCGCGTGCCCAAGCTCTCGCATGATCGTCCCCAGGCTCCGCACCGAAAGCTCCACCGTCTCCTCGCCACTTAGCCCGTGCCGCGTCGGCGATGCCGACACATGCGACGCGTCCGCCGGCAAGAACGCCCGCAGCGTCCCGTCCTCGACCCCCAGCCCGTACGCGTGCACATGGAACCCCGTCGGCAGCGCCTGCGTCTTGAGCCACGCCAGGCTCTTGGGCGTCGGGTCAAACGCGTGCACCTGCGCCCCCGTCCGACGCATCAGTTCAAGGTCAAAGCTGATGTCCTCGCCGATGCCAAAGCTGTAGACCACCGAGCTTGGGCCGATCCCCGTCACATCCAGGCTCCACGCGGCCCCGGGGTTGCCCATGGTGACAAACTCGCGCCGCAGCGTCACCCGCCGCCGCAGCTTCCGCCCAATCAGCAGCTTGGTCAGCGCCACCTGCGCACCTCGAAGCACCTTGCCCATCGCCGTCGCTCCAGCCGCCCTTGGGCCGAACCCGCCCGTGCCAACCCCATCCCCCGACGCGCCCGATGCTATCGCCCGCCGCCGCCGAATCACCCCTGCCGGCCCGATAATCACCCGCCCCGCCAGCCACGCCCACCCTAAGGCCTACCATCGCGCCCGACCAGCCAATCCTCACCCGCCGGACGCTCCGCGCGACCCCGGCACGACCAAATCACACGACCCAACCTCGGAGCCTCGCATGTCCAACCGCCTCTTCACGTCCGAGTCCGTCAGCATGGGCCACCCCGACAAGGTCGCCGACCAGATCTCCGACGCCATCCTTGACGCCATGCTCGCCGACGACCCCTTCTCCCGCGTCGCCTGCGAAACCCTCTGCGCCACCGGCCTGGTCGTCGTCGCCGGCGAGATCACCACCAAGACCTACGTCGAGATCCCCGAGATCGTCCGCAAAACCGTCAAAGAGATCGGCTACACCTCAGGCGACATGCGCTTCGACTCTGAATCCTGCGCCGTCATGGTCGCCCTCAACAAGCAGTCACCCGATATCGCCATGGGCGTTGACCGCGAAGGCGCCGGCGACCAGGGCATGATGTTCGGCTTCGCCTGCAAGGACACCCCAGAGCTGATGCCACTGGCCATCCAGCTCTCGCACCGCCTTGTTGAGCAGCAGGCCCACGTCCGCCGTGAGGGCACCGTCCCCCACCTCCGCCCCGACGCCAAGAGCCAGGTCACCGTCGAGTATCAGAACGACAAGCCCGTCCGCGTTGACACCGTCGTGCTCTCGACCCAGCACGGCCCAGAGTGGAACGACCGCCAGGCCGAGCTGAAAAAGCAGATCATCGAGCACGTCATCAAGCCCGTCATGGGCGCTTGGTGGAACCCCGCCATCACCGTCCACGTCAACCCCACAGGCCGCTTCGAAATCGGCGGGCCCCACGGCGACACCGGCCTCACAGGTCGCAAAATCATCGTCGACTCCTACGGCGGCATGGGCCGCCACGGCGGCGGCGCCTTCTCAGGCAAGGACCCCACCAAGGTTGACCGCTCCGCCGCTTACATGTGCCGCTATATCGCCAAGAACATCGTCGCCGCAGGCCTCGCCGACAAGTGCGAGATCCAGCTCTCCTACGCCATCGGCGTCGCCGAGCCCACCAGCGTCTACGTCGATACCTTCGGCACCGGCAAGGCCAGTGAGGAGAAGCTCGCCGCCGCCATCCGCGCCACCTTCAAGCTCACGCCCCGCGGCATCATCGAGAGCCTCAACCTCCGCACTCCCATCTACGGCCCAACCGCACGCCATGGGCACTTCGGCCGCGCGCCCGGCACCGTGACTGTCAACGGCAAGAAGTACGATACCTTCGCCTGGGAGAAGACCGACAAGGTCGAAGCCCTCAAGGCCGCCGTCAAGTAAGAGCCCGGCCGCGGTAAGCGTGGCCCTGCCTCGGTCTGATCACCACCCAGTCGCAACGGGCCTCCGCACCACGCGGGGGCCCTTTCTATTTCTACTGGACACTCTGGTCTTCATGCGCTCTCTCTTGCTTTTTACTTCTGTCGGGCGAGATTCCATCGCCGCCAGGCTCTTGCCTCGATTGGGGCAGGTTTCCAACCTGTCAGGCTCTTGGTTCGAGTGGGGCAGGTTTCCAACCTGCCATCGGGCTAGAGACCAGACCCTCATCACTCATCACTCATCGCCCTCTCGCCGCCAGACCAATGATCGCGCGATGAACCACACGCTCTGCGCTGCCGCCATCGCCATCGCCCTCGCC
>Ga0105047_10006841_pt1 | contig 19279 bp, 11 predicted proteins | sample MAT04_FD_78384 | JGI IMG/M metagenome (GOLD analysis project Ga0105047, IMG submission 78384) | Freshwater microbial communities from Lake Fryxell liftoff mats and glacier meltwater in Antarctica - MAT-04 (megahit assembly) | ecosystem: Environmental > Aquatic > Freshwater > Ice > Liftoff... | reverse complement strand
TGGGCCGCGACGCGGGCACCTTCCCGGGCTGCCGTCGCTACGACTTGCTGCGCGTAAACGAGTCGCCCGATCTCCCAGACGCCGATCATTAACGGAACGACCAGGAACGCGAGGGCGACGGCCGCCTCCACGGTGGCAACTCCCGCCCGACGCAAAGACTTCTGTTGGTGTGTGAACATCATGGCTATACGGCCCTGCGAACGCATAAACTCCGATTTGGGAAGCGAACGTTCCCGTGTCGAAACTTAGAACACGTAAACGTGCGGTGCGCACGGCTCGCGTAAAAAATCCGGGCAGGCACGGCTGTGGCGATTGTCGCAATTATCCTGTCGAGCGAGACCGGTTTCAACCTGGGACGGAATTCAGATTGTGTCAGTCGTAGCAGTGCCGCACAGCAGATCGTGTCCTAGTCTTGAGGGCCACCCGCCCACTGCGGGCCTGCTGTTCCGTATGCCGTGTGATCTGGAATGACGAAACCGGAAACCCTGAACGCGATTCTGTCGCTCGTTCGCCGTAGCAAGCTGGTTCCTGAAGAGCAGTTGCGCGCGTTCCTTGCAGCATCGCGCGATAAGCGGCTGGTGGACCTGACGCCGAATACCTTGCTCAACGAGATGGTCGAAGCGCAGCTGCTGACGTCGTATCAGGCGGAGCAGTTGCGAAACGGGCGTTGTCAGGGTTTTCGCCTCGGGAACTATCGCATTCTGAATCGCATTGGCAGTGGTGGCATGGGTCAGGTCTTCCTTGCCGAAAAAGACACCACGGGGATGCGCGTCGCCATCAAGGTGCTCCGCCAACAGGCGTACAAGGCCCCGATGGCGTTCGAGCGATTCGCCCGCGAAGCAATGATCTCCGCGCGACTCGCGCACCCGAACATCGCTCGCGTTTTCGATTTTCACGCGGGCAGCAAGCCGCCGTACATCGTCATGGAGTACATCGACGGTGTCACCCTGCAAGCCGCTATCGCCAAAACGGGGCCGGTCGCCTGGGGCGAAGCCGCATATATCGGGCAACAGGTCTCGCTCGGTTTGCAACACGCCCACGAAGCGGGCCTCGTCCATCGCGACATCAAACCCGCAAACCTGCTCGTCGACCGGCACGGCAGCGTAAAGATACTCGACCTCGGCATCGTTCGCGTCGAAGGCGACGAATCGATCACGCAGTTGGTCGACGAGCAACTCATCCTCGGGACGATCGAGTATCTGTCCCCCGAACAAGCCGTCGATAGCCACCACGTGGACATTCGCGCCGACCTGTACAGCCTCGGGGCGACGCTGTACTTCCTGCTCGCCGGTCAACCTCCGTTTGCCGGCGGGTCCGCACGGGCCAAACTCCTGCAGTTGCATTCGGTCGCACCCGAACCGATTCGAACGCACTGCCCGGAAATTCCCGATGGCCTCGCCGCGATCATCCATCGTCTGTTGGCGAAAGCCCCCGACGACCGTTACCCGACTCCGAGGGCCACCGCCGCCGCGCTCGCGCCTTGGATGGAACTCACCGATGGGTTCCCCGCACGGTTGTTCCACGCCAATAAGACGGCATCGCACGACTGTCTCACGCCGACCGAAACGCATCGCGAGGTTACGGCGAACCTCACGCCGCTCCCGATCGTTCTGAGCGACACGTCGCCGGGTTCCGTCATATTCGCCGAACTCACGCCGGCGACGCAGGTCGTCGATCAATCGACAATGTGTGAGCAAATTCGCGAGGCTTCGGAAGTCGCGCCGGCACTCCAGCACATTGCGGATCCCTTTGCCGCGTGTCCGCCGATGACCCCGCGCCGAAAGCGCAACGTGTGGCTTGCGATGTGGTGCGTGCTCGGATTGCTGGTGTTTGCAGGCAGCTTCCAAGTTTACCGAATGATGCGCGCGACATCGACGATCGTGCCCTCGGCGCGTAACTAGCCCAACTCAGATTTTCGACCGCTGCGAATTGTTCGCGGTGGCGATGCTCCTTCCGCCTACCCGGTCATCGACGAAAATGCCGTCCCCGACCACGACCGATCAACTTCTGGCGAACATTCAACGGAGCGGCCTGATCGCGCCGGAGGAGCTTGCGACCGCGCTCGCTGACACGCCGGACGATGGCCCGCTCGCGGTGCTTGAACGCCTTCAGACGGTCGGGATGCTCACGAAATTTCAGGCGAGCCGCATTCGCGCGGGTAAGTACAAAGGCTTTATTCTCGGCGATTACGTCATTCTCGATCAACTCGGCGGCGGCGGCACCGGCCAGGTTTACCTCGCCGAACATGCCGTCATGCATCGCCTCGTTGCGCTCAAAGTGCTCTCGATTGACGCGTCCGTCGATCCCGTGGCCCGCGAACGATTCTTCCGCGAAGCCCGTGCCACGGCGGTACTCGACCACCCGAACATCATTCGCGTGTTCGACCTGCGCCGCGAATCGACCGTCTTCTATTTGGTGATGGAGTTCATCTCCGGTATCAGCCTGCAACACCTCGTTTCGCGGCACGGTGCCCAACCGTGGAAGTGGGCCGCCGAGTACGTTCGACAGGTCGCGCTCGGCCTGATTCACGCACACGAACACGGCTACATCCACCGCGATATCAAACCGGCGAACTTGTTATTAGCCCGCGATGGCACCGTGAAAATCCTCGATCTCGGCCTCGTTCGCGAAGTGGAAGGCGAATCGAAATTGACGCAGCAAGTCGACCGCACGATCTTGGGTACGGCCGATTATCTCGCGCCGGAACAAGCCGTCGATAGCTCGAAGGTCGACGTGCGTGCGGACATCTACAGCCTCGGTGCGACGTTCTATTATCTGTTGGCCGGGCACACGATGTTCCGCGACGGACGGACGGCGCAAAAGCTGATGTGGCAGCAAATGACTGCGCCGACGCCGATCCGCGATCTGAAACCCGACGTGCCCGCCGGCCTCGCCGTCGTCCTTCATGCCATGCTCGAAAAGAAGCCTGCCGACCGTCCGCAAACGCCCGCCGATGTGGCCGCACTCCTCGAACCGTGGACGCGGGAGCCGATCGATCTGCCGAACGCAAAGTGGATGCCGACTTTACCGAACCGCCGCGGCCTGACGGGTTCGTCCACGCATGTTCCCGTGTCGACCGACTCGCAACTGCGCGCGAAAAGCACTTTTAATCCCAGCTTGCCCGGTCGTTCCCCGACGAAACTGCCGAAGTTTCCGACGCCGGTTCTGGAACTGCCATCGGTACCCGAAGTGTCTGCCGATTACGACGTGCCAACGTTGGAAGATCGCAGCGCCCAGACACCGCGCACGCTCGGTACGAAGCCGGAATCCAAGCTGCCGCACCTCCCCGTCATCACCCGCGCGTCGATCGCCCCCGTGCCGCGCTCGCCGATCCACAAAGGCTGGAAAGTGATCGTCCTCGCCGTCGCCATCGCCGCCGTTCTCGGAGCCGCCGCCGCTGCCATCGCGCTGCATTTCATTCGGTAATCGCGGTTGTGCTTTCGCGTACAATGCCCGGATACCACGCAGCGATTTCACTTCGACGCACTGGAGCATCATCCTCCGCGCGGGTAAAGCCGACGGTTCTGGAGCGCGCGATGCACTGGCGTTTCTGTGCCAACGGTATTGGTACTCACTTTACGTCTTCTTGCGGAAAAAAGGCGTCGATCCCGAACGTGCCGAAGAGCTTCTTCGCGAGGCTCATCGGGAAGCACGCCCTCAGAGGATCGACTGATGACGAGGCAACGTGTAGCAGGTTTGGACTGACCTCGATTTCACAACGCGATGAGCGTGCGTTTCACTTCGGGTTTGCGGAGTTTCCAGATTTGACCGTCCATAATGAAGTGGTGCAGATTGATGAACGCGATGGTCAATGCCGTCGCTTCGGTGAAGCCGGTCAGGCCGGAGTTGACCATGAGCATCGGCGTCAGTTCGTACATCAGGAACCCGAGGACGATCAGCAAGCCGTAGTAGCGGAGGAACACGCGACCGGTGGCTTCGCTCGGCTGTTCGTGGGAGTGCGACACACTCGCTTTCTGGCCCTGCAAGTGGAAGTACGTTGTAATCATCAGGTACTGCAAACAGTGGAAGAACGGCACGAAGTTCACGAACTCTGGCGTGTTCGCGCCGAGCACGAACCAGACGCACTGCGCCGCAACGACTACGTGCGACACGCCAGGAAGTGCCTTGCCGTTTCGCCGATATAACCGCACGTTCAGCACGGCATACGCCACGATTCCTAGCCCAAACGCGATTTTCGAGGCCAGTGCCGCCCATTCGGGCAAGCCCAACGGGTGGATCGCCATCGTTTCCCCGAACATCATCGGTGCCGCCGCGACATTCTCGATCGAGCACAAAATCCACAGCCACGACGTGTAAATTGGGGCCATGAGCAACCACTTGTCGGTGCGATTCAGCCCGAGTTTGGCCTTCCCGGCGAAAATGAGCGCGATGCCGTACGTCTGCCCGGAGTAGTGATACCCGCTAATTAACAAGTACAATTTGAAGTATAGCGGTACGCCATCATCACCCACGGCGAGCGCAATTCCTGCCAGCACGGTCAGCAGCAGCGGCGCGACGAGGCAACTCCACCAGTATTCGCGAATGCTACGGATACTGCGGTATGCACGGGCGTAAGTGGCGGCGTAATGTGGGTAATTGACGGCATACGACGCGATGCCGAGCAGCGCGATCAGTGGGGCGGCAATTCGCCCGTCGGATACCGAAAGTGGCGAGAATGCGCCGAGCAACCAGAACGCGGGCAGCGCCAGCAAGCTGAGTCCGCCGAGCGTCAGGACATCGTAGCCGATGCCGTACAAGCCGGTTTTCGCAGGCAAACGCGGCGGTGGCGTGACATCGACGGAGCGATACGTGAGTTCCGAAGCAGTGGCTGTCGTCATGTTCCGTCTCTGGATGGTGCCAATCCCGACGGAAGTGTAGTTCACAAAGTGATCGTTCGCAGAACGGAAACAGAACAAGTCAATCGGCGTCGACGGCGGCCCACTCGGTGATGTCGGTGCGGATGTGAGGGGTGCATTGCGTGGTTTCCCAGGCGGTGCGGTAGGCGGCGGCCCACGTGTGGCCGAACTGCGGTAGCGTGTTCAGCGGGACGTACGGATATTCGCGGTAGATCGCGACTTCATCTGCAGTGTCCGCGAAGGCAGTTCGGTCGTCGATGGGGAACGCTTCGTCGGCACATTGGCGGAACGATTCGCCGGCTTCGCCCGGTGGGGTGCCCAGCACGGTGAGGCTCGTTTTGGCCCACGGACCGTTGCCGACGACGCCGGGTGCCGCATCGCGATAGGCATCGACAAATGCGCGGACGACATTCGCGTGCGTTCCGAACTTGGCGGCAAACATCGCCGTCAGATCGGTTTCGCCGAGGCGGGCGTTGAGGAACATGCGGCACTGTTCGCGAAGGACGCGCATGATTTCGGCTGGGCCGTCGCCCGAATTCAGGCAGGCTTGGTAGAGGCCGCCGAACGCGCGTTCGATACCGGTCTGAATCCAGAGTTCGGCTTCGTGCAAATCGTCGTCGTTGAGAATTTTCAAAAACTGCTGCGAGGCGTCTTCGACAGTTGCGCACCCGACGGGTGTGACTTGCCGCTGCCCGATCGGGGGCATCGGTTGTTCGATGTCGGACACGAAGGTCAATTGCAGCGACTGGATACGCTGGCGGCACGCAGCGATCTCTGCACCGAGTTCTCCGAACACCGTTCGCAAGTGGTCGAACATGCGATGGATTCGCCGGTCGAGGATCGCCCGGTAGTGGGCCATCGGGTACGTGCGGAGAGCATCGCCGAGTTCGGCCGCACTGGCTTTCTTCGACCCTCGTTGCGGGTGAACGTACGCCATCAGCAGATCGTATCCCGATTGCGCCGCCCGTTCGGATTCGTAGATACTCTGTTCGCTGCGCGTCTTCTGATCGACGAAGTAGGCGTTGATCTGCTGGATCGCTTCTTCCGCGCCCGCAAGCCGGAACTTCGGATCGTCGACGAGTGCGTGAACGGCATCGTGAAGCATCGGTACGACGTGAGCAACGACTTCGCTCGCCCGGTTGCGGATCGCGTCTTCGATATTCGGCGGGATGCGGTTCGTACCCGGCGTCCCGATCAGTCGATTGACTTCGTCGACGGCATGAAGGATCCGGTTCGCATCCGGCGTGCGGGCCAACCAGCCTTTGGGCTGCAGCGATTCGGTAATCCGGGCCAACATGGCATCGATCGGCTCGGTTGTCGCATCGCTCACGGCGGCATGGAGGTCGGCCAACAGGGCATCGCCCGTTAGCATTCCATTCGTCATTGTCTCTTGCACCCATACCGGAATGCGTTCGCGGGACCGGCTGAAATCGTGGGAAATCCAGTGATCGACGACAACACCGCAAAGAACGCGGGCCGTGCGATCGACGATCTCCCACCGCGGCCAGTCGTAGCGGGAAAGGCCGATCGCCCGCACGGCCACGCCTGCGGTAACGACCGCAGGCACGGGCCTCGACGCATCGGACACACGCCCGAACGGGCTGAGCATTTTCAATCGCAGCCAACCGGCGACGGTGTCGAACGCATTACCATCCACCGCTTCGGGGCGATTCTGGTTCAGCACCGTTCGCGATCCGGGCTTCAATTTACTGCCGCTATCGCGGGCCAACCGCGTTTGGTAGCTCGTACCCGTCGGCGTGCCACGGCGGGTATTCAACGGCGTACTCGGCGTGTGTGAACCGGCCGGTGTGCTCGTCGAAACCGAAGGCGGCGGTGCGGGCAGCATCACGATGTCGGTGAACGGCGGTTCGGCCTCGTATACGCTAGCCCCGTCGTCGTAGACCGCTTGAAACGTTGCCCCCATCCGCGAGTAGTGGTTCAACTCGGTCAGCGAAGCGTACGTATTTGCACGGCTCAGCGGATCGAGCGAGTCCGTGTTGTCGTCGGGCGGCACGAGGAATACGCCGGTGATTTGGGGCGTCGCGTAGCCGAGGAACTTGAGCCTCGCCCTGACGGCATAGGCCAAATCGAGGAACATACCGCCACCCGTGCCGCCGGCTAAACTGGCGACCAGGAAAACGTGCGGGCGGTTCGTGTGCAGTTCGAGGCCGGTATTCGCGAGCGTCGCGGCCAGCGCGTCGTCGCTCGTTGCCAGTTCGAGTTCCTCGGTCATCCGCTGCAAGAGTGCGCGCTGGTGATCGCAAAACGCGAGTCGGCCCAGCGTGCGCAAGCCCATCGTCACCGGTGTGCGCGGCAGGCGGTGGAGCAGTTGCGAATCGAACCAGCCTTCGACGAGCGAGCGCCCGTTGGCACGAGCCTTCATGTAATAGGCAGGTCGATTCAGCTTGGCGGCAAACACTTCCTCGGGGCGTAACGCGGACAGTCTGCCGTTGCGTTCGGCGGTCGCGGCTTCCAGCGTATCTGGGTCGGTATCGATGAACAGCGTGCGGAGGCACGGGGTATTCTGGGCGGAGCCGTAGCGTTGTGCGGTTTCCTTCCGCACCCGTTGCAGCACTTCCAAGCCCGTTTGGCCCAAACCGATCACCAGCGTCGGGCGGATCGGCCCGTGGCCCGTTTGTTCGGGCGGGGCGATGCGTACCGATTCCGCAACGGAGACGGCCCGCGGTATCGGCGTATCGGTCCGCATGAAGTCCGACCTGGACATCGCCTTCGAGCCGGGCGTCGCCGCGAAAGCGTTCGAATCGCTCGTTCGTGCGAGATGCAACGACGAACCGCCCAGTAGCAATTCGGATAGCCGATCCGCGCTGGACGTGGTCACAAGCTCCGATTCGGCGATGATGATCGACGTGGCATTCGGCGGATTCCGAAGGGCTTTCACGAACTCGAAGCAGTTCGGGAAGCGTTCTTCGGACTTTTTGGCGAGTGCTTTCCGGAGTGCGATGCGGTCGCCGGGGGGCGAGGGCGCAAGGTTCGGCGGGGCCGTCAGATGCTGCATGAGCAACTGCTGCATACTCGAGCCATCGAACGGCCGTTGGCCCGTAAGCAATTCCTGGTAGACGCAGGCGAGGCTGTACTGATCGCAGTACCGGCTGGCGACGCCATCGAAGGTTTCCGGGGCCGCATACACGGGCGTGATGCCGCCGGTGACTTCGGCGAACATGCCTTCGAGGTCTTTGACCTGGCCGAAGTCGCCCACCTTGACGTGGTTGTACTGGAGGAAGATATTCTGCGGCTTGATGTCGAGGTGCAAGAGGCCGTGTTCGCCGTTCATCAGGTCGAGCACTTCCGCCGTCTCGGACATGTACGTAAGGAGTTCTTCGCGCGGAATGCCGAGTTGCCCCTTTAGGCGATACTCGCGGAAACGCTCCCAGAGGTTGCAATCGGCGAGTTCCATCACGATCAGGAGCCGACCTTCGATGATGTCGTAGCGATCCAGCGCGAGCAAGAACGGGTGGCGAACGGATTTGACGCGCTTCAGCGATTTCAGTTCCTGTTCGGCGTAGCGTACGAGGTCGTTATCCTTGCTGCGCAAGTCTCCGTGGATGATCTTGACGGCTTTGAAGATGCCGCCGGGCGCTTCGCACTTCCAGACTTCGCCGAAACCGCCACTACCGATTCGGCCGATGAGCCGATAGCCGGGCACCGGCTCGCAATCGGCATCGAATCGAACGGACATGATCTGCCTCGGAACAGTACAGGGGAGGACAACGGAAGGATACGAACTATGGGGTACCTACGCTCGGCCAGGCAATATCGGTTCGGGTATGCGGCGGGCTTTCGGCGGCGGCCGCGTACGCTTCGCGGGCATGTCCGGCGAGTTGCGGCACTTCGTTCAGCGGCAACAGCGGATACTCGCGGATGAACGCAATGTCGTCGGAGAGTACGGCGGGTATGAATCCGATGCCCGGCAACGTCGCTTCGACCAGATCGCGGAAGCGGTCGCCGTTCGGTCCGAGCGGGCAGGCGAGGATCGTCGCTTCCATCTGCGGCTTTCCCGATACACTCGTCAGGTCCGGTGCGGCTTCCTCGAACGCCTGAATCAGCATCTTATCGGTCCGTGCCCCGACGTCGCGGCTCCGGAAGAGCATGGCGACCGGGTCGGATCGTTCGAGCCGCATATCGAGGAAGGCGTGCGATTGCGTCGTAACCAGTGCGGCAAACGACGGCGCGTATTCCGGCTTCACGCACACGTTCACAAGGCTGCGAAACCGCTTCGCAATTTCTTGCTGCAATCCGCTATCGAAGTCGAGAATCTCCTTCGACGACAGCGACGCGAGGAACAGGTCGGACGCGCCATCGACGCCTTCGACGCCCTGCGGAAGGATCATCCGGCCGGGGCCGGAGTGAAACGGAACCGGCTTCTCCGCAGGAACGAACGACTGTCCGATTTCCACGAGGCGGGAGCGACACATGCCGATTTCCCGCGTGTACTCCGGTACCGACGACAACAGCGAACGATAAATCGCCAGCGTGGCATCGAGGACCAGCAGTTTCAGCCGTTTGGTCGGGTACGACTGGAACAAGTCGAACAGCTCGCTGGTGACGGTCGCTCGCCGCGTGCCGATCATCCCGAGGCCGCCCGACAAGTTGCCGATCACGGGGAAGATTCGCGAGTAGGTGTCCCAGACTTCGCGGACGAGCCCATTTCGCACGCCCGTCAGGCCGTCGATCGTTCGCTTCAGCCGTTCGGTAATCTGCGAAAGCACTTCCTCGGTACCGGGCAAGCGGTACTGCGGTTGCTCGATGAACGAAACCGCCATCGCCGAAAGGTGCCCCTCGGCTTCGGTTGCGAGTGTCTTACCGCGTCGGTCGAGAACGGCTTTGAGCGTACCGACCTTGTCGCTCTCGTGTTCGGGCTTTCCGACCACGTTCAGGATCTGTTCGAGCACCGCAACGGCGGCCTCCGCATCGAACCGCGCCGCACCCGGCGTTCGCTGCCGAAGTGGATCGACGAACGCCTGAAACACGCGATCCGGTTCTTCGCGCAGTGCGTCCTTGATCGCTTTCTCGAATTGGCCGACGACGACTTCGAGTTCGAGGTTCCGCTTCTGCCACTGGTCGTCGAGCCACGCCTGAATCGGTTCGCGCAGGTGCGCGGCATCTTTCGCCGTCCAGCGCTGAATCAGCCTTTGAGCGAAGCTCCGTGTCGAAGTCGCCAGCAGTTCGTTTCGCGGCCAGTTGATCCGGTACACGCCCGTCGATTGCACGACGGAGATTCCTTCGCGGTTTAGGTCGAACGCTTCCTTGCGGATCGAATCGATCGTGCGGCCTGCGGTCGTGAACAGATCGAGATACAATGTGCGGGCGATCAGCCCCGCGGTCTTCGATTGCTCGCCGGACGTATTTCGATTTTCGCTCTGGACGAGGCCGCAACGGCTGAACGGGCCGTCGCCATCGGTAATCGATGGCTCGGAGTTATCGAAGCGGACGGTGTAACGCGAACGACCCTGATGGAAGTGATGCAGCTCCGTGAGCGCACCGAACGTGTTTGCGAGGGCCTGCCCCTTGGCCACGGTGCGATCTGCCGGCGGCACGAGCAACACGCCTACCGTTTCCGGGCGGACGTAGCCGATCTGACGAAATTCGTTTTTAATGATGTAAGCGAGGTCGAGGAACATGCCGCTACCGGTGCCCCCCGCCGTCCCCGCAATTACGTAGGCCCGCGCACGATTGCTCGACATACCGAGGCCCGTGCGCGACACGGCTTTGTCGATCGGCTCGTCGGAAAGGAACGTCTCGATCTCGCTGCGGATGCGCTGCGAGATCATCCGGTAATTGTCCACGAGCGCGAGACGGCCATATGCCCGCACGCCCGAGGCCGCCGCGGGATCGCGCGGCAACTTGTACAGGATGCCCCGCGGCAGCCATTGCTCGACAGGCGGAATGCCATCGCGCTGAAGGTAATGCGCCGAACGGTTGAGGCGTGCTGTGACGATCTCCGTTGCGGTGAGCGGATCGCCGGCGAACTGTCCCGATACGGCCAAACTCGCCGATTCGGGATCGGTATCGATCGCAAGGAAGCGGATGTGCGGCAACGGTTCGGGGCCGAATCGCTCGCGGATCATCCGCTTCATCACGCGAATCGCCAGCATCCCGTAGTGGCCGACACCGACGATCAGCGCGGGCAAAATCACGCCGTTTTCCGCGCGTGCCGGCGGAGCCAGCCCGAGGCTGTTCATCTTCGCCGTCTGCACGACGATCGGCCGTTGCAGCGTGATCGTCAGATTTTGCGGGGGTCCGTTCTGTAGCGTGTTGGCGTTGGCGGCCTGCGGCGTGACCAGTTGCGGCGAGCCGAGGCGACCCGAGGTATTTTGCGGACGCGGCGTCCGGCTCGCGGGGCTGCGGCTCGGCGTCACCAGCGACACCGTCGGACGTGGGCGCAGACCGCCGAGGTCCGCGAGGTTCCGGGTCGCCCCGCTGTCCACCACGGCGGTTGGTCGCGGCGCGGAGGGCATCGAGGGTATCGGCGTACGCGGCGGGATCGGCGCCTTCTCGATCACCGTTGTTTGACGCAATGCGCGAATCAATTCCGTGCAACTCGGCCAGCGTTCGTCGGGATTCTTCGCCAACGAGCGCGCGATGTGCGGACGATCCGCCGGAGGCAACGCATCGAGGTCCGGCACACCGTTCAGGTGCTGCATCACGAGTTGCTTCGTGTTGCTTCCGTTAAACGGTCGCGTGCCCGTCAGCAATTCCTGGAACACGATCGCGAGGCTGTACTGGTCGGTAAACCGGCTGACGTAGCCTTCGAATGTTTCCGGGCCGGCGTATACGGGTGTCACGCCGCCGGTGATCGTTCCGCGACACCCCTCGAACATTTTCGCCAACCCGAAGTCGGCGACCTTGATGTGCTTGCTCACGAGGAACAGGTTCTGCGGCTTCACATCGAGGTGCTGAATGTGATACGTGTCGTTCATCAGGTCGAGCGCCTCGGCGGCTTCTTCCATGTAGCGCAGAAGCTCTTCGCGCGGCACGCCAACCATCCCCAGCCCACGGCACTCGCGGAACCGGTCCCACAAGTTGCAGTCCGCGAGTTCCATCACAATCATCAACTGACCGTCGATGATGTCGTACCGCTCCAGCGAAAGGATGTACGGGTGGCGAATCGTCTTCACCCGCTCCATCGCCTTTTTTTCTTGCTCGGCGGCGCGAATGTTCTCGTCGTCGGAATCGTTCAGGTCGCCGAAGACGAACTTGATCGCCTTCATCAACCCGCCCGGGGCTTCGGCCTTCCAGACTTCGCCGAACCCGCCACGGCCGAGCCGCTCGATGAGCCGGTAGCCCGGTATCGGTTCCTGGTGGCTAGCTAAGGGAGCAGGCATCGGGCGTCCGGAATGTATACACGGCTGAAAACACCGACGGCGAATCGTCGCCCGTCACAATCGTTACGGGTATCTAGTTCGACAACGGGTGTTTTGCAAAGCGCACACGTTCCGCTCATCCGGTAAATTCGCCATACGAGCGGAAAACTGTTGCATCGTTCGCGCGGAACGTAAAATTCCACCCACACGAGAACCCCGAGATCGGAGGATGCACAAGTTATGGAGGATATCGCATACGCACTGTCGATTCGGCAACCGTGGGCGGCGCTGATCGTCGCGGGTCACAAGACGATCGAAGTCCGCACCTGGAGTACGCAACGGCGTGGACCGATCTGGATTCACGCCAGCAAGCTTCCCGACCCGCGCGCCGAAGCCTGGGCGCACATCAACACTCCAGACCTCATGATTGCCGCTAGCCGGATCGGGGGGCTGATAGGGATCGCCGACCTGATAGACTGCATAGTGTACCCAGCGATGGAACCGTTCGCGCGCGACTGTAAGTTTCACTTAAACGAACGCGAGTGGTTTCAACCGCCGCAGCTATACGGCTTCCGGTTCGATGCTGCACGACCGGTGCTCTTTCAACCTTACGTGGGGAAAACGCTCTTTTTCCCGCTCTCGATTGTCCCGATCGCGGCCGTCGAACGACCCGTGCCACCGTCAGAAACACGGATCCTCGTTCGACCTCCCGAATACGAAGAACCCTTGCCATGAAGCACGGAAGCAATCAGTTACTCATCAGCGTTCGCTCCGCCGAGGAAGCGCTCGTCGCGATCGCGGCCGGGGCGGATCTCATCGATGTCAAGGAACCTTCGAAGGGCGCGCTCGGCATGGCAGAAGCCGAAGTTGTGGCCGCCGTCGTCGACGCCGTGGCCGGGCAGGTGCCCGTCAGTGCCGCGTTCGGCGAATGGCACCCCGCGATCCTCACCGAAGCGCACTGGCACCTCCAACTCAAGCTCGATTACATCAAATGGGGCCTCGCGGGGTATACGCACACGCCCGGCTGGGGCGAAGATTTGCTCGACGTGCGCCGCCAGGTTCGTCGCGGCCCGGAAGTCGTCGCAGTCGCCTATGCCGACTGGCAACGCGCCAAATCGGTGCCGCCCGACGAAGTCGCGAAGTTCGCCAAACGGTTTCGCTTCAAGGCTTTTCTGCTCGATACCTACGTTAAGGACAGCAAAAACCTGCTCAACTTCCTCGACGTGGATGAGATCACCGAACTGGTGACGACACTACAAGCGAGCGGCGTCCCCGTAGCCATCGGCGGCTCGTTGAAGTTCGAGAACCTCAAGGCGCTAAAAGCCGTTAAACCGACGTGGTACGCCGTCCGCGGAGCCGTCTGCATGGCCGGCCTGCGCGACGGTGAAATCGACCCGTTGCGCGTCAGAAAATGGAAAGACGCCATTGCGTAAGTCGTTTACCGGAAATTGAAGCCGAACGGCACGCCGGGACGCGAATAGTAGCCGCGGTTGTAACCGAAACCGGGGCCGTAACTACCGTAGCTCAGGCCGTAACCGGAGCGATAACCGTAGTTCGCGTTACGGTAGCCGTAGCTCGGAACGCCGTACGCATTGAACGGGCTGAAGTAACGCGGGCCGTAGTGCGGGGTGGAATAGGACGGCTGGTAGTAACCGCCGCCGTAAGACTGTGCGACGACGATCGGCGGACCGGTTTGCACGTAAACCTGTGCCGACGCCGTGGACCGACTGAGGGCGATCATGCTGACCGCCGCAATCGTACCGACCGCAATCTGATGGAGACGCATCGTTGAGACCTCATGGTGACGGGAGAACCGGAAGGCTCTCAACAATAGGAAACCGAATTGCCGACGTTTTCTTGCGCGCAACTTGAGGAAAACTCAATGGATCGTCCCCCGTGTTGCTGAATTTGTTGTACTTGTCGATTCTCGCGATGCTGTCACCGTGGCTCGTTTGGCGTTCGTGGCGAACGGGACGCTACCGCCAGAACGTAGCGGCGAAGTTACTCGGCCGCGTGACGATTATCAAATCTTCGGCACCCGTCGCGTGGTTTCACGGCGTCAGCGTTGGCGAGATTCACTTGCTCGCCACGCTCGTCGCAACATTTCGCAAACGCCACCCGGACTGGCAGATCGTCGTTTCGAGCACGACCGATACGGGGCTGTCGGAGGCGCAGAACCGCTTCGCCGATTGCGCCGTCATCGCGTGGCCGTTCGATTTCACGTGGGCCGTTCGTACGGCGCTGGCACGGGTGCAGCCGTCTTTGATCGTGCTCGCCGAAGCCGAGATGTGGCCGAACTTCGTACGGATCGCCCACTCACAAAATATCCCTGTGGCAGTGGTCAACGCCCGGCTCAGCCCGCGCAGTTTCGGGCGATATCGCCGCATCGCGTGGCTGGCCCGACGGTCGCTGTTCCGGCAAGTGCGTGCGATTGCGGTGCAGGCCGAGGAGTATGCGGAGCGATTCGCACAACTCGGCGTCGAGGTATCGAAGCTGACTGTAACTGGCTCGGTGAAGTACGATGGGGCCAGCGGCGAGCGCGACACGCCGAAGGGCCGCGAACTGCGGCGGTTGTTGGCTATCGAGGTTACGCAAACGATCTGGGTGGCAGGCAGCACGCACGCGCCGGAAGAAGCGATCGTGATCGAAGCGTTCTGCACGCTGCAACCGCGCTTCCCGGACTTGCGACTGATCCTCGTGCCAAGGCACCCGGACCGCTTCGAGCACGTCGCCGAACTGCTAGATCGATCCGGACTGACATACCAGCGTCGGAGTCGGACTGTCATGCCGGTGTCATCGCCGATCGTCTTGCTCGATTCAGTCGGCGAACTCGGCGCGGCGTGGGGCTTGGCCGATGTCGGTTACGTCGGCGGCACGCTCGACGGGAAGCGCGGCGGGCAGAGTATGATCGAACCTGCAGGCTACGGCGTGCCGACCGTTTTCGGCCCGCATATTTGGAACTTCCGCGATGCCGCCAAACGACTCGTCGAAGTGAATGGCGCGGTGATGGTTCGAGATGCCGATGAGGTCGCAGTCGCGATTGGCGAACTGCTGGAAAACGCGACTCTCCGGCAAACGATGGGCGAAGCCGCGCGAACCTTCGTCTGCAATCAGCAAGGGGCCACCGAGCGTACGCTCGATGTTCTGGATCGGCTCATCGACGCGCCAACTTGATTGCATTTGCAACCCGCATCGCCTCTTCACTCGTCATCAGTTCGCCATCGAGTTGCCGATTTCGCACGGTTTCCAGCACAATTTTGAACAACTTGCCCGGCGACCAACCGATTGCAATCAGATCGTCGCCGGTTAACAGTGGCAACGGATTGAGTATTTCCGGAGGGGTATCGCGTACGATGCGTGCGCAAAATTCGACGTGCGCGATCGCCGCATTTGTGGCCATCGCTTCGGCACGGTGCAGCACCAACAGTTCGACGATGCCGTCGTGAATGAGCAGCGGTTGCCGCTGGTGGTTCGGCATCGTTGCGGCTTCGAGTAACGCATCGCGGTGGCCGACGAGCCAGATAATTCGCGCCAGTTCGTCGTTCGAAAATCTGAGTCGATTGGCAATCGTGCGTGCCGTGCGAACGCCGACCGACCGGAGCATCGTGGCGAATGCGAGCGGAAACGAACAGACATCCGGCAACGACGAGAACACTCGCTGATCGGCTTCATAAGTCGCCAACAATTCGGGCAGGATCGGTTCAATCAACCCGAAGTCGCGGAGCAGTTCGCCGCCTCGCGCACGCCGTGGATGCACGAGCAGCTTGCGGAGTTCGTCGGCGATCCGCTCGGGGCTGACGGCACGAATTTGTGGGGCCATCGCCCTCCCTGCTGCGCGGGTTTCCAGGTCGAGGTGCAGGTCGAATCGCGTCGCCATCCGCACGGCACGCAACACGCGCAATTTGTCTTCGGCGAAGCGATCCATCGGGTGGCCGATGGCGCGAAGGATCTTGTTTTTCAGGTCATTTTGACCGTCAACGTAGTCGAAGACCGTCTGCATGACCGGATCGAAGAACATGCCGTTGATCGTGAAGTCGCGGCGTTTCGCATCTTCTTCGGGGGAACAGAACACCACGGAATCCGGTCGGCGGCCATCGCTGTACGTGCCATCGGTACGGAACGTGGCGACTTGCACTTTAAGCCATTCGCCATCATCGCCGCGCGGCCCGATGACTTCGATGACGCCAAATGCGACGCCGATTTCGACGCAGCGCCGGAACAGCATTTTCACCTGTTCGGGCCGCGCGTCGCTCGCCACATCGTAATCGGCGGGCACGAGGCCGAGGAGTTCGTCTCGCACGCAACCGCCCGCCCACAGCGCGACAAACCCCGCCCCCTGGAGTTTCCGAACGACATCAATCGCAAACTCGCGTGCGGTCATGGTGTAGCGCCAAGTTTACACGTAGGAACCAAATACCGTGATTACTGACAACGATTTCCGTAACGATGAATCGTTGTTAGTTATGAGTGGTTCGTTATTAGTCGGCACTGCGGCGTTTCCGGTACTGGCGGATGAGCGCGTTCGTCGAACTATCGTGCTTTAGCGCCGGTTCGGTTGCGGCTTCGAGTTCGGGCTGGATCTTCTGGGCCAGCACTTTGCCGAGTTCGACGCCCCATTGGTCGAAGGAGCCGACGTTCCAGATGACGCCCTGCGTGAAGACAATATGCTCGTAAAGTGCGACGAGTTTGCCGACGGCAGCGGGATCGAGTTTTTCGAGCAACAGCGTGTTCGATGGGCGATTGCCCGCGAAGGTGCGGTGCGGTACCAGCCAGTCGGGGTGGCCCTCGGCCTTCACCGCTTCCGCCGTTTTGCCGAACGCGAGTGCTTCCGATTGCGCGAACAGGTTCGCCATCAGGATATCGTGGTGCGGACCGTTCGGATTGAGCGACTGGCAGAAGCCGAGGAAATCGCACGGGATCAATCGCGTGCCCTGGTGAATCAGTTGGTAAAACGAGTGTTGCCCGTTCGTGCCCGGCTCGCCCCAATAGACTGCGCCGGTCGCGTAGTCGACGGCGGTGCCATCGAGCGTGACGCTCTTGCCGTTGCTTTCCATCGTCAGTTGTTGCAGGTAGGCAGGGAAGCGTTTCAGATACTGATCGTACGGCAACACCGCGACGGTTTCGGCCCCGAAGAAGTCCGTGTACCAGAGGCCGAGCAGGCCCATGAGCGCGGGGATATTCTTCTCGAGCGGTGCGGTACGATAGTGCGTATCCATCGCGTGGAAGCCCGCGAGCATTTCGCCGAACGCCTTCGGCCCGATCGCGAGCATCGTCGATAAACCGATCGCGGAAACCATGCTGTATCGCCCGCCGACCCAATCCCAGAAGCCGAACATGTTCGCGGTATCGATACCGAATTTGCTCACCTCGGCGGCGTTCGTGCTGACCGCGACGAAGTGCTTCGCCACCGCCGCGGGGTCTTTCAATTTCGCGAGGCACCACGTCCGGGCACTGCGGCCGTTGGTCATCGTTTCGAGCGTCGTAAAGGTCTTCGACGCGATGATAAACAGTGTCTCGGCCGGGTCAAGATCGATTGTCGCTTCGGCGAAATCGGTGCCATCGACGTTCGACACGAAGCGGAATTGTATCTCGCGCTCCGAGTATTTTTTCAAAGCCTCGTAGGCCATTACGGGGCCGAGGTCCGAGCCGCCGATGCCGATGTTGACGACGGTCTTAATCCGCTTGCCGGTGTGTCCAAGCCACTCGCCGGAACGCACGCGGTCGCAGAACGCGCCCATGCGATCGAGTACTTCGTGAACGTCCGCAATCACGTTCTTGCCATCGACATTGACGACCGTGCCCTTCGGCGCACGCAGCGCGGTGTGCAGCACGGCGCGATCTTCGGTCTTGTTAATTTTCTGGCCGGTGAACATGCCCTCGATGTGCTCGCGCAGATTGCACTCATTCGCAAGTGCAATCAGGTGCTTGACCGTGTCGTCGGTGATGCGGTTCTTCGAATAATCGAGGAACACGCCTTCCGCTTCGAGTGTCAGCCGTTCGCCGCGCGTGGCATCGGCGGCGAACAACTCGCGCATGTGGGTCGCACGCATCGCGTCGGCGTGAGACTTCAAGGCGGTCCAGGCGGGTCGCTGGGTCAAGGCAATCGTCATCGGTGGCTCCGGTAACATGAGTTGGGCGAGGAAGAGGATAGCATAAACCGGAGCAAAGGGGAGAAACATTCGCACCAATCAGCGGAAGGCAAGGGAGTCGAACTCCGAATGCGGAGTTCGGAATGCGGAGTTCCCGATTCCGCATTCCGAAATCCGCCAAGAAATACCCCGTAGGGGAATTGAACCCCTGTTGCCGACTTGAAAGACCGGTGTCCTGGCCGCTGGACGAACGGGGTGTGTCTCTTGCTCGATGGAAATGATGTGCCTGGTTCACAGGAGGTTCGCGGGCGCTTTTTTTTTCGCAAACCGTCAGCTTCGTGTAAAAGTACGCTGACGCCACACCGCTCGCCGAGAAATGACAACGCCCACGGACATTCGTCCGTGGGCGTTGGTTGTGGCTTCTGCAAACTCACTTCCCGAATAGCTTGCCGGGGTTGCGGGCGAGGTCGCCTTCAATGGATTTTGCGGTCGGTCCGGCGGGTGCCGTTGGCGACACTTCGGCTTCGGGTTCCGATGGGTGTTTCTTCGCGCTGAAGATGCGACCGGGGTTGCGGTTCAGTTGTGGCACGTCGGCGGTTGGCTTTTCCTTCACCGCTTCGGCGTCGCTCGGCAGGTCGTAACCGGCTTGCAAAATATCGTTTCCCTGCGTCGATTGCGCAACTTCGACGTTCGCTCGTTCCAGGTTCGCATCTGTGCGGGCCAACTGTGCCAGTTGCGCCGTCGGCATCCCGCGCGGTGCGGCATCGAGGATCACCGTGCCAGCCACGACTTTCGCCGTGTCGAGCTTCCGCACCAGCTCGATCGCCTCCGAGTAACCGGCCCCCATCTCGCCCATCGCGTTCAGCACGGCGGCGAGGTTCGGTTTCACGAGCACTTTCACTTCTTGTGCCCCTTCTGGGCCTTGTGCGATGTGCGTGACTGTCACATCGGTGTCACTCGCTTTCGCCGACACCACATAATCGCGGCCGAGCGGCAACGAGAACGGCGGCAC